>ERZ650309.1736-NODE-1736-length-10166-cov-5.624369_pt1 | contig 10166 bp, 9 predicted proteins | sample MGYA00376245_ERZ650309 | MGnify/ENA primary metagenome ERZ650309 (study PRJEB26733, sample SAMN07839294) | wastewater metagenome | biome: urban; feature: wastewater treatment plant; material: waste water | place: USA: North Carolina | collected 2016-04-26 ...
TTAACAAGGATTATGGCTCGCGCTGCTAGCGGACTCGTCGTCCTGGCTTTGGCCACCGCCATTTCGGTTGTGGCGCTTGCCCAGGAAAACCGCGGCGACGAAAACTATGCCGTTTTTGTTTCACAGCGCAATGGAGCCGCAGAACTTTATTTACTCGATTTGAACACACGGCAGGTTAGTCAGTTGACCAACACCGGACGAGGACATTTGACTCCGGCTGTTTCTTCCAATCGTTCGATTGTTTTCGCTTCACGCGAAGGCAGCAATTTCGAAGTCTTCAGTGGCACTTTGGGCGCTGCATTGCGCACCAAACGTCCGACGCTGGTCGGGATCAACCGGTTGACCATCAACGCTGAAGATGAAACTGCCGTGACGACAACGCGGGACGGCGCCTGGATTTCTTTCCTTTCCTCGAATGGCATCGAAGTGATGACTGCCGGTGGAATGGAACGTAAAGTCATCGTTCCCAGAGGCGAGTTGTCCACGGATTTTGGGCCGGCTATTTCGCCGGATGGTTCGCGTGTGGCGTTTGTTTCCAATCGCGGCGGCGAATTCGAAATCTGGATGTACACCAGCCTGAATGGTGACGTTCGACAGTTGACGCGCGGTGGCAAAGTCACGGGCGGATTGAACTGGAGCGCCGACAGCAAGCAAATCGTTTTCAACACGACTGCGACCACCAGCGAAGTCAGCGGAATTGCATCGGCCAGCGTTGAAACTGGCAGCTTCCGCATTCTGACCGACAAGGGCGACTTCAATGGAGCGCTTTCGGTGCGTGGTGATCGTATGCTGTTTACCTCGACGCGCGATGGCGATGCGGAACTTTATCTGCTCAACGTCGGCTCGGGTTCAGTTGAACGGTTGACTTTCAACGTTGGAATGGACGACGGAGCAGTTTTTGTGACTGACCAGGTTCGTCTGACAAGACCAGCGCGCTAATTCGGCGAACGAATGGCTTAATCAAGTCTTTGGAAAGGACGCAAGGAAAATCTCATGCAGATGCAGACCAGTACCCCGAAAATAGTCACCAAAGAGCAGGCCTCGTTCACCGAGCTGCTCGACAATGCGGAAGGCATTATTCTCGATCTTGAGAACCTTCACTATTACACCCTTAACGCCGCAGCAGTTTATCTGTGGAAACAGTTGCGTTCCGGTTCAGCCAACACGGTTGAAAGCCTGACAGCAGCGCTTGCAGGATCGTTCAATCTCAATGCCGATCTGGCGGAATTGGACGCGCGAGCATTTCTGGATGAACTCGAAGGCAATGGCTTGGTGTTTTACTCGGATTTGGGCGTGACGGTTTCAAACCGTGCGTTGGCCCAAATCAGTGGCGAACTGCCTGCCTACGAACCGCCGCAGTTGAAACTGTCGAACTCGCTCCAGCAGGTCACACTTTCTGGCTCTTCGACAATTGCGACGAACGCTATTGGCGGCTAAGACTGAGAAAGAGAGACGGAGGGATTGAGAGAGAGAACACTCTCATCTCGCTGTCTCTCTTTCCCTCCGTCCCTCATTCTCAAATATGCCTGCCATTACGCTGGCGATTTGCGGGAATCAGATTTCCATTTCGGCTCGCTCGCCGCGTCTTACTCGCCTTTTCGCCGACTACTTCCGGTACTACAGCCCGCACACCATTTCTACGACCGACCCGCCGCAACTTCTGCCGGCGAAATCAGCTTTTCAACCTGACATCAAGATCGAATTGCGAATGCGCAACGCGCTGCCTCCGCGCGAAGTGTTGATCCCGACAGCGGCAGAACTTTTCTCGCAAACCGGTATCCTTTCAATGTGGATTCAAAAGAGAGTTGGGCAAGAGAGCTCCGTAATCCGCAATCCGCAATCCGCAACTTCTGAGGATCGCTTTTACTTTCATATGGGTGTCGCCGCATTTCGGGTTGATGTCGAAGCTGGAAAGATTGTCGGCTTGGTCACGCCCGAAGCAATGGAGTATCCGCACATTCTGGCAAATACCTATGCGCTGTTTGCCTTGCTGCTGGCGTTGCGTTCGCGGCGGTTGTACCACTTGCACGCGGCGGCGATTGTTTCTCCCACGAAGGAGCTTTGGTTGGTTTGTGGCGCGCAACGGGCAGGGAAGACGACACTCACGACGGCGCTTGGCTTGGCAGGGTGGCAACCGGTTTCAGACGATTCGCTATTGGTGGGCTGCGACGAAGCTTCTGCTTTTCTAACGCCGCTCAAAAAATATTTTCACGTCGGCGACCAGCTTTTTGATTGTTGGCCGAAGCTGAACGAAGCGACGAAGCATCATCAATATCTGGATCGAGCTTGCATCGGCGGGCTGGAATTTTTTGGCGCGCGCGAACTGGCCGAAGCTCGATTCCGAAAAATTGATCACATCGTCCTGCCGCAGATCGTCAATGAACCCTTCAGCCGCCTTGAGCCAATTCCACGCAGCGAAGCCTTGCTGCGTCTGGCCGAACAAAGCATGTTTTTCCAGCTTTGGCGCGACCACACCGCCAGCCAATGGCAATGGTTAAATCAATTGGCGGAAAACGCCAAATGCTATCGCCTGTTTTCAGCCGCAGATTTGTTGACTGACCCGCACATTGCCGCACAAATTCTGAAATGATGGAGAGTGGTGTAGTTCAGAGACACTGCAAACTTTCTCGCGCAGTGCCTCTGAAACATCAGGTTAGCTTCTGAGCTATTAATCTTGGCACAACTTCACGACGAAGCATTGCTCCGATTGGAAGTGGTGTGACACCGTGAAGCACACTCCCTCAAATGACAATTTATAGTCTTTCCCGATTGCGCCGCGGGTGTATAGCACTAACTCCCGTGATACGCAGCTAGGTTGATTCCGGCCTTTGCAGGGGCCGATGTCGCCAAAACAAATGGGGCCTGAAGGAAAGATTTGCACAGAAGGTGTTCCGTCCGGCAAATTCGCAACTGGATTCCCAGCCATATCCGTTATCTGAATATGGCCAATGGTCAGATCGTTGAAAGTGACGTTTGAGTAACAGTTGCATACCGTGACGCATAAAACCTCCACATCATCCGTTTCCAGGCAATCGCATGGACTGTCTCCCCAAGCCACAGCAATACAGGGTTTGATGTCTGGAAGTTTGACTGAAACACAATCGCAGTGGCAGCCACCTTTAGTCTTAGCGCTACTATCCGGGCAGTCGCAACTCGTAGGCGAGAGGAAATTGACTTTGTGTGCGCATTCTTTGCTCAGATAAGCGTTCTGGTCTCGCTCAATCTCTTCGCAAGTTTTGCAGGCAATTTGGTAGTCGTTGTTTTTCCCGGGAGTTATGCCTTCGGGAGGGGCACCTACCAATATGTGTCCAAGATTGATGGTCGTGTTGTTCGCGGTAATCTCGAAAGCTCCGGTGGCCACAAAATCAAATCCTCCAAGAGCCGTATTGATCCCCGGTATGGAAGCTGGCGTGACGTTGAAACAGTAGGAGCTTCCGCTGCTTAACTTCGGGCTGCTCAGTTGAGTCAGCAACGCGCCATTTTGATAAATACCGAGCGTGATGGTCACGCTGCCCGTTATTGGGCTGCCACTCGAATCAGTGGTGGTGGGAAGCGAATAATCAAAACAGATTTGTCCGGTGCCACAGTGAGTGCTTGCTTCGCAGTTGTACGTGATATTACCTGTCGGCGAACATTCGCAATCTCCGCAGAAGCGGTCGATATAAGCATAGCCCCAGTGTCCACCTTGCTCGCAGTCACCCGTGACGAATTCAATAGTTACTTGTTTTCCGACGTGTGTTGAAAGGTCGATTTGAGCGCAACTCCAATCTTTGTAAACAATCAACTGCCCGTCTGCCCCTGTTATCTTTTTAAAAAACGGGTTGGCGCTGTCAGCAACCACTTTGTCTGAGCCACTGCCAAAGTCAAACGCACCGGGAATTATGTTGCCCGAAGCATCAGTCACTCGAACCCAAAAGAAGGGTTGATCGCTTGGTGGATGGGTAGGAAAAGGATTTCCAGGGTTTTGAAGTACCACCGCATACCAGAATTTGATGATGCTTACGGCGGGAGTAACTACAAAGGTCTTGGATAACAACTCGCAACCATATCCATTGACGGCATTACCAATTCGAACGGCTCCAAAAGATGGGCCGGAACATCCAGGTGCGGGTGCCGTGGTCGGTATGCCAACATAAGGGTCGGAACCGGCTGCTACCCAACTTTGGTGAGCTAATGGTAGTGTGTTAGACCACCCATCGGTAATCCCACCTGAAACAATCCCAGATGTGAAATTCCCCAAATTGATAGGACTTGTGGAAGGCAAGCCATAGAAGCCTGGAAGCAAGCCGTACGCACCTTGCCATTCAGCCGGGTCTAAAGCTTGCTCAAAATCGCCATTTCCGCAGGGCGTTATTGTTCCAATGGTCGGTTTATATGCGAGCGGAGGATTGTTTGCTATGGCCCTCTGGCGTTGAAACTCAATTTTTTGTTGTATGAGGTATTGATCGAAGCTAATTTCGGGCTTTGTGAGTTTTTCAAATCGCTGTCTGGCGGTTTCCTCAAACCCGGCAGGCAATGGTTCACTTTGGGGAGCCGATGACAGATCTTCAGCAAGTGTAGATTCGTCGCTCTTTTTGCTATTGGGGTCTTTTTTCTTGTTCATTGCTGTCTCCTATTTCCCTTTTAGTTTCTTTGGCATAAGGCTCCGAAAAGGGGCGGAAACCTGAGGCGTGTGACTAGAATTTTCAGTCGTCTTAAGCCAAAGGGCTTATGAGCGTCCGGACTTTGGTCGCTGCTCGTTTGGCCGAGCTTTCACTGAGAGATGTCAGTGATAAGCAAAACATCACGGTCAAGCAGTAGATTTCTGCTTCAAACTTTTTAGTAATGTCCGAATGGGTTGGGTGGGGCTTCGATTTATCCGGAATAGGTTTTAGTTTGGCTGAGGAGCATCAGGCGGAGTTCGAGGCTCAGAGAGTAGAGCGAACGAAGATCGAAGGGTTGTTGATTCCTTTGGCAAACAGGTACACGCGATTGTTGGAAGGAGCCGCGGCCAGAGCGACATCGGTCGAGCCGGGATTGGGCAATTGTTGCCAGCCGCTCCACGAACCGGTTTCGCTGGCGACGTTGACGTAAGGCGCGCGGTCTGTGGCTCCTTTGATGAACACGAATAACTGGTCAGCGTTTGTCACGGCGGTGATGGGCGAATCGGTGCGTGCTGCGCCGGGGACTTCGCCATAAGGCGTCCAATCGCCAGCCAACGTGCGGGTTCGCATCAGAATTCGTTTGGAAGTAAGCCCTTTGATGAACAGGTACAGTTCATCCTGAAAGCCGATCACGGTTGGCGTGATGTCAGTGTTGCCGCCGCCGGGAACCAACTGCCAGCCGCTCCAATATCTTCCGCCCGGAGCCAACTCGTTCAGGTAAATTCGGCGATCCTGTCCAACTGCGCAGACCACCAAACGTCCGTTGATCGTCGCGCTGGAAACAGCAGAAGGCGTGAGCAATCCGCCGGGGATGTCTTGCCAGGGTTGAACCGATTGCACGGTTTCATCCGGCGAAAAAAACTTATGAAGGATTCCGCCTTCAGCTTTGACGGCAAAGGCATACATTTTCTGGTTGTGTTGAGAACACGACAGAGCGTGCGGCGTCGTGACGCTAAGCGGATCGCGCTGCCAACCTTGCCAGCTACGCGGCTCGCCTTCCGGGTCTGGCAAGGCCGACTGCTCCGGTTCGCGCAACCGATTCAGATAAACGCCTCGGTCGCCGGAGCCTTTGCCTAACAGCAGCACTTCGCCGTTTGGATCGGTTGCCGCCGCCGGAGCGCGGTCAGTCAAAAATGTGCCGGGGATTGCCGCCCAATCGCTCCAATTGGGAACGCGCGGCTTTTTGATGGCGAAACAGGCAGCTTCGATTTCGGTGCCCTGCCAGTTGAAACCCTGACTTGACCAACGTCCGGGCACACGACCAGCGATTTGTTGCGTATATCGCTGTCCGTCCCAGCCGACTTCCCACAGTTCGCCGGTCAATTCGTTGTTGACGATCATCTTGCCGTATCGAAGCAAGAATTGACTGGAACTGACTGACAGCAAACGGTTTTCACGTTCGCGGTCAAAGCTGATTTGCGTTTGGTAAAACGTGGCGCCGCTTTGCGGAATGAAGCGAATGTCTTCTGCGGCAAAGCCGATGTTGGCCAGCAAGATGATCGTTAAGTCTTTGCCGATGGCGTAAATTTCTCCGCCGTGCGGGTCGTCGTCGCCATAGCCTTCGCAGCCGACGATGATCTGTTTGGCGAGCGGGCCGAACGTTACGGGAGCAACGGCGACGCCTTCCAATCGCAAATGCAGGTCGGTTAGCAATTCCGCCGATCCGTCGGGCGAAACCAAATAGATTTTGCCATCGGTTTCGACGGCGATCAGCTTGCCGCCGAATTCGCCTTCAGTGTCGAACGCCAAGCCTCCCCAAAGACTGCTGTTCGGACTGAGCTTGGTGAACAAATCTGCCAGCACATCGCCATTCGCCGCCAACCTGGAAATTTCCGTGTTTGGCCCTCGGCCCACGAAGATTTCTCCGGGAATGAAGCCTGCATCCACTGACGGCCCGCTTTCAGGAACAACGGCAATTTTCGATTCGACTTCGCGGTACATCTGAAAGCTCGGCGCGAAGCGAGTTCGCGTGCCGTCCGCTGCCACCAGATTCAGAATCTGTGTTTTGCCGCCCTGAAATCCCGAAGGCGCAACGGAAACGATCAACCGGTCCAACGCCGGGTGATACGCAATCCCCTTCGGATTGGAAAAGCCCAGCGACGGATCGAAATCTCCGCGAAAAGCTGTGACTTCGACAAAGCTGTACGGATTGTCAGACGGCGGAAGCGTGACGGCGAGCGGAGTGGCTGGTGTTAACGGCATAGCTTTTAAAGATGAAAAGGGCCAGTTACAAATCGCTTTGTTCAAGCAGGGAACTGATCTGTTGATGTTAAGTCAGGTAGGTCGAGCGTTATCGTCTCCCAAACAACGCGGAAATTGACGCCCGCATACTGGTGAATCAAGCGATCACGCATTCCAGCCATTTCACGCCAGGGAATTGCTGGATATTGATCTCGGAAAGTTTGAGGGATTTGCTTTGTTGCTTCACCTACAATTTCAAGGCTTCGCACAAATGCTCGCTTCAGAACTTCATCACTGAAAAACCGGTCCTCACTCAAATCGGTGGAGTGATTTAGCAGAAACTGGGTTTCGGTTTGAATATGCAGCAATAACTCACGAATCGAGTGCGACATATTCAGCCTCCTTCAGAATGTGCGGGCCGATATACGGACTCAATGATTCGGGCGTCAGCAAATCCACTTTACGGCCAAATAGGTCCTCCAGAAAGAACCACAACCTACTGAAATTCACGAAACCATAACGGCCAGTTTCCAACTCAATCAGCAGATCAACATCGCTTTCAGGTTTCGGCTCGTTGCGAACAAACGAACCGAACAGCCCAAGCCGTTTGACGCCGAACGCTTTGAGTTCGGCGTCATGGCTTTGAATCAGGCGAATCAGTTCTTCTTTGGTCGCAACACTCATAATTGAGTTTTAGGCAGCATTGGCGTTTGCGCCGGAATTCTGCATCCGGTTGGCGTACAGAGGAAAGCGCGCCGTCAGGTCTTTGACTTTGCCGATGACGGATTGACGAACGGCTTCGTCCGCCGGAGCGTCCAGCACTTCGGCAATCAGCGCGGCGATTTGTTTCATGTCGGCTTCGCCCATGCCGCGAGTCGTCACCGCAGGAGTTCCCAACCGAACGCCGCTGGCTTTCATCGGCGGATTGGTGTCGAACGGAATGGTATTTTTGTTGACGGTGATATGCGCCGCTTCCAAAGCCTTTTCGGCGTCTTTGCCCAGAATGCCTTTCGAAAATACATCCACTAAAAAGACATGGTTATCGGTTCCGCCGGAAACGATGCGGAATCCATTGTCGGCGACGGCTGTCGCCAATGCGCTGGCGTTTTTGACGATTTGCTGTTGGTACGCTTTGAATTCCGGTTGCAAGGCTTCTTTGAAAGCGACGGCTTTGGCCGCGATGATGTGAACCAGCGGACCGCCTTGAATGCCTGGGAATACGTTGCGGTCGAGGTCTTTGGCAAACTGTTCCTTGCACAAAATCATTCCGGCGCGCGGACCGCGCAGCGTTTTGTGCGTGGTCGTCGTCACAAAATCGCAATGCGGAACCGGCGACGGGTGCAATCCAGTCGCAACCAATCCGGCGATGTGAGCAATGTCGGCCATCACCAGCGCGCCGACTCCGTGAGCAATGGCGGCGATGCGTTCGAAATCAATCACGCGCGAATAGGCCGACGCGCCGCAAACGATCATCTTTGGTTTATGTTCTTTGGCCAGCGCTTCCATCTGATCGTAATCAATCGTCTCGTCTTCTTTTTTCACACCGTAAGCCACGACCTTGTAGCTTTTGCCGGAAAAATTCAGCGGATGGCCGTGCGTCAAATGACCGCCGTGAGACAAATCCATTCCCAGAATCGTGTCGCCGTGTTGGCAAGCGGTCAGGTACACAGCCATATTCGCCTGGCTGCCGGAATGCGGCTGAACGTTGACGTGATCTGCGCCAAACAATTGTTTGGCGCGATCAATCGCCAGGCTTTCGACGACATCTGTGAATTCACATCCGCCGTAATAGCGTTTGCCGGGATAGCCTTCGGCGTATTTGTTGGTGAACACGGAACCGGCGGTTTCGAGCACGGCTTGGGAAACGAAGTTTTCCGAAGCGATTAGCTCCAGACCTTCATGCTGGCGGGTGGTTTCGTTCTGAATGGCAGCATAAATTTCAGGATCGGATTCAGCGAGCGAGCGGTAATGGTTATATGGCATTGTTGAATTAGTCCTTGTGCTGTTCTAGGTTTTTGATTTTTTCGATTCGCTGCGCATGACGACCTCCAGCAAATTCGGTGGTCATAAATGCGCGCGTAATTTGTTCGATGGTGTCTTGCGGCGTGGTGCGCGAGCCAACGGCCAGAATATTGGCGTCGTTATGTTCGCGTGAAAGTTTGGCAGTTTCTTCGCTCCAGGCCAGCGCCGCGCGGATGCCCGGAATTTTGTTGGCGGCGATTTCCATACCGATGCCGCTGCCGCAGACCAAGACGCCGCGTTCGGCTTCTCCTTCGGCAACGCGGCGAGCGACTTGTTCAGCGTAATCCGGGTAATCCACCGAATCCTGCGAATGTGTGCCCAGGTCTTCGTATGCGATGCCCAGTTGATCGAGCGTCTTTTTGACGGTTTCCTTGCCCGGAAGCCCTGCATGGTCGCTGGCGATCAAAACTTTGCTCATTGGGATTGCTTCCTTCGGGGAGAGTATTGTTTGAAGTAGGGCGTATGCTAACGCAGTGATTTTTGATTGTCGAACCATCCGATTGGGGAATTCGGATTGCGGATTACGGATCGGAAAAGCATACTCCGACCTCTCGCACGCGAATCTCTATCCCTAAAAAATGATGGAAACTCAACCGGAAAATCCGCAATCCGCAATCCGCAATCCGCAATCCGCAATCGCGGTTGCCTTTGCCGCAATGCTGGCGGTTTCGTGGCGGCGATGGACTTCGCCGATTGCCGACAGCGGGCGAGAAATGGATTTGCCGTGGCGATTGTTGCAAGGCGAATGGCTGTACCGCGATGTTCACCACATTTATCCGCCGTTTGCCCCGTACCTGAACGCGCTGCTGTATCGAGTCTTTGGCGTACATTTGGATGTGCTGCATGCCGCCGGAATTGTTTGTTCGGCCATCATTACCGTGCTGTGTTATCGCATTGCCCGGCGTTTGTTTGAACCTGCTGAAGCCGCAATTGCAACCATCGCCGTCATCATCTTCTGTATCTTCAAACCGGCTGGCAATTTGATTCAGCCGTATGCGTTTGCGGCGCTGTATGCTTGTGTCTGTTCTTTGGGAGTTTTGTTGTTGACGCTCCGACACGCGGAAAATCAACGAAGCAGGGAATTGATCTTTGCCGGATTACTGATCGGTTTGGCTGCGATCACCAAACAAGAGTTTGCCCTGGCAGGAGCGGCAACAGTGACGGCGCCACTGTTTTATCAGCAAATCTCAAAGGTCAAATCTCAAAACTCAAATTTCAAACGGCTAATTACAGATTTACTGCTCGCAGCCCTACCAGCCCTACTTAGAGCCTATCTCTAAACCTGTTTGAAATGTGATGCTGTACCTGCGGAGATATTCA
>ERZ650309.1738-NODE-1738-length-10163-cov-4.347448_pt1 | contig 10163 bp, 10 predicted proteins | sample MGYA00376245_ERZ650309 | MGnify/ENA primary metagenome ERZ650309 (study PRJEB26733, sample SAMN07839294) | wastewater metagenome | biome: urban; feature: wastewater treatment plant; material: waste water | place: USA: North Carolina | collected 2016-04-26 ...
CGGTTCGCGTGTTGATGTCGTTGGAAATTTCCAGCATCAACTTGGTGATTTCGATCTCTTTTTCTTTTTCCTGATAGAGCTGCGTGTATTGCAGGCCGACGGAAACTTGCCCGGCCAGCCATTCGACCAGTTTGATTTCGGTTTCTGTCCAGCGGTGCGGTTCCTGACAATAATGCAGCCCCATTACGCCCAGCAGGTTGTCACGATAAACAAACGGCGCAACCAGCACAGACCGGGTTCCGATCAATTGCAAAGTCGAGCGAACCCAAAGCGGTATGTTGGCGGTTTGGGTGTCATCAACTGAGTAATGCCGGGCGCGCGGCAGATACTGTTTGATTGTATCGAAGGGAACCAGCGAACTGGGAATGTTCAGACCCAACCCGGGTGTCAGGCTGTTGTTTCCCAGATATTCGTGGCTGACGCGAAATCCTCCATCCGGCCCAGGAGTAATGACGTTACAGCGATCAACTTCCAATCGTTGACCGACTTCGGTGACGGCTGCCTGTAAAAACTTATCAATATCAATGACGCTGGAAGCTACGCTGTCGGTGTCCGGTCGGACAAAATCCGAGTTGATGCGATTCAGAATCGCCTCTCGCGCTTCATACATCTCGATTAGTTTTGATTGCGTACCTTCCTGCATAAACCCTTAAACGGAAATTGAGGTCACCGCTCCGTAATCGTGTGAAAGAATGGTTCGATGAGCTTGCTGTTGTTCGTCCAAATCCAGTACTTCATTCCAGCTACGTTTGACCGGCAACACAAGCTCGGCGGTTAGATCGCTGACAGTCATGCCGTCCAGAAACTTTTGGTCGTGTTCGCGATAACAGTGAGGAGGCAACATCAGAAATTCACCCTTGAACTGGTCGCGCGCGTTCAGATAATCCATGCCCGATAACAGTCCGGCAACTGTCACGCCTTTTCCGAAGAAAGTATTTTCCACGCGCGCCACGTGCAAACGCGTGCCAAACGTCCGGTTCATTTCGTCTACGGCTTCTTTCAGCATCGGGTAAAAGATCAATCCTGTGGCCAACGTACCGTAAACTTTTTTGGCTTGCGCCGGAGCGAACTGACCGCGTTCGCGCATTTTGGCAAGCTGCTTCATTCGCTTGGCGTGCGCGTCAAAAAACTGCCGAACCATTCCGACGCCGTCTTCGATTTGCGGGTAATCGTCGCCTTCGCTGCCGCGAACGATTCGGTAATGGGATTTCGGCGGAATCGGTCGCCCTGCGCGAATATAAAACTCGTCGCCGAGGAAGGCGAAGACAGTTCCGAGCTTTTTCTTCAAATCGTTTTGAATCGGCGTGACCAGATCAATGATCTCTGAACAAAACTCATCGGTGACTTCGACCAGCCTGCTGCGATATTTGTGTTTGTCGGTGATGCCCAGCGGAACCACTGCAGTCGAAACAATTCCTGGATGCAATTCCGCCAAGTCGTAGATCGTTTTGACCAGATGCTTTCCGTCGTTGATCGTCGGGCACAACACGACTTGAGCGTGAATCTCGATGCCGTGGTCAATGAACCGTTTCATCTGAGCAATGATGTCAACTTGTTTGGGATTGCCCAACAGGTAGGCGCGCAATTCCGGATCGGTTGCGTGAACCGAAACATATTGCGGAGACAATCGCTGTTCGATGACGCGTTCGAGTTCAGCTTTGGTAATGGTTGAAAGCGTGGAGTAGTTGCCATACATAAACGAAAACCGAATGTCTTCGTCACGCACCCACAAACTTTTCCGCGAACCTTCAGGGTTTTGCTGAATGAAACAGAACACGCAATCGTTGCCGCACTGTCGCGGTGTCATCGGTTCGAAATCAATGCCCCAGTTTTCGCTATTGTCTTTTTCGACTTCGACTTGCCACTCTTCGCCATCGGCTTTGATGACTTCCAACGTCACTTCTTCTTCGCCCGCAGTCAGGAACTTGAAATCCAGCGCATCTCGAACGCGTTTGCCGTTGATCGTCCAAACGCGATCGCCCGCGGCAAGTTCAAGTTCTGCCGCGAGCGATTCCGGTTCTACGTCAATGATTTTGATGCCTTTGGCCATTAGTTAAAGAAGTTCGTCAATTGATTTGAACGGCAGGTTTTGTGACTCGGCCACGGCTTCGTATGTGATGTGTCCTGCGTACGTGTTCACGCCAGCCTTTAGATTATTGTCTTTGGCAATGGCGTCTTTGAAGCCCTTGTTCGCCAGCTTAACAGCAAAAGGCAACGTAGCATTCGTCAGCGCAAAAGTCGAAGTGCGCGGAACTGCGCCGGGCATGTTGGCGACGCAATAATGCAGCACATCGTCAACGTAATACGTCGGATTGCTGTGCGTGGTCGGATGCGTGGTTTCAATGCAACCGCCCTGGTCAACAGCAACATCCACGATGACTGCGCCTTTGTGCATGGTTTTAAGCATATCGCGTTTGACCAGATGCGGAGCCGACGCGCCGGGAATCAGCACCGCTCCAACTACCAAATCTGCATTGGCAATGGATTCCTGGACATTGTAATTGTTCGACATCAGGGTTTTGATCTGCGCACCGAAAATATCGTCCAGATAACGTAACCGCTCCAGATTTTTATCCAGCACGGTGACGTTTGCGCCCAAGCCGACAGCCATCTTGATTGAATTGATACCGACGACACCGCCGCCAATGATGACGGTTTTGGCAGGGAGAACGCCCGGGACGCCGCCCATCAACACGCCGCGTCCGCCTTCGGGTTTTTGCAGGTAATGCGCGCCAACCTGTACGGCCATTCTTCCAGCGACTTCCGACATCGGAGTCAGCAGCGGCAGATGGCCTTCGTCGTTCGTGATGGTTTCATACGCAACCCCGGTGATTTTACTGGCCAGCATTGCCTGGGTGAGTTTCGGATCCGGCGCTAGGTGCAAGTAGGTAAACAGCAATTGGCCTTCGCGCATTCGCTGATATTCCGGACCGACGGGTTCTTTGACTTTGACGACCATATCGCCGCGCCGCCAGACTTCGTCGGCTGAATCCACGATCTGACCGCCTGCGGCGCGAAATTCGTCGTCGGTGATTCCGCTGCCATTGCCCGCGCTTTTTTCAATCAGGACAGTATGGCCGTAATCGCTCAAGGTCTTGACTCCCGCAGGTGTCAGCCCGACTCGGCTTTCGTTATCTTTAATTTCTTTCGGTAATCCGATAATCATTATTTCTCCTTTTCGTTAGGTTGAGGTGGGAGAGCCGGTGCTTCTGGTACTGCGATCTTGATTTTGTCATTTTTGCTGAAACCGCCTTGGCAATGACCGATGACGATTCCGTACACTGAACCGCACGTTAAGCTGTCTTCCCCTACTTCCTGGCATTTGTTTTTTACCCATGCCTTCGTTTTTTCTTTGTCGTCGCTTGAAGGCACGTCGTCACAAAAACCGGGCGTCGGCCTGCTTTTTTGCAGGCACGTGCTCAGAAAAATCGAATTGGAAGCCGCTGCCGTTATCGAGCTTTTGCCTTTGCCGCGCGCAAACGCTTCTTTCAAACATGCGGCTTGATCGGCAGTTTCGCCGAACCGTTCAGCGGCTTTCTGGTCTTCCTTGATCTGCCCTGTGAGTTGCGAAAAATAGTAAACGCAAGCGCCAGCGCCCAACATCAGCACCAGCATAAATCCTGCTGCGACGCTCAAACCGATTTTCCAGCCTTTGGACATAGTGCCTCCTGGTAATGGCTATTCGTCTTTGGGCAAATCCTTGCTGCCGACGATGGTCAGGTTCATGCCAATTTGAACGCTGACCTGTTTGCCGCCGACATCAATCACGGTTTTGCCGTTGAGGTACCAGCCCAGCGAGCCGGTAGAAAATTCTTTGACTTCAGCCATCATCGGAATGTCGTTGATGACGACTTTGACGGGTTGCGCGCCAGAGCGGAACTCTTCGCGTGTGACGGGACTTTTTGCTGCCATTGGTGTTCCTTTCTTGATCCGTTAGTTGATTGGTTAAGGTTTTAATTGTCAATCTGCGCTTTTTGCAGTCTACCGCTGTAATCCACGTAAACCGATTTCCATTCGGAGAAAATATCCAATGACGAAGCCATTGCGCCTTCGCGATGACCGTTGCCTGTGGCTTTGGTGCCGCCAAATGGCAAATGCACTTCGGCTCCGATGGTCGCCGAATTGACGTAAAAGATACCGGTATACATTCGTTCCATCGCCGTGAACGCCTGGTTCACGTCCTGAGTGTAGATCGAAGCCGACAGGCCGTACTTCACGCCGTTGCTGATTTCGATGGCTTCGTTCAGATCACGACAAGGGATAATGCTGACAACCGGGCCAAATATTTCCTCTTGAGCAATCCGCATTTGCGGCGCTACGTCTGTGAAGATCGTCGGTTCAACGAAAAAGCCGTGCTTGTGTTCGCCTTTGTTCAGGCGGTTGCCGCCCAGATGGAGCGTCGCACCGTCTTCGGTTTTGCCGATTTCGATGTACCCCAGAATCTTGTCCATGGCGGCTTGGTTGATGACCGGCCCCATATCCACGTTTTTGTTCAAGCCATTGCCGACGCGCAAGCCTTGTGCTTTTTCAGCCAGCTTTTCGACGAATTTTTTGTAGACCTTTTTGTGAACGACGATACGCGACGAAGCCGTGCAGCGTTGTCCGGAGGTTCCGAACGCGCCCCAGACAGCGCCTTCCGCTGCCAAATCCAGATCGGCGTCGTCCATCACCATAATCACGTTCTTGCCGCCCATTTCCAGCGAGCAAATCTTGCCGTGCTGGGCCGCATTCGTTGCAACGATACGTCCCGTTTCGGTTGAGCCGGTAAAGGAAACCAATCGAATATCGCGGTGAGTCGTCAACGGTTCGCCGGTTTCTTCGCCGGTTCCCATAACAATGTTGATAACGCCTGGAGGAATCCCCGCTTCTTCGGCGGCTTTGACCAGATTGATGGTGGACAGCGGAGTGTCTTCGGCGGGTTTGATAACCAGCGTGTTGCCACAAACCAGCGCGGGCATCATCTTCCATGAAGGAATCGCCATCGGGAAATTCCAGGGCGTGATCAGCGAACAAAGCCCGACCGGTTGGCGCACGCACATCGCCATTTTGTTTTGCAGCTCGGAAGGCGTGGTGTACCCGTGCAGACGACGGCCTTCGCCAGCGGTATAAAACGTCATATCAATCGCTTCCTGAACGTCGCCGCCGGTTTCTTTCAGGACTTTTCCCATTTCGCGGGTCATGTCTTTGGCGAATTCATCTTTGCGACCGATCAAAATCTGGCCGAGTTTGTACAACATTTCAGCGCGTTTTGGAGCGGGCGTGGCTTTCCATTTCGGGAAAGCTTCGCGCGCAGCTGTGACTGCAGCTTCGACATCTTCGTCTGACGAGGCAGGGAACAGGCCGACCAGTTCGCGCGTGTCTGCCGGGTTCCAGCTTTCCATCAGGTTTCCGCTGGCAGGTTTTACCCAGCGACCACCGATGTAGTTTTTGTAGACTTGTGCTTTAGTGATGGTTTTTGTTTTAGGCATATAAGTAAAAGGAAGATTTCAAATTATGAAATCGGAGGTTTGAGATTCAGCTATTTCGTGCCGACCGGAGCTTTGTGGCAAAGCAGGCAGCTAACGCGGGCGTCACGCCATTTGCCTGGGTGTTTGTGTTGACGTTCCAGGTCTTCGAATTTGGCGGGCAAATGGCATTTCAAACAATCTTCGCGCGCTAGGACGTTCAGGTGTTGAGCAATGGCGGGCATCGCCTTGGCTTTGTTGCGAGTGGAAAGGAAATACAGGCCGCCGATTACAACGACAACGATCAAAACAAAAAGCAGGTCGCGTGGTTTCATTTGATTTCACCAGAGATGGAAATTTGATTGCTTGCATCAAGACAGCGACTGTAACAAACCGTTTGAGCGAGTGTCCAGAGTTGGCGCTGAATAAATTAAGCGATAGTTGGACTTACCACTTCTCAATCCTTTGACGGCGCGCAAGGGCAAAATGATGGAACTGTTTGACCGTCTGACGTCCATAGCTCGTGAAGAGGTAAGTTCCAGGTGTTGAATTGACTGGATAGCTGGTCGGTAATAAAGACGGCGACGATTTAGAAGATGAACGCAATTCTGACGACTGCATCTACCAACGATGAAGAATTGCTTCGGCGAATGGTGGCCGGAGATGCGGACGCTTTTGAGCGGCTTTACGATCGGCGGCAGGCGAGAATTTATCAGTTTGCTTTGCGTATGAGCGGTTCGCCAGTTGTTGCCGAAGACGTGACGCATGATGTGTTCATTGAGTTGATGCGCGATGCTCGGCTGTTTGATTCCTCAAAAGGCTCAGTCGCCGGGTATCTGTTGGGAATGGCCAGACACAGAGTGTTGCGGCGATTGGAGCGAGAACGCCGGTTTGTTTCGATCAGCGATTCGGAAGAAAGGAACGGCGAATCATCGCAGAAATCAGAAGACGAGCGATTTATGGCGGAAGGCGATCCGCTTGGCGATTTTGAGCGAAACGAAACCATCGAATCTGTTCGGCAGGCAATTTTGAGCTTGCCAGAGCATTATCGAGAAGTCGTTGTGCTTTGCAGTTTGCAGGAAATGAGTTACGAACAGGCTGCGGAAGTCGTTGGGTGCCCTGTTGGCACAATTCGTTCACGGCTGAACAGAGCCAGAGCGATGTTGATTGAGAAGCTGCAATTGTTGAGGCAGGCAAACATTGCGCCGATTCATCTGCTGCGTGTGGGGAGTGAAGTATGAACTGTCAGGAATTTGATCAAGTTGTTGCTGATCTGGTCACCGACCAATTGGCGTCGGCCAGAACCAGAATTGCCGCGTTGACTCATGCCGCTTCGTGCGAACGATGTGATGCCAGACTGTTGGCCGAAAGGACGTTGAACCATGGATTGTTTGCATTGGCTGAACACACCAGCGGTGAGCAAGCTCCGCTTCGGTTGCGACATTCCTTGCGAGCGGCTTTTGAAGCCGAGGCTGCGAAAGAAGTAGTTGGAATTTCCACGCCCAAGGTCATTCGCCTGACTGAGTTCAAACCGAAACCAATGGTTCGCCGGCAATGGGTTTGGGGGCTGGCTGCGGCGGCAATGATTTTGTGTGTTGTCGCTGTGTCGGTTTGGCGAAGTCAATCGTTGCCGAAGAATCCAACTTTTATCGCGGCGGCTTCGCCGACTCCTGCGGTTGCGCCTGTCGTTTCACCGGAAGCGCCTAAGGTGCTGGAAATGAATACCGCGCAGGTCGCCCCAGCGAATCCGGTGACCGAGAAAGAGCCGGTGAAGCAAAAACGTCAACCGCAGTTGCACCGTCAGCAATTGGTTCAAAGCAGCGACACCGAGTTGGCGGCGAATTACATCCCGCTGAGCTATGCTGCTGGATCGGCTACGCCAAACGAAAGTATGGTTGTTCGCGTGGATGTGTCACGCACGACATTGATCGCCATGGGATTGCCGTTAAATTCCGAATTTGGCAGCACAACGGTCAAAGCGGATTTGAAAGTCGGGCTGGACGGCGTGCCGCTGGCCATTCGACTGGTTCGATAGTGAAGGGAACAAAATGAGCAAGAAAAATTTATGGCTGATGTTGGTTGCAGTTTTCCTGAGTTTGCCGGTCATTGCCAACGCGCAACCAGGCAGACGCGGCGGCGGGCCACCTACTGGTTTTGGCGGGCCTCCCCCGGGTGATCAGGAACAGGGTGGGCGTCCGTTCGGGCCTCCAGGCGGTCGGCAATTTGATGTTTTGTTTTCGGAAATTCGCTTTGGCGGAAAGGTGGTCAAAGGCGCTCCGTACTCAGCTTCGATTGCCACCGAAAACATTCAGGTGTTAGCTGACGGCACGCGGATTACTAACAAGGGCGAAGGTAAATTTTTCCGCGATAGCGAGGGACGCACTCGATTGGAGCGAACGCTGACCATTGCCGGGCCGTTTGCTATTAGCGGTGACGTTCCGAAGATGGTGTTTATCTACGATCCGGTTGCGGGGGTGAATTACATGCTGGATGAGCCGCATCGTATTGCGCGCAAGCTTTCTCCGCCACCGAATGCGCCGCCTCCAGGCCAGCCGCCACAGGCGTCAGGCCAGGAGAAAACGGATTCGTTGGGCAGGCAAACCATCGAAGGCGTGGAAGCCGAAGGCGTTCGCACGACGGTAACGATTCCCGCCGGACAAATTGGCAATGATCGCCCAATTGATATTGTCTCTGAACGCTGGGAGGCGACCGAGTTGAAAGTTGTCGTGCTAAGCAAACACAAAGACCCTCGTTTCGGCGAGATCATTTATCGGCTGACCAACATCAGTCGAAGCGAACAGGCGAAAGGTTTGTTTGAACCGCCAACAGGCTTTTCAGTAGTTGAAGGCGGGCCACCTTTTGGCGGCGGGCCTCAGCGTGGCGGCCGAAGACCGTTTTAGCTCAAGAATCTAAGCGAAAGACAAATCGCCAACCAGTGAATTACTGGCTGGCGATTTGTCTTTTTGATCTCTGACGTTTCTCAACACGAGTGATGATTCAGATGTTTTCCGGCGGTAAGGAAAAATCCGATTTCTTTGGAACTAATTCCGGGCTTCGCGCCCATCGTTGGTGAGCGGTGAATTCCAATGGAACGCAATACAGGCAATCCTGAAATTTTCAATCTGTTTACCAATAATGTTCGAAGGAGAGAATCAATGAACAAAACCAAGATAAGTTTGAAGGTGTTTTTTCTGGCAGCGCTGACGCTGTGTTTGTCGGTTGCGGCAATGGCGCAGCGTCCGCAATTTGATCCACTGATGCGAGTCAAACAGACGTTGCAATCCGCCAACGCACCGGCGTTGACGACGGCTCAGGAAGATCAATTGAAGGCGTTAATTCAACAGGCAATTGATGCTCATGCCAATATGACGCCCGACCCGGCACTGCGTGCGGCGCACGAGGCATATGAAAACGCCTTGTTTGCCGGAGATCAGGCTGCGGCCAACACTCAAGCCGGAATCATCGCGAATCTGACATCAACGATGACCAACAACCAGTTGAAAGGTCGCGCCAGCTTCACCATCCAGGCGATCAATGTGCTCAAGAGCAATCAGGCGCAAATTGATGCCTTGGTGCAAAAGATCGGCGCTTCAGGCGTAGTCAATCTGATGGGATCGCTCGTCGGTGGCGGACGTCCCGGCGGTCCGGGAGGTCCTGGTGGCCCCGGTGGTCCAGGCGGTCCGGGAGGCCCCGGTGGTTTCGGTGGCCCTGGCGGGCGTCCACAGCCTCCATCAAGACCTTAATTGTTCTTGCATAGCTGATTGAAGCAGAAGCGGACTTTGATCCGCAAAAAAGAATCCGTAACCAGTGACCGATTGTCAGATAGAGGTCATTGGTTACGGATTCGTTTTTTGATCGTGACGAAACGTTGGCGCTAATCGCCTTGTTCCCGGCTTAACGAACTTTACCCATCTGTTTGCGAATGATCGGAGTCAGCACAAGCAGAAGAACGGCAGCAGAGATCGGCCAGATTGCTGCTTTGGTGAACAAGCTGACCAGCGCGTTTTGCTCGTTTTTAAATTCACTGGCAAAAAAGCTGGCGAAAAAATTCCCAAAGGAAATAGACAGAAACCAAACGCCCATCATTAACCCCGTCAATCTGGCCGGCGCGAGTTTCGTCGTAGTGCTCAAACCTACAGGACTTAAACAAAGCTCGCCAATAGTTTGTGACAAATACACGCCAACCAGCCACCACGGTCCCACTTTGCTTCCACCAACTAACAACAATGAAGCGAGCACCAATAACACTGCGCCAAATCCGACGAATAACAACCCAAGTGAAAACTTGACAGGGCTGGACGGTTGCCGGTTACTCATTTTCAGCCACAACCACGAAAAGACCGGGGCAAAAATGACCAGGAAAATTGAGTTGACGGATTGATACCAACTGGTAGGGAATCCGTTTATGACCTGTTTTTGCAGAAACACAGGCAAAAGGTTGAATAACCAAGGCGCGACACTACGGTCGGTGAAACGGTCAGCGAAAAGCGTAAAGCTACTTCCGGCTTGCTCGAATGTTGCCCAGAAGATAATGGAGAACACGAACAGTACGACGATAACGGCTACGGGTTTTTTCTCTTCAGGTTTTAAAAAAGAGGCGAATAGCCAAATAAGAAAGATCACCAGACTGCCGACCATGATCCAGAATTTGTTTTCGGTGATCCATTCAGGACCGAAAAATAAAACGAAGACGGCAGCGCTGATCACTGCCATCAACAA
>ERZ650309.1739-NODE-1739-length-10162-cov-6.200752_pt1 | contig 10162 bp, 4 predicted proteins | sample MGYA00376245_ERZ650309 | MGnify/ENA primary metagenome ERZ650309 (study PRJEB26733, sample SAMN07839294) | wastewater metagenome | biome: urban; feature: wastewater treatment plant; material: waste water | place: USA: North Carolina | collected 2016-04-26 ...
AAATCTACTTCTTGCCACGATTGTGGCGTGATATCTTCTTGATCATAGGAAATATCACTGGCATACGTAAATTTTGTGACTATAAGGATAAACGTAACGATAAATTGTCTATACGTACACATTTAATTTTCAATCATATATGTTTATAATGTAGGAGTTGGCAATTTACAACTGAAAATGCCTGGATAAAGTTAAAAAGGCTTTATCTGACTATTAAATCAACTTGTTAAATTTTATGAATTGGCGTACTAGCTATCATCTAGGTAGGCAAGTTTCATTTTGGCGCCTCTTTACAAAACTTCAGATATTTTGTTTGAGTTACTGTACATAGGGATCCAAAACTCTAGATTAATTTGATTGGCAAGTTCATAGCTGTCCATGATAACACCATATTGTTGTAATGCTGATGGATAAATATTGTGGCTTCCAAAATAAAAGAGATGGTCATCCACCATCCAAAACTTATTATGGTTATTTATAGCATCATTGTTTGAATGATTAAAATCTATATACGACAAATGTAAATGTTCAGCTAACATTGCTTCAACATGATGTCTTTTAGCCGAAGGAAATTGGGTTAGAATATTTTCCAATATGCTATTGTACAAAAACTCTAGCGGAACTTTACTACTCCAACCACTTTGCCCACCTTTACGATTGGATGTTATGATTGATACATCAACATTATTGTGATAAATCGCATATCCTAATGCATCAATAACATTGCCATCTAATGTATTTACTGGTCCTAGTATAGTTTTAGTGTACAATACCCCAAGATTAAAAATTGCCTGTTGTGATATCTTAATAGATTTATTTGCGTGTTTAAAAGCATAGACACGAGAGGTTTCCGACTGATCTGCATCATCGGGTAATACACCATGATTAAGCTTAGCCACAAACATAGTCTTGACAGCGACCATATTTGATTCAAAATTAAATCGTGATATGCTATTATGTAATTTAAACCTCGTGATACATTTAGAAGATATATTACCAGACTCGTATGTCCAACAGTAATTACTAATAACTCCTTTATTTTTATTTACATAGTCCCACATGATATTGCTATATTGAGTCGCTGTTTGCGCTATTGGACCATATAGTTCTATCATAGAATCATTAACTGGATTATCTCCTAAATATGCGGGACCGTTAAATTGTTGCCCCCCAGTAATTAAGTAATCACCATCAACAGCTAGAAATTTCGCATGATTCCATGAAAATCCAAATAATGGATCTATACTATATCGACAAATTAAAGGATTACAGCTTCTTTCTGAGGCAACTGATACAATTAGTTGATTACCATCATGTAATTTACTTGTTATGTATTTCAAATATTGATACAACGTTGTGTAACCATTATCTTTTTGTAAAGTTAATGGTACAATAGATCCCTCCAATAACCGAACTTCTATTGGTGCATTTTCTTTTATAGATTTCATTGCTAATTTTGTTAATGAGTTTTTTATTGTTTCAGTAAACTCTTCACTTGTTATACTAGTAAAACCCTGTGTCAGCTGAGAAATATCCACATAGTAATTAGCGTTTACTATGCTACTAGCTAACTTATTCAAAATGAGATGCTCTGGTAGTAAACAGAGCTTTGTGTTCCTCTCTGTAAATTGGGCTATAGTACACTTTGATAATTTACCACAATCACTATCGGTATTACACTTTGGCAATTTAAATACTGGATCGTACTTTCCTGTAGCACTGTATTTCTTACTAATTTTATAATCATCTAAGCTATAACCCCATAATTTGGGAGTTTGCATTACCCATTGATCAGACTCTACAAAATTATTAGATGGCGCACCATACGTAATTCCATCATACTTTAAATATAGACCATTATCAATAATCTTAATATGATTATATACATCGTCTATATTAACCCCATAAGTCATATTACACACAACAAGAAAACCCAAGTATTTCTTCACTGTTAACTCCACTATTATTAAAGATATAATTCGTTACAAAACTATATGTGATGAGCGCCATGTTACCCTCTACACCGACACGTAATACTAAGTACCCTCTGGAGTATATATTACATATAAATCTTGGTCTTGATTATAAAATATAGTATCTTCAGGCACATTACGAGCGTAACAAAGAGAGGCATCTTGACATAGCCTAATTTTGTCATTATCACCCTCATAATAAACCTGAGAATACCGCCAATATTTGCTTCCACCAAGCCCACCCCATAATAGTTTGGCCCCAGCACTGTAAGAGCCAGCACTAAATGACACCAGTGACTGTGAAATGTAAGCACTACAACTACCACGAGCCATATCATCATCATAAGAAGAATACTGCACTGATAAATATCCCTTTTGATCACCATCACCTTCTGAACATGTAAATCCTGACTTATTTGCTGGAACAGTGATAGTAAGCGACTTAGTACCTTTGGTTTTAGAGTCTGGTACGTACATACAATAATCAGACAGCGTTTTAAAAGTGTAAACCATTTGCTCCGTAGATGGAGTTTTTGTGTAGATACAACCTCGCAGGTGAGCTGTTCCATCATTTGCCATTGCTTGATTACAAGCTAATATACTTATGCCTGTTGTCATTAAAGTAAATAGCTTATGTCTTACATGCTTCATTTTAAAAATCCTTTAATTAAAAGCTGGTTAAAAACCCGAACTGTAACATCGTCTCGAGACAATGAATAGTGACAATTTGTTATAAACGTATCACTCATTCAAAAATAGCTACTAACTACCCATTAAATCCACTTTCCGACACTTCTAGGCTTTAGGGGGTATTACCGGTAGATTACTCTTAACAAAAATGACATGTATATTTGTTATAACTTTTTATTCGAGAAAGCTAAACCTCAGCTTTTATACTTTAAACTAAAATTAGCTTTTTTGCTGATATAGAGTAAATCTGTAACCAAATCTCCATTAATGTAACCCTATTAAGCTAAAATCTATTGTTCGTGGTATTTGAATACGAGTTTGTACAACTAAATTTTCATTATGAAACCATGGTATTACTCCATCTTTTAAAAGAAAATCACCATTATCTAATAAAGTTCCAGATTGTCCATATCCCATTATTTCAGTTGAGTTCTTAAAGACGACGCCCCTCCAAGGGTCTGCATAGACAACCTCTTCTCCGCTGGTAAGTCTTAAAAAGGCATGATCATAATATGAAATTTTTCTTATAGCTCCGCCAAAACCATTCTTCCTTAAGATAGCAGCACACACATCAGACATAATTTCACAATTTCCAGTTTTTCGTTCTAACGCATACTTAACTTTGTCATTCCACGTTTTTAATTTCGCTATTGATTTATTAGTATCCACAAGCTCGAAATATGAACTGTCCACCGTGCTTCTACCATTTGCGATACGCCAAGTTGTAGAGTTCTCTAGCGGAATCAGTTTATTCGTTTCCTCAACTGCATGTTTAGCTGTATCAAATAAGCAATTATTATGTATAAGAATCAATTGCTTGCTACCATCGTCACCAACAAAATACCTATGCTGCTGATAAATTTCAAAATTATATACAAGTGTTGGCTTGTTATCCTTATTGTATTTCACGCCACAATTTGAGTGCTGATTATCCAAACACACTAGCTTTACTTTATCTCCTGCTTCAGATAACAGCTCATCATCGGCTGTTACTTTAGATATTGATACATAATCATGCTTGTTCAATACATAAAATGGGTGATTGGGTGTGGCATTGATTGTGCTTATTTCACCTGTTTTGCTGTCCCTAAATTTATAAGTATAAACCTCTTTAGCATATCTGGCAAATGTAGCTGTTACCGGACGTTTGGGGTTATTATCCCAGTTAACTTCATCTATCTGCCTATAGACAGAAGTATTACTCTCCTTCATCTGGATACCTTTAAACGGTTTTAAAGAAATGACCTTCATTGCTACATTATCTAACCCCATCTCAGGAAGATTTACTGTTAGCTTGTCACCTACATTTTCAACTTTATTTTCTGTAAAGTAGGATTCTGGGCGGAGTAATGTAATCTTAACAATATAATCCTTTCCATCAACTTTTTGCTTATATTGCAAATCTGCTTGCTGCCATTTATCAGATGACTTAGCCACCTCATCTAATATATTATCGTCACCTGTTTCAACTAGGTCACCAACCTTAACTTTACTTATTGCCTTACGTGATGATTGGATACTACTCATGTTTCCACTTTCAGTACTTGCCATTAGAATCTCAGTATCACCCGTAAAACATGCAGATTTAGTACCTGTTGCAGCAAGGTCGGTTAACTCTATGGCTTCACCTCCTGCTTCAGCAGCCGCCCCTGCTTTAGTAGCGGTCATCCCTGCTGCAGTTCCTACTCCAGAAACTGCAGATACCGCACTAAGTGCCATTGATGCATATCCCAAAGCACTGGCTGTCTTAGTATCTCCTGTCTCCTGTGCCGCTATCCTACCTACATCAGCTCCAGTCGCTGCAATCGCAGACACTGCTGATGTCCATGCCGCTGCCGCTACAGGCGTCGCTGCCCCAAATGTTGCTACCGCGAGGGCTGTTGCACCTATCGAACCAGCAACCCCCACGCCCAGAGCAACTCCATCCATCACCGAGAAGTTTCCGCTTGGATCCATATTATTAATTGGATCTCCATTCCCAAATGCATACAAGTTCGATAAATCCATCGTATCCGCATTCATAAATCTCATCAGCTTCGGATTGTAAAACCTTGCTCTCAAATAAACCAGACCTGTATCCTGATCCTGATATTCCTGATTCCACAAGAAACTCTGCGCCGGATCTGTGGCTTTTGTGCCCTTCACTGTTCCATAATCCTGATACTTATAGCTATTTACTAGCTCACTATTACTATTCAACATTCCTACTGTCGAGTTTCCTGCCTTGAGATAGTAATTCGCAATATTATTACGGTAACTCGCAACTGGTGTGCCACTACCTGAAAGTAAAAAGCTATCTTTAGTTCTTACGCCATTTATTGTGGCATCAATACCATCCGCATGACCACTATCATAGTAAAAACTTAGGTTACTTCCTACGCTTTGTTTATTCCTTAACAGTCCATCTGGGTAGTAACTATAATTAGTCAGGCTCTTACCGTATTTTACTGCCGTTAGCTGGTTCAAACCATTATAGCTATATTCGTTTCCATCTGGATCTTTCAGTAAATTACCAGCTTTGTCATAGCTAATTGTGACTTTATCCACCGCAGTTAACTGGTCGATTGCATTATATTGGTAGGTAGTAGTTATACCATCTTTGATATGACTTAGAATGTTACCATTAATATCATACTTATAGGCTTCGCTGACTTTAGTCGTTGTTCCTGATTCTTCATGGTAAAGTGCTGTTGAGTTTAAGAGCTGACTTAGTGAGTTATAGCTAAATACCTTCTCCATATTTAGCGATGAGTCTTTTAAATCGCTGCTAATTGTTTGATTTATGAGTTTTTGGCGTTTATCAAACGCATAGCCAATCGTAATCTTATGCGCACCTTGGATAATTGCATCTTGTGTAATCGCATCCCAGTCACCATAAGTATAACTATGTTTAGTGATTGACTTACCACCATCCGTTAGATTAACACCACCTAAGGCTCCATATTTACCATTAGTGAGTGCCCCATCTTGATAACTATAACTGATATTACTTTGTGGGGTGCTGATTCCTGTTACTCTGCCATATTTATCATGGCTGTAGCTGGTGGACATTCCCACTGCGCTGTTTTTACCTGTGAGTAAATCATGTCCATCATAAGAATAACCTACTATCATACCGCCAGGATAGTTGGCACTGGTTAATCGCCCAGTCTTGGTATAACTATATTTAATTGTTCCTTCTGGGTTAGTAGTGCTGAGTAGATTACCTACTACATCATAACTATTACTGGTCGTTATTCCATTATGACTACTACTTAATTGATTACCATCAGCATCGTAGCTATAGCTAAATGTTGAACCATCATAGTCCTTGACACTAATTAGTTCGCCATCTTTATTATAACTAAGGCTCTTACTTTGTCCTAATTGATTCTTAACTGAAGTTAGTTGTCCAACGGCATTGTATGTATTACTTCTTGAACTATGGCTCCCCAAGCCTGCAATCGTCATACTCGAACTTAATGTATTACCCAGCAAGTCATAGCTGCTGCTGCTCGATACATTTATGCCATCATAACCATTAGTATTGCTGCTAACTATGTTACCGCTACCATCATAGCTATAGCTACTGTTGTACATTATTGCGCCATTTGTTGTCGAGTTGGATTTAGTCTTGCGACCAAAACCATCATAGCTGGCACTACTGCTTTGACTTGAACCACCAGAGTAGCTACTTTGACTTAAGGTATTACCAGCTCCATCCTTAACTTCATCACTGACTGGAGTTCCGTTTATTAGACTATGTACTGATAAGCCCTTATCATTATAGCCAATCGTGGCTACGTTGTTCAAAGCATCTTTACTTTGAACTACTCGTCCATATTCATCATACTTATAGCTAGTACTATTTCCCAACATATCAGTCGTGGTGCTTATCTGTCCATTTAAACTATAGCTATTACTTTGTAGTAATCGACTGCTTCCAGAACCGTTATCGCTCGCACTTAGTGGACGACCAAGTCCATCATAGATTACCGTTTGAGTATAACCATTTGCATCTGTAGTTATTACTTTGTTATTGCCAGAACCAACCGTATAGCTGCTGGTAATACTGTGTTTCATTGGACTCGTTACACTAAGTTCACGCCCGCCTGCATCATAACTAATGCTGCTACTTTTACCTTCTGGACTAATCTGTTGCAACAGTGGGCCACCTGGCAAGGTAGTACTGCTTACTGACGTACTAGCGTGACCCAGCGCATCTGTTTTTACTATGCGTAATTTACCATCGGTATAACTATAGCTGTAACTATTATTAGTGCTGCCCACTCCTGAATGACCACCGCTTGCCCAAGCTAAAGTTTCATTAGTTAAACGTCCTAAACCATCATAGCTAAAGCTACTCTTTGTCCATGGACTGCCATTGTAATTCGTAATACTTGATGCTATATTCTTACCATCAGAACTTAACGTATTTATGCTACCAACGCTACTGCCATTTACCTCATCTTTTTTTAGAGTAGAAGCTGGTAAATACCACGCATCAGAGAAATAGCTATTGCTACTGCTTAGATATTTTACTAAATGACCACCAACTGCTACCGACTGAGTACTTTGCAATAGCTGGTTATGCTCATCATAGCTACTATGTACTTCGGAAATAACCATACCAGCTGATTTAGTTATCACAGATATCGGTGATCCATAACTGGCACTTCTAACTATTTTCTGTGGACTTATATCATAACTATATAATGTTTGCTTATGCACAGCTCCAGAACGATCAAGAGTTTCTTGCCTAACCGGCAAATGAAGGAAATTATAATAGACTCTACTACTTTGCGCAGGTCCTGTTGCGTCACCAGCTTTGGTAATGGTAACTGAATAAAGATAACCATAATTATTACTATCTTCCAGAGTATCTTTGTCACTACCCATACAGTACCCTGCTCCATAGCCTGTAAAGTTGGAATCCGAACCTCCACTTCCAGCTCCATATGAGTAAGTTGTTTGATCTAACAGTTTACCATCAATATGTTTAATACTTAAAACTGCTGGCAATGTTCCCTTAGCACCCCCACAAACCAAATAAGGTAAGGAAGTATAGTTAATAACCGCTGATAAACCTGAAGGGTAACGAATTTGATTAATTACGGAAACTTTGTTAAAGGTCGCATAGCTATAACTCGTCCTTAATTTCAGCGCATCTTGAAACCACAATACTCCTGTACTACTAAAACCAAATTGGGAAATGATGTTTCCAGAAGGCCCAGTAATACTTACATTATCTGTACCATACCCAAAAACATACTTTTGACCATAGCTATCTACAATCTCTTTTAAACGAGAACTACTAATACTACCATAGTCATAGTAATAATAACTGATATGATTGCCAAAGCGATCGGCTTGCGCAATTAGTTTGCCTGTTGCATCAAAATACTGATGAGTTCCTCCATCACTGGTATAAATATAGCGATAGTAACGTTTATTATCAAAAGGTAGTGCTTGATCTGGTAAGACTGTCGTGAAGTGGATGCCGTGGTTATTCATATATTTCAAACCTGAAGAATAGCCACTGCTATCGCGCCAAGTCGAGTCAATTATATAATTACTTCCATTTATATTTACTGACTTATTAGGAACTACGTAAGACAGCTGATAACTCCATCCAACAGGTAAACCCAAAATACCAGCTTTACTATTATTGTCACTTGAATAAGTAAGATTTAGATCAATATCACCCAACACTCCAGGCGCTGAAATTAAGCTCCGTGATAAGTTTAAATCTCCCGTCTGTGCATTCACATCTTCGCCGCTAAACAATGAACTATTATATGCCTGAGAACCTTTATAAGAGCTTTGGTCTTTTGAGGCGTATCTAGTAGACTGCGCTCCAGAAGAACCACCAACTCCTGAACCAAAGTTCTTCCAGCTAGTATCACAGCCAACAAGAATTAAAGGTATTAACGCAGGTAAAGTCCTTGATAGTAGTGTTAATTTAGGAAGGTATTGTTTCTTTCGCATTTAGTATTAAGCCCTTAATTATTATTTCATTTATTGATGAACATAAATCATATAAAATGACTCATGAACTCAACACAAATAGGTCTTTGCCACACCCACAATCAGGACAAACCCATGAATCTGAAATATTTGCAAATTTAGTACCTTCAATAATTCCTTCAGTAACACCATTCTCCATATATTCAAACCCGCAAAAACTACATATACAACTACTATTCGCCAATAAACAATTCTCAACATCTTGTTCAAATTTACTTTTATTTACATCACCATTTAGCATAGGACACCTACCTCATATTTGAAAAATAATTAAGTTTCATTTTGCATCAACACCACAAACATAATGCACTTAACACCAATCCCTTTTGTTTAAGCTAATTTAAACAACATTAAAAACACCTCACAGCAAAGAAGTCTTTCAATAATAAACCCTAAAAACACACCGAAGTGGTACATTAAGGGAATGCTTACAATATAAATCACGGTATAAACTCTAAGCACATCTAACTCATAAGTAATTTTGAATTAATTCTAGATTTCGCCTTCCAAAATAATCTTTTTCCCCGTGCGAGGAAGGGTTAAATTGTGAATAATTATATTTATTGCTATTGCAAAATGAATCCTCCCTACTCAAAAAGATTATATATATGAATAACACCACAATTGCCATTAGATAAAACACGTACCATTTACGCTGTACCATACACCACCATTATAAAAATTTAAACACATTAGACTGCTAACTCTAACCTATACCTTATGATCAATAATTCCATCGTTGTTTTTATTACTCAACTAAGCGATAAGTTAATAGCAAATATCATTTAATATTCTTGGATTATATATTACTGAAACAGCACTTCGTAAGTGACAGTTTGTTACTCTTTAAATTCATAACAAAAGCTAAGCAAGTGAGATATGGCTAACTAAAAATAACAAGCTGTCACTTATGATGAAAAACATAAATACCCTATAATGCCTGTAGTTATTGGGACAAAAATAGTAATACATTATTTAATAAATTAACCTCCCTTATCTTATATTAAATTGAAAGTGAGTAAAAAAATGAGATACAAACCTAGTAAAATCAATATAAAAATCAATATAATATGTGGCACAAGTATCATGTTATTAAATTTTAATGCTTTTGCAATTACCAACGGATTTCCCGCATCATCTCAACAGTTCCCTAATTTCGTGGCTATAGGAGAAATTAATAAGCAAGTAAATCAAGCCTTTACTCATTGTGGAGGAACCCTAATTGCTTCAGATTGGGTTATATCTGCAGCGCATTGCTTTATGGGCTATAACAATAAAAGTAAAACGATTGAGCTTCTACCAGCAAAAAATTTTAAGGTTGCTATTGGATCTCATAACTTAAATGAACCTTGGTCTTATAAGCTGGCTCATATTAAAGAAATTAAATTGTTTAATCCTTCACTGAACAAATTATTGGATTCCCCATATAAGAATTTTAAACAACTGGACTTTCTTGGTGGCGATATCGCACTTTTGAAATTAGACAGTCCCCA
>ERZ650309.1740-NODE-1740-length-10158-cov-5.036128_pt1 | contig 10158 bp, 5 predicted proteins | sample MGYA00376245_ERZ650309 | MGnify/ENA primary metagenome ERZ650309 (study PRJEB26733, sample SAMN07839294) | wastewater metagenome | biome: urban; feature: wastewater treatment plant; material: waste water | place: USA: North Carolina | collected 2016-04-26 ...
ACTAAGTTTTCAGATAAGCATCGTGGTGCGGACTTTAGTCTGCAACACGATGCTGGGCGCGGACTAAAGTCCACGCCACTATTACTTCCCAAAATACTCCCCAAAACTTAGCTTCCGGAGCCCTACGGATGCTTCGCGGCTTCTTTTCCAGCGGGCGGGACGCCCGCGCTCCCAGTTTTTGCTTATCGAAACAGCCTGGGCGCGAAGTCTTTCAAATCGCGCCGCCACGTTTGCCATTCGTGGTCGGTGCCGGGCGATTCGTAATAAACGTGTTTGATGCCCGCCTTGTCCAGCGTTTGATGAAAGCCGTTGACGCCCTGATACATGCGCTCCGGTTCTTTTGTGCCAATGCCGACCCACACCAAACGGACTTTCTTGTTGAAGGCCGCCGCATCGCTCATGGCGCCGCCAAACGCGGTTTTCACATCAAACGGCGCGCCACTCATACCGCCGCCCGCTCCGCTGAATCCGCCAATGTAGGCAAAGGTGTCCAGGTTCTTCAGCGTGATCTGGAACGTTTGCATGCCGCCCATCGAAAGCCCCGCCATTGCGCGGTTTTCGCGGTTAGGAATCGTGCGATAGGTTTTGTCCACGAATGGAATCAGCGCCTTTGTCAGATCGTCTTCAAACGCAGCGAACATATCCTGCATCGCTCTGGCACGGTCTGGCGAACTCGGTGGGCCAGTGACGGCGGGGGCGGCTTGCCCTGCGCGTTTGGCGTATCCATAGGCCATCACGATGATCATCGGTTTGCATTTTCCTTCGGCCAGCAGGTTGTCGAGAATCACGTTGGCGCGCCCCTGGCGAATCCAGCCTGTTTCATCCTCGCCGCCGCCATGCTGCAAATACAGCACAGGAAAGCGCTCTTTGGTTTGTGTTTCGTAACTCGGCGGCAGGTAAACCATCGCGTGCCGCCAACTGCCTGTGACTTTCGAGTTGTACCAAACCTCGCGCACCTGGCCGTGCGGCACATCCTGGATGGAATAATACGTCGAGCCTGGTTCGGGAACTTCAACGGCGCTGGCGTATTTGCTGCCGCCGAAAAAGGACTGGCTGCCGGTGTCGCTGACCTCCGCGCCATCCACGACGAAGTTGTAATAATGCAGCCCCGGCACCATTGGCGGCGTCGTATAGGTCCAGAATCCGTCCGCCTGCTTTTCCATGTCAGCTTTCGGATTGCTCCAGAAATTGATTCTGACTTTGGTGGCGTCAGGCGCTTTCACACGCAACAACACGCGTCCCTGACTGTCTACTTTGGGGTATTCAGCGCCCCAAACATTGGTCGTAGAAGGTTTGAAATCTCCGCCGTCTTGCGCATAACTGAGACTGACAAACAGAACACAAAACAGGCACGCAACTAGGGCAATTCGAATCTGTTTCATTTACATTCTCCGTGGTTATTTTTCGATTTGATTTCTATTGTAGACCAGTACCCAACCGTTGTGCATTGCTAATGACGTCTCATTCTATGTAATAATCGAAATACTGTCACCGATCAGCAGACGGTCAGAAATCCAACGCAATACTGAAAAATGGTGAGCGTGCGGTTTAGGCCGCAATGCCCACCATTGCTATGCACTGACGACTGGCGTCAGTGCATGACTGAGGACGTTGCTCAGAATGAATACTTCAGTCCCAGTTGAAGCTGGCGCATTGGAAGGGCCGTTGAGCTGATGACACCGAATCCCTGATGCGCAGCGTTGGAGGCCGCTCCCGCGAATGTTGGACCAGCCAAAATGTTGCCATTCGGCGCCCCCCAGACAGGATGATTGAATACGTTGAACGCTTCCAGCCTGAACTGGAGCACGTGGCCTTCCTTATAACCCAGGTGGAATTGCTTGTGTATCGCCATATCAATTGCTTGAAAATGCGGAGTCAGCATCGTATTGCGCCCGACATTGCCGAAGCTTCCCTGGGGAGCCACGACGAATGACGCGGGGTCAAACCATCGTGAAGGAGTGCGGTTCGCCGCGTATCCGTTGCCTACGCCTGAAAAACTCGGACGATCAGGAAGTGGGTTGTTGGTGCCGGCATTATTGATGCCGATGGTCAGGGTCTGCGGAACGCCGCTTTGGATCGTCGTGTTCGCGCTCAGTTGCCATCCGCCGACAAATCCATTAGCGACTGAGTTCTTGATGTCCAACAGTTTGCCCTTCCCTATCGGCAGGTCATAGACGCCCCCGAGAACCCAGCGATGGCGCACGTCGAAGGACGACAGTCCCCGCTCGCACTGCAAGCAACTGCTATCTTGCGGAAAGAGTGTGTCGAGTCCTTGCGTCCGTGTACCACTGGCATTGTCAATGGACTTGGACCACGTGTAATTCGTGGTCAGGCTGATGCCTTCGCTGAAGCGCCGCGTTAGCTTCACGCTGCCTGCGTTGTAGTTTCCGTTGAACCCGTCATTGACATACGAGAGAACTCCGAAGTTGGCAAACGGGCGGCGCGCATTGATGCTGTTTAACGGCCCCGGCAGCGCTTGATTGATGTTTTGGAAGCCGTAAAGGTGCCGGCTTTGCGATCCCAGGTATCCAAATTCCAACGACCAGTTGGAGCTAAGCTGCCGTTGCACGTTCAGCAGGTATTGCATGGTGTAAGGAGTCGCGTGGTTGTACGAGGCCGCCCACGCAAACGGCGGTGGAACCTGAACGGTGGTTCCGCTTCCGCCGGGAATTGCATTGCTCCAGGTGATTGGAAGCGCGGGCGTCGTGGTTAGATCCACGCGGGCCGCGATATTGCGAGCCATATCGAAGTATTCGGCGTTGGCGATGTCCTGCATGAAGAAAATGCCAAACCCGGCGCGGATCACAGTCTTATTATTGGGCGAGTAGGCGATGCCAAGTCGCGGAGCGAAATTCTTATACTTGGTTTCCCTGAGGTTGTTGTTTAGTCCGCCACCGCAAACTGCGTTCGTGCTGGTCCAGCGGATGCTCAAACCTTGATAAGGATCGGTGCAGTTGCCCTGCCGGACGAAGGTCGGCCAATCGGCTTGCGGCGCATTCGCAATAAATTCGATCTTCGGAATCTTCACTGTGAAATAGTCGCCCAGCGAATTGGTGAAAGGTGGCGTTAGTTCATAACGCAATCCCAACGATAACGTCAGTTTGGGCGTGACCTTCCAGGTGTCGTCAATAAACGTATGAAAGACGTTGCGGTTGAATTTGGCATTGGCAACGGCCGCCGCATTGGTCGAGACGAAAAGTTTCCCCAGCAGGAATTCGGCGAAGGAATAGCCACCGGTTCCATTTGCAGGGTTCGTTGTCGCACCTGCCTGGAAGGTAAACACGCCGCGTGAGAACTGATTGCCCACCTGATTGAAATTCTGCCGGTTGTATTCGCCCCCAAAAGCGAAGGTGTGCTTGCCATGAATCCAGGACAACTTATCCACGAATTGCAGAGTGTTGTTGTCGTTGGCGAAAGGACCGTCGTTGGCGTCACCGATGCCTGTAAACCCGCCTCCGTTAAACACCACGTTGGGGATGCCCCACGTGATCGGATCGCCCGGTTTTTGGTTCGGAATACCGATGGCGGAAATTACATCCAGGCTACCGGCGCTCAGAGTGCCAAGCGAATTGAAGAAACGCGTATAACCAAAACGGGCGTCGTTGACCAGATTGGAAGTGATGGTTCGCGTGTTGCCCCCGGTGTATTGTTCATAATTGGTCAGAACCTTCGTCCCAGCGAGATTCAGGCCTTGCGTGGATGTATTTTCGTCGCCCCAGTTATAGCGCCCCATCCATTGCGACTTCGCCGATTCGATGAAATCCAGCCTGAGAACAAAACCGTCCCGGTTGAAGGGCTGAGAACTGGTCTGCGCAAAGTTGTTGCTGGTGAGCGTACTGCCGGAATTGTAGTATTTCAAAAACTTCACGGAGATTGGGTCCAGCCGATTGGTGGGGATGATATTGCCCGCGAAGGGCTGCCCTGTGTTCGGATCGTAAATCACCGTGGAGGGAAGCAATTCGCTGAAGTCGCCGCCAAACATCTTCGTTGTCGGTACGGTAAACGTATTCAAGACGCTCTGCCGACGACGAAGCGCCTCATAATTCGACATAAAGAACAACTTGTCTTTCCCGTTGATGACTTTGGGAATGCGCACCGGTCCGTCCATTTCGAACCCAAAATCATTCCATTTGAACGGGTTTTTCGGCCTGGCAGAGGTGAACTGGTATTGTTTGGCGTCCAGCTTGTCGTTGCGCAGAAATTCGAAGAGCGCGCCATGGTACGAGTTGCCACCCGATTTGGTCAGCACGTTCACCTGAGTGCTTTGATGACCATACTCCGCCGGGTACACACCGATTTGAACCTTGAATTCCTGAATCGCGTCAATCGAAGGCAGAGCGACGTACGAATTGAAGTTCACGTCCATGTTGTTGACGCCATCCAGCGTGTAGTAATCGAAGAAGATGCGCTGTCCACCGGCGGAAATTGCCTGCTGGGCGCGTTCGCCACCCTGGCGGGCGCCTGCTTGCCCTGCGGCGGGCGCAAGCACATTTACGTTTGGGGAAAGCGCGACCAGATTCAGGTATTGCCGTCCGTTCAGCGGCAACTCCGTCACAATCTTGTTGCCGATCACAGTGCCAACAGTGGCGTTTTCGGCGTTGAGCAGCGCGCCATTGCTGCTGATTGTCACCGTCTCGCCGACCTGGCCGACTTCCATCGCCACATCCAGTCGCACCGTTTGCTGAACTTCGAGCGTGATGTTATCGCGCACTGCCGTTTTGAATCCTTGCTGCTCGATTTTGAGATCGTATTGACCGGGCAAGAGTGAGGGGAAGGTATACAAGCCTTCATTGTTGGTTGTGATGTTTCGTGTCGCGCCAGTTGCTTTGTTCCTGACCATGACCGTCGCTCCAGCAACAGCACTGCCGGATGAATCGGTTACCAGGCCGGTGATCTCACCGCTGGTTTGTGCTTTACCGGCAATGGCCCAAACGGAGAGCATTGTCAGAGTGCTTAGCATAAGCAGTATAGAACGCATTCTCATTGTCATATTTTTCCTCCTGTGAAGCTGCGCCGCAGCTCATCAGGCTGCGGGGGATTTTGGACTGAAGCGGCTTTCGTGATCCGAGACCAGCGGATTTCCGCATCACGCTGCCCGAGCGAATCTCGCCAATGAAAACGGACGACTCTTTCCCAGCAAAGCCAATGAGTCTGTTTATTCGTTGGTCACAGGATTTACGCAGAAACTGTCACAGAGCCTCAAAGACCTGAAGCAAGGCAAAAATATTCACCTTCATAGAAGTTAAATCTCTTTGACTCCATGACTCTGTGGTCATCGTTCCTGTGTCTTGCGTAAGTCCCAAGTCAAATGGTTGGAAAGCGTCGCTCTTGTATTTCCGCCAGAAATGTCCGACAAGTCTTTGAACGTTACAGAACGTTTGGTAACATCCCTTCGCACAGTTTCCTTCACCTCAAAAGTCGTTCGATTAAAAGCACTTATGCGCGAAACGCCTCTTGAACCCAACCAGTCTCTGACGAGCGAGCAAAAGTGCGCGGCGCTCGAAGCCGTGCTGCACAGCCAAACATTTGCCCGTGCTGACCAGTTGAAATGTTTCCTGAAATACGTTTGTGAGATGGAGATGGCTGGGCGCGGTCACGAATTGACCGAATATCTTATCGGCATCGAAGCGCTGGGGCGGCCAGCAAGTTATTCGCCGGGCGACGATTCGGCGGTGCGCACTCGTGCCTTTGCGCTCAGAAAAAAGCTGCAGGAGTTTTACGAGCACGAACAGCCCCAGGCTTCGCTACGCATCGAGTTGCTGAAAGGCTCATACTGCCCGCACTTTGTTGAGAACCCGCCGCACCCAAAAGCGAATGGCAATGGAACGTCGGCCGAGCAGTTCGCGCTGCAACCTGCCTCTTTGTCCCCCTCACACGGAGAATTGCTGTCAGCCAAAACAACGGGCCAGCGTGAGTGGAAAAGAAGTTGGCTGGTCCCCTTTAGCGCCGGAGTCATATTGGCGGCGCTGGTCGCCAGCGGGCTTTACTGGTGGTTGGGAGCCAAGCCAGTCGGTAACGCAGTGACACATCACGTGGCGTCGATTCTGGCTGAAGCCTGGGGGCCGCTGCTGACGCCGAACACTGATGTCTTGTTATGTGTAGCCAATCCGCCAGCCTTTTCGATACTTCCAGGTCCGTTCTCACAACCCCAGAATCCACTCACCGGTGAGCGGCCTTTACCGAAGCAGCTTTATGACCTGTACGCCACGCGTTTCCCGGCGACTGCTAACCTGTGGTTAACCGCTACCACGAACGCCACCTATTGGGGAGATGTGCTGGGCGCGCTGACGGTGTCCAAAACCCTGAGCGCCGCCGGCGTTTCGCCGCAGATGTTCCCCGAAATGGTCACGACGATGCCGACGCTACGGCACCGCAACGTGATCTTATTCGGCGCGCCTGCATACAGCCCGGCAATGACCCGCTTTCAAGAAAATTGCCCGCTGCATGTCAGCTACCTGGACGCCATCGTCGGCCCCGCCACGGGCCAAACGCCAGCGGCGCGTTATCCACTGAAACGCGGTCAACAGCAACGGCTGACACAGGTCTTCGGTTTGATCACAGTGCTGCCCGGGGAAAGCTCGCCCAATCAGCAGACCCGCATCTTGATCTTTTCGGGAGTGAATTCGGCTGGCACGCAAGCGGCGGCGGAGTTTTTCAGTTCGCCCGAACACTTGCTTGAATTAAAGAAAGAATTGAAAAAGGCCGGGCACGATACGTTCCCGCCCGGCTATCAGGTAGTGGTCAAAGCCGAGACTGACGACAGCATTCTCCTGAAATTTCACTATGAGACTTTCCGCGTAATTCCAACACCGGCAAGCTACTGAAAGAGTCGCCTCCTCTGTAGATTTGCTGATGTTGGAGTGTTTCCGTCTGTCGCCGCTGGCTTCCTGGCGTACAAACCGGACGCGTCTAGCCCAATTTGATTTCGATGGGGCGTCCTTCAAAGACAGCTTTGCGAACGCTTTTATCCTGGGCGAGCCGAACTTCAATATCGCGATGCTGTGATGGCAAAAACTTCGATCCGGGAACCAGGCGCAATGAAAGCGTGCGCCGTGCGTTATTCCAGACCATTTGAATCTTCGTCCAGTTGCCATGACGGTAATCGAAAGTCGCTCCGTCGTCTTCGTACAGAGTAAACGCGCCATCCGCGCCGGGATACACCACCAATGTCAGCGGGCCATCTACTTTTTCAGCGGTGTACTGCTTGACCGGGCCAAGTGGCAGAATGGCTCCGGCGCGCGCGTACAGCGGCATCGTCGCCAAATCCACCGGACGACTGATTTCGCGTCCGCCTGCAAGTTTTTCTTCTGTCCAGAAGTCGTACCAGTCGCCGCGCGGCAAATAGACGTTGCGCGAAGTCGCGCCTTTTTCCACAACCGGCGCAACCAGCAAGTCGCGTCCCCACAAATACTCATCGCCACGCGCAACCGCCGTCGCGTCGTCAGAATGATGCAGCCACAACGCGCGCATAATCGGTATTCCGGTGTCGTAGCTTTCACGAACGGCGGAATACAGGTACGGCATCATGCGGTAGCGCAATTCCAAATACTTCTTACAGATCGGTTCGACCTCCGCGTTGTGTAACTCGCTTAAATCTGGATTGGCTGCGCCGCCGGTGTAGTTGGAAATTTCGTTATGGCCGAGTTCACCGGTGTTCCAGCCCCAGGGCAGCCGCAGGTGCCATGTTCTGCCGTGCGCGCGGAACAGCGGACAGAATGCTCCGAATTGAAACCAGCGCACATGCAATTCGCCCGTGTATTCTTTGGTCGGCACGAAACCTCCAATGTCCGTGCCCCAAAACGGAATTCCTGTCAGGCCTGTGTTGACCGCGATGGGGACATGCGTTTTGAGTGTTTCCCAGGTGGAATACACATCGCCTGACCACAGGAACGCGGAGAAGCGCTGCATTCCCGCCTGCCCGTTGCGGTGAAGCGCAAAGACTCGCTGGTTGGGACGAAGCTGCTGCGAGCCTTCGTAATACATGCGAATGCGCGCCAGCCGCGAAACCTGATCCAGCCCGTCACCTTGATCGGGCCACCAGCCATCAATGCCCAAATCATACAGCGGTTTATGAACCGGCCAATAACACGCGACCTGCCGATCATCCGGCCACTTGCCGTCAGGCGTGCGTCCGCTGGGCAATGGGGCGGCGGTACAGGCGTCGGTCACGGAACCGGTCAGCTTGCGGCCTTCGATGACGGTGTGCAGCACGACTTTGAAATGCTGATCGTGCAATTCGTCAATCATCTTTTTCGGTTCGGGGAAGTTTTTTGGATGCCAGGTGAATTCGCCGTTGTGGGTGTTCCAGCCGGAAGGGGTGAAATCCGTGCCCAGATAAATCAGCGCGTCGCAGGGCAATTTCTTTTCACGCATCGTGCGCGCGACCCAACGAATTTCTTCTGGCCCGCCCAACGTGCGATGGGATTGCAAATAACCGAACGTCCACAGCGGCGGAAGTTCCGGTTTGCCGGTCAGCCGCGCGTATTCGGCCATCACCTGTACCGGTTCGCGCGCAGCGACGATGAACACATCCAGCGGCAAGGCTCCCAGTTCGCTGCCCGCCAAGGCTCCCGCCACGCTGCTTTCCGGGCGGTCTGGAACGCGCGGCGTCAATTTGCCTTCCGGGCCGGTCAGATCAAATGTACCGTATGGATGATGAATGAACATCGCCCAACCGCCCGTCCCAATCAGCCATTGAATCGGCACGCGTCCGCCGTGGGTTCGCAGTTTGTAACCACCTTGCCCGTTGCGATTGGTGTAGGTTTCACCGCGCCGGTCGAATTGCGGCCCGCCTTGCCCAAATGCCAGCACGGGTTTGTCGCCAGTCTGAAAGCTCAGCGTGCTCGTTTTCTCATCCAGCCGCAGTTGCTGCACCAGTCTGCCATCGGCGGCTTCGATGCGAACGGTCAGCGGCGATGGCAATAGTTTCACCTGCAAAGCTCCGCAGCGCACCGTGCGTTCTTTGGGTAGCGAAGCCAGTCGCGCAACCGGCGCGGGCCAGCGTTGTTCTGCCAGCGAACCGTCTTGCGGAATCGGCTGCGGCTTGCCATTTTCGATGGGGACGATGCTCAGCCGTACGGTTTGCGCGCTGACCGAAGTCAGGGAAAGTTCGACAGGCCGTCCGGTAATTTGAATGGCGGAGTTTTGGGAAAGTGGATTCAATTCGGGAACGAGCAGCGCTCCCGCCCCAGCAGAACCAAGACGTTTCAGCGTATCTCTGCGAGAGATCGGTTTGGTCATTTGCATTGTCTCCTGATAGTCAGTCGTTAGACACAGCGATGCCGAGTATGAAAGGGCAAACTATGCGTGGCCGTATTTATAGTCTTGTATTCGGTTAGGGACGATTGAACAGGCTTAGCAGTGGGAAGTGAAACGGCCCAAAACAAGTCAAAAGCCTTTCAGTCCTGTTCGCGCTGTTGTTTGATGAACACTCTCATGTCGCGCCCGGCTTTGCTAATGTGCTGTTCCAACATCTGGCTGGCTGCTTCGGCGTCGCGTTGGCGGCAAAGTTCCAGAATCGCTCTGTGTTCGTCTTTGGAATGGCGATGAGCATCGCGGGAGAAAAGAATGTGCAGCCGAATATACCGGTCGGCATTGTTATTGATGGTCTGAATCAACGACAGAGAGCGCGTGCGATTGGCCGCAGCGTACAGCGTCGAGTGAAATTGCCAGTGCAATTCGCCCCACACATCGAAATCCGATTCGTCATTGAGCGCTTGTTCATACGCTTTCAGGGATTTTTCGGCGCGCTCCAGATCTTCATCGGTCAAACGCGGCACAGCCTGTCGCAAGGTGACGCCTTCCAGCGCGGCGCGAATCTCAAATAGTTCTTCAATTTCATCCGGTGAAAGCGCCGAAACCACCGCGCCACGATGATCAATGATTTTGATCAAGCCTTCCGCTTCAAGCTGGCGAAAGGCTTCACGCAAGGGGATGCGGCTGACATCGAATTCCGCAGCGATGGCGTGCTGGCGCAATTGTTCGCCTTCGCGAAGTTCGCCGCGCAGAATCTTGTCTCGCAATCGGTCGGCGACGGCTGCGGTCAGTGTCTGACGCGGAATCGCCTGACTTAAATTCACCCTTCCGTTGATTGGTGTGCTCATGGATTTATTCGCCTCTGCATACATTCATACTGGCTTTGGGAGGAAGTGTTGATAA
>ERZ650309.1741-NODE-1741-length-10158-cov-4.115015_pt1 | contig 10158 bp, 10 predicted proteins | sample MGYA00376245_ERZ650309 | MGnify/ENA primary metagenome ERZ650309 (study PRJEB26733, sample SAMN07839294) | wastewater metagenome | biome: urban; feature: wastewater treatment plant; material: waste water | place: USA: North Carolina | collected 2016-04-26 ...
GCGAGCTGACGGGCGAGCTGCTGACCGTGGATGCCTCCTCCGAGGCGCGCGCCCGCGAGCTGCTCGACGGACGGCGCACCCTGCTCAGCGCCGGCCCCCTGCGATTGGTCTATGCGCGAAGGACCGGCGGATTCACGGACTACGTAGCCCTGAGCTCTGCGCGCCCGGTCCCTGAAGACGCGGTGGATCCGCCGCAGGATCGGGATGCCCCGGGCGCGGATCTGGAAGGGGTGCCACGGCCCGTCGGAGCGATCCGCACGCTGGCGTTCATCGATCAGCGCAGCGGCTACGCGCTGGTGCAGTACCGTGTCCCGCAGAGCCCGCCGGCCGCGCTGGCGCTTGCCGAGCAGCGCCTGCGCGCCGAGGGCTTCGTCGAAGATCACGCGCTGAGCGAGGCCGCCGGTGACCGCCAGGCGATGCGCGTCTTCACACGCGGCGCGATCGGGGTCATGGTCCGCGCCCGCTCGCTCGGATCCGGGAGCCAGCTCATCTACGTCCGCGCTCCCAGCTGAGGGCGGCGGCACGGCCAGAGAACAGATCCGAACAGGTGTTCGCTGCAACGAACATCTGTCTGCGACCGCTCCCAGCCAGCCTGGGGCCCGACCCCGAATGCCCCGGAAGCGCCGCTCTTCGACGGAGAGTCCGAGCTTCCTCGCAGCCAGCACAGGTTCCAGAACGGCTCGATTCTCTGGCACGCAGATTGAAGATGGAAGGCAGCGTAGGGAGCAGGCAGAGGCCAGCGCTCCTAGGCGAGAGACCCCGAAAAGGAGATTTCCATGCAGTCGATCAAAGATTTCGCGATGGACGAAGACGGGTTCACCGGTGCGGAGAAGGCGCTGTTCGCCCTCCTGGCCCTCGGACTCATCCTGTTCGTCGGCAAGTTCATCAAGGAAGGCTCGCAGTCCGCTGCGGAGAAGGCCAAGACCAGCCTGACCAAGCAGAAGTCGGCCGCCAACGTCAGCTTCTGACCGCTCGCGGCAAGCGGCGGAGCCGGCTTCGCACCGGTTCCGAACCACTGCCGTGAGTACCCGGGGCCCGGCCGTCTTGCGACGGCGGGCTCCCTTGCTATGAGGCTCCCGCACCATGTCTGTGATTGCGAAGAACATCGAGAGCTCATTTGGCAAGCCCAGCGTACGGCTCCTGCTCGCGGTCGCGTGCGGGCTCTTGGCCGCCGCGCTGCTCTACTATCGTGAGCAAGAGTATATGCTGCAGCGCTCCGGCGGCGAACGGCGGCCCATCGTCGTCGCAAAGGTCGCAATTCCGGATGGCGACCGCGCAGAGGAGGCGAGCCTCGACATTCAAGAGGTCCCGCAGGCCTTCATTCATCCGAACGCAATTCCTGCTGCTGATATGGAGAAGGTTGTCGGCCGCAAGGTCCACCGTGAGATCAAGGCCGCGCAGCCCCTCCTCTGGACCGACTTTGAGTCGCCCTTCAGCGAGCGTGCCGCTTCGGCGACGCCCAAGGGGTACCGCGCTGCTGCGGTCCAGATCGGCGAAGCGCTGAGCAAGTCGCGCCTGCTGTCGCCAGGCGACTACGTCGATGTCTTGGCCAACTTCAACCTGAGCGAGCGCGGCAACGTCACCACGACCCTGCTCCAGCGCATCAACGTCCTGGAGCTGGGTGAGGGCACCGCGGTGCTGCAGGTCACTCCCGAGCAGGCCGAGCAGCTCGCGTTCGCGACCGAGCACGGCACGCTGCGCTTCGTGATCCGCAACCGCGAGGACAACGAGCAGAAGAACCTGCAGAGCGTCACCCTGCAGAGCCTGATCTCGGGCGCCTCGCTCACCGAGCGCGCAGCCGCCCCCGGGGCACCGGCGATTCGGGATCCGAAGGAGCTGCTCAAGCAGGTCTTCGATACGAACACTACGGAAGGGAAGAAGCGCCGATGAGCGGTCCCACCCCCCGATCTGGTCCGGTACGTGCCGCGGGCCCGGTGCGCGCGACGGACCTGCCCCTGCGGATTCGGCAGCTCTACGGCGCCCTGGTGCTGCTTGGTCTGGCCGTGCTCCTCTCGGCCCGCCCGGCCTTCGCCGTCGAAGAGCGCCAGCTGACCGTCGGCGAGGATGTGAGCCTGAGCTTCCCCGGCCTGGACAGCTTTGCCGTTGAGAACCCGCAGATCATCCGCGTCACGGACTCACGCGACGGCCGGACCCTGAACGTGCGCGGCCTGCGCGCCGGCTCGTCCAAAGTCCGCGTCGTCCTCCGCGGCGAGCAGCCGCGCGTGCTCGACATCCGCGTCACGCAGCGCAGCGTGCAGGCGCTGCTGACCGAGCTGAACGCGGTGCTCCAGGGCTACCCCGACATCCAGCTCCGCACCAGCGGGTCGACGATCTTGATGGAGGGCTCGGTCAAGACCGAGCAGGAGCTCGCCAACATCAAGGAGATCGAGAAGAGGTACGAGGGGCACGTCAGCAACCTCGTCTCGATCGGACCCTCGGGCGCGCGCCGCAACGTCATGATCCGCCTGGATCTGCACTACGTCCAGGTGCGCAGCCGCCTGGCGCGGCAGCTCGGCATCCGCTACCCGCAGACCATCACCGGCCTGCCCATCCCCGGGGCCGGCATCGCCAACTTCTTCCTCACGCCGCTCGGCGCCATGGAGAAGTCCGTGATGCAGACCGAGCTGGTGAACAACCTGATGCCGAGCCTCGATCTCAACGAGTCCAACGGCTTCGTCAAGGTGATGCGGACCGACACGATCATCACGGAGAACGGCTCCAAGGCCGTGTACCGCGACGGCACCGAGGCCTACATAAAACTCCTCGGCAGCCTCGGCGCGGGTCAGCTCGAGACCGTGTTCTACGGCTCCGAGCTCACCGTCACGCCGCGCCTGTCCGCCAGCAACGACGCCGTCTCGGTCGACCTGGTGGCGGAGCTCAGCCAGCGTGACCTCGCCGGGACGGACGGCATCCCCAACCGCCTGCTCGATCGGGTCGAGACCAACGTCTTCATTCCCATCGGTCAGTCGGTCATGATCTCGGGCGTGAACGCACGGTCGATGACCCGGAACACCATGGGCATCCCGTGGCTCAACCGCATCCCGGTGCTGGGCTACCTGTTCGGCTCCGAGCACAAGGACGCCGAGTCCATCTACGGCGTCGTCTTCATCACGCCGACGATCGTGCAGGACAGCCCGGCGATGTCGAAGCGGCAGATCGACCAGGCGCTCGAGTACTTCGAGAGCCCACGCAAGCTGCCGCGTTAGCCCCCGAGCGAACAGCCGAGCGAACGGAGGAGCGCCAACATGGTCACTACGCTAGGGTCGGCCGCGGTGGCGGAGAGCGGGCACAGAGGCTTTTCTCTGAGCCTGCTGCAGGCCCCGAGCGGGCGCATCGCACTCATCATCCTCTTCGCGGGCCTCGTCCTCGCCACCCTCACCGACCTGCGCGAGCGCAAGATCCGCAACTCGCTCACGTTCCCGCTCGCGCTCCTGGCGTTCCTCGTACACGGCATCTTCGGCGGCGGCTACGCGCTGCTCTCGAGCGTGGCGGCCTATCTGCTGTGGTTCGCGCTGGGCTTCCTGTTCTATCAGACGGGGGCGCGCAAGGGGATCGGGGCCGGGGACATAAAGCTTGTCATGGCCTGCGGCGCTCTCGTCGGGTTCTGGCCCTGCCTGCACATCGCCTTCGTGAGCTTCCTGTTCCAGGTCGTATTCATGATGATCCGCTGGGTCGTGAGCGGACGCGCGCGGCAGAACTTCGAGCGGATCGGGCTCTGGCTCAAGACGCTGGCAGCGCCAGGCACCTACAAAGTTCATTTCGAGTCAGCCGGTCCCCAGGACAAGTCGCCGCACGGTCCCTTTTTGCTGGCCGGCGCGGCGGCCGTCATCGCGCTGTGGTGGCGCGGCTGGCTCCTTCTTTAGCGAGGTCTGCGTGTCTACGTCACGGGCAGCGATGCTTGCGCTGACTACTGCCGGGCTCATTGGGTCAATGGCCGCCCCCACGGCCCGCGCCGCTACCAGCGGCGGGCTGGCGTTCCTCGGGGTCAGCCGAGATAACCAGATCGACGGTCGCCTGACCGAGCGCGTCACCTCGAAGCTCGCGCGCATGGGCGAGGCGCTGTACCCGCGGGCGCGCGTCAAGCTGTGCAAGGACGTCTCGTGCTTCAAAGAGCTGGCGCAGTCGCAGCCGCTGCGCCGTGCGGGCCAGCTCATGAACGTCGAGCTGTACCAGAGCGACGCGCGCCAGCAGAGCATCACGGTGCGCCTGTACGACGTCACGCGCGACAAGCTGGAAGAGACGGTCGAGGCCTGCGAGCAGTGCGACGACGAGAGCCGCAGCAGCGTGATCTTGTCGACCTACGCGCGCCTGAGCAGGCAGCTCGGGGCGCCGCCGGAGCCGGACTACGACGGGATCAAGGGGATCGAGGATGAGTGCTCCAACCTCGAAGGGGTCCAGCGCGAGGTCCCGACCAACATGACGCGCGACCGCTCGGGACGCTGTGTACCGCTGCCGCCGCCGCCTGCCCCGGTTGATGTCTGTCCGAATGTGCCCGGGGTGCAGGCGACCGTGCCGGCCGATCACGTGCAGGACGCCGCAGGAAACTGCGTGGCGGTACCGATGAAGCCGACGCCGGCCGACGCCTGCCCGAATTTGCCGGGCCTGCAGGACGGCCCGCCGGCCGGCATGATCCTAGATCCAGCGGGCGAGTGTGTCGGGAACGAGCCAAAGGGGCCGGAGCAGTGTACGAACCAGGAGGGGGCTCAGGTGGTGGTTCCACCGGGGACACACCGCGATCCCTCCTCTGGCAACTGCGTCGAAGAGCCGCCCAAGCCGCAAGACCAGTGCCTGAACCTGAAGGGAATGCAGGACAAGGTACCTTTGGGGCTGCAGCGGGACGAGCACGGGAACTGCGTCTCAGCCCTGGTCGGAAAAGAGCCGCTGTCGCAGTCCGCGCGCGAGCGGTTTCTGGCAAGCAGCGCGGTCTTCGGTGGAATGGCAATCCTATCTCTTAGCGTAGGTATTGTCGGAACGATTCTAAAGTTCAATCATATCAGTCTCTGCATTAAAGTCCCACAAGACGGACGCAGTACTCAAAGCATGGTCTCCTGTCAGCCTGATTGGCTTATGATTGCAGGTTACGGTAGCGCAGGTGTATTCGCGCTTCTGAGCACGACGCTATCTATTCCTCTGTGGAAGCGTCATAGCACTGCTTCCAGCAAGACGCGGTGAGGTGGCTTATGAAGATATGTCCTACTCAGAACTTAGTCGCACGTAGCATGGTCGCATTTATTGCTGCGTCAATTTCAGGATGTGAGCCGGTAACCGAATTCATCGTCTGTGTGAATGATATGGGGACGACCGGGCTATGCTCGCCATCGCCAGGCTCAGTACGTCCCACCAAGTACATCTCCTATGACATTCAACGGGGCGGATGCATTGCGGGGACAGCGACCGAATTAAAGCTTGTTGGTAAGACATTTGGTTTTGAAAAAATTCCATGTACGTCAATGCCATGTAAGCTCACTGCAAGACGTAAAGCAGAGGGACCCGAAGAGCTTGAATCTGCCATGCCAAAACTCCAAACTAGATTTGATACTGTTTTTGCCTCTCAATTTAAGATTGAAGAGATATGCACTGATATGGAATCGAAATGTCCAGTCAATAATATCATCATGGGTGTGAATAACGAGAAATATATCAATTACGCCTTAAAATCTATTCCAATAACTGTGGTTTTTACGATTAGCTGTTCCATGCCAGAAATGGGAATGAGTACGTTTCAGATGCTCAATCCAGTTATTGAAGTAGGATTATAGTGCTTTAACTCGACGGACGTATTGGAATACCTGTCATTTGTTCGGTTTGTTGACATGTAGTGATGGGCCCGTATGATTCGAGGGATCAGGAGGTTGCATCAATGAGTGGTAGAAACCCTGCGTCCTGGCTCCCTCTGCTCGCGCTGCTGGCTGTCCCGGCGCAGTCCTGCGGCGACGACAACAAAGACTGCAGCCATTGTCCGACGCCCACGGTCTGCCAGACCGACCTGGGCTCGATGGCGGCTGATATGACGCCGCCGCCGCTCGTTGGCACGTCACCGCTGCCCCTGCCGCTGAGCGCGGACGTGGCGCTGCCGAGCAAGGAGATCTGCCGCGCCTTCAACACCACGGGCGGCGTCGAGCTGCAGTCGACCTCGGCTGACGGCGGAGTCTGCCTTCTGGCCCCGACGGCAACCGCGCTGCCGGCTCGGTGGGCCGCGGGCGACTATGTGGTGGCCTTCTCGCGCGAGTTCCTGGCGCCTGGCTCCGTGACCGAGCCCGGCCTGAACATCCTGCTGCGCTATCAGGCCGATCGACAGCCGCCGGTCCAGGTTGCGGTCTCGGCTCCGGTCAAGGTCCGCAATGTCAAGCAGCAGTGTGTCTGCCCGATCCTCAAGCTTGCGGCGGAGACTACGGTAAACGATCTCTTCATTGGAATCTCCATACCCATTGGGACCAGTCAGGTCTGGAGACTGACAGATGCCACCCTGCGCCAGCGCACAGGCACCGAGCCGATGCCGGGCTCAGCCTGTACTTGCATGTAGCTGATCGGCTCGTTCTTCGTCTGCCTCCTCAACGGGCGCGCGCTCTTGCGCGCCTGCATGTCAGAATTCTGCCCTCACGGCCGTACCTCCCGTACATGACAACAAGGCTGGGTTGCTTAGCGACCTGGACAACGACGTGCGTATAAAGACGTGCTGCGCAAGATGGTATGCGCGGTAAGCTCGTAGCCGCGCAAGCGGCTACCAGAATGGCGCAGTTCGGTACGCACGGGTCGCAGGGCCCAATCGCCTTTAGGCCAGGGCACAGGTCGCTATAATTTCCCGATGCCGTCGATCCAGCTGTATTGACAATCGCGACCGAGCTTTGGTCTGTTAAGAACGGAAGTTTCTCGGCACAGCAAGTGCAAATTGCCAAACACAACCATTGCGAAATCGCTCCGGACGGTCGGCACGGGACGGCGGACGCAGGACGGGATGCTGCACGATGAGCCTTGAGCTAGAGCCGGGAGCAGTCTTTGAGAAGAAATACCGCATCGTAGAGCGCATCGGAAAAGGAGGTATGGCACAGATCTATCGGGTCGAGAGCTTGGACCTCGATTCGATACATTACGCGCTGAAGCTGATCAGGATTCCTGATGACGATCCAGCGCTGCGTGCCGACTTCCTCGCCCGGTTCCGTCGCGAAGCCGAGATCCTCTGGCGCCTGCGCGGCAAGCGCAACGCGCATATCGTCGACGTGCACGCCTACAGCGAGACCAGCGAGCTTGGCATTCCTTACCTGCTGCTCGAGTACCTAGAGGGGCGCGATCTTGAGCACCTGCTCGCGGACAGAGGCCGGCTCCCCGTAGATACGGTCCTGGTGCTGGCCCGGCAGATGGTCAGCGCGCTGGAGGCCATCCACGCCGCCGGCATCGTCCACCGCGATCTGTCCCCGCAGAACTTCTTCATCTGCGAGGAGCCCGGGGCCGAAGGGGAGGTGACGCTGCACGCCAAGCTGCTCGACTTTGGCGTGGCCAAGAGCCTGCGCAAGTCGGACGCGATGCTGACGCACGTCAACACGTTCGTCGGCAAGCCGGCCTACGCATCTCCCGAGCAGCTCATGATGATCTCCGATCTCGACGCACGCTCGGACCAGTTCTCGCTGGCCGCGATCGTGTTCGAGATGCTGACCGGAGAGCGCGCCTTCATGCGGGCCGGCGACTCACCGCAGGCCTGCTGCAGGCGCGTGATCTCCTCCGACCCGTTGCTCGAGATCGAGTCTGCGCACGAGCTCCCAGATGCGCTGCGGGCCGTGCTGCAGTGCGCGCTGAGCAAGCAGCCGCAGAACCGCTATCCGACGACGCGGCAGTTCCTGCGGGCGCTGGAGGTGGAGCCCGGCAACCGGCAGGCGCTCTTTCACTTGGCAGCGATCAGTTATCGTCGCGGGGTGATGGAGGCAACCAAGCGCTATCTGAGCGAACTTCATGAAGGAGGTGAGCCCACGGCCGAGAGCCTCTGGTTGTCGATCCGGGTCGAGCATCGCCTGGGGGATCGGGCCGCCGAGGCCTCCCTGGTCCAGCAGCTCCGTCGCCGTTTCCCCGCTTCTCCCGAATTTCAGGCTTTCTTGCAAGGGCAGTACAAGTGACAGATTCCAACGAATTGCCGCAGCCGGCGCCGTCCGTGGCTTCAGCGGGAGCGATTCTCCGCCAGGCGCGGGAGGCTCAGGGCCTCTCGGTTTCCGAGGTCGCCAATACACTCAAGCTCAACCCCCGCCAGATCGAGGCCCTTGAGTCGGGGCGCTACGATCTGCTCCCGGGTTTTGCCTTTGCCAAGGGCTTCCTGCGCAACTATGCCCGCCTTCTGCATCTCGATCCTGCGCCCTTGCTGGCTTCGCTCCAGCCGCCGGAAAGCCTCAATGCCGTGGAGTTGTCCCCCGCCTCCAATGCCCAGGGCGACATGCCCCAGGTCGGGCGGGGACGCTTCCGCCGCTCGGTGATCCCCGGTGTCGCAGCGGCACTGCTGCTGTTGGGTGTTGTCGTGGCCGGGTGGTATTACGACACTTTGCGCAAGAAGCCCGCAGACGATCTGATGGCAAACCTGCCGACTCCCTCCCCGGCGCCTGCCGATGCCCAGCTGGCGCCCGTTGCGCCAGCGGGTGCCACGCCGACGGAGGCCGCGCCCGCAGCTCCTGGGGCCGCCGTTCCTGCGGCTACACCGCCGGAGGCGGCAATACAGGCGGCCCCTGCGGCTGTTGCGCCTGCAGCGACAGAAGCTGCGCCTTCTGCTCCCCCTGCACCCGCTGCCACTGACAAGCCCCAGGATCAATCCGTGACCGCCGCTGGCACAGACCGCCTTGCCTTTGCCTTCGAGCAGGACGCCTGGGTTGAGGTCAAGGACAAGAATGGCAAGTCCATCCTTTCCCGCCTCGGCCGGGCCGGTGACAAGCTGGATGCAGAAGGGCAGGCACCTTTCACGATGGTGATCGGCAACGCCCGCTACGTGAAACTTGAGCGTAACGGCAAGCCTGTGGATCTGGTGCCCGCGACCAAGGTAACGGTTGCCCGTCTGAAGCTTCAATGAGCGAATCCGCGACTATGGAACTCCTTCTTTCAGGGCGCGCTGCCGTCCGACGCACCACCCGCCTGGTTCGCATCGGTCAGGTGCTCGTCGGTGCCGGTCGGCCGGTGGTGGTGCAGTCCATGACCAACACCGATACCGCGGACGACTTTGCCACCTCCATGCAAATCGCCCAGCTCGCCCGTGCGGGCTCCGAGTTGGTGCGGATCACGGTAAATAACGACGAAGCCGCCCGGGCCGTGCCGAAGATCCGCGAGAAGCTGCTGCAGATGGAAGCCCAGCTGCACACGCGCGTGGTCGGCCAGGAGGAGGCGCTGGTCGCGGTCTCCGACGCCGTGCGCCGGGCCCGGACCCGGTAGCGCCGACACGCCGGGGACGGCACGCCGGACACGCTCGACGCCCCGCGCGGGTGGGCCGAATCTGTCGGCGCTCGGTCATAGACTGGTCGTCCTATGGCTACCTCCGGATCCTTCGTGCACCTGCATAACCACACCGAGTACTCCATGCTCGACGGTGCGGCGAAGGTCAACCCGATGCTGGCCGAGGCCAAGCGGCTCGGGGTCCTGGCGCGGGACGGGCACCTGGCATTGTTCCTCGGCGCGGGCGTGAGTATGGCTGCGGGACTTCCGGATTGGGACGGCCTGCTGACCAGGATCGCCGAGCGCACGAAACAGGACTACGGGCAGGTGAAGGCACTCGGATCCCTGGATGCGGCGGAACTGCTGAAAAGGGATTCCGATCAGCGACAGATAGGCGAGCTTGTCCGCGACATCATCGGGAAACCGAAGAAAATCGCTCTGGCACATGGGATTCTGGCCGGATTCGATGCGCAGGAGACCATCACCACCAACTACGACGCCCTGTTCGAGTTGGCGGTGGAACAGGCCGGACGGACCACACCGACCGTCCTGCCGTGGGAACCGGCAGAGGTCGGACGACCGTGGCTGCTCAAATTGCACGGGGATCTTCAGCGGGCGGACAGTATTGTGCTGACGCGGCGGGACTTCGTCCTGTTCGACGCCCGGTCGCGTCCGGCGGGATCGCTGCTGCAGGCCACCCTGATGACCAGGCATCTACTCATTGTCGGGACGTCGCTGGCCGACGACAACGTCATCCGGCTG
>ERZ650309.1742-NODE-1742-length-10157-cov-4.036824_pt1 | contig 10157 bp, 17 predicted proteins | sample MGYA00376245_ERZ650309 | MGnify/ENA primary metagenome ERZ650309 (study PRJEB26733, sample SAMN07839294) | wastewater metagenome | biome: urban; feature: wastewater treatment plant; material: waste water | place: USA: North Carolina | collected 2016-04-26 ...
GCAATACCGCACTGATCGCTGCCGCCACATTGACCACCGCAAGCGCAGGACGTGGCAAGCGCAAAGTGCACGCCGGCGCTGAGTAATACAGATGGGTGGCATCGGATTCGACATGCCGGTAGAGAACTGGCCGCCGATTCGCGGTGTGCGCTGGCTGGTCCGCGAGCCTCTGCACACGGCGCGCGAAGACGTGACTCCGTACTCCACGCTCGGTCTGCACTTCTCGGATCTGCTGGCCAGCGTTGATGCCGTTGTCACCAAGCCGGGCTATGGCCTGTTCGTGGAATCTGCCGCAGCCGGCACGCCGGTGCTCTATCTGCGCCGCGAAGACTGGCCGGAGCAGGAAGTTCTGATTGATTGGCTGAAACGCGAGGCAGTGTGCGCCGAGGTGTCGGCAGAGGATTTTTCATCCGGCCGACTGATGCCGGCACTGGAAAGGCTGGGGCAGTTGCCGCGCAGGCGTGTCAGGGTCGACGGTGCTCGCGGATAGGCGTCCCATCACGCGCACCTGATCACCCGCCTGCGGCCCGGGGCCATTGCCCCACCGCGCCCATGACAGCGGCGTCGCAAGAGTGGTGGTTCCGGCGCCATCGGTGATCGTGGGCGAGTAGGTGCCCGATGCTGTGTAACCCATGTCTTCGTCGCCTTCTGCTGTTACGGATTCCTCTGGCATGAAGCGCGCTCCCGCACGGCGCGCGAGGTCGAATGACGCCGCCCGCCGCTGGAAGCTCACCCGAACACCACCTTCAGCGAGCCCGCGCCCTGGATGCTCACGAATCGTGTGCTGTAGCCGATGTAGAAGCTTTCCTTCTCACCCTCCGCGAGCGGCCAGTCTGTGGTCTGCGCCGCGCCCACAGTGCTGGTGCCGAAGCGAAGCGTGAGAGCTCCACCGGCCGCGCACACGGTGGCATAGACCTGCTCGACGCCGAGGTCCTGTGCGGTGGAGGCTGCCGCTACGACGAGCGGTGCCCCTGGGGCTGTTCTGCGCGATGCGCCTTCTGTGCTCATGGTCTATCTCCTCAGGTGTTGGCCGTGGCCGTCTGGTACTCGATGCTGATGTAGAAGGTTACGGTGTAGCCCATGTGTGCTCCTATCGGAAGAATGCCGCGCGCTCTTCTTCAGTGCTGGGCGCTACGGGGTGGGTCATCTGCGGCGTGTCGCTGAAGTAGTCTTGGATCTCTTCGCGCGTGCGCTGCTCAGCGGTGCCGGCGTCGCGCATCTGCTGCACGTCCTCTTCGGTGGCAACGGCCTCGCGCACGGCGGCGTCGTTCTGCTGGGCGATGTAGAGCGCGGATGCGAACGCCTGAGCACCACGCTTCTGCGCCGCCTGTAGCCTCGATGCCCACGCGCCGAATCGGGCCGGGTTCGTGCGCAGCGCCATCGCTGCCCGCTCGAGCCGGCCAGCTGTGACGCCGTGTTCCACAGAGCGGAAAGCGCTGTTGGCTGCGCCAGCGAGAGCCATGCCGCCGAGCGCTGCCATGGTGGTCCCGGTGCCGCCTAGCTCTGCCGCCTGCGCAGCCATCGCAGCGGCGCCGCCCATGCCACCGCCAGCCAGATAGCTGGTGATGCCCATCGTGCGATTGCGGCCCTCGCGGCGCGCGTCGCCTGCTGTCACGTCGGCAAGTTGGAAGCCGAGCGCGGCCCGCTGGCGAGCGTCGCGGTAGGCATCAGCCTGCCCCGGAAGTAGGCGCTCGATCTCGCTCTGGAGCGCGTCGCGCGCGTCCGTGTAAGCGCCCGCGCGCGTGCTCTGCTGCTCAAGTGGGAAGTGCTCGCGCTGCCCGAGTAGCGTCTTCCACCGCTGGAGGTCGCGCACTGTTGGTGAGGTCGCGCCGCGTACGTCACGCTCGAACTCGCGCACGCGAGAGCCGACCGATCCGAAGCCGGGAGTGGTCTCGAAGTCCTGTGCGCGCGTCGCCAGCGAGTCAGCGAGGCCCGACACGTCCACGCGCTCGTTTTCCACACTGCGGATGATGGCAGCCAGTTCATCCCGCGCTTGCTCTTGCATGACACGGGCGCGCGTCTGCGACTCTTCGCGCGGGATTGGCAGATAGCTACCCTCCTGAGCGATGATGCCGCGATCCCGCATCTGCTGCGCTGTGCGCACTGCCATCTGGTCAAGCTGGCTCTCGGGCAGCGCCTGCCCACGACCGCCGACCGCCATCCTCTGCCGCGCCTGCGACTGGTCCGCGCCGAACTGCCCGATCTGGTGCCACGCCGCGCGCGATGCATCCCCCTCTGCCGCGTACTGCTCTGACGGCGTGGGATTTGTGAGCCTGCGTTGCGCATCAGTGGCCGCGCTGTCGAAGCGACCCGATGCCGCGCCGAACGCACCGCCGAGTAGCCCACCCGCGCCAGCGCCGATGGCGGCGTCCTCCACGCGGCCCATGAACGTGGGCGCGTTGCTCCGCGCCATGCCCTCGATCCCTCCGTACGTGGCACCCTCGAGTGCCGCATAGCCAGCGCGCGCTGCCGTGGTCGCGCCGCGTCCCTGCGCTGCTCCTGGGACGAGCATCTGCGCAGCCATGCCGCCCGCCTCGCCTAGCGCGAAACTGCCGGGGTTCTGTCGCTGCGTGGTCTGCATCTCGCGCCGGTACGCATCGCCCGCGTCTTCGTCGAAGAGGCCAACGATGTCGTCGCTCGCGCCCATGCTGCCGGCGTCCGCAAGGCCAGCAAGCGCGCTCATGGGGGAGATGGTGCGAGCCTCGCGCGACGGGTCCACGCCAGCGAACTGCCGACCCTGCGCCACACCGGGAACGAGGTTCTGGGACAACTCCCATGCGCCGCCGCTGACGCTCGTTGGCATCTGCCCCTCGCTGTCGGCCACCAACTCGCCAAGCCACTCGGGAACCTCGTAGTCCGTGGTCCCGCCCATGCCTCGCACGGGCTGCCCGATGACTTCGGTTGCCCATGGAGGCACCCAATCGGGCAGCATCGTGGACACGCCATCGGCGCGGCGCGCGGGTTCCTGCGCGCCTGGCACGAACGCGGGTTCATCGGAGAACTTCGGCAACGCATCCATGTCGAACGGCTCGACATCGGCGCTACGGCTGCCTTGGATGTCGATCGGCTCGAGCTCGGTCACGGGGCGACGCCGCCGATTCGGATTGTGCCCGCGCATGGGGATGTCGCGCGCCTCCTCTTCGGAGTACGGCAGCACGTTTGCGTCGGGGTCGCCTTCGATGTCGATAGCCGGAAGTTCGAGTAGCGTGCCGAACTCGGGATCCTCGACCTGCGTTACCTGCTGGCGTGGAGCTAGCTTGCGTCTCATTGCACCACCGTCCATCCTGCGGCGACGCCCTGCGCCCGCCAGCGGTCAGCTTCCGAGATGGGTACCGTTCGCGAACGCGTCTCGCCGTTGCGCGTGAAGCGGATCGTGATGGTGTGCTCGCGCTCAGGCGCTGGCGGTGCGTCTGCGGTCGTGGTGGGGGCCGCCCCGCCGCCTTCGGTGCGGCGGTAGCCAAGTGCCGACATGCGCGCCTCGGCCTGGCGCACCACGCCGTCACGGATTGACCGTAGTCGCAGCGTCGAGTCGCTGATGAAGTTGCGCGGGTCAGACAGCGCGCGAAGCTCAGTGATGCCGCGCGTGTACTCGCTCTCGTTCATCACGCCAGCCTCACGAAGCCGGTTCATGGTGGCGATGATGCTGGCGCCGATGGGCTGCTCTACCGTCCCAGCCACGTCACCCTGCTCTGTCTCGGGCATCGGGACCTCCGCTCTGACCCAGTGCCAGGCGACGATGGGGCCGTGGTCGCCGATGTCCTCGCCCACTACGTCGGTGGGGCTCATGTAGATGTGGCCATCGGTCACGCCGATGGACCGGCCGAACGCGCTCCACTTGCCATCCGCCGTCACGCCTACGCGGATGCGTAGGTGGATGGTGGGCTTGACCGCCGCGCGCTCAGCAGCACGCAGGGGGGCGCACTCCATGCACCCGCATGGCGCGATCTCGCCGCCGCTCACGACTCACCCCTGATTGCGTCGCGCCCATCCGCTTCGATGCGGTCGAAGAGCCGGTTCACCCCGTCGATTGCCTCTTGTCGTGTCGTCATCGTGTCTCCTCTCGCGCCGCAGCGCGCTTGATCTTGGCCTTCTTCGGCCGTGGTTCCATCGGGCTCGACGTCACGGTCACCGTGATGCCCTCGGGCCGCTCAGCGGTCGCCCACTCGCGTTCGATGTAGAGCGACCGCACGCACTTGTCGTTCGCCATGAGCACGCCTTGGGCAGCGTCTAGGATGGCCTTCGCGCAGTTGTCCACGTCGCCATGCACAGCGCTGCCGAAGCGGAGCACGATGTCCACCACGACGTCTCCGGGTGGGATGGCCCAGCGGACACGACTCGCCTCCATGGCCATGGCCATGCGCAGCTTGCTCTCGTAGGCGCGCGTCTTGGGGTCCGTGTGGGCTCGGCCGTTGACCACGCGAGGGCGGCCCTTGGGCAGGGGCTTGCAGGCGATGTGGACGCGGATGCGCTGGGTGACGAACTCGGTCACGCATCCCCCCAGGCAGCCAGTAGAGCAGCGGCTAGGGCTTCGCCTTCGGTGGCGAACCGGCCGAGCGCAGCCGCACCGATCCAGCCGTAGAGGCGCCATTCGCCGCCCAGCCAGGTAGCGCACGCGTCCTGTGTACCCGTCGCCTCCCGCAGCATGTGCAGCAGCCATCCCTTGGTGGCGGGGTGGTTGATGTCTAGCGTGTGGTGCTGCGACCAATCCCAGCCCCCCGCGCCGCTGTCACAGCGCACGTCGGGCGCGCCGTCGCCGTAGTCGACGATCTCCGTGGCGATGCCGTAGGACGCTCGCATCCCCGGCTCCCATCGCCACCTCGGGTGCTCTACCAGAGCTCTTGCGTAGTCCATCACATTCCCTCTCCGGCGCATCGCGCCATGAATCGTCGTACCCCTCGCCACAGCCGCAGCAGCAGCGCCCTCTCGTCCACCGTGCGGAGGATCGACGCCCACCAAGGCGCAGGAGGGCAGCAGGTAGCGCACAGGCGGTTCTCGCCCATGCCCTCGTCGAGGCCGCAGAGGAGGCACGTGCGGGCGTACTCGCCTGGGTCGTCAGGTGCTGGAGTGCACCAATGTGGATCGCTTGTGGGTCGCTTGCCGCACCATGTGCACGTGGTCGGCTCAGGCATCGGCCCCTCCAATCGCGCGGATGAGCGCGTCTACCATGTCGCCGTCCCAGATGCGGGTTGCCGTCCAGGCCAGCAGTAGCTCACGCTGGACGCGCAGCATGCCCGGGAACGTGCCGACGCGGTGCCACTCGCCCATATGGCAGTGGTCGCAGAGCGGGACCGTGCGGTAGTCGTCGCACTTCTTGCCGCGTGCTGCGCCGTGGTGACTCCAGTGGTGCGGCTCGCTCGGCCCGGGGGCGCCACAGACGCAGCAGGGGTGCTCACGGACGAACGCGAGGTACGCGGGGCTGGTGAGGGTGACGGGCTTCGGGACGGGGCTGGAGCTCTGGTCATAGACGCGCTGCATGGGCGCCAGCATGTCCGCGATGCTGTTCATCGGCACAGGGCCGACCGTCAGCACCTTGCTCTCCCGCTTCGGGGTGACGTTCTTGATCGCGACCGTGCGGGCCTTGCCGCTGTTCACGTTGCGCACGCGGACGCTATCGCCGCGCACGTAGAGCACCTCTGCGGTGATACCACTGGGCGAGACAGTGACCTCTTGGCCGGGGGATAGGTCAGGCATCGGTGTAGCTCCCTCGGCCGTAGCCGCCGCCGTAGGGCGAGGTCACGGGTTGCTCTTCGCGTGGCGTGTAGTCGTGGATGGCGCGGATGATGCCGCCCGGTCCGACCTCGACGCGCCCGATGGGACGCTTGCCGTTGATCTTGTTCTTCTGGATCTCAACGAAGCGCTCTTCCCCGTCGCGCCAGATGGCGATGGCGAGCTCGGCCGTGTCGTAGAGCACGCGGCCCCCCTTGGTGTCGTAGGGAGTCGGCTTGAACACCTTGCGCTTCGCGTCGCGCGTGATGGTCACCTGGCTCCCGAGCCACACCATCTGCCCGCACTCCTTGGCGGTGTCCTTGATCAGCGCGGTGACGCCTGCGAGGACGCGCTCTTGCGTCTCTTCGTTGCGACCCTTCGCGGCCATGCGGAGCAGCTGCGCGTAGTCGATCAGCACCACGCGGGCCCCGCACTCGATCGCTGCGCTGCGCATGGTCTGGCAGATGGCCTCCGCGTCGGCGCCGTGCTCGACCACGATGCGTCGGTCCCAGGACGAGTCAGCCGCAGCGATGGCGCGGGACACTCGGGCGGTGTCGTCGCGGGTGATGCCCTGGTCGGTCATCGCGTCCACGCCCGCGCGCTCGCTCACCAGGCGGCCCCGTAGGATGCGCTCGGCGTCCTCGCACGACACCCGCAGCGTGGTGTAGCCGGCGTCCAGGTAGCGGCGCTCGAGGTACTGCATCCCGAAGCTCTTGCCGGCCTGGCTCTCGCCGTAGATGAGCCCCAGCGTGCCGGGGTAGACCACGCCGAGCGCGGGGGTCAGCGCGCCCATGTCCACGCGGGTCTTCTGCTGGTCGGCCACCAGGTCGCGCGCCCAGTCGGCGATGTGCTGGCGCTCTGTCTTGAGCGGCACCGCGCGGGCGAGGCCGTCCATGCTTTGGACCAGCCGAAGCGCGGCCTGCATCGCCTCCGTGGCGTCACGGGAGCGCCCATCCCGGGCATGGGCATGGGCAGACCGTCCGGCGTCCATGAGCAGCCGCTGGGAGGCGTGCGCTACCAGGTCCACGCGGGCACCGTCGAGCGTGTGCGCCCCGATCAGGTCGGTCAGGCTGTCCACGCCCTCGTGACCGCCAGCGGCCTCCAGGCGGCCAGCCTCGCGCAGTTCCGCGACCACGGCCTCGAGCGTGACCAGCGGGGCGTCGTTGGCCACCGCGCGGATGGCCCGGTAGATGTCCCGCTCGCCACCGTCGAAGGCCTCGGTGGGCACGGCTACGCGGCGCACCTCGGCGCTCTGAGCGGTCACCAACTGGGCGAGGTAGAGTCGACTCGGCGTAGTCATTCAGCGGCCTCCAGGATGCGAGCGGGAACGTGGTTGGCACTGGCCTCGAGGCGGGCATCTTCGAGCCCCCCGAAGCACTTGGCGAAGTACGCCAGCGCGTTGCGGATGTCGGGCTTGTCGCCGTTCGCCACGAGCGCCAGCAGGGCCACCCACTCCGAGGCGATGATGCGCATGGGGTCCATGGGGCCACCATCGGCGAGCTTCTGAGCCGCGACGATCACGCCAGCCAGCAGCTTTCGATCGTTCGCCGAGATCATCCCCGGCTCGGCGTAGGGCCTACCGCTAGGGTGGCAGTGCAGCGCCGAGAGCAACTCGAGCAGCTTGGCCACGGAGCCTGGGGTTGGGTTAGCGGCTAGTTGCCTAGCCACCAACTCGGGCAGGCTCAGAGGGGGCGAGCCCTCGTCGCGTTGGCGCGAACCTCGAAGAGGTTCTTCTCCATCTCCATCTCCATGGGTTTCGTTTCCCGCATGGGTACCGTTGCTGTTTTCGGAAAGGGTACCCTTTTGGTTTTGGCTACCTGACCCTTTCGGTCTGCCGCCCCGTTTGCCATCCGCGATGGCCTTCTCGCGGGAAGCCTCTAGGCTCGCGCGGCTTTCGTTGTGCTCGAGGTAGTTGGTGATGAAGTAGGACCCATCGCGCTCGCCCCAGAAGCCCGCGGTGACGAGCTCCTTGATCGCCACCTTCTTGCCGCGTGCGCACATGGTCAGCGCCTCGTCGGGCGTCAGGATGCCGTCGTTCAGTTGGTCGCACGCGTAGGAGAGCGCAAGGCAGTACGTGGCGATCGCAGCGTCGGTCAGCTTCCGCACGCGTGGGTTGCGCCAGAAGGTCGCCATCATGCGGGCGTATCTCTCGCGGGTCCGACTCATCGCGCTCCTAGCAGGTGGGCCACGTAGGCCCGGTCAGCGGGGGATGCCGCGCGCATGACGCGGCGAGCGGTGGAGCGGTCCACGCGACCGATGTTCTCGCGCTCGCTCCACGCCTCGCGGATGACGCCGCGCACAGCTGGCGATCGCTCGGGATGCGGGTCGGGCGCCCCAGCGACGCGCATGGACGCCAGCAGCCGGCGCCACTCATCCTCGGTTCGCTCCGTGAGAGGGATCAAGGTTCGCCCACCCCGAAGACGAGCCACGCCGACGACACCCCCAACACCTGCGCCAGCAGCAACGCACGCTCGTTGCGAGGCTTCTTAGCCCCCCGCTCGTAGTTGGAGACGTCCATCGGGGCGATGTCCATCCGCTTGGCCAGTTCCAACTGCGTCCACCCCTTGGCAGTCCGCTTCTCGCGCAGCCGCTCGCCGAACTTGTCCACGTTGTCCATGATGGCCACGCTATCACTATTTAGCATAGGCTTGCAAGGTAGAATCGTCATGAGCACGTCTTTCTCTCGGCGTTGGCCGCCACCCATCGCCACATCTTGGCGCCCGCATGGTCGCCTGCCGCATCGCAGCGCTCAGCCTCAACGCGAGCTAGGGCCGGGTCGAAGTGCGCCTCACGCGGGTGGTCGCTGGTACGGCAGGCGGTGCAGGTCATGATGCTCTCCTCTTCGCGACTTGCGCGCTACGGGTATACTCCGAGCTCCACGGCTCGATACGCCGGCTCGAGTGCGCCGACTGCCGGCCATCTTTCCGGCGCCATCGGGATCCGTCCGCCAGCACCACGAGGGTCTTCGTGAGTCGATCGACGCGTCCGCGCTGCTGGTTGGGCAGGCGGATGGGCTGGTCTAGGTACCACTCATCGTGGTTCATGGCGTGCCTCCCAGGTTCAACCCCGTCTGCTCCATGCGCGGAGCCTCCATGCCCGGCAGCGGTGTGGTGAAGCCCTTCCGCAGCCGCGCGACGGCCTTGTCGAACGTCGAGCAATCCATCTCCGCGCCGATGGCTCTGCGACCCTCCATGACGGCAGCCAGCAGCGTGGTGCCGCCGCCTGCGCAGGGGTCCACCACGAGGTCACCGGGGCGGGTGTAGTCGCGGATGATGGCGCGCATGAGGTCCAGCGGCTTCCCTCCGCGCACAAGCGATCCGTCGCGCGATGCGACGTACCAGCCAGGAAGCGAACCCCACGACAAGAACCGGCGCTCACGTGGACGCGACACGGCCAGCAGATGCCCGGCCGATGCTGGGCCATCGCCGCACACTCGCGGTTGTTGCTGCAAGACCGGCAGCATCGGGAAGGCGTACCGGCCATGCGCCTCGTACGCCGCACGGTATACGGGATGCAAAACGTCATCCGTGTGGGCGACGACCCAACCACCGACCCTCCCGCTCCAACTCGCCACGAAGGCGCGCACGTCCTCCTCCGTCCAGTGGCAGTAGGACACGCCGCGCTCCAGTGTGGTCGCGTCTAGTGCGCCTGCGTGCGTCCGCTCGGAGTACGGCGGATCCGTCACGAGGGCGTCGGCGGTGATGTCCGCCAGCACGTCTTGCCAGCGCCCCAGCGCGAGCGACCACCCCGGCCCCGTCTCGACGCGATGATTCATGACGGCAGCCTCCACACCATGCGCGCGACGGCCTCGACCTCACGCTGCGGGATGACGCCGCCACGCGCCTCCATCTCGGCTTGCTCGGTCTCCAACCACTCCGCAGCGGAGAGCCCGCGCTCCTCGGCCAGGAGGGCGTCGCGGTGCACCTCAGCGCGAGCCCATGCCAGGCGCTCGTGGTCGACGAGGTAGGGGGTGATCGGTGATGTCACGCCGCGGCCTCGGGCTCGCCCATCACCAGCCAGTCGATCGTGACCCCGAGCACCTTGCTCATGACCGCGAGGACGTCGGCGCCGGGTGTCTGCTCGTCGCGTTCCCAGCGAGAGACCTGCTCGGGGCGCTTTCCAATCGCCACCGCGAAGTCCATTTGGTTCTTGCCGGACGCCTCACGCGCTTGGCGGATGCGGGTCCCGAGTGTCTCTTGGGCGAGGTCCATGCATGACGTATAAGTCATGCCGAAAAGAGTTGCAAGCACCGTCGATGACTTCTACGGCATTTGCCGGATTAGGCATGGCAAGCGACAAAAAAATACTTCGCGCACCGCAATGCCATTGACGGCATGACTTATAGGTTCTAAGGTGCGGTCATGTCGAACCCGCAGCCCACCACCCCACCCACCGAGCGCGAACGCCGGCAACGGCTGGGACAACGGCGCGTGCTTCCGGTGCGGTGGTCG
>ERZ650309.1743-NODE-1743-length-10157-cov-3.200851_pt1 | contig 10157 bp, 13 predicted proteins | sample MGYA00376245_ERZ650309 | MGnify/ENA primary metagenome ERZ650309 (study PRJEB26733, sample SAMN07839294) | wastewater metagenome | biome: urban; feature: wastewater treatment plant; material: waste water | place: USA: North Carolina | collected 2016-04-26 ...
CCAGATCCATGCTAGCCTCCACTGGCAGGAGCTTTAGCACCCGCCGGAGACCTACATTGAGCAGGCCCGATGCGTGATGGTCGACATCGGCAGCCGACCCGGTGAACGTCGGATTGGAGCAGCCAGGCTCGGGCTGAAACAGCGACCCGCCGGGATCTTTGGGCCAGAATGACTTCACCAGCTGATGGTCCATGTCGCGCGCGAACGCTGCCAGCTTCGCCGCACGCTCCACGGCCAACGGCCCAACCGGATGTCGTGGCATCGTCACGGTAACTGACCCGTTTTCTGCGGCCGCGCTCACCGACATGCCTAATAGGGGACAAGGAAGAGCGGCTACGCTTAATTCGCTTTCCAGTCGGTGCACTATGCTGCGAGACGCGGTGGCGTCGATGATCAGTTCAGGATCCAGACCTTCAAAATGGGCTAGAACTCCTTCCTTGAGATCAGCATATTCCACCTCTATCTCGCAGCCTAGACCAAGTGAATCTAGACGCTTTTTCAACGCTCCCGCCTTGGCGAACGCGACATCGTCGTCGCCGAAGCGTTGTCGCACGTGCAGTCCGGGTCTTACGATGCCGTTGTCGAACAGCTTGAGTCTGGCCGCGCCGGCACGGACGACCATTTCTGCGACTGCCGAACCTAGCGCTCCGCAACCGAGTAGCGCGACACGCTTGCCCGCCAGCGCCTCGGCTATCGCCCCTTTGTCGCGGCGGTTGACGATTTCTGGCCGGTTCTCGAGGACAGTGCACCACCCGACCTTCGCGGTGACCATCCATTTGGCAACTTTTGTGCGCTTTGCCGCCTCGTCGTCACCGCCTTCCATGTACGCTCGCACGTGCGCCAGCGCATCGGCGGCTATCTCCCAGACCGTGAGGTGCTGGCGCAGAGGCTGCCCCGCCTCCTTCCGCCGCATCGGTGCGCCAAGGACAATGTATCCCGGTTCGCCTTCCGGTACCAACGTCGCCACCAACTTCAAGGTGGAGAAAATGAGACCAAATCCCACGCCGGCCTTCTCAATCGACGTCAGCAGATCATTGACGCCCGTAGGGTATTCCGATGGAAGGGCGCAGTTTAGCAGTATCGCCATCGCGGGAGTGCCCTGCACCTCCATCGCATCCCAGTTGTTGAGGGAAGCCCATGCGACCAGGTCGAGGCGCAACTTGTTCTTCCTGACCAGGTCGGCCCTTCCGATCCACAGCTGCCCATCAGTTGCAGGAGTGTCAGCCTTGACCACGACCCTGGTCTTGGAGTCGACATAAGCCACCGGCGGATGAAGAGGAGCGTCGTCCGGATCTAACTGGCCCGCGCCGGCGGCGGCAAGCCACTCGTCCACCCGCTCGAAGAAACCATACATCCCGTCTGCAGGCTTCCACTCAGCTTCGACCGACTGGTAGAGGCAGATGTGCCCGCCCCATTGGACGTGCGGCGTGCCTGCGAACCGTCGGTGCAGGAACCAAAGCGTGGGAGGGCGAAACGGAAAGTCAGCGGGGACCCGGACAGACATTCGTTCGCGCGACCTGAAGTCCAACCCAACCTCAGTCCGATAAGAACCCGTCGCCACGGACACACGAATATCCAGGACACCGCCATCAGACGACGGATCCACCTCGACTATCTCAAGGGCGCCGTTCGACCGAGCTGCGATTTCGCGCAACTGGGCATCCGCAAGTTTCTGCCCGCGGCTTGAAGTCACCCGCCGAAGCCAACCTTTTCCGCCGGCGTCGAATCTCCGCCACGCGCCTCGCTGACCGCAGCAGCAAGTGCACCGGCTTGCGCCGCTCCGAAGGATCCGTCGAAAGATAGTCCAGCATCGAGCAGTTCGAAGCACAGTGGTTCCGCATGACCGCCATCATCATGCGTGCAAAGGAAACCGCCGCGAGCTATCTCCTCGTATCTGGCCTTCGCTGCCGCATGAGGCGGATTGTCGCCCGAAGAATTCGTCGAAGGAACGCTTGCGCTGGACGATACGATGACGCCGTCACCAACCTGCAGCTCTTCGAGATCGTCAAGAATATCTTGCTTGAGGACGGTCTTTCCTTCCTCATCCTGATACATCACAGACTTGCTGCAATGGTGGGGTGCCAGAAGAACCTGCCACCGAAGGAAATCGAGATTGTCGTGGTACCGAGTGACATCGATTATCTTGCGTATAGTCGGATACTTGTGGTCGCCGAAAAGCAGTACACCGCCTTTTGCAGGGTCACCCCCCAGAACCACCTGCATGACCAGGCTGGTGTTGTTGCGGTCCCCGACCATCTCCTCGGGCTTAAAGGGGCCGTGGATGAAGACATTGAAGTGCTCGGGCCGCTCGATGCCGTCGATCATGGTCACCGAATTCCCCGGTATCGTCAGAAACTGACGAGGAAAATTCTGATAGTGGTCTTCTTGCAGCAACGGATCATGACCGATCAGGCGCACTCTGTCGCCAGAACCCGGATCACCCCCTGCCGCGATCGTAGCATCAACTCGCCTATGGGCTTCCGTCCGGAACACGATCGCATCTTCGCACAGTCCTTCATCGTCGCTCTCGCGGAAGATCCATGGGCTGAACCAGAGCTCGCCGATATCCGAATTATCAAGTAGCTGCTGGAACCCCTGAATGTGGTCCTTGTCGGGATGTGATAGCGCGAAGGCAGAAAGATACGGACGGCCGGCAACCCGCGGCAGATGCTCTAGCAACTTGTCGACGATGGGCGCACCGTCGGTTTCCTCGTCTTCCGATTTGACTGTATGACGAAGGTCTACCTGAAATATGACCTCGTCTGGCTCAATCACGAATGACGTACTGTCGCCAGTCCCGACCGGCCAAAAGAGCACACCCCTTCTATCAAACATGGTACTTCCCGCTCTCGAGTTCTTCTCCCCCCTTAACATCACGTTGTTTTGATACAAAGCGGGAACGTAGACTTCTCAACAGAGGTTTTTGAATGCCCGTAGCGCGGAAGTGAATAATTTCTCGCTCGAGAAGGGAGGCGGCAGTGAACACGACCATGGAAGCATATCCATCAGACTAAGCTGGCAAGGCAACCCGAAGGATCAATTTCTATGGCACCGGTCCAGCCCCCCGGCTTCGCTGCGAGATCTCTCGAGCAGTGTTCGGTCCCAATCAGCTTAGTCCAGAATACACAGACCGGCGCAGTGACCTGCTTGCCCCAGCCAGCAAGTTCGATGCGAGCCTTAACTTCAATTCGACCCTCTTTGTTTGCGAAGCCGGCAATCAATTCAAACCGCGATCCGTCATCCATCACGACCGCAGAGTCGTGCATCAATGCAGTTACGTAGAGGGTTAGGTAAGAGTGATTGGCATCGAAGGCCGCGCGCTCGTCCTTGAAGAGCGCGCCGACCTTAATGAGGACGTTTGCGAGATCCTCGGCAACTTGCACGTCCGTAAATGCCGGGTTCCAGATGAATGCCGCCGCCAGATAGTTGAAGACTGCCTGCTCCCGCTGCGTCAACTTGTCGAAACGATCGGCTTCCATCTTCTTTATGGCTTGCGCGAGAACGGACTTCGCCACATCACGCCTCAGGCCGAGCCGCTGGGCAATTTGTGCGTCGGTGGCTGTGCGTAAGTTGGCTGCACAGATCCGCTTGGCAAGGGGAAGATCAGGGATTTTGCCTTCTCCTTGTTTGAGCCACGATTCCAAGCTTAGTTGGATGTCCCGGACCTTGTCCGTGACTGGTCCCTTTTCGCGCTGATCACGATGAGCAACGAAGTCACCAATCTCCCGGATTGAGGCGAGGCCATAGCAGCGATCGCGTAACCCGAGGAAAATCCGGTCGAGATCTGCCACGCGACAATCGCCAGAGATGTAACGCAAAACGCGATGGCGGAGTTCACTCAGCTTCATACGGTTACTATTAGCACTTCCAAATTGGAACGAAATGGAAACAATTTCACGCTTCGCCATTGGCATCGCTTGGTGCTTCAGATTTCTTTGATCGCTTTCCAAGCTGGACATCTTTTGCGGGAGTTCCAATGCCAAAATGGCCGAAGAGGTCTTTGCCTTCCAATTCCAAATTCTCTATAAGTGCCCCACGCGATCATAGACGTGGGAACAATGCCAATGTCCTTTTTCTCCCCTGTCATCAAAGCTGATCCGTTCCTGCTGCGCTTCGCTACAAGGAGATCAGCAGACAAAGAAATGTCTGGTCGCTATTCTCCCGAACTCCAAGTCTGGGTAATCGACACCGGGAATGGCGAAGTTCCGATCATCGAAGTCGCGGGCGGATCACTGGTCGCCACGCAGAGCAAGACCATGACGCAAGTCGAGGTTGATGACGACGACCCCACGCGGTTCGGGTCGATGGAGACGGGCACGTTTACCAAGGTCAGGCAGGAAACAGATGACGAGGATGCTTCACTTATTCTTCCAGAACTGACAACCAAGACCGACGTTCAACATGAACGGGACGACGAGGCGGTGACGCCGTACTGGTGAGCGGGCGACTTGGCTTGATCCTTCTCGTGACCAACAAGCGCGACGTAACGACGGATTTCGTCGTTCTCGAACTTCGTAGACGCGAGCAGTCATTTATCCGCCTCAACACCGAGGACCTTCCGCAGCACGAACTCGTGATGGCAAATGGCGATCCCGCAGAACTGACGCTTATAGGACCATGTGGCAGCTTATCCCTCTCGGAGGTCACCGGTGCCTATTACCGTCGCCCAGGTAGCTTCGTCGCAGAAGGCACGGAGGCGACGGCTGCTTATGTGGCCGCCGAATGGTCGGCGATCTTACGCAGTCTTTGGAACGCGCTCGAGGGTCGCTGGCTGAATTCACCATTCTCGATCCTGCGGGCGGAGGACAAGCCGCGGCAGCTTGCAGCCGCACATCGTCTAGGGTTGGCGATCCCCGATACGCTCGTGACCAACTCCTTCAGCGCCGCGAACTCATTCCTCGCTGAGGGAGCCACTATAGCCAAGCCGTTGCGCCACGCCCTTATCGACGACGGAGAAATCGGCAGCGTTATTTTTACCAATCGGGTTGCCAAGCTTGAGGCTGCTGACGCGGAGGCTATTCGATGCGCGCCCTTTATATTGCAAAGGGAGATCCTCAAGAGGTCAGACGTGCGGGTGGTCGTGATTGACGGTGCGGTCTTTGCGACGAGGATCTTGTCGCAGGCACTCCTTGAAACTCAGGTCGACTGGCGGAAAGGCGTTCGACTAGATCTCGGGCACGAAGCGATCGAGTTGCCCGCGGAGTTGGCCTTGGACTGCGTCGAATTGACCCGTGATCTCGGCCTGCGTTTTGCTGCGATCGATCTCGTGGAGGACGAGGAAGGTCGCTTCTGGTTCCTTGAGGCCAATCCGAACGGACAGTGGGCTTGGATCGAGCAGCGGACAGGAGCGCCGGTAACTGCTGCCATCGTCGATGCCCTAACTGGCGCCCACGGCAAATGAACGCTTGGCGCGCCCTCGACCTCGTGTTCCCATACATCGAAAAGCTTACGCCTACTGAGCAGGCGGCCGAGGACGAGCGCCTTCAGCGTGATATTGTCGCAATTGAGGCTGCGTACTATAAATTGAACGACGAACGAGCGCTGGATGAGGCGCAGAAGGTCTCGGCAACCGAAATTGAGCGTGTTCGAACCGCTGAAGCGAAGGCAACAACCTACCTTGCAGTCCTTGCCGCACTCGTACCTGTCATTATAACATTACAGGCAGCAAACTGGGAAAAAAAGGCGGGACCTGCGCCTGACGCCGCACGGCTGCTGGTGCTGGCGGTAGCGACGATCTATATCGCGGCAGCTGGCTACCATGCTTTTAAAACGCTTCAAGTGGCTGGCTTTCAGCGCATCGGTGAGGCGGAAATCGCTGCGGCCTGGCGGACTCAGAAACCGCTGAGCAAGCTAACACGCGGTACCCTGCTGGCGACTCGGAGATCTAGGGACGCAGTAAATGCCAAAATCACGCGCATACGCGTGACGCACGAACACCTTCTTCGCGCGTTCGGTACTTTCATTTTGCTACTGCTGCTTGATCCGCTGTTCTATGCGATCGGCTTCCGCAGCATGACGCAGGGTGCGCCTTCTACTCAGGCCGTCGTCATAAAGCAGGACAGTCCAGCACATATATCACGCAAGGTACTAGCGCCCCCCGCAGCCAGCAAACAGCTGGTCCGGCCGCCTCAAATCGCGCCACTAGAGGACCAAAAACCAACCGCATCGCGACATGCATCTGTCCCAAAAGTTGGTTCTGCGACGCGCCCTGAGATCAATTGCCACAGGGAAGTCAATAGATGTCCAAGGCCAAAGTAGGCGTGTGACATAATCTAGGCCGTGTGCGCTTCTTTGCTAGATCACGAAGGAAATGCCCCTTAAAGCCAAATTCTGTTCAACAATGACGGAAGACGTTCTGCATGCGCACCGGTCTCGTCACGGCGTTTTTCAGCCTTCTGCTCGTCAATACCGCGCAGGCCAAACCTTTCCATGATGAATTCCCGCAAGTCTTTCGTGGGACATGGGCTTCCAGCCTCGCCGATTGCAGGGATCCTGGCGGTGTCAACCAGTTCACAATCGATGGCGAGAGCGTCAATTACTATGAGGGAAACGACTATCTGCTCATTGGCGTCGCCTTCCTCGGCGCGACGACGAAGCCCGGAGGCAGCGGCGACCTATTCAACGGGCGCTTCACGAGTCGATCGGAGACAATGCTCCTCGGCGAGAGCAACATTCGCATGGAAATCGACGAGTCCAACAAGAACGTGATGTATAGGTATCCGATCGGAGAAGATGGCGAGCCAATCGCAGCCCGACAGGTGAGAAGTGTCCGATGCGTGAGCAAATGAAGCCTGCTCTTGCAGCGCCTGGCTGGTTAACGCAGATCGCGTCATGGTCAACGCGTTCACCCGCCCGTTTTGTATGCCCCATGGAATTCAGATCCATGTGGATTTATTTTGCGCTGTTCTGCGGCATGGCTTGGCTACCGAACAAATCATATGCTCAGGCTGTGAGTGGGCCCGCTGTTGCAGTTGATGGGGACTCTCTGACGATCAACGGTCGGGGCATTCGTCTCTTCGGTATCGATGCTCCAGAATTCGACCAGCTCTGCACACGCGACAACGCCAGCTGGCGTTGCGGGGAAGAGGCGAAAGGCACTCTTGCTGACCTAGTCAACGGACACATCGTCGAATGTCAAGGACAAGGCATCGACCAATACGCGCGGTTGATCGCTGTCTGCTCGGCCGGAGGCTTGCAACTCAACGAAACGATGGTCGAGTATGGTTGGGCGATTGCCTACCGCGAATTCAGTGACGCATATGCTTCGGCAGAAGCACGGGCAAAATCCCATCGACTTGGTATCTGGTCATCGCAGTTCCAAAGTCCGTCAGACTACCGATTGAGCCAGTTGCCTTCCCCGGTTGCTGCTCCTGTCCCAAGAGCCACGCCAACTCCAAGGCGGGCGGCGCCATCTTCCCCCTCAGGCTGCGTGATCAAAGGCAATCGCAATCGCCGTGGTCAGTGGATCTACCATCTCCCGGAAATGCCCTATTACGATCAGACGCGCGCTGAAGAGATGTTCTGCACGGAAGCGGAAGCCCAGGCCGCCGGCTATCGCCGGGCGATTGTGAGAAACTGAAGGGCGATGGCCAAGAAGGGGGACAGCGGGTGTGCACCCTTGATTGTCCTGGGCGTGGCCCTACTCGCCCTTGGCAAATGCGCCGGAAGTTCAAGCCCGGATGCCCCTTCCCCGCAAGGTTTGCTGTCCGCGCCGCAAGCAGCCGACGTTCCGGTTCTGACCTCGCTCTATATTCAGACGCGCTCGCTCAAATGCCGCGCGGGTCCTTCCAGGAAGTCAGCGGTTGTTACCCGGTTCGCTCGCGGTGAGGCGATCGGCATCACCCGGTACGAAAAGGACTGGGCACTGGTTCCGCGCGCTCCGGATGCCGACTGCTGGGTCGCGCGCCAGAATCTTGCCGAAGCTGCGCCTGGAGCCTCGCCCCTAGTGGCAGCACCCGCAGCAGCCACTTCGCGCAATTTCATTGAGCGGGCAAACGACGGCCCGAGCTGCGGCGCCAAATGGAAGTGCGGCCAGATGGACAGCTGCGAGGAAGCCAACCACTACCTCAACCAATGCGGGCTGGGCCGCCTTGATGGCGACGGCGATGGCGTTCCTTGCGAGAGCATTTGCTGATCGCCAGGCCCCGCCGGTCGCTGGAGATAGGATTGTACTTTCTCGCAGGTCCGGGCCCGTGGCAGTCTCCCTCCCCGCAGATCATCGACGAACCGTGGATCCCCAACCACCATTCGCCCGAACTTGCTCGGCGGCATCCGGTGCTGCGCTAGATAGGTCTCGATCTGGTCCAAAAGCTCCATCGCCGTCCAACTCACTTTAGGCTTGTGTTCTTGATATGTTCCGTATAGGACGCCATTCCTAGAGTCTAGGATAATTTCCTATGCAGGCAGTTTTGGAACCGCGAGACATGGACGAAGCCCGCGTAGCGCTGGATCGGCTTATCCTGGAGCGCAAATGCACCTATTCGGGAGTTTCGCGGCTGCTTGGCCGGAATGTCTCGTATATCCAGCAGTTCATGCGCAAAGGCAGCCCGCGGCACCTGGACGAGCGTGACCGCAGCATTCTCGCCCGTTTCTTCGGGGTCGATGAAGGTGTGCTCGGCGGTCCCGCCCACCGCACGGGGCCGGTCATAGAGCTCGTTCAAGTGCCAATCCTCGATGTCGAAGCCTCGGCGGGCCACGGTGCCCTCGCCGAGATGGAAGCCAAGAGCGCGCAATTCGGGTTCGATCCCAACTGGCTGAGGAAGCTCACTGCCAGCAAGAGCGCGAGCCTTTCGATCATCGGGGTGCGTGGCGATTCGATGGAACCGACGTTGAGCGATGGTGACGATGTGCTGGTTGACCTTGGTGACAACCAGGCGCGGCTACGCGACGGAATCTATGTCCTGCGGATGGATGATGCGCTCGCGGTCAAACGGATCGCGATCGAGCCGCAGGGCCGCAAGATCTCGGTGGTGAGCGACAATTCAGCCTATCCGAGCTGGAACAACCTCGAGCGCCGGGCAGTGAATATCGTCGGGCGGGTGCTTTGGTTCGGGCGCAAGCTGCAGTAGCTTCAGCGCGATGAGTCTATTCGCCCTTGCCGCAGCTGTTGTCGCCGCCGGCCAGACATTCACCTGCACACCAACCCACGTCTATGATGGCGACGGTCCGATCTGGTGCGCCGAAGGACCACACGTCCGCATCGCCGGCATTGCCGCGCGAGAAATGGACGAAACCTGCCGCGCGGGTCAGCCCTGCCCCGCTGCCAGTGCGGTCCAGGCGCGTGACGCGCTGGTCGCTTTGTTCGGCGGCGCGCGCGGCACAATCAGCACTGGCCATGTGAAAGTGCGCGGGCCCACCATGACCTGCCTCTCCGAAGGCTCGGCCGGTGGCAGCCGGACTGCTGCCTGGTGCACCCTACCCTCGGGTCAAGACCTGTCCTGCGCGATGGTTGCGACCGGCACGGTGCTCAAATGGGATCGCTATTGGCAGGGCCACCGGTGCCGCTGAGCGCATGGGAACTTTGGGCCTGTGCCAGTTCAGTGCTCAAGGCCCATGGGGATAAGGCCGCCTTCCACGTTGCCGAGCAGATCGGCGCGCTTGTGCTCACAGGCGATCAGGAGGGCATCCGAGCCTGGCAGGAGATCGCCAGGCGGATCGAACAACTGCAGGCCGGAGCGCTGCCGGGGCGGCTCAACTAGCATCGACAAGCGTTCTGACCGATCCGAGCCTATCGTTACAGTCCATAATCCAGCGAACGGATGCGTGATTTCTGCAGTTCGCGGTCCTTGCGTGCGCGCTCCGGCTTGGCTTTATCTGGCTTTGTTTGATCAGACTCGGCAAGCGCTGGCGGCACCTTGTCGGTCCGGGACGGCTCGCCTGCGGCGGCCTTGTCCAGCAGCTGCGTGCTTTCGAGCGCTGAGGTCTTGGTACCCGGGTTCGTTTCGACCGCGCGCTGAAGCCGCTCACCGCTGTCAACAATGAGCGTGATCCCGTCACGTAGCCGCGTCACGGTGACGAGGAAGTTCTGTTCGCTGACGAGCTTGCGTTCGCTGCTGTCGATCACCCCGATACCGCGATCACTGGTCAGCCCCTGGGCCATGTGGGCATTGAGGGCATAGGCGAGATCGAGACGCCGCAGCATCGGATCGCGCAGCCCG
>ERZ650309.1744-NODE-1744-length-10154-cov-4.109516_pt1 | contig 10154 bp, 9 predicted proteins | sample MGYA00376245_ERZ650309 | MGnify/ENA primary metagenome ERZ650309 (study PRJEB26733, sample SAMN07839294) | wastewater metagenome | biome: urban; feature: wastewater treatment plant; material: waste water | place: USA: North Carolina | collected 2016-04-26 ...
GAAAATGTCCGTGTCGAAGTTGCTCGCACAGCGATTTCGGGATTGCAAGAAGCTCCCGAACAAAAAGGCTGAGAGAAAGCTATCTAAATTATTTTGTAAACCTCTGAATCTGAACCCAATGAGCCGCTTGTTTGAATTTCGCAGCAAGTGGCAATTTAAGTCTTATGAACAAGAATCTTCGTACTCGTGGAATCGTCATCGCCGTCATTACGGTAGGCTGCCTGATTATCCTGTTTGGCCCTTGGAACAAGCAAAAGGGATACGCGCGCAGCGCCAGTGACTTTTTCAGCCCCTCAAAGCTTAGGCATAACCTTTCGGAAAATATCCGTCTCGGTCTTGATCTGAAGGGCGGAACGCACTTGGTGATGCAAGTACAGGCTGATGAAGCCATCAAGTACATCACCGACGGAGATGTACAAAAAGGGAAAGACGATCTGAAAAAAGACGGTATTCAGTACACGGACATCAAAGCCGTTGCTCCTGGGTGGATCGTTGTCGAAAATCCGAATCCCGCCGATCACGATAAAATCAGAGACAAGTTTTTCACCTTTATGCCAAGCGATGGCTGGGATGTTTCCACCAGTTCCAGTCCTTCGTCGGTGACCTTCAAGCTCACCAATCGCTACGCAAACCAGATTCGCAAAGATGCCACGGAGCAAGCCAAGACGATCATCGAACAGCGTATCAATCAGTTTGGTGTGGCTGAGCCAACAGTGCAATTGCGCGGCAGGGAAGAAGATCATCAAATTCTGCTGCAAATGCCCGGTGTGGATAATCCTGAGCGAGTGAAGGAATTGCTCAAGGTGACGGCACGGCTAGAAATTCGCCCAGCCAATGGCCAAAGGTTTGACAGCAAAGAGCAAGCGGAAGCCTCTCTTGCCGGAGACGCGAATAAAGAAGCGCTGCCCAGCCGCGAAAAGAAAGCGGACGGGACTACGGACACAGCCTGGTACGTTGTTGACAAGGCTCCTGTCATCAATGGAAGCGACCTGCGCGAAGCTCGCGGTGTTCCCAACCAACAGGGATTCGGCTATTACGTCGGGTTCTCGCTCAAACCGGGAGGTTCAGAAAAGTTTGGAACCTGGACGGAAAACAACATTGGGAATTACCTGGCGGTAGTGCTGGAAAACGAGATTCGCAGCGTTGCGGTCGTCAGAAACAAAATTACCGATAGCGGTCAGATCGAAGGAAACTTCACGCAACAGCAAGCCGAAGATCTTGGTTTGGTTTTACGTTCAGGCGCATTACCTGCTGGAATTACCTACATTGAAGAACGCACCGTTGGACCTTCCCTTGGGGCAGACTCCATTCGTCAGGGGGTCTTTGCTTCTGTGGTAGGGCTGGCTTTGGTGATTCTCTTCATGCTGGTTTATTACAAATTCTCTGGTGTGAATGCAGTTGTCGCCCTGGCGTTGAACTTAGTTATCTTGCTTGCGGGGTTGGCTCTATTCGGCGCAACGTTAACCTTACCCGGCATCGCTGGTGTGATTCTTTCCATCGGTATGGCTGTGGACTCGAATGTGCTTATATTTGAGCGTATTCGAGAAGAATTACGAGCTGGCAAAATTGTCTCTTCGGCAGTTGAAACAGGATTCAATAAAGCGCTCGTGACCATTATTGATACGCACGTGACAACGATTGTGTCATCCGCGTTCCTCTACATTTTTGGTACTGGAACCGTTAAGGGATTTGCTGTCACGCTGACAATCAGCTTGCTTGCAAACCTTTTCACCGCAATCTACGTGTCACGTACAATGTTCCTGTGGATATTGAATCGTGGCGGGCGTAAAGTCGAAACGATAAGCATTTAAAAGTGGCAAAGTTATGATCGAAATTTTTAAGAACGCAAATTACGACTTTTTCAGCAAGAAGTGGGTTTTCATTGGAATATCCTGGGTGTTAATCCTGGTGGGCCTTGGCTCGGTCGCATATCGTGCATTCGATGGAAAAGATCACACACATCCCTTTAATTTGGGCGTTGATTTTTCTGGCGGAACTCTGGCCACGGTGAAGATGAAGACCGCACCTGACTCAAATACGTTGCGTCTGGCGCTGGAGCAGCAAGGTGTTGAAGGGTCTAAGATCATCATCCAGCCTGTCACGGATGAGATTGGCCAAGCGCCTAAAAACGAAGTGTTGGTTCGCTTGCCTAACTTGGTTCAAGTCGAGCGTCAAGAAGGGCAGTCTGAAACTGCCGCAAAAGCATTGAGTGATGCTGATATTGGGAAGCAGAAGATTCTTGCTGCTCTGGCGACATTTAATGATGCATCAACTCAAGGCAAGATTGACATCAACACCATTGGCAGCGACAAGCTTAAATCTTCATTGATGGAAAAAGCTCAGCTTGATCAGCAAAGCGCTGACGAGACTTCTCGGGCCATTGTTGATTATAGAGAAAAAACGCGCGGTGGCTTGATCGCCGAAATCAGCGAGATCAAAAACATCAATGGCGTGCCACCTCAGATCGGTGAAGCACTTGATAAGAACTTCTTCGCAGGGGTAGCGGCTGTCAAAAGCGCGGAAGCTGTTAGCCCCCAAGTCGGTGCAGACCTCAGAAACAGTGCAATTATGGTTACTCTGGTTTCCTGTATTGCAATGTTGGTGTTTGTTGCTTTCCGATTTAAGTCTTGGGGATTCGGTATTGGCGCTGTCATTGCCGTTTTCCACGATGTGCTGGTGACGTTGGGTGTTTTCTCAATTATGCAATGGGAAATCAACCTGACAGTTGTTGCCGCATTGCTGACTCTGGTTGGGTATTCGATGAATGACACCATCGTGATTTTTGATCGTATCCGTGAAATGATGAAGACAAAGCGACGTGAAGGGCTGGAAAAGCTTTCTAACGACGCAATTAACCAGACGCTTTCGCGAACGATCATTACCTCCGGACTGACTTTCCTGACTGTTTGCGCAATGTTGGTTTTTGGCGGAGAGGTACTTCGAAGCTTCTCTTGGTGTCTCTTCATTGGAATTTTGATTGGTACATACTCCTCTATATATATTGCCAGTCCCTTCATGCTTTGGTGGGAAAAATGGCGGTCAAGTACCCGCGCTGAAAAAGTTGGCGGTAGAGTAAATGAGGTGCCTTCCTCTACTTCGACATCCGATAATCTGACTTCGTCTTCGACCAACGTTAATCCGCAGCTACTGGCAACGGCAGGCGTCTCTTCCGCACCTAGGAAAGCAAGAAAGAAGGGAAAGTAACAGGCTCGTAAATTACTAGGTTCCAAGGTGTTTAGTAGAATTACTGCGTAGGTTTATGGGCGGCAATTTGGTAAAACAAAATTAGGTAGGTGTCTTGACGAATAGTTGGTCAGATAGTAGACTTCAATCGTTGCTGGCCCGTCAGATCTCGAAGGAATCAAGGTTGTCATTTATATATCAAGCATACTGCTTGGCTTATATTGCATAGCAGGTATGGAACAATGAGCAAGGCGCAGCTTTTTTCTAAAACTGCTCTTGTTCGACTTACCTCGCATAGTTGAGTGTATCTAGTAGGGTAATCTCAACAGTGCATTGCATAAGGCAATTGGGTTAGCTAGTTTCGTTCGGTTCGAGGCAAGTCGTCTCAATATCAATTAAGAAAATTTGTTGCTAGATGGTTTTCATTGATTCAGGTCAATGATTCTTTTCTGCCTTTCTTGTTCAGGTGGAAGCAGATTATGGTTGTGGCCGAAGAGGATCGTCTTCTGTCACTTGGCCCGTCGGCATTGAGGTCAATGGGAGGCTGTAAGCTATGTTCGATAACCTAGTTGAATCAACCAAACACGGTCAGGATAACGCGCGCACCGGCAAATTCATGGTGATTACGTCCCTAATCTACGTGGTCGCTCTACTAAGCATTGCGGTTGGGACAATTGTATGGATGAATCCCAACCTTGTAGATGCTCTTGATGTGCAGTCCATGCTTGCGCCGCCGCCGCCGCCGCCTGCCGCGCCACCACCGCAACAGACTGTAGTGGTAAAGAATATTCCAGAAGTTACAACGTTTACCGCTCCCACCAAACCGCCTGAAAAGATTCCGGATCCCACTACTGTCCAGTCTAAGCCGGTGGTGTCTGCTGTTTCAACTGGGGTTCCGGGTGGCGTCCCAGGAGGAGTGACAGGAGGAGTTCCGGGTGGCGTTGTTAGTTCCAAGGGCGATGATGCGCCGCCGCCGCCGCCGCCGCCGCCAGCACCCAAGCCGACGCCTGAAGCCACGCCTGTTCCTAAGAAGATTAATGTCTCTGGCGGTGTTTTGCAGGGCAGTGCATTGAGAAAGCCAGCGCCTGTTTATCCACCCATTGCGAAGGCTGCACGTGCCGCAGGGGCAGTTCAGGTGCAAGTAACAATTTCAGAGGATGGGCGTGTAATTGATGCTCAAGTTGTTAGTGGGCACCCACTGTTGCGTGATGCCGCACTGCAGGCTGCCAGGCAGTGGGTCTTCAAGCCCACAGAGCTTTCAGGAGTTCCTGTAAAAGTTCAAGGCGTCTTAACGTTCAACTTCACCTTACAATAATCATTCATAGAGACTAGCTGTTTTTTGAGCTAGTCTTGATGTTTGGGCTGTTCAAGAGGGAACTTTCTTCTTGCAGTGAAGTCTAAGCAGGTAGCTGTATAACCTGCGGAATTATTCAAGGCCATTTTTTGAAATTGTCGTTCGCAAAATGGCTATGACTTTGTTCAATTAAATCAGCAACCACATATTGGAGGATTTCGACATCATGATGATTTTGCTTAGCCAGATATGGTTGGCAGTCAGTTCATTCGCTTTCGTTTTGGCTGAAGGTGGCGAAGCGCAAGCATTTGACTTTTCACTAATGGGAATGCTTCGCAACATGGGATATGTTGCGTTGGGAGTGGTCGTCATTCTTTTGATCATGTCAATTTGGTCAATTGCGATCATGGTTGAAAGATACCTGACTTACAGTGCTGCTAAGAACCAGTCGCGCGAGTTTGCTCAGAAAGTGGCCCAATCGTTGAAGAGCCAGAAAATTGATGAAGCCATTAGCCTTTCTGATAAATACAAGAAGAGCCATTTGGCAATGGTCGTGAACGCCGGTTTGCAAGAATTTCGCGCTCACCAGCTTTCGAGCGACATCTCGGGTGAGATCATTGATGCTTCCAAGAGAGCGCTGCAACGCGCCTCAGCTATCAAGATCGCTGAATTCAAGCGTGGGCTTTCAGGTCTGGCGACAATTGGCTCCACTGCGCCGTTTGTGGGGTTGTTCGGTACGGTTTTCGGCATTATCAACGCATTCCAGGGAATGCGCAGTGCGGAATCGGCAGGTATTTCTGCGGTAGCTGGTGGTATTGCAGAAGCGTTGTTCACAACGGCCTTTGGTCTGTTGGTGGCTGTGCCTGCTGTGTGGCTTTTCAATTACTTTACGAGCAAAGTGGATAACTTTGTCGTTGAAATGGACAACTCGTCGGCAGAATTGATTGATTACTTTTTGAAACAACGTGGCAAAAAGTAAGAACAATCGAGCAAGCTGAGTCCTTTATTGTGAGTTGCTGGCTAGCTGGGCCAGAAAGTTTCTGGCCCAGTAACTTTAGCCATCAAGAGAATTTCCTAAAAACGGCACTTGCTATTTACCGTTAGGAGTTATCTCAGGGAGGAAATTGTTATGGGCATGAGTGGGGGCGGTGGCGGCGGTCTTCAATCAGACATCAACGTCACGCCAATGGTTGATATTATGCTCGTATTGTTGATCATCTTTATGGTGGTTACCCCCATGCTCCAATCTGGAGTAACAGTGATTTTGCCCCGTGGCAAAAATCCTGATGAAGATGGAAACATAACCAAAGACAGTGCAGTTGTCGTGTCTGTTCCCAGTGATGGGGTGTATTACCTGGGGCGTGATCCCGTCAGAAAAGAAAATCTGGTGGAGAAAATTACGAACAGATTTAATACCATGAAGCCTGGAGATGAGAAGATTGTTTACATCAAAGGCAGCAATCATGTTCAGTACGGGGATGTTGTTGATCTTGTGAACATGATACGCGAAGCTGGGTATGAAAAAATTGGTCTTGTTTCTGAAAAGAAAAAGGCTAACGAGAACTAAATCCATTCTTCATCTCAAGTTAAGTAAGGAGAATTGCTAATGGAACCGAGCGAAGGTGGGCACGGTAAAAGTAATGATGCCGTTCCATACATCAACGTAACACCGCTAATTGACGTTTTGCTTGTGTTGTTGATTATCTTTATGGTGATCAGCCCGCAGAAACCACATCGCTTTGAAGTCAAGATACCTGTGAAGCCGCCTGAAAATCAGCCGGACGTTCCTCCTGATCCCTTGAGTCTTCTGATCACGCTTCCGCAGCAAGGTGGCAATGGTTACAAGTTGAATACTGAAGAGTTGAAAGACCTTAACTCATTGGGAGAGAGACTTTTTAGTGCGCTGAATGGCCGTCCTCAAGATCGCAAAGCAGTTTTTATTAAAGGGCCACGTACTACTCGCTACGGCGAAGTCGTAAAGGTTATAGACGTTGTGAAGCAATCGGGTGGGCAGCCGATTGGCTTACAAATTGAAGGCTTGGATCAATAGCAATAGCTTCGATTCATCAATTTATTGTTGCTAGAGTCGTTGGTTACAGGTTTGTGAAGTTCTTATTTATTCAGGACTCTGTTTTGAGTCAAGACAATCATTTTAGTAGGGAGAATTCCTAAAACTTATGAGAGTTTTCCGGCATTTTTTCAAAGCGACAGGCATCTTTGCGCTTTTATCTGTTGCAATACTTAGCTCAGGATGTGATTACACCCGGAAAGTTATTGCCAAGGATAAGTTGAACCAGGGCGCGATTTCGTACAACCAAGGCCGTTCCAGAGAGGCTCAGCAGTATTTCAAGGACTCTATTAAATGGGACGATAAAAATGCAATAGCGCATTTGTTTTACGGCGCAACCTTAGTGAAGGATTATAAAAATGCGGAAGGCGCTGATAGAACTCGATTGGCGAATGAAGCATTAGACACCTACAAAAAGGCGCTTGAGCTTACAGCGAATAACTGCCGAAATCGCGATAACGCTATCAGTTATATTGCGAGTATCTATGAAGACCTTGACAACAGGGACCAGTGGCGCGAATGGATTTTGAAGCGAGCGGAAAGTGATTGTGCTGACAAGGACATGAAAGCCACTACATACTACACTGTTGCAGTGAAGTATTGGGAGTGCGCCAAGCTGCAGACGGATAGGTATCAAGACAAGGCCGCGCAGGATCCTTTTCATTATCGAAACATGGACTACGCGGCTGCAGCGCAAGATAAGCAGCATGCGGAAGAATGTGTGGCCAAAGGCTTAGAGTACATTGAAAAAGCTCTGCAGGAAGATGTCGAATATGTAGATGCAATGTACTATAAGAGCTTGCTTTATCGTCAGAAGCAGATGTTGACCAAAGAAGAACCAAAGCGAAAAGAGCTTGAAGCAATCGCCAAGAAAATTTCTGACGACGCAACTGCTCTGCAATCCAAGAAGGACGCTGCGAAAAAACAAGAGGAAGAGAAGAGCAAGCCCAACGGCTAGAGCCAGACTCATTCTTGAGCACAGCGTTAGATGATGAAACGGCCAGAGCTTGGAAAAAGCGCTGGCTGTTTTTATTTTTGTTCAAGTCCTTTTCAAAATAATAAACGCGGGGCTAACAGCAAGAACATGGAAAACGGCTCAATTGCTGTTCTTTTAATTGAAGACGACGCGGCGGCAGCGGAAATTGTCATGGGGCTGCTTGCTACGGAAGGCGAAATCTATCAACTCGAATGGAGAGAAACTCTTCATTTGGGGTTAGATCGGTTGAGCCGGGGTGAGATTGATTTGGTATTACTGGATTTTGGGCTTCCGGATAGCGAAGGCCTGGCGACTTTTCTGAAGGCTCATGAGCACTCGCCAAGTGTTGCGATTGTGCCATTGACAGCGACGGGCGATGAAGCGTTAGCTTTGCGTGCAATACAGCTAGGCGCACAGGATTACCTATTTAAATCCTCCATAACCAGGCAATTGCTGACGCGTTCCATTCGATATGCCGTGGAGCGTAAGCGCACTGAAGAAGCGTTGCGCCGGGCACATGACGAACTTGAAATGAGAGTTAGAGAGCGAACAGCGGAATTATCTGCTGCGAATTCACAATTGACTGAGCAAATAGCAGAACGCCATCGGGCGGAAAAAGAATTGCGGCGACTTTCAAATCGGTTGGTTGAGGTGCAAGAAGTTGAGCGTAGAAATATTGCTCGTGAACTTCACGATGAAATAGGGCAGTTATTAACTGGATTGAAATTGGTAATTGAAATGGCTCCCAGATTGCCCCAAGATCAACTGTCGAATCAGTATGAAAAGGCCCAATCGCTTGTGAATGAATTGATACGACGGGTCAGGGAACTTTCGTTGGATTTAAGACCGGCCTTGCTTGACGATCTGGGGCTATTGCACGCTCTGTTATGGCAGTTTGATCGCTACACGTCACAAACGGCGATTCGCGTGTCGTTGACACACACTGGCGTGGAAGGGCACCGATTCAGGCCGGAAATCGAAACGGCAGCATATCGAATTGTTCAGGAAGCGCTGACGAATGTGGCACGACACGCCAAAGTTGATGAAGTAAAAGTTCATGTTTCAGCAGATGCGGAAAACCTGAGTTTACAAATTTTGGATGAAGGCATTGGATTTCAGGGATCGGTTGCGGTTGAAACCGGCGCGTCAAGCGGGATAACAGGGATGAGAGAGAGAGCGCATCTGCTCGGGGGGACGTTGCTGATTGCGTCCGAAGCTGGAGTCGCGATAACAGCAATTTTGCCATTGGGAGAATAAGCACAGAATGTGCGACGGTTTTTGAAGTGGTGAAAGGAGCGAACAATGCCAAACATTTTGCTTGCTGATGACCATAATATCGTGCGCCAGGGGCTGCGCGCTCTTTTGCAAAGTGAGCCGCATTTTCGTTTGGTGGGGGAAGCCAGCGATGGCATTGAAGCTGTTCGGCTGGCTGAACGCTTGAAACCGGATGTGTTGATCACTGACCTGATGATGCCGGGGCTGAATGGTTTGGAAGTCACTCGGCAAGTCACGAAATTATTGCCTCAGATTCGCGTCATTATCCTTTCCATGTACACGAACGATGCCTATGTTCTTGAAGCGCTCAAAAATGGCGCATTGGGGTACGTTCTAAAAGACTCGCAAGCTGCCGATTTGATTCAGGCAGTCAAAGAAGTAATTGCCGGAAATCGCTATCTCAGCCCACCGCTTTCTGAAAGAGCCTTGGAGCTTTATCTGCAAAAAGTCGAATCCGTTCCTGATGATCCCTACGAGCTATTAACCACCAGAGAACGAGAAGTTCTGCAGCTTGTTGCCGAAGGGCGAACAAGCTCTGAAATTGCCACACGCCTGTTCATCAGCCCACGAACGGCGGAGGGCCATCGCGCGAATCTTATGCGTAAATTGGGTTTGCAAAATAATGCAGATTTGATTCGCTTTGCCTTAAAACGCGGCATTCTCCCCCTGGACGGGTAATTCCACCGAACTCACATTTTGCGGCACTGAATTTGGTGTCAATCACGCGCTATTTTTCGGCGATGCGAAATCAAGTAGTTTTACGTATGGTTTGAAATCCGGCGACGGAGTATTTTTCCGTGTGTAAAGAAATGACAGGGATGCACCGCAGCTTATGTGCTGGATGCTTGCTCCTTGGTTGATAGGAAAATCATTTTCCTATGCTTCGATTCGACAGTTGATTGCAGTTATGAAGCAATGGCCCGCTGGGCAATTCGCTTCTACGCTAGGCGGAACTTGTTGTGGGGCAAGTTCCGCCTCGTTTTTTTGCTCAGCTTGGACCTCGAAAACCTTCTCTTCAACTCCAAAAGATATTCAGATTTGCACAGACGAATTGCTGGTCCAGTTACATATAAATTGGGCGCTTCTTGTTGCATGAGCTTCGCGTGGTATACTCAATTTGAGCCGTAGAGTAGACCGGGTGATCGCTCACACTGCAATTGGTTTCAAGAGCTGAGCAGGGTTTGGAATCCATTGCAGTGTGAGAGGAAAGTCCGAACACCATAGGACAGCAGGCTGGCTAACGGCCAGGCGGGGCGACCCGACGGAATAGTGCAACAGAGAATAGACAGCCCTAAGCGCTTTGCGCCGGGCGATGGTGAAACGGTGAGGTAAAGGCTTCACCAGCGGGTGTGGCGACA
>ERZ650309.1745-NODE-1745-length-10148-cov-3.939364_pt1 | contig 10148 bp, 8 predicted proteins | sample MGYA00376245_ERZ650309 | MGnify/ENA primary metagenome ERZ650309 (study PRJEB26733, sample SAMN07839294) | wastewater metagenome | biome: urban; feature: wastewater treatment plant; material: waste water | place: USA: North Carolina | collected 2016-04-26 ...
ACTCATCATCATCACGCCGCAAGGCAAGATTTCTCGTTACTTTTATCCCAGTGACGTTCTTTCCAACTTCGAACCGCGAGACATACGGTTTGGCGTGCTCGATGCTTCGAGCGGAAAAGTTGGATCGCTGGCGGATCAAGTGATTTTGTACTGCTATCAGTATGACCCCAATCGGGGAACGTACGGTTTGGTGTTGATGCGGATTATGCGCTTCTTCGCCGTGATTACGATCATTACTCTGGTTGCTCTCATTCTATATTTGAGGCACAAGACGAAACAGAAAGAAGCAGCCTGGGCTGCTCGCGTCTCGTGACAATTGGAACATTCGATATGAGCCTCTTTTCTTTTCAAGTTCCGTTCATGCCCGAACAGGCGTCGAAATTCGCGCTGGAAGTTGACCTGTTCTACATAGCGCTGTGGTTGATGACCATCTTCTTCACGGTCGGCATTGTTGCGGCGATTTTCATTTTTATGGTCAAGTATCGCCGCCGCCACGATGGAGAAATTCCTGAACAGATCGAAGGCGCAATGACCCTCGAAATTCTGTGGTCGGTCATTCCATTCATTATGGCGCTGGGCATTTTCGTCTGGGGCGCAAAGATCTATTACCAGATGTACACCGAGCCGAAAGAGGCTCTGGAAATCTTTGTCACTGGTAAACAATGGATGTGGCGCGCTCAACATCCCGATGGACAACGCGAAATCAATACGTTGCACGTTCCGCTGGGCCGTCGCGTTAAATTGACGATGACCAGCGAAGACGTTTTGCACGCCTATTTCATCCCCGCTTTCCGCACGAAAGCGGACGTGGTTCCGGGGCGCTACACCACCACTTGGTTCGAAGCGACCAAGCCTGGAACTTATCACTTGTTTTGCGCTGAATACTGCGGCACGCAACATTCCGGAATGATCGGCACGGTCACCGTGTTGGAACCGGGCGAATATCAGGCATGGCTGGGTGGTGGGACGAATGAACCGCCTGCGGTAACCGGGGAAAGGTTGTTTTCGAGTCTGGCTTGCAGCACCTGCCACGCGCCTGACGGAAAAGGTCGCGGTCCGAAACTGGCTGAGCTTTACGGCAAACCCGTCAAGCTGAACAATGGATCAACGGTCACGTTCGACGACACGTACATTCGCGAATCCATTCTGGATCCCGGAGCGAAGATCGTCGAAAACTACCAGTTGATTATGCCCAGCTTCCGCGGACAGGTCAGCGAAGAACAGATTGCACAGATCATTGCTTACTTAAAATCCATTGGGCCGAAAGATGGCGGCGCGGCAGCGGCAAAGCCTGCTGCACCCGTTGCGGCAAAACCTGCTGCGGCGAAACCCGCTGTTCCGGCAACGAAATAATAGAGTTGAATGGTTGCAGTCGCCTGACCGTGAGGAAGGGCTTTCTTTAAGTGGAGCAGTTCTAGCCGATGTGCTGGCTGCTGATACGAAAACGAATTTATAAGGTACGAACATGGCAAGCGAAGTCATTGCGCAAGCAGAAGAATCCAGCGTGAATTATTTGAACAATGGGCACACGGTCAAATCGTGGCTGTTGACGCTGGATCACAAACGGATCGGATTGCTGTATTTGTTTTCAATCTCGATCTTTTTTGCGATTGGCGGCATTTACGCAGCGTTGATCCGTCTGGAACTGATCACTCCGCAAGGCGACCTGTTGACGGCAGAAACGTACAACCGCGTCTTCACGATGCACGGCGTGATGATGATCTTTTTCTTTTTGATCCCTTCAATTCCGGCGACGCTGGGCAATTTTCTGTTGCCGCTGATGCTGGGTGCGAAGGACGTGGCGTTTCCAAGATTGAATCTGCTGAGCTGGTACGTGTTTATGGTTGGCGCCATCCTGATGTTGATCACCATCATGACAGGTGGTGTGGACACTGGCTGGACGTTTTATCCGCCCTACAGTTCGATCTATTCCAACACGCAAGTGACGCTGGCAGGGGTTTCGATCTTCATCACCGGTTTTAGTTCGATTTTGACCGGACTGAACTTTATGGTGACGATTCACACGATGCGCGCGCCGGGCCTGACCTGGTTCCGGTTGCCGTTGTTTGTGTGGGCGCATTACGCCACCAGCCTGATTCAGGTGCTTGGCACTCCGGTTGTGGCCATCACGGTTCTTGCCCTGGCTTTCGAACGGACGCTGAAAATCGGCATCTTCGATCCGAAACTCGGCGGCGATCCGGTGCTGTTCCAGCACATGTTCTGGTTTTATTCGCATCCGGCGGTTTACATCATGATCATTCCTTCGATGGGAGTGATCAGCGAATTGATCGCCAACATGACGCGCAAGAAAATTTTCGGGTATCACTTTGTCGCGTTTTCCAGTTTGGCCATCGCGGTGTTCGGCTTCCTGGTTTGGGGGCATCATATGTTCACCAGCAGCCAGTCCATGTATGCCGGAATGGCGTTTTCCTTGATTACCTACGCCGTGGCAGTTCCTTCGGCGATCAAGATCTTCAACTGGACGGCGACGATTTTCAAAGGCTCGGTGTCTTATGACACGCCGATGATTTATGCGCTGGCGTTTATTGGGTTGTTTACGGTCGGCGGTATGACCGGGTTGTTTCTGGCCGCGCTTGGTTTGGATGTTCACCTCCACGACACGTACTTTGTCGTCGCGCACTTCCATTACGTAATGGTGGGCGGAGCGATTATCGGGTATCTGGGTGGATTGCATTTCTGGTGGCCGAAGATGGTGGGGCGTATGTATCCCGAAATCTGGGGCAGAATTTCGGCAGCGATCATTTTCCTGGGGTTCAACCTGACTTTCTTCCCGCAATTCATTGTCGGGTATCTGGGAATGCCTCGACGTTACCATGCCTACGTGCCGGAATTTCAAGTATGGCATATTCTTTCGACCGCAGGGGCTTCGCTGTTGGCGATCGGATTCATCATGCCCGTCATTTATCTGACGTGGTCGCTGAAGTACGGTGAAAAGGTTGGCGACAATCCGTGGATGGCTGCTGGTTTGGAATGGGAAACTTCGTCGCCTCCGCCGACTGAAAACTTCACCTATCAACCAGTGATCAATCACGACGCCTACGAATTCGAAAACGTCAAAGAGATCAAAGAAGCCGCCGCTAAGGAAGCAGCATTGCAAACAGCATAATGGTGACAGATGTCAGGTGACAGGGGATAGCTCAACGGACGACCTGTAACCGACGACCTGCAACCTGTAACCTACACAGGAGAATTACCTTGTCAGATCACGCAGCACACGTTCCCGGATTGGCGCATCATTTCGTCAACATGGAACAGCAGAAAGAGGCCGGCACCATCGGCATGTGGCTCTTCCTGTTGACTGAAATCATGTTCTTTGGCGGATTGTTTCTGGCCTATTCGATTTTCCGCGCCAAATATCCGGATGGTTTTTTACAAGGCAGCCACTTGCTGAATGTTTATTTGGGCGGGTTGAATACGGTCGTCCTGATCGTCAGCAGTTTGACGATGGCAATGGCTGTTTATTTTTCGCAGCTTGGCGAACGCAAAAAGATGCTTGGGTTTATGGCGGCGACTCTGGTGCTGGGCACGGTGTTTTTGGTCGTCAAATACTTTGAATACAAAGAGAAATTCGAGCACCACCTGTTTCCGGCTTATTGGACTTATCACCCATCGGCAACACATCCGCCAGAGCAATATCATGCCCACGTGCAGGTCTTTCTGTGGATTTATTTCATGATGACCGGACTGCACGCGTTGCACATGATCATCGGTATTGGATTGTTGCTGGTCATCATGTGGATGGGCCACCGGGGCAAGTTCACGAAAGATTACAACTCGCCTGTGGAAATTTTTGGCTTGTACTGGCACTTCGTTGACATCGTTTGGATTTTCCTTTTCCCGCTGCTTTATTTGACCGGATTTCACGTCAGCAACGGCGGACATTGATAAATTTTAGAGAGGTTTTCAGGAGCTTATGACGGAACATACTTCCGAACATCATATCGTCCCACTGAAGTATTACTTCGGCGTTTTTGGTTTGTTGATGGTTTTGACCGTCCTGACGGTCGCCGTGGCCAAGTTCGATCTTGAACATATTTGGGGGCCGCTCAACATCATCGTTGCACTGACGATTGCTGTCATCAAAGCAACCGCAGTCGTGCTGATTTTTATGCACGTGCGCTGGAGTTCGAAATTGACTCAGGTCATCATCATCGCCGGAATGTTCTGGTTGGCGATTCTATTGGTTATGACCATGGCAGATTATTTGGTTCGCGGAGGCTGGGGCGTGCTCGGTCTTCAGGCGCCAAAATGATTGTGTGTATGTAGTTTGAGAACGCATCCCTTCGCGCCGTCTGAGTTAGTCAGAAACCTGACTCAGACGGCGCTTTTGTTTTTCCCCTAGCTTTTCTTTATGACCATCTTGCAAGGTTCATTGCTGTTCGGATCAGCCTGCAAGGACCGTCGAAGCAATACTTCGCCTTCGTTCGCCAGTCCGAGTTCCAGCTTCTGGGCACCGAGGTTGCAGAGCAGCGTCGGGTCAGAGGGAAACCTGGCGAGTCCGTCCTGAAGAACACCGATCGCCTTCTTTGGCTGATCCGCCAGACTCAAAACCGACCCAAGGAGGCTTATCGCTTGCGGCGAATCGCGGCGAAGCTTGACAAGCCGCCTCGCCGCGGGAAGAACGTCGCGAGCGAAGCCGTCGCCGATCGCCATCTGGACCGAGGACTGCAGCCCGTCTGGGTCGTTCCAGTATTTCTTGAGATGATCCGGCAAGACGGACTTACGCCAGGTTTCGCGATCAACGAGAAGCTCGCGGCCGTAATCATCGAAAACTACGATCGGTTGATGATTCGCGGAACCCGACTTGGCGCGACGACTCGCGGATCGGCCCCAACCGACAGCGTCCCAAAGCCACGTTATGAATTCCCGAATTCCCAATTGACCCAAAGTGTAACATCGCCGGAGCGGCACTCTCGCATCGGTCCGAGTCGCATACCCGCCGTTGCAAAAGTGTGCTTCAATGAAAAAACCCCCGCACAAGGCGGGGGTGGTCGGCGGACAAGTGCAAGTCTGAAATAAACAGGCGTTGCACGTTGGGCTTATTCCTGATTCAACAACACAGCTTTTTCGATCACGATCGGGGTGGTGGGGACATCACCGTGGCCACCAAAGTTGGCGGTTTTGACGCCTTTGATTTTGTTGATCACGTCCATGCCTTCGACCACACGACCAAACACCGCATAGCCCCAGCCTTGGGTGGTTTTGCTGCTGTAGTTCAAAAAGCTGTTGTTTTTGACGTTGATGAAAAACTGCGCAGTGGCTGAGTGTGGATCGCTGGTGCGTGCCATTGCGATGGTGCCGACTTCATTGGTCAGGCCGTTGTCGGCTTCGTTTTCGATGGTGGCACGGGTCGGTTTTTGACGCATGTTTTGGTCAAAGCCACCGCCTTGGATCATAAAGCCATCAATCACACGGTGGAAAATGGTGCCATCGTATTGACCGCTTTTGACGTATTCAATGAAGTTTTCAACAGTTTTTGGCGCTTTGGCAACGTTGAGTTCGATGACGATACGACCCATATTGGTGTCGATAGCAACTTGTGGCATATCCATGAGTGAAGCTCCAAAAAGGCTGAAAAGCATGGTGGAATTGGTTGAGGGAAGGATAATCAAACGCTAGACTGCACCACAAGCGTTCTGACCGAAACTTTTGCTGTCGATCTGTTGTTCTGCACCACATTTGTGCAAAAACAGCCGAATCGACCGGCGTCAGCGCCCCTTTTGCTTTTTCCAACCCTAATGTGAGTGTTATGAAACCGACTGACCATGTATCCGCTCCCCCTGCTGTATCCACCACTCCAGAGGCGAGTGCTGTACAGGCGCAGCAATTGGATCAGGCCGGCTTGGATTTTATTCGCACCATCGTGCACGACGATTTGGCCAGTGGCAAACACAGCGAGATTGTGACCCGTTTTCCGCCAGAGCCAAACGGCTATTTGCATTTGGGGCATGTCAAATCGATTTGCCTCAATTTTGGCATTGCCCAAGAAACCCAAGGGCGCTGCAATCTGCGTCTTGACGACACCAACCCCGAAGCTGAATCACAAGAGTACATCGACAATATCGAGCGCGATGTGAAGTGGCTCGGCTTTGAGTGGAGTGGCGAAGTCCGCCATGCGTCGAGCTACTTCCAACAACTCTATGATTGGGCGATCAAGTTGATCGAACAGGGCGATGCTTATGTCGATCTGCAAACGCCAGAAGACATCAAGCTCAATCGTGGCAGCTTTGTCGAAGCCGGTGTGCCGTCACCCCAGCGTGACAACAGCGTCGAAGAAAACTTACGTCTGTTTAAAGACATGAAAGACGGGGTGATTCCGGCAGGCCAAGCGGTGCTGCGTGCCAAGATTGATATGGCAAGCCCCAATATCAATATGCGCGATCCGATTTTGTATCGCATCTTGAATGCCGCACACCACCAAACGGGTGATGCATGGGTGATTTATCCCATGTATGACTATGCACATCCGTTGTCGGATGCACTCGAAGGCATCACCCATTCGTTGTGTACTTTAGAGTTTGAAGATCACCGTCCATTTTATGATTGGGTGGTCGAGAAGGTCGGTTTTGCCAAACCGCCGCGTCAGATTGAATTTTCACGCCTGAATGTTGATTACACCCTGACCAGTAAGCGCAAGCTCAAAAAGCTGGTCGATGATGGCGTGGTCGCCGGTTGGGATGATCCGCGTATGCCGACCGTGGCGGGGATGCGTCGTCGTGGCTTTACCCCCGAAGGCTTGCGTGATTTTTGTCGTCGGGTGGGTGTGACCAAGCAAGACGGGATCGTTGATGTCGGTTTGCTAGAATTTTGCATTCGTCAGTCGCTTGAAAATACCGCACCGCGTGCCATGGCAGTGCTTAATCCGCTCAAAGTCACCTTGACCAATTTGCCCGAAGCGTTGCAACTGCGCCATTCACGTCACCCCAACGTCGATATGGGCGAGCGCGATATTCCACTGACCCAAACCCTGTATATTGATCGCGCTGATTTTGAAGAAGTACCACCCAAAGGCTTTAAGCGTTTGGTGCCGCAAGGTGAAGTGCGTCTGCGCCATGCCTATGTGATCAAATGCGATGAGGTGATCAAAAACGAGCAAGGCGAGGTGGTTGAGCTACGCTGCTCGATTGATCCTGAGACTTTGGGTAAAAATCCTGAAGGTCGTAAAGTCAAAGGCGTGATTCAATGGGTGTCGGCAAGTTTGGGTGTGCCTGCCGAAATTCGTTTGTATGACCGCTTGTTTACGCAAGCCGATCCAGAGTCTGGCGAAAGCTTTTTAGAATACATCAACCCTGATGCCTTTAAAGTAACACAAGCAATCGTTGAGCCAAGTTTAGCCACAGCACAACCCGAAGAGCGGTTTCAGTTTGAGCGTGAAGGTTATTTTGTAGCCGACTTAAAAGACTGTGTTGATGGTAAATTGGTGTTTAATAAAACGGTGAGTTTGCGTGATTCGTGGGGTGGGGCGTAATGTAATAAGGGCGCAGTGATGCGCCCTTATTAAACAACTATTCTTCAGGATTTACAAAAGGTTTAAGGACTTCTTGTTCTTGTTGTTTGCGCGAAATATCTTGCGATAAACGTGCGCGGTCACTCGGGTTAATATTAATAAAATAGACACCTGTTCTAAAGCCTTCTAAATCTTCATCTTCGCAATAAACCACGCGTGCTGTTGCCGCAATATGATAATGATGCTCTAAATGGCTAATCGCCAAATGCAAGTGTGTACCTGGTGTAATTGCTTCGGCAGCATGAAACGACAAACCACTCTCACTTAAATTCACTTGTTGTGGAATAGGCGACAGCAATTTAGCTAAGCCGTCATAAATCGCGCCTGTTAATAATTCCAGCTTTAAATTAACTGCCTGAAATAAACCATGTAAACGTTCATTTTCGCGTTCTAAAAGTTGCATTTGGCTACGCTGTACACTATCAACCTGCTCTATTTCGGCAAACAAGGTAAAGTAACGTGGCAAAGAAAAATTGCCATCATAGGGGTCTTTTAAAGCATCAGTGCTGCTAATCGGTTGATAATGCAAAGACAAGGTAGAATCAACACGGTTAAGCAAGCGTCTTTCAAAAGGGCTATCAGCATTTGTTTTAATCATGATTTTTAACTCACAAGGCATTCTTGCCATTTTTTTTGCATTTGGATAAGTGTAATTTAGCTATATAAAGGCATTTTTGCCACACTTTTGTCGTTTTGGTACAGAAACTGTATCAACAACGAAGCACTAAGGCCATAAATCAGCGATAATCGCGCCGTCCTCCATAGTATGGTCAAAGTTTTACCATGTTCAAGCCCGTTTCGCTACTGATTGGATTACGTTATACACGCGCTAAACGCCGTAATCATTTTATTTCGTTTATTTCCTTAACATCAATTATTGGTTTGATGTTGGGCGTTGCTGTATTAATTACCGTGTTATCGGTAATGAACGGCTTTGATAGAGAACTTAAAAATCGCATTTTAGGCATGATACCTCATGCCACCATTAATTCTCGTGAACCCTTTCATAATTGGCAAAAATTAGCAGAATTTGCTAAAAAAAATCCACAAGTGATGGCAGTTGCACCTTATACGCAATTACAAGGTATGTTGACTGCTAATGGCCAAGTCACGGGTGCGATGATTTCGGGCGTTGACCCTCAATACGAAAAACAAGTATCCATCGTCGAAAAGCACATGCAAAAAGGTAGCCTAGATAACTTGCAGGCAGATGGTTTTGGTATTGTGTTAGGCGAAACCTTAGCCCTTAATTTGGGTTTGCAAGTGGGCGATAAAATGACCCTCGTTTTGCCAGAAGCGGCAGTGTCACCCGCAGGTGTTATTCCTCGTTTTAAACGCTTTACCGTGGTGGGAGTGTTTAAGGTTGGGGCAGATGTTGATGGTTTGCTGGCCTATATTCATATTTCTGATGCAGGAAAAATGCTACGTATTGGCGACCAAGTACAGGGTGTGCGTTTGCAGTTGCATGATAGTTTTGAATCTCGGCCAGTATTAATGAATTTATTAAAACAATTACCTGATTACTTTTATGGTAATGACTGGACTCAAACGCATGGTAACTTGTTTAGTGCGATTCAAATGGAAAAAGCCATGATGGGCTTATTGTTGTTGTTAATTGTAGCTGTTGCTGCGTTTAATATTGTGTCTAGTTTGGTTATGGTCGTGACTGACAAAAAAGCCGACATTGCTATTTTGCGTACCTTAGGCGCGTCGCCTCAAACCATTACCCGTATTTTTATGGTGCAAGGCGCGGTTATTGGCTTGTTTGGTACGCTAGGTGGTGTATTACTTGGCATAACGATTGCCTTAAACATTAGCGACTTTATGACATGGATAGAGCACATCACTGGTCAGTCCTTATTTGATGCCTATTTTGTTAATTATTTACCCTCCGAATTAAAATGGAGCGATGTATTAGGCGTGAGTTTTATTTCGGCTTTATTAAGCTTTTTAGCCACGATTTATCCTGCTCGCAAAGCGGCACAAGTACAACCTGCGGAGGCGTTGCGTTATGAGTAATGTGGTGTTAGAGGCTCAAGCCTTAAGTAAAACTTTTAATGAGGGTTTACAAGCGGTTGATGTACTTAAAAAAGTCAGTTTGACTATTAATCGGGGTGAATTTGTTGCCATAGTGGGCAGCTCAGGCTCGGGTAAAAGTACCTTGCTGCATATTTTAGGTGGTTTAGATGTGCCTAGTAGTGGCACTGTAACTATTTTGGGGCAACCATTGAGTGCTTTAAACGAAACAAAACGCGGTGAATTACGCAACAAACATTTGGGCTTTGTGTATCAATTTCATCATTTGTTAGCCGAGTTTACTGCCTTAGAAAACGTATGTATGCCTTTATTGTTACGCCAAAGTTGTTCGGTAAAAGAAGCCGAAACCGCCGCTACCGATTTATTGACAAAAGTGGGCTTGGCGCATCGTTTGCAGCATAAGCCCGCTGAGTTGTCGGGTGGAGAGCGTCAACGTGTTGCTTTGGCTCGTGCGTTGGTAACAAAGCCCGATGTGGTCTTGGCTGATGAGCCTACGGGTAATTTAGACCATGAAACCGCCACCGAAATTCAGCAGTTATTACAAACGCTCAAACAAGAATTAGGCATGAGTTTGATTATTGTG
>ERZ650309.1746-NODE-1746-length-10145-cov-3.857582_pt1 | contig 10145 bp, 9 predicted proteins | sample MGYA00376245_ERZ650309 | MGnify/ENA primary metagenome ERZ650309 (study PRJEB26733, sample SAMN07839294) | wastewater metagenome | biome: urban; feature: wastewater treatment plant; material: waste water | place: USA: North Carolina | collected 2016-04-26 ...
TCAGCGCCCACTGAATCGGTCCGGCGCCTCGATAGCGCGGCAAGATCGAGCCGTGCACATTCCAGCAGCCGTACTTCGGAATAGCGAGCAGCTCAGGCGGCAGGATCTTTCCGTACGCGACGACAACAATCAGCTCGGGCTGTAGTGTCTTCAGCTCTTCGACGAAGGTTGACTTGGACGGTCGCAGAAACTGAGGCTGAAGCACTGGCAGTCCGAGCGACTCGGCATAGACCTTCACCGCGGGCGCAGTCTGCTTTTGGCCTCGACCGGCGGGCTTGTCTGGCTGACAGACCACCGCGATGACTTCGCTGTGTTTGTGCAGCGCAGCCAAGCATGGCACGGCGAACTCGGGCGAGCCCATGAACACGGTACGCACGATCCGACTCCTGACGGGTGAAATGGAGAGCTAGAGCGAGGCTTTGCGACGGAGCGCGAGCAGATACAGCTCGATCGACTCTTTGCGAGAGCTATCGGGCTTGACCACGCGAACTTCTGAAAACCCAGCTTGCAGACGGGCACGTAGCCGCTGAAAGTCCGGACCTTGGAACAGCTTGCCCAGAAAGAGACCCCCTGGAACAAGCAGCTCTTCGGCCAGCTCGACGGCACGCTCGAACAGACCTTCGCTGCGCGCTTGATCGACGTGACGAATCCCGGTGGTATCGGGTGCCATGTCGGACAGCACTACATCGAAGCCAGACAGCTCGCCCCGAAGCTCGGCACCCGTGATGGCAAAGACATCTCCCACCACGATGCGCGAGTTCTTGATGGTGACAGCAAGCGGCTGGCGGTCGATTCCCACCAGCGCTCCCTTGGAAGACACCTTCTGACCGGCGTATTGCAGCCACGAGCCGGGACGACAGCCAAGATCCAGCACGCGCTGACCCGGCTGAAACAGCGAATAGCGCTCGTCGATCTCTTGCAGCTTGTAGACCGCACGAGCGGCGAAGTTTTCGCGCTGTGCTTTCTTGAAGAAGGCGTCGTGACGCCCTCTGCGGTCTGAAAGTATGCCTGCTGATCCCATCGACGAGCTCTACTCGAGTTACTTCTTCTTGGCGCCCGCAGCGGCCTTCTTGACACCAGCGGCGCGCTTCTTCTGATCCTGCTCGGCCTCAGTCAGGCGGACTGCGCCCAGACGCTTGGTCGCATTGCGGACCACGACGAAGCCATTGTTGCCACCGGGAACCGAGCCCCGGAGCAGCAGCACGCCTTCTTCGTCACGAACCTCGATGAGGGCGACGTTTTCGACGGTGACTCGATCATCGCCCATGTGGCCGGTCATGCGCTTGCCCTTGTGGACGCGGCCTGGGGTCAGACGACAACCGATCGAACCACCGTGACGGAAGAACTCGTGGCTACCGTGGCTGTCGACCGAGGCTGCCATGTGGTGACGCTTGATAACGCCCTGGTAGCCTTTGCCCTTGCTCTGACCGACGACATCCACGAAGGTGAGCGGCTTGAAGATCGCCGACGGAGCAATCGTCTTGCCCACTTCGAGCGACTCCACTTGCTTCGGATCGAGACGGAACTCGCGAACGTAGCGAACCGGCTTGACGTTCAGCTTGGAAAACAGACCCAGCTCCGGCTTCGTGCACAGGCGCAGCGGCTTTTCACCGTAGCCAACCTGAACGGCCGAGTAGCCGTCTTTTTCGATGGTGCGCTTGCCGAGGACCACGCAGTTTCCAACGTGAACCACGGTGATGCCAATGCGGTCACCTTGCGGGGTGAACATCTGAGTCATTCCGAGCTTTTTGCCGAGGAGGCCAGTACGATTCGCGGGCATGTTTCGTTTCTTTCCTGCGTATTGAAAGGAAGAACCCAGCGCACCGGACGCAGTTTCCATGTTGGTGGAGGCTGGGTAGCTGCTCGTGCAGCCGTTTGAGAGCCCAAATAGCTACCGCGACTCAGCTTTTTCTGTCAAGCCGTCGTTTCTCCGGCGTGATGTTTGGGCAGTCAGACGGAACGCCGAGCACCCAAGTGAAACATATATGTTTCATGTTGCAACTTGATGCAGGATGGTGCGGATGCGGACCGCGCTTGGTTCGGCGTCTGCGCTGTGGCGTTGTCTGCTTCGCTTGCCAGCTCTGGCACCGGGCTTGCTGTAATGGCCAATCAAGCGGCGGCGGTCGCAGGAAGGAATGCGGACATGTTGGAACTTGCTGCGGTGCTGGCTCTGCTCATCGGCGTGCTGCTGGGAATGCTCGGTGGTGGAGGGTCGGTGTTGCTTGTTCCGGTGCTGCTTTATGTGCTGAAGCTGGCGCCGAAGGATGCGCTGGCGACTTCTCAGCTGGTGATGGCCGCAACGACGCTGGTGGCGATGCTGCTGCATGCGCGAGCGGGTCGAGTCGTGTTCGGAACCGGCGTAATCTTCGGTCTGAGCGGCATGCTCGGTTCGTATCTGGGCGGGCGGATTGCGCACCACATTCCAGCAAAGCTCCTGCTCGCGGGCTTTATTGTCCTGATGCTGGCGAGCGCGGTGCAGATGCTGCGGGCCAAGCGCACTGCGGAAGGGGAATCGGGGTCGGACGATGCGGCGGCTGCTCACACCGCGTCGTGGTCGATGGGCCTAACGATCGGCTTCCCAACGGGACTGATTGCCGGAATGCTGGGCGCAGGCGGCGGCTTTCTGGTGGTTCCCGCGCTGACGCTGTTTGGTGGTCTTCCGATGCCGCAAGCGGTGGGAACGTCGCTGCTCGTGATTGCGATGCAGTCGTTTGCGGGATCGATGGGATATCTGGGGCACGCGACGGTGGACGTGAAGCTGGTGACGGTCCTGGCGGTGTCGATGAGCGCGAGCAGCTTGGTCGGGAGCGTCTTGTCGCAGAAAGTCCCGGCGCTGCTCTTGCGACGGCTGTTTGCGCTGCTGCTCCTATCGGTGGCGACGCTGATGCTGCTGCGCACGTTCATCCTGTAGCGACACAACGAGCCGGGCGAGATGGCTCCATGAGAGCCGCGCTACGAATCGATACACAGACAGCGCTGCGACGCGATACAGATCCGAAATCGCAGCCAAGAAAAAGAGGAGCTGACTATGCATCATTTTACGCCCATTTCAGCCTTGATCGGCGGCTTGCTGATCGGGGTGGCCGCGGCGCTGATGCTGCTACTAAAAGGTCGCATTGCGGGCATCAGCGGCATTCTGGGAGGTCTACTTCATCCGTCGGCAGGGGACGCTTCGTGGCGGGTTCTGTTCCTGGTGGGAATGCTGAGCGCGCCGCTCGCCTACCTGCTATGGACCGGACACCTTCCGCAGGTGAATGCGACGACATCGTATCGAACGCTGGTCATCGCAGGACTGCTGGTTGGCTTTGGGACACGGCTTGGGAGCGGCTGCACAAGTGGTCACGGAGTCTGCGGTCTGGCCCGTCGCTCACCTCGATCGATCGGAGCCACTGTGACGTTTATGATCATGGGCGCAGTCACTGTGTTTGTGATGCGTCACCTACTGGGAGTGTCGCCATGAATCGGATGCGGAGTCTCACTTCTTTCTTGCTGGGCGCGCTGTTCGGAATCGGGCTGATCGTGTCGGGAATGATCCATCCGCAGAAGGTGCAGGACTTTCTGGACGTCTCGGGACAGTGGGATGCGAGCCTGGCCTTGGTGATGGGCGGTGCGCTGCTGGTGACTGCGCTGACATTTCCGCTGATTGTGAAGCGCCGCGAGCCGCTGCTTGCAACCAAGTTTCATTTACCAACCGCCAAAGAGATCGATGCCAAGCTGATTGTGGGGGCCGCGCTGTTTGGCATTGGCTGGGGACTTGGTGGCTTCTGTCCGGGACCTGCAATTGTTGGACTGCTCAGTGGATCAACCGCTCCGATTGTGTTTGTCGCAGCGATGATCGTGGGCATGGTGCTTCAGCGCGTCTATCACGACATGCGCAACCCGACTTCCTAAGCAAGACAGACTCGCTCTTCCTTCTTCGGGTTCGCGGATTCCCTGCTTGATTCCTTTCCTTAGCCGGGGCATGTTTCTCGGTTTCCCTTCCTCACTCCTTCGCTGATTTTGCGCGAAAAAAACTGTTTCAGAACTGTTGCGCAATCCTGGCGTTGACGCGTCCGTGCTGCGGGCTGGCATCGAAGCTTTGTCTGCGCGTGTTTCCGTCGCTCAGCTGCTGTGAGTCATTGGGAATTGATGATCCCAATCCTTGCAGGATGAGACATCGCTTCCTATGCTCAAAAAAGTGCTCGGAGGAATAGAGCCGCGTAGAAGAACGATGACCTAAGCAATGAGGATCTCAAACATGCGTCACCTTGGAGTTCTCCTGCTCAGCAGTGCTGCACTCCTTCCGCTGGGAAGGACTGCGATGGCTGCTGCAGAGGAGCGGATAGCACGTCGCGAGCTCTCTGTTCGCGATGCCCTACAGCTTGGTACAGACAACATTCCACAGCTCGTTCGCGCCAAGATGGAACAACGGGTTGTTGAGTCGCGCAAAGAAGGCGCAGGTCTGTGGCTTTCCCAGAATCCGTACGTGACCGTGATGATGGGCAAACGTACGGAAAAGACCAGTGATCCAGTTGCAATCGGTTTGCAATACCAGGTTCACGTTGAACAAGCGCTGGAGATCGCGGGACAGCGCTGGGCCAGGCTGGCTGCGGTGTCTTCGCAGGTTCAGGTTGCGCAGGCGCAGACTTCCTTTGCGCAAGTAGAGTCACGCGCGCTGCTGCTGTCTGCCTATGTGCAAGCGGCGCTGGCGGATCAGCGATTGGTGGTGGCTCGCCGTCGAGAAGATCTGGCTGCGCAGCTGCTTGCTTCTGCAAACGCACGGCTGGAGCTGGGCGCAACGGGAGCGCTCGATGCGAACCTGGCGCAGATCGAACAAGGTCGCGTGCGGGGTGATGTGGCGCAGACCGAAGCGCTGCTGGCGAGTCGGCAGACCCAGCTTGGGATTCTGTGCGGACTGTCTCCTTTGACGAAGCTGGTGCTGACGACTGATCACTCGACGCCGCCGCAGCTTGCGAACAGCTCGGAGCAGCTCGAGTCTCTGTATGCGCTGGCGGAACAGGGAAGGGCGGATCTGCTGGCCATTCGGAGACAGCAGTCTGCGCTTTCCAGCGACGTGAGTCGTCTGCGCAGAGAAGCGATTCCCAACCTGACCGTGGCGTTCGATTATCAGCGCGATCTGCCCGGACAAGACTTTGTGGGTGGAACGGTGGGACTCACGTTTCCGTTCTGGAATCGCAACCAAGGTCCGATTGCGCAAGTGACCGCGCAAGAGCTTCAGCGACAAGCGGAAGAGCGGCTCCTGCTCACGCGGATTCGGGGAGAAGTCGCGGTGGCGCATCGCAAGCTACAGCTTCTGCGGGTTCAGGTGAAAGCGTTTGAAAAAGACGTACTGCCCCCAGCGGAGCGCAACATTGAGCTGCTGCGCCGAGGCTGGCAAGCAGGAAAGTTCGATCTGTTTCGCGTGATCACAGCCTCTCGTGAGCTGGCAGAGACACGGCTGCGATTTCTCGACTTGCTGGAAGATTTATGGCTCGCAGCGATCGAGCTAGAGCGCGCTGTGGGCGCACCCCTTTTGGTAGGAGTTCCGTCATGAAGACCCCTGAGACAACGGTTCCAAGTCGTGGCATTCGCGTGATCGGTTGGATCGGTCCCGCCGCGCTGGGACTTGCACTGGGCGTGCTGATTGGAAAGAGTCGGGAATCAAGCACAGCGACGGACAAATCGAGTCCTTCCGCGACGCAAGATGCCGCAACAGAGCGCCTGAAGCTGACGCAGTTGGCCAGCAAAAAGAACCCGATTGATACGGCGGTGTCTCAGCGGATTCGCCTGGCAAAAGATGTCGAGCTGGTGGGCTCTGTAAGCTATGACGCGGATCACTTTGCGCAGGTGGGACCGCTCATCGCTGGACGGATTGTGGCGCTGGAAGCAGGCATCGGCGATACGGTCAAAGCTGGACAGGTGATGGCCGCGCTAGAGAGTGCGGATGTGGGCCAAGCGCAAGCGGCGTATCTGACGGCGCGTGCTGCGGTGATGGCCGCGCAAGCGAACCTGCGCAGAGAGCGCGAGCTGGCAGAGCGGCGGGTGTCCTCCGTTCGTGAAAAAGAGCTGGCGGAAGCCCAAGCTGCGATCGAGGAAGCGAACCTGGCTGCTGCAACGCAGCGACTTCGTGCGCTGGGCGTGCGACCGGAAGACATCAAAGCGTTGGAACGAAGTGGCAGCGGTCCGGGACGGGTTCCGCTGGTGAGTCCGATTGCCGGTGTGGTGCTGACGCGCGAAGTGACGCTGGGTCAGTCGGTACAGCCTGCGCAAGATGCCTTCCGCGTGGCCGATCTGTCGCGGCTGTGGGTGGTGCTGGATCTGTTTGAAAAGGACGTTGCGTTCGTTCACAAAAACCAAAAAGTCGTGCTGCGAACGATGGTCTATCCGGGCAAGCTGTTTCCCGCGCGGGTGGCCTATGTTGGTCAAGTTGTCGACGAAAAAACGCGCACCGCACAGGTTCGGATCGAGTTTGACAATCCCGAAGGACTGTTTCGTCCGGGCCAGTTTGTGACCGCAACCCTCATCGGAGATCCAGCGCGTGCGCAAGCGGACGTGCTGGCGGTTCCGATCAAAGCCGTGCAGACGGTGGAAGGAAAGCCGCTGGTGTTTGTTGCAGAGCCCGATGGTTTCTTTACGCGGCGCAGTGTCGAGCTAGGAATCACAGGTGGCGGAATGATCGAAGTGCTATCCGGTCTGAAGGAAGGCGAGCGAGTTGCCACCGACGGCGGATTCCTTCTCAAGAGCGAGCTGCTGAGGTGACATCATGCTGGAAAAACTTGTTCGATTCAGCGTGGAGCGGCGCGGTGTTGTCCTGATCTTGGCACTGATTGTGGCCGCTGTTTCGTTTGGTGCGGTGAAGAAGCTGTCGGTGGATGCGGTGCCTGATGTGACGAACGTTCAGGTGTCTGTGCTGACCTCTGCTCCGGGGCTTTCTCCGTCGGAAGTAGAGCAGTACATCACCTATCCGATCGAAACGGCGCTAAACGGTCTTCCTGATGTGTCCGAGATTCGCTCTGTGAGCCGTACTGCGGTGTCTGCGGTCACGGTGGTGTTCAAAGACAACGTGAATGTGTGGTTTGCGCGGCAGCTTGTGTCTGAGCGCATGAAGATCGCAGAGGTGGACATTCCGCCCGAATACGGACATCCAGAGCTTGCTCCGGTGTCTACAGGACTTGGGGAAATCTACGAGTTCTACCTGGAATCCACCGACGGAAAACACTCTCCGATGGAGCTGCGTACGCTGCTTGATTGGGTGGTGTCGTACAAGCTTCGATCGGTGCCCGGTGTGATCGAAGTAAACGCGATGGGAGGCGAAGCAAAGCAGTATCAAGTGGTGCTCGATCCGAAGCGACTGGCGGCCTACAAGCTGTCGCTCGGACAGGTCTACGACATGCTGCGTCGCAACAACGCGAACATCGGTGGTGGGTACATCGAAAAGAACCGCGAAAGCTACGTGATTCGCGGCGAAGCGCAGTACCAAGATCCGCGTGACATCGGCAATACCGTCATCGCAACGGATCAAGATGGAACGCCGGTGCTGCTCAAGCGACTGGCGCAAGTGAAGCTGGGACCGGCGCTGCGCTTTGGAACAGTGACCAAGCACGGCAAGGGAGAGATCGTCGCGGGAACCGTGATGATGCTGATTGGACAGAACTCGCGTGAAGTGGTGGGCAACGTCAAAAAGGCGCTCGATGAAGTGTCGAGCAGTCTTCCTGCTGGCGTAAAGATCAGCACCTATTACGATCGCGCGCAGTTTATCAATCGCATGCTCAAGACAGTGTTTGTGAACCTGTCGGAAGGTGCGGCGCTGGTGGTGCTGATTCTGTTTGTCACGCTGGGAACGCTGCGCGGAAGCTTGATTGCTGCGCTGGCGATTCCGCTGTCGATGGGAATCGCGGTGATCGGAATGGTTCAGCTGGATGTCACCGGCAACTTGATGTCGCTTGGCGCGATCGACTTTGGCTTGCTCGTCGACGGAGCGATCGTGATGTTGGAAGCGGTGATGGTGCGTCTTGCGGTCCGTGATGGCAGTCCGGTGAGCGTTCCCAAAGCGGTGGCGGATGCGATGTCTCAGTCCGCGCGTGCCGTGACGTTTGCGGTCGCGATCATCATGATGGTGTAGCTGCCGCTGATGGCGCTGGAAGGTGTCGAAGGACGGATGTTCAAGCCGATGGCGGTGACGGTGGCGCTGGCTCTTTTGGGCGCGCTGGTCTTTACGCTGACGGTGTTTCCGGCCCTGGCTGCGATGGTGCTGAAGGCTCCCTCCGTTCAATCAGGAGACGGTCACGGACATCACGGTGGCGTGTGGGGACGACTTCAGAATGCGTATACCACGCAGCTGGACAGACTCCTTTCGCGACCGATGATGGTGTACGCGGTGGTGCTGGGACTGATGGTGGTGACGGCGCTGGCGTCTTCGAACTTGGGCGCAGAGTTTATTCCTCGGCTGGAAGAAGGTCAGTTTGCGTTCGATGTAAAGCGGCTCCCTTCGGTGTCGATTACGGAGGCGCAGCGACTGGGAACGCAGATGGAAGAAGTGGTCTCGCGCTTTCCTGAAGTCGAGTCGGTGGTGACGCGAACGGGACGCGCGGAAGTGGCGACGGACCCGGTGGGACCGGATGAAACGGAAGTGGTGGTACAGCTCAAAGAAAAAGAGCAGTGGACCACCGCGCATGATCTCGATGAGCTGGGAGAAAAGATCAAAGTCGCGGTCGAGCGAGAAGTGCCCGCGACGTTTGTGTCGGTGTCACAGCCGATTGAGGATCGTGTAAACCAGCTTTTGTCTGGCTCGCGTGCAGACGTGGTGGTGAAGGTCTTCGGTCCTGATCTGCAAGTGTCCAAAGGACTCGCGGATCGGGTGGCTGCGATCCTGCGAACGGTGCCCGGATCGGGAGATCTGCGTGTACAGCGCGTGCTGGGACTGCCGCTCCTCAACGTGAAAGCAGACCGGCTGCGGCTGGCGCGCTACGGCATTCCGGCAGATGAAGTGCTCGCGGTGGTGGAGTCTTCTCGAGTCGGTCGCAGCGTCGGAAAGATCTTTGAAGGTCCGCGTCGCTTTGATCTGGTTCTGCTGCTTCCGCCCGCGCAGCTTACGCCCGAGTCCTTTGGTGAGCTGCTGGTAGGAACCGGACAAGGACAGCTGGTTCCGCTTGCGCAAGTGGCAGACATTCGCGAATCGGAAGGACCGGCGGTGATCAACCGCGAAGCACTGGAGCGACGCGTGATGGTAGAAGCCAACATCCGAGGCCGCGATCTGGTCAGCTACGTAGGGGAAGCGCAGCAAAAAGTTCATGCACAGATCCAGCTTCCGACCGGCTATCGGCTCGATTGGGGTGGGCAGTTTGAAAACTTCACGCGCGCCAAAAACCGTCTGATGTTGGTCGTTCCGATGGCGCTGGCGATCATCTTCGGCATGCTGTTCCTAATGTTCGGAGATCTGCGCTACGCCATCGCGGTGTTTGCCTGCGTTCCGCTTGGTGTCGTGGGCGGTGTGATCTCGCTGCGACTGCGTGGGCTGCCGTTTTCGATTCCTGCTGCGGTCGGCTTTATCGCGCTGTGCGGTGTGGCGGTACTAAACGGCGTCGTGATGGCGTCTGAGCTGAAGCGACGGATTGCGGAAGGACAGCCGCTCCTTATCGCACTGCGTGAGAGTGCAGGTGGCGCGCTGCGACCGATCATGACGACGGCGCTGGTTGCGGCGATTGGCTTTTTGCCGATGGCGCTGTCTACGCGCTCGGGAGCAGAAGTTCAGCGACCGCTGGCGACGGTGGTGATTGGTGGCATTCTGTCTTCGACGTTCCTGATGCTGGCGGTGCTGCCGCTGCTGCTGCGCGGACTGCTTCAGCGTGAAAAGGACAGTGACGGAGACGGGACAGATCACGCTGTGCTCTCTGCGGCTGGTTCTGACATCGTGTCATCCAGTACGACGTAGCCCAGCCAATAGACAGACACCGCACCGGACACTGGGTGAATAAGAGGCGTTTCATACTCCTCTTATTTGCGGCGATGTGCCCCGATTGAACGGGGCTCGATTGACAGTGTCTGTGTGCTGTGTCTCTCTTGTAGGTGATGACAGCGCGTACCGCAGCTTGGCTTGTCTCTGTCTGCTTGGGCAGCTTCTTTTCGGGCAGCTCGCTGGCTGCGCCTCCGACGAATCCTCCGGCCAG
>ERZ650309.1747-NODE-1747-length-10134-cov-5.354996_pt1 | contig 10134 bp, 14 predicted proteins | sample MGYA00376245_ERZ650309 | MGnify/ENA primary metagenome ERZ650309 (study PRJEB26733, sample SAMN07839294) | wastewater metagenome | biome: urban; feature: wastewater treatment plant; material: waste water | place: USA: North Carolina | collected 2016-04-26 ...
TCAACCGCGTCGAGGCCGCACGCGCTTCAGCAGCGGCGCTGGTGGTGATCATGTCAATCAAGGCTGAATCCTCAACCCCACCAACACAATCCATCACATCGAACATGTGTTCGAGTCTACCCGCGCCCACCGACAAGAACCACCAACACAACCCAGCCTGGGGATAGAACCCACACTGTGGATAACCCCGGAAATCAGGCCTCGCGACGACCCTGAATCCGCCGTTCAACGTCTCGCCACAACCCGGGCGTCGACCGAGGGTGGCCAGAGACGCCCTTCGCGGCCTTCTTCAGCACCGCGTCGGCTTCGTCGATGTCTTTCATCAGCTCCAACGCGAACTCCCGCTCGGCCGCGTAATACTTTGCAGCCCAACGCAGTGCGATCACCGAATAGGCCCACACCGGCTGCGCCTCGGCGCCTTCCGCGTCCTCGGCGGCCTGCCTCTGCATCGCCTCGCAGTACGTCACGTGTTGCTCGAGTAGTTCCTTCAACCGGGCCGGGTTGCTCAAGTGACCGAACGTAACCCGAAGCAGCACACTGTGTTTGAGCACCGGCGGGTCCACAGGAGCGTTGTTGGTCCAGTCGGCCACCGCGTCCATGCCTGACGGGGTGATCTTGTACAACCGCCGGCTACGCAGCCCCTCGTCCTGCTCGACGCGGGACTCCAGATAGCCAAGACCCTCAAGCTTTTTCAGCTCGGTGTAGATCTGACTATAGGACGGACTCCAGTAGTAGAAGCCGACACTCCAGTCGATCCACTTCTTGATGTCGTAACCGCTCAGTTCCTCTTCGTACGACAGCATGCCCAGCAACGTCCAACTCGTCGCAGCCAGCGACGCCTTGCCATTTGGACCCTTGCCTGCCATTTTCCGAGCTTAACAACGCAACTCGGGATCCCGCGCAGGGTAGGACCACTAGGCGGGACGCCCCGATACCGCCGCCGCGACATACGATCGCACGACAAACTCTTCGTCGGCCCTATCCGGCATCGGCCAGAACAACAACGACAACACCGCGCGAACAATCCATTCGGCGGCCACCGGTTCATCCACTCCACACAATGATGCCGCAGTAGCAGCCAGCCGAGGCGAGCCCAAGAGCAGTTTGTCGACAGCAGGACCACCACGCACCACCGCGGCGGCCACCGGGTCTTCACGCACCGCAGCCAGCGCCGACAGAATCGCGATCTCGATCCGTTCCGATCCTTGTAGTCCAGCGACGGCATCAGCAGTACGCCCGCCAACCCTCGAAATGGCCCGCGCCAACACCCCGTCGCGCAACGCCTTCTTGCCGCCGACATGCCGATACAGCGTGGCCCGGGAACACCCCACGCGCGCAGCGATGTCATCGACATTGAGGCGATCCAGACCGCGAATGGCAGCACTGTCCGCCGCAGCCGCATAGATGCGTTCGATCGCCAGTTCTGTGCGATCGCCACCGACAAGCCAGTCCACAGCACTGATACTACTTTCTAATTTTGTCTCACTGCAAGACGAAATATGGCTATCTACTCACAAACTTCGAGGCAGTGAACGCCGCTGAGACAACTGCCCCAAAACCCCGGCGCACCACAATTCTCATTCCCCGGAGCCGCTTGACACGCCCACCGGAGAACACCAAAACTTAACGCGTGCAAGTTATTTCAGATCTACTCGATCCGGCGCACCTGGACTGTCCCTACGCCCTGTACGCCCGGCTGAGAGCCGAAGGCGGCGTACACCAGGTAGCCGGGACGAACTTCTATCTCGCGAGCACGTGGGCGACCGTCCACGATGCGGCCGCGCGCACCGAAGACTTCTCGTCGAACCTCACGGCCACCCTGGTACGTCAACACGACCAATCGTCGGTCTTCGAGATGGACGCCGACGGCACCGCACGCCACGTGCTTGCCACAGCCGACGACCCGCACCATGCCCACGAACGCAAGCTGGTATTGCCCGCCCTTGTGGCCAAACGCATTCGCGCCCTCGAATCGTTTGTCAGCGAGACCAGCCAGCGACTGTGGAATGAGGGCGCGGACAGCGGACGCATCGAATGGATGGGCGCCATGGGTGACCGCTTGCCGATGACGTTGGTGGCCAAGCTGATCGGCCTGCCGGACGAAGACGTTCCGCGGCTCGTCCAATTCGGTTACGGCAGTACCGAACTGCTCGGCGGCGTGTTCGACATGGACCACATCGCCACCGCCGTCACGACTTCGGCTCAACTGGCGGCCTACCTGTACGAGAAGTTCGAGCAGGCCCAGAAGGATCCCGGTGACGACTTGCTCGGCGACCTGGCCCGCGCACAACGTGCCGGGCAGCTAGAGCCGAATGTGGCTGTGCTCATCCTGATTCAACTGGTCGGTGCCGGCGGCGAATCAACCGCGGGCCTCATCGGTAATGCGGCGCGGCTCTTGGCCACCAATCCCGACGTCCAAGAACAGATCCGCAACGACCCTCAGTTGATCCCGGCACTGCTGGAAGAAACCCTACGACTGGAATCGCCGTTCCGAAATCACCACCGCCACATCACCATCGACACGGAACTCGCGGGCACGGTTCTCCCCCGCGGCGGACACCTGCTGTTGATGTGGGGCTCGGCCAATCGTGATCCGGAAGCCTTCGACGACCCTGACCGACTGCAGCTCGGCCGACTCAGCCCGCGCAATCACCTGGCGTTCGGCAAAGGCCTGCATTTCTGCGTCGGCGCAGCATTGGCGAGAACCGAAGCCCGCATCGCGCTCAGCACGCTGCTCGAGCGCACCGCGTGGTTCGATCTCGATGCCGCGCAATGGGTTCAGAGCATCATGGTCCGCAGACATCAACGACTGGAGCTGTCCTACCGCTGATCGCTGGAGTCAGGTCTGATCATCCGCACCGAAAGCCGCGGCAATCGTCGCCCCGGCTGCCTGGAAAAGCGGTATTCCCAAGACAATCCGCTCCAAAGCTGCCAACCGCGGTGCCGCGAATACAAGCACAGCGCCGCCCCGACAGCCGTACCGACCAACACACCCGCCGTGCCGAACCCGGCGTACCAGAACCCCGTCACCACCCCGGCAGCCGCCAGCGCGCTCGTCGCGTACAACGTCGTGCCGCCGAAGATCTGCGGCACGCGATGTGCCGTCAGATCTCGAAGGGTCCCACCGCCGACGGCGGTGATGGTGCCCAACAACAGAGCCGGAACCCAGCCGAGCCCCAACACCAGCGTCTTCTGTGCACCGGCGGTAGCCCAACACCCGAGCGCCACGGCGTCGATGTACGGGAACACGCCATGCCAGACGCGACCGCCAACCGGAATCAAGAAGGCGATGACGGCACCGATCACCGCGCACAGCACATAGCGAAAATCGGTGAGCGCCAACGGCGGTCCGTGCTGCAGCAGGGTGTCGCGGATGATGCCGCCACCGAGGCCCGACAGCAAGGCCAACGTCATGAAACCGACCGGATCCATCCGCTCCTCGCGAGCGACGATGCCACCCAGGATGGCGTTGGTCAGCACTCCCGCCAGGTCGATGACGCCGAAGAGCTCCCCGATGGCCGACATCTGCGAAAACTACTCGGGCAGGCGCAGTTCGGGCTTCTCGACCTCTTCGATGTTGACATCTTTGAAGGTGATGACCCGGACCTGCTTGACGAACCGTGCGGGCCGGTACATGTCCCACACCCAGGCATCAGCCTGGCGTAGTTCGAAATAGACCTCACCGTCGGCGTTACGCGGAATCATCTCCACGCTGTTGGCCAGATAGAAGCGTCGCTCGGTTTCTACGACGTAGCTGAACTGCCCGACGATGTCCTTGTACTCGCGGTACAGCGAGAGCTCCATCTCGGTCTCATACTTTTCGAGATCCTCGGCACTCATCGGCTCAGACTCATCAGTTCAGTCGCCCTTCGACGTTCATTGCTTGTGTACATCTTTCCTCACCCTGACCGGCGACGGTGTCCTAATGCCACGCTGCGTACGTTGGCGAAGGAAAACCGGTGCTGCGGACACGGCCCCAGCCTCTCCATCGCCGACGTGTGAGCAGCGGTGCCGTACCCCTTGTGGTCGGAGAAACCGTATCCGGGATATTCGTCGTCCATCGCGATCATCAGTCTGTCCCTGCTCACCTTGGCCAACACGCTGGCCGCCGCGATGCAGGCCGCGGCCGCATCACCGCCGACAACCGGCAGTGACGGTACCCCGAGCCCCGGAACCCGAAAACCGTCGGACAACACGTAGCCGGGACGCACCGGCAGCCCCGCGACCGCTCGCCGCATGCCCTCGATGTTCGCCACGTGCACCCCCCGCCGGTCGACCTCGACCGACGAGATGAACACCACGTGGTACGCCGTGGCATACCGACAGATCAGCGGGAACAGCCGCTCCCGTTCCTTGTGGGTGAGTTTCTTCGAATCATCAAGGGCCGCCAAGGATTCCAACCGATTGGGGCCCAGCACGCAGGCCGCCACCACCAGGGGTCCCGCACATGCGCCGCGACCGACCTCGTCGACCCCGGCCACCGGACCGAGACCGCTGCGATAGAGCGCTGATTCGAGTGTCCGCAGACCCGAAGACCTGCGGATCACTGTGCGGGGCGGCCAGGTGACAGATGAGCGCTCGCGCGAAGAGAAGACGGCCCCAGCCAACGCGGCTCCTGTCAGCCCGTCTGCGGATCGAACGTCTTGACCATGCCCCAGCGCGACGGCGGCCAGGCGATGAAGCGGGCCTTACCGATCACGTTGGACACCGGAACGGTGCCGGCCATCGGATCGCCGGTGCACATGACACCCTTAAGCGCGTCGGCCGGGATGTTGCTGCAGTGAGCGCGCGAGTCGGCCGAGTGGGTCCGGTTGTCCCCCATCACCCAGATCCGGCCTTCCGGCACCTTGACCGGGCCGAAGTCATTGCCCAGGCACGGCTCGACCGCGGGGTCGACCATCATCGTGGCGGGATCGAGGTACGGCTCATTGAGCTTCTTACCGTCGACCGTCAGCCCGGTTTCTGCGCGGCATTGCACCGTCTGGCCGCCGACCGCAATGACGCGCTTGACCAGATCGTTCTCATCCGGCGGCACAAAGCCGACCACGGAGAGCGCGTTCTGGATCGTGCGGACGGTCGGGTCGGCCGAGCGGATCGACTTGTAGCCCAGGTTCCAGTTGGGCGGGCCCTTGAAGACGACGACGTCACCGGGTTTAGGGTCGCCGAACCGGTAGGTGACCTTGTCGACCATGATCCGGTCGCCGACACAGCCCGCGCAGCCGTGCAGCGTGGGCTCCATCGACTCCGACGGAATGAGATACGGACGCGCGATGAACGTCAGCATCACGTAGTACAACACCAACGCGATGGTGACCAGAAGGGCACCTTCACGAAGCGCGGCAAACCTGGGCTTCGCCTTGCCTTCGGTCGACTTGTCGTCCGAAGCCTTGTCGGCCTGATCGCCGTCGGTTACCGAGTCCCCGGAGCTACTGTCCGGGGTCGCGGTGTCGTCGCTGGATCCGGTCACGGATCAGCGCTTCTCCTTGATCTTGGCCTTCTTGCCACGCAGGTCGCGCAGGTAGTACAGCTTGGCGCGACGCACGTCACCGCGGGTGACGACGTCGATGTGGTCGATGTTCGGCGAGTGCACCGGGAAGGTCCGCTCGACACCAACGCCGTAGCTTTCCTTGCGGACGGTGAAGGTCTCGCTGATGCCACCGCCCTGGCGACGGATCACCACACCCTTGAAGACCTGGATGCGGTGCTTGTTGCCCTCAATGACCTTGACGTGCACGTTGAGCGTGTCGCCGGGGTTGAAGGCCGGGATGTCGTCGCGCAGCGACGCCTGGTCGACGAAGTCCAGCGTTTGCATTCGGTGACACTTCCTTGCTAGTTCGCGGCCGGTGACATCCATCGCAATCGCGACACGACGCCGGGCCATCTTTTCGGGCTTACAGGTTGGATGTCGCTGCTGGTCGGGACGTCACATGTAGACAACGTCCCCGCGCCCAGCGCAGACAACTGCTCAATTGTGCCAGATGGGTGCCGAGTGACGAAATCGCGCCGTCACGCACGTCCGAAAGGCGACCCGAAACCACAACTGCCCCATGCTGCCCACCGACCAGTTAAGCTTGCTGTTCAGCTTTCGTTCGGCCTGCGTTTTTGCGTATCCGTTCGGCGAGTTCTGTGCCTGGCACCCACTCATTAAGGAGACGCATGCAGCCGCTGAAGCTGTTCGCCATCACCGCTGCGGCCGTCGCCGTCGCGGTGGGCACGGCCGGCTGCGAGGCCAAGGTATACGGCGCAGCACCACGCGGTATCAGCGCGCCCCAGGTCAGCATCGTGCCGTTGGTCGGCACCGCGCCGCTTCCAGACGCCCCCCAGATCGATCCGGCCGCCTCCCTGACCGGCCTGGACACCCGTGAACGTCTGGCCACCAACAACGCCGCCACCACCGGAGCCACCGTCTCGGCGGCGGTGCTCGACCGCAGCACCGGCCAGATGTTCACCAACGGCAACAACGTGCCGATGCCCATCGCTTCGGTGGCCAAGCTCTTCATCGCCGATGACCTGCTGTTGCAGGAAGCCAAGGGCCAGATCACCCTGAGCCCTGCTGACCGCACCCAGCTGGACATCATGCTCCGCTCGTCCGATGACTCGGCGGCCAACATGTTCTGGAACCGCAGCGGCGGCAACGACATCATCACTCGGGTCGCGGCCCGCTACGGACTGACCGGGACGACCGTGCCGTACGACGGCAACTGGTGGACCACCATGAGCACCGTGGGCGACCTGGTTCATTACTACGATCTGTTGCTCAGCGGACGCGGCGGGTTGCCGGCGGAGAAGGCCATCATCATCCTGTCCAACCTGGCCCAGTCGACTGCGACGGGCGCTGACGGCTACCCGCAGCGCTTCGGTATCCCCGACGGGCTGTACGGCGAACCGGTCGCGGTCAAGCAGGGCTGGATGCCGGAATGGAACGGCAACAACTGGATGCACATGTCGACCGGCGTCGTCGGTGGCGACCACCGGTATGTGATGGCCATCGGGTCGCTGCAGCCAACCGACGAGGTGACCGCGCGGGCCACCATCACCGACGCCGTCAAGACCATGTTCCCCGGCGGGCGGATCAGCTAGTTCTGCACCGGGTCCGGGCCCAATAGATCGGGCCTGCGCTCACGCGTCCGTTCCAGCCCTTGTTCGCGACGCCAAGCGGCAACCTTGGCGTGATCACCCGACAAGAGCACGGGCGGCACCTCCAGGTCGCGCCAGATCGGTGGACGGGTGTAGCTCGGACCCTCCAGCACTCCCCCGACGTGCGCCGAATGCGAATCATCTTGGTGGGAAACAGGATTGCCGAGCACGTCGGGCATCAGCCGAACGACCGCCTCGATCATGACCAAAGCTGCCGACTCTCCGCCCGGCAGGACGTAGTCACCGATCGACACCTCTTCGACCCGCATGCGCCGGGCGGCGTCATCGGCGACCCGCTGATCGATGCCCTCGTAGCGTCCGCACGCGAAGACCAGGTGTGACTCGGCTGCCCAACGGTGCGCGTCAGCCTGGGTGAACAACCGGCCCGCAGGGGTGGGAACCACCAAAATGGTTTCCGGAGTACAGATTTCATCGAGTGCAGCACCCCAGATCGGGGCCTTCATGACCATGCCCGGACCACCGCCGTACGGCGAGTCGTCAACCGATTTGTGTACGTCGTGGGTCCACCGACGAAGGTCGTGCACACCGAGTTCGACGATGCCGTTGGCAATGGCCTTGCCGGGCAACGATTGTCGCAGCGCATCGAGGTACGCCGGAAAGATGGTGACGACGTCTATACGCACCGGTCTCACTCCAATTCGAGGAGGCCGTCCGGTGGGTCGATCTCCACCAGAGAATCAGCGAGCGACACCGTCGGCACCATGTGCGCCACGAACGGCACCAGCACCTCTTTGCCGGATTCGGTTCGTACCGAAAGCAATTCACCTGCCGGCGTGTGCAATACCTCGGTCACCACACCGACGTCGACGCCGTCCACAGTGCGGACCTTGAGCCCTTCGAGCTGATGGTCGTAGAACTCATCGGGCTCATCGATGGGCGGCAGGTTGGCCGAGTCCACCAGAAAAAGCATGCCCCGCAACGCATCTGCTTCGTTGCGGTCGGTGACGCCCTGGAGGCGCACCAGGAGCCGGCCGCCGTGATCACGCATCGACTCGACGAGGTAGGTGCGTTCGGGGCCGGGGTTTCGGGCGCCCGGGCGCCCACGCAACGATGACCCCGGCGCGAAACGCTCGCCGGGGTCATCGGTACGTATATCGACGACGACCTCGCCACTGATGCCATGCGCCTTGATGACGCGGCCGACTACGAGGTCCATGTCAACTACTGATCAGTGTCCACCACATCGACGCGGATACCCCGGCCGCCGATGCCAGCGACCAAGGTACGCAACGCCGTTGCAGTGCGACCACCGCGGCCGATGACCTTGCCCAGGTCCTCGGGGTGCACGTGCACCTCGACGGTGCGGCCACGACGGCTCGTCACCATGTCGACCCGAACGTCATCGGGATTGTCGACGATCCCGCGAACCAGGTGCTCTACGGCGTCGACGACGACGCTGCTCATTCGGCGGGAGCTTCGGCCTCGACGGTCTCGGTGGCTTCTGCGGCCTCGGTCTCGGCAGCAGCTTCAGCCGCCTCTTCCTTCTTGTCCTTGCGCTTCTTCAGCGTGACGGCGTCGCCGGCCGGAGCGGCGTCGGCATTGGCCAGGGCAGCGTTGAACAGGTCCAGCTTGGAGGGCTTGGGCTCCTTGACCTTCAGGGTGCCCTCGGCGCCCGGCAGGCCCTTGAACTTCTGCCAGTCACCGGTGATCTTCAGCAGCGCCGCGACGGGCTCGGTCGGCTGTGCGCCGACGCCCAGCCAGTACTGCGCGCGCTCCGAATCGATCTCGATCAGGCTCGGCTCTTCCTTCGGGTGGTACCGGCCGATGACCTCGATGGCGCGGCCGTCGCGGCGGGTGCGCGCGTCGGCGACGATGATGCGGTACTGGGGGTTGCGGATCTTGCCGAGCCGCGTGAGCTTGATTTTGACAGCCATGTATCAACTTCTCCTGTGAGTGCCACGCTGCAATTCTGCGACTGAGGGCGGATTTGCCCGGTCCGGTTTTGCCTTACGTGTGTGACCGCCGCGCGGCGCATCGAACGAGTCGCGGACAGACAGCCGATCATTGTGCCAGAGCAGCAGCTACCGGCCCAAATCCCGACCGGTGCTAGACCACCCGATCAAAGCACTTGGTCTCGACCCGACGCGTCATGCGCCAGCCGTCGGCGGTGCGGATGAACTCGTCCTCGTACCAGAGACCGCAGAACAGCACCTGGCTCTGCTTGTCCGCCTCCCCCGACGGCAGGACCATCGGGTTGAAGCAGATGGTGCGCGATTTCGCGGTGTCGCCGGTGATGGTCACGTCGAAGTTGCCGAGCATGTGCGCATAGGCCGGGAAATTCGGGAGCACCTGCGCGAGCCAGGCCTTGACCTCGGGGAATTGGCCGTCGATACCACCCATCGCGCGGTAGTCGATGTACGCGTCAGGGGTGAAAACCTCTGCCAGATCATCGAATTGGCGACTGTCGATGGCCGTCGAGTACGCGACCAGCAATTGTTGGATTTCCAGGCGGTCCGAGATCTCTTCCAGGCTCAGCATGGTCCGATTGAACACCACCAGACCTCCGCTGAGACGACGCCGTCCAGGTTCGGCCAGTAGGCTGCTGGCCCCATGGGAAGGTTCGTAACCGCCGTCATGGCGACCCTGACGCTCGTGTTCCTGGTCGCGCCGCCGCTGGCGGCCGCTGACCCCGACATTCAGCCGGCCGGCACGTTGCCCATCCCGGCGGGGCCGGCCCCGGCCTGGATCGTCGCCGACATGGACTCCGGTCAAATCCTGGCCGGCCAGGACATCGACCTGCGGCATCCGCCCGCCAGCACCATCAAGACCCTGCTGGCGCTGACCGCGCTGAGCGAGCTGCCGAGCCTGGACGCGACCGTCGTGGGCACCGTCGCCGATACCCAGGTGGAGTGCAACTGCGCCGGCATCGTCCCCGGCCACGTGTACACCGCCCGTCAGCTGCTGGACGCCGTCCTGCTGGCCTCCGGCAACGACGCCGCCAACGCGCTGGCCGACATGATCGGTGGCTACGACGCC
>ERZ650309.1749-NODE-1749-length-10132-cov-3.846780_pt1 | contig 10132 bp, 6 predicted proteins | sample MGYA00376245_ERZ650309 | MGnify/ENA primary metagenome ERZ650309 (study PRJEB26733, sample SAMN07839294) | wastewater metagenome | biome: urban; feature: wastewater treatment plant; material: waste water | place: USA: North Carolina | collected 2016-04-26 ...
TGCTGATTGCGGCGCTGCTGGCGTTTCTGCGCAAAAGTGGCCAGGCTCACCTGACGCGGCTGGTTCACCTGGGCTGGGTGCTGGCGGTTCCGGCGGGCTTTTTGACGTTTCTGGCGGTGGGCGCGCTGGTGTCGGGGGCTCAGCGGGAGCTGGCTGAAGGCATCATGACGCTCTTGGCGACGGCGATCCTCATCACGATGACGCACTGGATCATTGGCGCCAAAGAAGCGAAGCACTGGCTGGGCTTTCTGCGTCGGCGGGTGGAAGGCGCAGGCGAGCAAGCAGAGCTTGGCCAGAAGCTGGCGCTGATTGGTCTGTCGTTCTTCGCGGTGTATCGCGAGGCGGTCGAGGTCGTGCTGTTTTATCGAACGCTGCTGGTCAGTGCGGGCGACAAAGGTCGCAGCGACGTGATCTGGGGGGCGGTGCTGGGCGTGGTCGTGATGGTGGCGGTGGTGCTCATCGTTGGACGGATTGGTCGCAAGCTCAACCCGCGTCCGGTGATGCTGGTGAGCAGTGCGCTTTTGTCTTTGTTGGCGCTGATGATGACCGGCAACGGCTTGCACGCGCTGCAAGAGGGCGGCTATTTGGGGATGACGCCGATTCGACTGTTTGGCTCCGAGTGGTCGGGAATGCCAATGCTGGGCCTTCATCCGACGTGGCAAGTGGTGCTGGGTCAGTGCGTGGTGGCGCTGCTGCTGGTGGTTCCGTCGCTGATTCAGCGAGTGAGACGGCGACCGGACAGCGATACCTCGATGCCATCGTCTGGGCAGGTGGCTGCATCGTAAGCGACGAGCGGGTTTGGGTCTGAAGGGCTGCACCTTCAGGACGGGCTAGCGATCGGCAAACAGGTGGTGGATGTCTTGTAGCTCGTCTTCGCGCAGCAAGGTCTGAAGACCGGCGCGGAGCCGTCGCAGCAGCCGTGGATCGTCGGTGGCAATGCTGTGCAGTCGTCGCAGCGGAATGCCGGTCAGCATCATCAGTCGGGACACGGCCAGCGAGCTTCGCTTGTGTTCCAGGTACGCGACGAGCTGCAAGGTGTGCGCGCTGAGCACCGCTGTGTCTTGTTCTCCCGCTTGTTCCAAAAACAGTCCGGCCAGGCCGTGTCCAAGCTGGCGATCTTCGTCGGTCAGTAGGCTGTAGGCTGCGTCGCGCATGGCGGCGGACCGAAAGCGGTATTCGTCATCGCCGGGGAAGCGACTTTGGGCGTGGGCTTCGATGACCTCGCTGTCGTGGAGCAGGCGCAGCCAGCGATCGATGGCCCCTTCGCCCAGGTCTGGCACTTGCGAAAGCAGCGCCAAGATGCCGCGACGCCAGAAGGTCTGTCCGAAGATGCTGGCCACGCGCAAGACGCGACGGGCACCGGGTTCTAGCTGCAGCAGACGCGCTTGGGTCAGCGTCACCACGGTGTCGGGCAGCGAGTCCCCCTTTCCTTCGGCCACGGCACGAATCAGCTCTTCCAAAAACAGCGCGTTGCCTTGGGACTGCGAGACAATGCGTGAGACGGTGGCTTGCGCAACCTCGCTGCCCAATGCGTACTGCACGAGTCGCTCACAGGCGCGCTTGCCCAAGGCCCCGAGTCGAATGTCCTGCGCTTTTCCTGACCACAGCTTGGGATACAGCTTTTCAACATCGGGCCGTCCGAGCCCACAGACGAGCAGCGCACGCTCGGTCAGGTGACGCAGCGCCGAGTCAATGACGCGCAGCGACGGCTCATCCACCCACTGAAGATCGTCGAGCAGCACGAGCAGCGGTCGCTGTTCGCACAGTCGATCGAGCCACGCGACAAAGGCGCGCTGAAGCTCCGGCTGGGCTGGGAGCGCGTCCGTCGGATGCAAGCCGCAGGCGTGAACCAGCGTCTCTGGCAGCGTGGCATGCGGTTCCCAGAGCGTCCCGAGTCGGGTCGTAAGCTGCGCAAGCTGATCGCAAGCCGTCATCGTGCTTGTGAGGCCCGCCCACTTTCGTAGCATCCGGGTCAGCACGCCAAACGGCATCGAACCCAGCAGCGAGTCCCCGTGTCCCGACAAGATGGCAACATCGCGATGCTGGGCTCGACGCAGAAACTCTTGGCGAAGCCGCGACTTGCCATAGCCCGAGGGAGCCGACAGCAGCACCGCTTGGGCCTGCGACTCTTCGATACAGCCGGACAGCAGCGCATCGAGCACACCTAGCTCTTGCTCGCGACCGATACACGGCCAGGGCTTGCCGAGGAATCGTCGCGACTCATCGGCTTCGTCATCGCGTCCCCACAGCAGCGGTCCGAGCGTGCCGGGACGGACCTCAAAGCTGCGATCGAGCAGGCCCGCACTGACGGGATCGAGCAAGATGCCAGGCTCTTTGGGACCGCTGGCTTGCTGTCGCCGTCGCAGGTCGTGGGCTGCGCGATCCAAGGCTTCTCCCATTGGCACCGCTTGTGACTGCGCGGTCAAGCCTCGGCCCGTCGCCAGCACCAGATCGAGCGCTGGCCAGCGTGACCACAAGAGCAGGGCCAAGCGGGCTGCTTCACGGACCAGATCCGTCGCACTTCCCGTTGATGACACGGTCGCAACCAGTGATCCATCGGCGAGCAGATCGAGGCTGGCTTGACGACTGGCCAGCTCTTTGCGAAGGGACGCGACGGCTTCTTCGCTGGGCAGATGGGGCAGGTCGGCACTGTCAGCGGCCTGCGGCACAGACGCGGACTGATCCGTGGAAGCTGAGACGGAAAACGACGCCAAGATGACGCTGTAGATGCGCTGCTCTCCGGCGGTCAGGACCCGTCGTGGTACGAGCTTGAGCCCGTCGCTGCCTGGGGTCTGCGCCACTTGTGCAAGCAGCTCGTCGAGAATTGGCAGCAGCGCGGAGGCGTCCGTCGGTCGATCCTTGGCTTCCTTGGTCAGCATGTGCACAAGCAGCGCTTCCAAGGCTTCTGGGGCCGCAGGGTAGAGCGAGCGAAGTCGAGGCGGCTCCTCGAACAAGATCTTGGTCAGCAGTGCCGCGACATGTTCACCGACGAACGGAGGCTTGCCGGTCAAGCATGCGTAGACGATGCAAGCGAGGGCAAAGACATCTGTCGCGGGAACGGACACGCGCTCGCCTCGGGCTTGCTCGGGGGCCATGTATTCGGGCGTGCCGATGACCACGCCGGTTCGAGAGACGGACGGCTCGCTGCGACCGCGCTGGGCGATGCCGAAGTCAAACAGCGTCACTTGCGCAACCTGTCCGTCGCGAAGAAACAGGTTGCTCGGCTTGAGATCGCGATGAACGATCCCGAGTCGATGCGCGGCGGCCAGCGCGTCAGCCACGGTGCGACACAGCGTCATCGTCTCACTGAGCGACAGCGGACCGAGCATCAGTCGTCGGCTCAGATCGTGTCCGCTCAGCCACTCCATCGCCAGGTAGAGCTGGCCTTCGCTGGTCTGGCCGTGTGCGACGTAGGAAACGATGCTGGGATGGCGAAGCTCCGACAGCAGCTGGGCTTCACGAAAGAAGCGGCTTGGCTCGGACAGTGCTGACGTCGCCGATTGACGATGAAGCAGCTTGAGCGCGACGGGGCGATTGTCGGTGATGTCGCGGGCTTTGAAGACGACGCCCATGCCGCCTTTGCCCGCTAGATGTTCGACGGAAAAGCGATGAGCGATGACGCTCCCAATGAGCTGCTCAGGATTGTTGCCGTGCGACATCCGACGCGTTCCTTCGCCAAGGCCAAAGAGCCCTCAGCGTAGTGTAGCAGCGTGGCTAACGATCGGATGTCTCTGTGTTTTCAGCGGCTTGCGCTTGTCGCTTTTTGATCTTGGCGAAGGCTTCGCGATCGCGTGTGGTGACGGTGGCCAAGATGGCGCGGGCTTGCAGTGGGCTGCGGAAGCGCAGGCAGGCTTCTCCGCCCACTTCGGTCGGACGCATTCGGTCCAGCCACTCTTGATCAATCGCTTCGTCGAGCGCGCGATCGAGCTGCGACAGCGAAAACTGACCGGGAAGAAGCTGAAACAGCGCGCTTTCTCCAAATGGTCCGTCGAGCAAGCTGGCCGCACGCAGCACCAGGCGCGTCGTTGGTTCCAGTCGCAGCGCCCGGGTCTGCATCATCGCGACGACAGCATCTGCAGCGGCAGACTTCGGTGTCCGTACGCCTTCGGCCAGGCGCAGCAGGAACAGCGGGCGACACAGTGACTCGTGGGCCAGATCTTCACGCAGGCTCGGGGGACTGACCTCGAACATCTCCAGCAGCTTGTCTGCGGACTTGAGCGACAGTCGTCCGAGCCGCACGCGATCGGTTGGCAGCCCTTCAAACAGACGGGGCAGCAGCTCGTCGATCTCGGGTCGCGCCAGTCCCAGCAGCAGAATTGGCAGATCGACGAGTCGCTGGAGCGTGGCTTCCAGCACCGCGAGCGACGCGGCATCAATCCACTGCATGTTGTCGATGATGAGCAGCAGCGGCTGACGACGACTCACAGAGGAGAGGAGCGCACGGACAGCTTCCCCGATGGCGTTTGAGCCTGGCAGCGTCTCGGCGCGCTGACCAAACGGCAGGCGCGAGGGCGTAATCCGCAGCAGGCTCTGGAGCGTCTGACGATAGCGCTCGGCTTCTTCGGCGGGATAGTGCTGATCGATCGCAGCCTGCCACAGTGGACGCGGCAAAGGCTCGTCGCTGAGCAGCGAATCCGCACTGCGCAGCCAGCCGGTGATCGTCGCAAACGGCAACGCCGCTTGGGTCAGCTCAATGCTGGTGCGAAGGATCGTGCAGTGTTCGTGGGCTTCGTGGATGCGCGCCAGCACTTCTTCGCACAGCCGCGTCTTGCCGCTGCCCGGTGAGCCCAGGACCAGCACGGAGCGCGACACCTCATCGTCGCGGGCACAGCGCAGTGCGGTGAAGATGAGGGACAGCTCGCGCTCGCGTCCAATCAGCGGCAGCTTGCGATGCCTTCCCGTGGGGCCGGTTTGTGCGGGGCCCAGGATCTGACTTCCCGACGGCAGTGGCTGGAGATAATAGTCGTCACGCAGCAGCTCGGCGGACAGTCGATCGGTCAAGATCTCGCAGTGAAGCTGGTCGCTGAGCGCTTCGCTCAGAAGCTGCTGCGCCAGATCGAGCGCCGGTCCCGTCGCTTGTCGATCATGTAAGACACACAGTCCCGTCGCCATCACCACCAGCCAGCGCGGAAACTCACTGCGCAGCAGCGACGCCGCTTGGGCCGCGCGTAGCACTTGATCGGTCGCTGAGCTGGAGTCAACCACCGTCGCCCACAGCGAGCCATCCGCCAGCACTTCACAGAGCACGCCCAGCGCGGTCAGCTGATCCAGGACCGGGCCGTGCTGCTCGCGAACCCGCCTGAGATCGAGGTGATCGACGGTGGACAGACCTTGCAGCTCTCCGTGCGGCGGTGCGGCCAGCACGATGGTGGCCAGGTGCTGTTCATGTTCCGACAGCTGAAGTGCGGGATGCTCACTCGACGCCTCGGGGCTGCTGATGGCGGAAAAGTTGATCTGGCTCAGTCGCTCATAGACCACCGACGCGCTCTGCGGTCGCTTGAGCGGATCTTTTTCCAGTAGCTGTGCAATCAGCTCGTCGAGCGCGGCGGGATACTCCGGGTGAACCTGACGCAGCCGAGGTGCGGGATCAAACAGGATCTTGGTGAGCAGGCCGGTGATGTGATGGGCCGAAAACGGCGGTCGTCCGGTCAGACACTCAAACGCGACGCAGCCGAGCGCGAACAGATCGGCAGCCGGTGTGATGCTGCTCAGCCCTCGGGCTTGCTCGGGGGCCATGTATTCCGGGGTTCCGATCACCACGCCGGTTCGGGTCACGCGCTGTAGCGCCAGCCCGCGTCGCGCCACCCCAAAGTCGAGCACCGTCGCTTCTTCCATTCGCCCGTAGCGCAGAAACAGGTTCGACGGCTTCACATCGCGATGGATGATTCCGTGCAGATGCGCCACCGCCAGCACCTGCGCCACCCGTCGCAGCAGCACACCCGACTCGGTCGCCGTGAGCGGCTTTTGCGCAAGTCGCGTCGCCAGGTCTTGGCCTTCCAGCCACTCCATCACCAGATAGGCCTGCGAGTCGAGCTGACCGTGCGCAATGTAGCGAACGATGCCCGGATGTCGCAGCTCCGCCAGCATGCTGACTTCCCGATCGAAGCGCGCGACTTCATCGGGCTGCGTTACATCCAAGTTCAGCAGCTTCAGCGCCACAAGCTGCGAGGTCAGTAGATCGCGGGCCTTCCAGACCGTGCCCATGCCACCTTCCCCTGCCAGCGACAGCAGGGCAAAGCGACCAGCGACCGGTTGTGACGGGGTGTCGGACATCAGGGTCTGCTCACGCGAGGCAATTTTACGGGAGCTACGAGCAGAAGGAAATCCGCTAGGCGACCGCAAGATGGAGACGCTATCTTCCCGGCGTTTTTCCGGCGCTTGGCTTGTGCTTTCTTCGTCGGTCACTTAGGTGTTCGCTGCCATGCATGCTCCCGTGTTTGCAAAAATCACCACCGAAATCCCCGGTCCCACGTCCCGATCGCTGTGCCAAGAAGAATCCCAGTATCTTGCGCCAGGGATTCAGCAGATCTCGACGCTGGCGGGACTGGCGATGGCAGGCGGTGAGGGCGCGCTGCTCTTGGACGTAGACGGAAATCGCTTCATCGACTGGGTGGCGGGCATTGGCGTTGCGAGCATTGGTCACGGACATCCGGCGCTCGCGCAGGCACTGTTTGAGCAGGCAAGCCAGCTTTCTTCGACGAGCTTTGCGTCCCCCGCGCGGCTTGAGCTGCTGCGTCGGATCGTCGAGCACGCGCCGCATCCCAGCCTGGATCGTGTGCAGCTGTATTCCTCGGGGGCCGAAGCGGTGGAAAGTGCGCTGCGACTGGCGCGTGCCGCGACGGGTCATCGTGAGGTTGTCGCTTTTTGGGGCGGCTTTCACGGCAAGACCCACGGCGTGATCGGCTTGTGCGGCAGCGAGTTCAAGCACGGACAGCTTCCGATCCTGCCCGGACAGCACCTGGCGCCGTATGCCGACTGCTCGCGCTGTGCGCTGCGTCAGACGCCTGATACTTGCCAGCTTGCGTGCATCGACTTTTTGCGCGATCAGCTTCGGCTGGCGACGGCGGCAGATGTGGCTGCGATCCTGGTGGAGCCGATTCAAGGCACGGCAGGCAACGTGGTTCCGCATCCCGACTTTTTGCCCGCGCTGGCGCAGGTTGCCAAAGAACACGGTGCGCTGCTCATTGCCGACGAGATGATCACCGGCTTTGGACGCACCGGATCGCTGTGGGCCAGTCCCGACGCTGGGCTTACACCTGACATCGTGATCTTTGGCAAAGGCGTGGCGGCTGGGTTTCCGCTGAGCGGACTGATCACCCGGAAAGAGCTGGCGGCGGCGCGTCCGTGGTCTGATCCCTCGCATTCGTCGTCATCGTTTGGAGGAAATCCGCTGGCTTGTGCCGCGGCCAATGCGACGACGCGGATCATCATCGAGCAAGACTTGGCGACGCATGCCAAGGCGGTGGGCGCGCAGCTTGTCGCGGGTCTTGAGCGGCTGGCTGCGCGGTTTCCCTCGATTCAGCGCGTGCGTGGACGGGGACTGCTGATCGGCTTTGATCTGATGGATGGCCCCGTGCTGTGGTCCAAAGATCGCTGCGTGGCCCTGTTTCGAGCCTGTCTGGCGCGCGGGCTGCTCACGATGACCTACACGCCGAGGGTGCGGATCAACCCGCCGCTCGTCGTGAGCGCCGCCCAAGTGGAAGAGTCGCTGGCGCTGTTTGCCGACGCGCTCCAGTCCGTTTCGTAGCCGCGATGTCGACGAGCGGTGCGACGGAAGCTACAGCGATCCGGGTCCAATCCGCGACACCACGCGCAGGGCAAGCTGCGGCGGAAGCTCTGAAAAGGCCAGCACTGGCAGCGCTTCGGGATGCGCCCCGAGCAGGACTTCAACGCTGCGACGGACATCGCGCTGACACAGCAGCACCGCTTCGGGCGAGCGCGCTTTGGCCATCAGCACTGAGTCGATGATCTCTTGGCGCAGCTCCGGTTCGATTGCTAGCCGCAGACCTCCGCTTGTGCGACGGGCATCGCGGAGGACTTCCTCGACATCGCTCGACAGCACCAACGCTGCGAGCGCGTTGTCCGATTCCGGCGCGGGGTTGCGCAGCAGGTGTCCCGACAACAGATGCCGACCCAGCCCGGCGCGAACCTGTTCCACGAGCGCATCGGGATCGGCGTCCAGCTCGGGCAGCTGCGCCAGCACTTCCAGCACCGCACCGATCGGCAGCGGCCACACTCGCTCGGCCAAGAGCCGTCGCAGCAGCAGCAGCAGCCGTCCGAGCGGCACGCGCTTTGGCACCACTTCCGACACCAGCGCCGGTCGCTGTTCGCCCAGCTCGGACAGCGCCAGTCGCAAGCCATCGAGCGTCAGCAGCTCTGGCACCAGATCGTACAGCCGATAGGTCAGCGTCGTTTGGGCCGCTTCTCCATCGGCCAGCGTGTGCTGGGTCAGGATCGCGCCGTGCAAGCTGATGCGTAGCTGTCGTCGCAGCTGTGGATCCGTCTGAAGCGTACAGCGCAGCGTCGCCAGCCCGACCTGCGTCAAGATCCCGTCGGTGATCGTCTGCGCTTGTTCCTGCGTCAGCGTCACATCGGCGGCGATCACAAGCTGAAGCGGTGATCCCTTCTCGGACGAGTCGCTGGGCGAGGCCGTTCCGCGCAGCAGCAAAAGCACCGCCGCCATCGTGACGAGCAGCACCGGCGTTTGGGTACACAGGCCCACCGTCAGCGTCAGCGTGCCCGCTTGGGTCACTGCGTCGCCAATGGGCAGACCACTTCCCGTCGAAAGCTGCACCGTCGCGACGACAAACAGACCCAGCCACAGCAGCACCGCCAGCAGCACATCGCCGCGAATCAGTCGCATGACACCGTCGAGCGCGCCAAACAGCTCGGCTTCTTGATTGAGTCGCTGACGGGCTTTTTGTGCTTCGACGGCTCCGAGCACACCCGCTCGTAGATCGGCATCGATGGCCGCTTGTCTACCGGGCAGTGCGTCGAGGACAAAGCGCGCACTCACCTCGGCCACACGCTCTCCGCCTCGGGCAATCAGCACGTATTCCGTCACCACCAGCGAGCCCAAGACCAACAGCGCGACCGCGGGTTCCGACCCGCTGAGCCCCGAAAACAGCGCGCTTGGCAGCAGCCCAAGCTGACCCGATGACAGCCCCAGCCGAGACAGCGCCAGCGTCAGCCCCAGCCTCGTCAGCAGCGAGAGCAGCAGCACCGATGGAAGCTGTGGCAGCCGCGTCGGATCACCCGCCCACACCGCCGCGCCCAAAAACAGTCCTGCGACGATCCAGCCAAGCAGCAGCAGCCCATCGAGCACCAGCGCTGGCAGCGGCACAATCAGCGACAGCACGATCAGGCCCAGACACAGGAACACTCGTCCGGGCGACAGCGACGCTTGTGGCGTAAGCCAGCGCGTAAGGGCAGCCAACAATCGGTAAAGCTTCTGCCGCATTACGCCCATCTTGGGACGGCGCGTGGGCGACTGTCAACGACGGCGCGGGAGCGAGCGCGTCATCGGTTTCCCTGGGCTGTGCAAACTGCGATAAAATGACTGCGCAAAAGACCGAGTGACCGTCGCATGAGCAGCTTCGCGCTGAGCTACACATCCGTCAAAGCCTGGGCCGAGCGACTCCGGCTGCCGTTTCGCGCCAGCGAGGAAGCGGGCCAGATTGGAGCGCTCCTTCACCAGTTCATCTTCCATTTCCTGGATGATCAGCCGCGCGATCTTCTCGGGATCCTCGGCCTTGTCGAGCATCGCGTTGATGTTCGAGTTGATGATGTCGGACAGTCGGGAGAAAACGCCCATATCAGAACCTTTCGTCGTATCTTCTCGGGGATGGTGTTCTTGTTTTTCTTCAGTGTGCCGATGAAGAAGGTGGAGGTCAGAAGAGGATGCGCGCCACGATAAAGCCGGCGATGAAGAAGCCCCAGCTTTCGAACGGCCTGCGGCCCAGCCAGCTTCCGAAACGACCCAGTGGGCTGGGCTTCTGATACGGATCGCGGCTGTCGTAGTAGCGCATCTTTAGCTCCTGTATTCGCCGGTGTTGTCCCGGCATGGATCACTTGATTGCAACCTGCGTGCCAGGTTTTTGGTAACCACCTAGAACCCTGATTTTAATTAATA
>ERZ650309.1750-NODE-1750-length-10128-cov-5.165492_pt1 | contig 10128 bp, 6 predicted proteins | sample MGYA00376245_ERZ650309 | MGnify/ENA primary metagenome ERZ650309 (study PRJEB26733, sample SAMN07839294) | wastewater metagenome | biome: urban; feature: wastewater treatment plant; material: waste water | place: USA: North Carolina | collected 2016-04-26 ...
ACCCATGTGCCAGACTTTTGTCAATAAATTTTATTTGCTAAGGGTTATTTCATGGTTTTAATACCATAAAACAACCCTTTTCACGCACACAAAATTTACCACCTATATTGCCGCTGGATTTAATTCTGGCAATACACAATTGTGCCAGAATCAAATCCAAAGATAGTTGGCTCTATGAATGATGCTGAATTTTGGTTTGGATAAACCCAATGGTCGTTCAATTTTTTGCGTAAGGCCTCAATTAAATAACCAACGAATGGCAGAATAATCAGCTACAATATTGGCATCTAGATGAATAATGGAAATTTAACCTACAAAAGTTTCTATTTAAGTGAAAAACCTGTACTCGTTAAATTCATTTATTTGGATAATGAATGTGTTAACTTAGGAGGTTATTATGATAAAAACTTACATATCAGTAGCAATTTTGGTATTATTGTACTTAAGTGTTAGGGATATTAACTTCAGTAATCGAGTTATTGCGGTATATGAACTCAACAAAAGTAATCTAGAACGTGATATAACTAAATACCGAGATAATTGTAACGAAGTTATGTATAGCATGAATGAGTACAATCGCCGAATGAATTATTATTATGATGGAATTGATAGGCTTACAGCTCGAAAAAACACTGTAATTTTGATAGGTGTTATTTTGGGTCTTGCATTGATTTATGTTAATTGTGGCGTTTAGTACAGAAAAATTCTTTAAAGTAATAGATATTATTATAATGACTAAGCACCAAATATTTGAACTAACTAACAAACGTATATACTTGCCTGTTGCGGGATCAACCATCCAAGCCGGATTTCCAAGTCCTGCTGCAGGCTATGAAGATGAAGCTCTAGATATTAATGATTTGGTTGTCAGTAATCCAACTGCGACATTTTATGTCCGGGTTAAAGGTAATAGCATGATAGATGCTAATATTTTTGATGGCGATATATTGGTTGTCGATAAATCTATCGATCCGTGTCATGGTAAAATAGTGATTGCCGTCATTGATGGCGAATTTACTGTAAAAACCCTATATACTAAGGACGGAGTAGTTAAGCTGATACCTGCTAATCCTGAGTATCCAGAAATACTGTTACGTGACGAGCAGGAGCTTAACATTTGGGGTGTTGTAAGTTACATAATCCATAAAACATAATTCAGAAACATATTACCATGTGCTCACAATATGAAATAGTTATCCCAATCAACAAAATCCCTGCCGAGGCTAAGCTTAATAACTTATCTCCTGATATAACTTGGGATAACCATATTTATCCCTACAGTTCTGCTCCGGTTATTTTACGGCAGCATGAACAAAATACTTTAAAGCTAATGTCTTATTCGCTTATTCCACACTGGAGCAAAACTTCTAAACCTAAATTCACAACTTATAATGCACGCTTAGATAGACCAGCGGCGGGAAGTGATCAATTAGAGCTAATCTATGATACTCCAACTTGGAAACAACCATTTAGAAGCCAGCGCTGTATTGTTCCACTAACTGGATTCTTTGAGTCTTGCCGTGAGGGCAGACATGCAGGAAATATTGTTAAGTTCAGCTCGAGTGAAGAGCAGCAAATTTTATATGCTGCTGGAGTATGGAATTGTTGGACAGATATGACTAGTGGCGAAGTAATTGATAGTTTTGCAATCTTAACTGACGAACCGATTCCATTCATTCGCGAAGTTGGGCACGATAGGCAGCCAGTATTCTTAAATTTGGAGGATGCCAACACCTGGCTAAACCATCAGCAATTACCAGCAAAAGAAGCTTACCACTTTCTAAAAGACAGCCAACAGCCCATTAATTATGACGTTAAAAATGTAAGACCTCTTAAGGGATTCAACCAATATGATCTCTTTAATTGACGTTAATAACTTCTATGTAAGTTGTGAGCGTGTATTTCAACCTTGTTTAGAGAATAAGCCTGTTGTAGTCTTATCTAATAATGATGGCTGTGTAATCGCCAGGAGCGCAGAAATTAAAGCACTCGGTATAAAGATGGCGCAGCCATACTTTGAGATTGCCCATTTAATCAATAAACATAAGATCCAAGTATTTAGCAGCAATTATACTCTATACGCAGACATGTCCAGACGATTTCAGGAAACTGTCAAACAATTCGGCGTAAGGCAAGAGGTTTACAGCATTGACGAAAACTTTCTTGATTTAACTGGTATACCTAATTTAACTAGCCATGCGCAAAAAATCAAGCAAACCGTGAAGCAATGGACTGGATTGCCTGTTTGTGTTGGTATAGCGCCTACTAAAGTCTTAGCTAAATTTGCTAATCACCTTGCCAAAAAACATAAATTTTTGAATGGTGTGTGCAATTTAGCAGAGCTAGGCGAAGTCAGAGTAGCTAAAGCTATGCAAATCACTGATGTATCAGATGTCTGGGGTATTGGGCGTAAACTGGCCGAACAATTAAAACTAATGGGAGTTAAAACAGTCTATGAGCTAAAAATAGCTAATCCCAAACAATTAAGTAAACTATTTTCAGTTAACGTTGAGCGTATTATTTACGAACTAAATGGTACTCCATGCATTGAGCTTGAAGATCACCAGGAACCAAATAAACAAATTGTATCATCACGCAGCTTCGGTAGGGCAATCAGCGACCGTGATGCTTTGCTTTCGGCTTTAACTTATCATGCGGAACAAATCAGCACCAAGCTAAGGAAACAAGGATTATTCGCACGCAATATGACGATATTTGCACATACCAATCGCTTCAAAGATAACTATCTCTGTAATTCAGTAAATATGGTGTTTCCAGCAGCACTAGATAGCTTCAGGCACATGACTAAGTATCTTGACAGGGGATTAGATAGTATTTACAAACCTGGAATTTTATTCAAGAAATCTGGTATTATCGTGAATGATTTAATTAGCAGTGAAGATGATACATGTGATTTATTTGATAAAGTCAATATTCAACATGATAACCTACTGCCAAGCCTTGAGATAATAAAGAGAAAATTTGGCAAATCTGCAATTCAGCTTGCTTCAGCTAATCTATCCAATGACTGGCAAATGCAACGACATTCAATCTCTCTGAACTATACTACTGAAGTTAGTGATATATTAACTATATCGTCAGAAAAAAAGAGCAGCTCACTTTCACGTACTAACTTTGCTACTCTAGCACCTACGCCATTAACTAAAAATTAACAACAAAATAAATTGGATCTACCCCGTAAATATCACAAATTTGCTGAAAATAACTCTCTTCTATTATTAACTCTGCACCTAAGTACTTTGGTATCTCGTAATTCATACTACCACCGTTATAAAAAGCATAATAATTACTATTCCAACAATTATATTTTAAGATTACATCCCCATCTCCATTTGTAGCAAATACACCTTTATCAGAAGTGCAAACACTGAGATCCAAAAGTGAAACAATGCTAGGGTTTAACCATAGGATTCTTATTGCCTCTAATTGTGATTGATTTAAAGAAATATCAGCAAAAATAATTGCATCTTCTAACGGATATTCACGATTAAACCCTGTAAAAATTTGGAGAGCTTCTATTTTGTTAGCAAAAGGGAAAATGTTTATGGAGGAATTTTCATGGAAGATAATACCTCCATAGCATTTTTTCTGGTTTATTTTGTTATTATTGGCATTTTTATTTTTCTCAGATAATATTTCAAAATGACCTAATCTTACCCAATTTTTATTTTCAGCAAAAAAACTTATTGGTTGATGTTTGCCATCGTTGTATGGCAAATCAGAGGGTCTTTGATTGAGTGAATTAGTTTGTGCTATTAATGTTTCTGTGTTAACTTTTATACTTTGATAAATAAGACTTTGGTCATTTCTAATTTTAAAATCATCATAGAGTTCTGTGTTTACTAGCTCTAAAAGTAAATCCGAAATTATAATGTGATTAGACGGAGTTTGATGTGAACGATTATAGAAATAATCTGGTTTTAAGCCATTGCGCCATTTGTCAGCTATTTTTAATTTTGACATAATATAATACATGTCAAATCCATTGTGATCAATTAGATGATATCTTGGATGAAAAGAATTCCATATATCTTCAACAGCTTCTGCTTCTGCGTTGCTTATTGGCGCATAAATAACGTTCTTATTAATAAATATAGATTTTATTTTCTCTATGTTAAACAGATCTTCAATAATATAATCAATAATAAAATAATTTGTAGGGTATATTTTCTTTAATACCACTTCAAATTTAAATCTATACTCTGAATTTCTTAAGCAATATTCATACAATATCTGAAGTACACTAGCAAACACAGAACTTTCAAACTTATCCTTATTTAAAATAAACCATTTTATTGGTTTGACCATCCTATTCTGATATTTTTTTAATAAAGTCAAAACACCAGAAAGAACTAATTGAACTCTTTGTGTCGTACACAACCTAAACCTAGATAAAAAAAGACAAATAAAGACCTCTTCAATACTCATCTCTAAATCATTAGATATTAAATTGCTTAGGTCAATCGGTAGCAATGAAGGAAATCTAGACATTATGTAATCAAATGATGCTTTGTAAATATTACCAACCTCGGCTCCTAAACCAATCTTTAAAAAAGTGATGACCAAATTTGAAGTAATTGATCTATAATATTTATCTAGAGATAAACCATATGAAATTAACTCATATAAATACTTTGTGGCATTCTCAGGATTGATTGAGTAGGCTCGTTCAAATGAATTTTGATCCACTAAGCCATGTGACCCACCGTCTTTACTAAATACAAATTTCGCAACTAAATAATATTCATATATTTCTTGATGGTTAACAAATATTTCGTCAAATAATTTATATTCTTTATTCCTATAATCAAAATATCGATCTCTTCTGTCTAAAATGCATATTATAAACCTCTTTAATTCGTCGGTAAGTCGGTTATTCTTACCTATAAACGTATCAAAAAAATATATCAACGGTTGGATATGATTTGAATTTGATTTTGCTGTGGTGACATATTCGGTTATCTCATTTAAACCCATATCCATAAATTGTTTTCTAACTTCAAAGGAATTGTGCAATGATGAGATAACTTCATCTATTCTAGCAACGTTTGCCTGCCTATATTCATTTTGATATTTAGATTTTACTGTGTGTTTTACAAAATTTGGCAATTCCTGCAGATTGACTATTTGCAGCACACGCTGTTTAAATTCTGGAGTAAAGTCATCATTTCTTTCTATTTGACACTTAGCGGATATCAATGATTGATTTAAAGCTAATGGAATACTATCGCTTACTTTATAAGTGGCTTCAATATGTCCTAAGATATTTTCTTCATCCGCATCTAAAATGCATGTTTGGTAAAGCAAACAGATAATTAACGGAGAGACTTCACCCTTCGTTTGTTGAATAGTAAAATTTAAGCAATCTTCCAACCTATAGTCATATCTACAGTTCAGCAATTGTGAAAGTAAAAATAACGAACCATTAAGTTTATTAGTTTTGAAAAATTTCTCAAACCACTCAATTTGAAAATGGCTAGTACTTTTACCATCAGTATGAAGATCAATACTGTCTGCAATTGACTTTAATTTGGTGATATGATCTACCCCTAATTGGTTATCAACGCCATAGAATGTTTCAAATGCATCAAATATATCTTCTGCAGAAATATCTTTCCTATGTGTATATGCTAATAAATAACGTATTCCTAATCCATAAAAATATTCTGCTTTTAATTGTTCTTTCGCTATTGCAAAATATTTAGCTAAAGTAAACGAATATTCAAGCAGTTCCTCATGATAAGTACTATCATTTTGTTGAAGATAAAATAACTCCTCTAATCTTGTCAAAATAGATAGCCTAAAATCATTTTGCTCTACTGAACATATTAAATTAAATAGTCCAGCTACATTAAAAGCAAAATTATTAATCGTAAATAAGACATCCAAAATTTTATCGTATGTATCCTTTTGTTTACATAATTCCAAGCCTTCAGTAATGGTATTAAAAATTATGTCTCTTATATGATAAATGTCCATTAATCTTGGCTTTAAAATATTTTTGGGCTCATTAATTAAATAATTAAAGGCATCAATCAACATATCTTCGCGAGTCTGCGACGCAGAGCATTTTATTTGGAATACCTTTATGACAAAAATAATCCAATTAAAAAACCAGTTTCTAATTTTAAATAATTCAATTACTTGCGACACTAATTGGGTATTACTTATTTGAACCTTTAACTGTGTGAAAAACTGTTCTAAAACTATTTTCTCTTTATCATAAACGTTTTCAAATGATAAAATTTGATGAGCCAAATTAATTAAATCTGAATTAAGGGAATAATCTTTAGGCTTTTTAAATTGCACAAATATAGAATGGTTTGAAATAAATTCATTAATATATTTTTTATCATGAAAATTATTTAGTTCATCAAATATAATTTCTAGCTCTTCATTATTTCTCTCTGAATAATACGTGTTAACTAAATTATTTAGCTTAGCTAATTCATTATAAACAAGATAATAGCGTACTAAATGCCTAATATCGTCTATTACATGAGTTTCCTCCGATAGTAATAACTCAATGTAATCATGCCACGGTGCATCATTGCTATGTAGATAGCATAAATAACAAATTTCTAATCCACTGCGAAATGGTAGAGTGGCTTTACCTTCATATATTAATAAGTTATAAACTTTTGAGTATCCAAAAATAAGCCCGAACAACTCTATATACTTAATAAAAATTTCATTATATTGATGTTCTAATGAGGATAAAACCTTTTTCATTTCAGACACGATTGCAATTTCAGAAAAACTACAAATACTATTTCTAATGATATTGTAGTTTTTGATAATTTCCTTCCAATTATTACCAGAATAAACGCTTTGATAGATAAAATCTTGATTTATTAATTTAGAAATTTTATCAATATTGCCACTATTGTATGCAAGCACAAGATAATTACGATAGGCTTTCTGATACCCAAAAACACCTTTTTCATCAAACCAAATAAAAATTTCTTGATAAACCTTATTAATATTTACTTCTTTAGCAATAAATAATTCGTGCATGAATCGTCTGAAACTCTCATGATAAATAATATATCCATCATCTGATACATTATGCTTTAATATTGGTGATAATTTGCTTAATGAACGCTCTACATTCTTACCTTGACCTGTTATACCTTTAAGATCCTCACAGGATAGATTAAAATTTACTATAGACAATATTTGAGGAATGATAGTTTCTTGATCCAATTTACTGAGTAATAAATTATAATATTTCTCTATACTGCCATCATAAAGAGGGAGTTCATTAATACCTTGAATAATCTTATCATAAGATAATTTTCTTATCTCTTCAACTATATAATTTAAGTATAATGGGTTACCATTGCTTTTAGTTAGTAATATATCTGATAATGGTATTCCGTCAAAAATAATATTTTCTAATTTTATTTTACTTAGGTAAGCTTTAATTTCATTTTCTTGCCAAGCTGACATTTGAATATGTTCAAATTGATTAAATTTTTGAATAATTGTGGAAACAGGCTGTGAAAAGACTAGAATTGATACATTTTCATTAGAAGTTAATTTTAATATTTGTTCGATAATATTTATTTGTTCAAGTGAGAGACTCTTGCTTTGTTCGAAGATTCTATCTATATGATCTAGACCGTCAATTAAAATAATAGTTGGAGAATTTATTTTGGCTATTAAGCAATTAATCTCGCCTAATGAAGTAGCAAACATTGTTTCTTTAGCTTCTTTTAATTCTGGAAAACAGCATAAAATATCTGCCATTAAGTTACCATAAAAAACATCAGTCTTAATTCGATTCAAATAATCAGCATCATTTATATTAGTATAACAATAATGTTTTATTATTGATATACCACTATTGAACGAATTTTCAAGAATATCATTAATTAACCAAGATTTACCAGAACCAGGTTCACCAGTAATTAGTACTTTTTTTTTGTCTGTTACCTGTTGATAAATACTGCTTATTTCATTTATAAGTGATATTTTTTTATTAAGGTCAATAGGAAATGATTGCTCTACTGCTCCGTAATTTGTATTAACACCAAGCCTTTTTAAAATATTCTCTACTTCTACTGTTTCGGATTTACTTCTTGCTCTAGTAATTAGGTGTGCAACTTTAAGAATGAACTCCTCTCTGTTCATGTGATTGTTTGGGTAAACCCCTATGCCAATTTTATCAGCCTGATCAAGCAGTATATTTTCTAATACACTTGGTTCATAAACATTTAAACTAAATTTTGGAAATTGAGTTTCGATAACTAGGCACTTACAAAATTTCACAAATTCATTTCTATCAATATTTTTTGTTGATTTTTTAAATCTTTTCCAGTTATCTAATGGAGTAGTATCAATTGGCCATAATTTATTAATGTTTATTTGGAAAATTGTAGTTTGTTTTTCACTAAATGAATAATCTTTATCGAAAACTTCTTCCAAAACATCAATTAGTTTATCTGTTGGATTATCCCACGCTAAACATAAACGTAGTTCAACGTTTGAATGATGAGGATTGCTTTTCCAAGCTTTAAATAATTCATCAAGTGGTAAGCCGTAAGTTCCGTCAGCGGATAGATCTGATTTACTTAATTCATGATTATTAAATGGATTACTATATTTTATTTGTTTTTTAAAACACCAATTTGAATCTACAATTGTTAGATCATCAAATTTATCTTCTTTATATTGTTTTGCATCAATGGTAATACTTGAATGTTTCTCTTTTATTATTTGGTCTAATAAAAAGTAGGCACATAAAAAATCCTGATAGTTATACCCCTCATGAGCATTATTAAGCATCTTGTTCTACCTAAACAAATTAATAAACTGAATTGTATGTTAACTAAATAAGATATATTCTTGCCATATACAAATTTTTTTAAGTTTAAAGCATATTAATTAACTGCAAGTAATAAAATATGTTTATCTTCAATATAATCACGTAGAAATTATATCATTTTTAAAAATCATGAATTAGCTTATAATGTTGCGACATCATTCTCTTGACAATATAAATATAATATTTATGTACAATATAATATGTATTTATAGTATAATATTTACCAATATTTATTATATTGGAGAATGTTATGGCTAAAATAATTGTTGTTACAAATCAAAAGGGTGGCGTAGGTAAATCAACAGTTACAATGAATCTCGCTGCAGGTTTAGCTAAAATCAAAAAGGCTAAGGTGCTAGTGTTTGATGGTGATCCACAAGGTACTGCTTCACGCTGGGCAGCAAGTGCATCTGATGAATTACCTTATCCGGCAAATGTAGTTGGGTTAAGTCATCATGGTGAAAAAGCGCATAAGGAAGTAGCGAAGTTTGCCAAAGATTATGATTATATTTTGGTAGACTGTCCTCCTGCAGTTGAAAATAACTTTACTGATAGTGTATTATTAATAGCTGACTTAGCAATAGTTCCGATTGTCCCTAGTCCGGCAGATCTTTGGGCTGCAGTGGGAATTAGGAAGCTCATCACAAACGTGCAAGCATTGAATGAAGATCTTCAAGCTCGCTTAGTTGCAAATATGTGTCAACCAAATACAAAAATGAGTACTGAAGCTGTCAGTATTATTGATGATTTTGGATGGTTGGGGCCTTGCCAAAAACCTGAAAGTTTCTGCTATTGACAATGCCAAAACACCCTACATCAATTCTTTATACCAAAAATATCCACATAGTAAGTTAGAGGCTTCCGGTCTGGCAGTTGGATTACCGGCCGGGCAGATGGGCAACTCCGAGGTGGGCCACCTCAATCTGGGCGCAGGGCGCGTCGTCTATCAGGATCTGACGAGGGTCGACCATGCCATCGAGACGGGCGAATTCACGCTGAATCCGGCGCTGACGGGCGCGTGTGATGCCGCGGTGCGGTCGGGCGGCAAGGTGCACGTCATCGGGCTGCTTTCCCCGGGCGGCGTGCACTCACATGAGCGGCATATCCAGGCGTTTGTGCGCATGGCGGCGGCGCGCAACGTACCGTCAATTGCGGTGCACGCGATCCTCGACGGACGCGATATGCCGCCGCGCAGCGCGCTACCTTCGATTGATGCCATGCAGGCGGTTTGTTCCGAGACCGGCGCGCGGATCGCCACCGTTACCGGACGCTTCTAT
>ERZ650309.1751-NODE-1751-length-10127-cov-28.139098_pt1 | contig 10127 bp, 12 predicted proteins | sample MGYA00376245_ERZ650309 | MGnify/ENA primary metagenome ERZ650309 (study PRJEB26733, sample SAMN07839294) | wastewater metagenome | biome: urban; feature: wastewater treatment plant; material: waste water | place: USA: North Carolina | collected 2016-04-26 ...
AAAATTACTCGAAATGGCTTAACGTGCTTTAAATTCCGTTTCCTGAGACGACCCCATTTTGATTAAAAGCAACATATACGATCATTAAGCACAAACACCAGTAGATGAAATATCCACCGCCGACACCTTGACCATCAATCGGTTTATAAGCAAACCAACCAGCACCCATACCAAGAGCAGAAGACAAAAGTATGTACGTCAACCCATTTGCCTTTTCCATCAAAGCCATACACATAAGCCAGTAATGACCAAAAGGAATCATAAAATCCATACCGTCCACCTACATAAATCAGGTGTACAACACCTGTAAACTGTGTACATAACCTATGTGTAAACCTCTGTACAAATAAATAAAAACCATTGTTTTACAATGGTTTTTATTTTAAAAGGCGTGTATAGGTGTGTAAATACCTTATTGAATCAATTCAAAGCCTTTTTCGGTCAAAACTTGCTTAAAACGAAAAGCATAAGTTCGCTCTTTATGTGCCATATTCGCTTTTCTTGCAATACTAAAACGTACTTTTTCCATTTTGGTGAGCTTCTCTTCTACTTCATCCAAAATAGAAACTTGTGTCGCCTCATCAAATTTCTCAAAAAAGGCTATCGCCCGCTCAAGTTCCTGTTGTTCTTTATTCAGTAACTTTTCTGCTTCGCGGTCTTTCTCTAGTGCAGCTTTTTTCGACACGTCAGAAGGTTTTTTTTGTGGCTTCCAACTTTTTACATAGTTGTTTGTAATCGCATCGTGTAAGTATCTCGCTACATCACCAACCTTCCCTTTTGCATTTTGCTCTAGCGTGTAATCTATGTTTTTTTGAATTTGCTCAATATTAAAATCGTGCAGGAGCTTTTCAGCAACGGAGGTAATGATTCCGTATTTTAGTAACTCTGCTTTAATCGCATCCAACTCTTTTTCTTTCTCATCTATAAATTCTACAAGGTCAATTTGCTTCTCATCAATTTGTTCATCATCTTGTTCGCTCTCTACCTCTGGCACTGCTTCTTGCATATCAACGGCAATTCTTATTTGATCGCTTGGTTCGCAATAAAAACTAATACTGGTATATTTACGCCCTGTTTTTATATAATCAACTTTATATATAAAAATATCAGTACATTGGTTAATTGCTTTTACGGCTGGTTCAATAATAAACCGTCTTAAATCCTGAAATCTTTCATAACCTGTTTCAGAAAGGTTTAATCTTTCTGAAAGATAATCAATCTCTATTTCACGATAAAATTTTTTTCCATTGCCTTTATATTGATATGATTTTAATAACTCAAAAAGCGTTATATATTGAGCTTTATTCAGCGAAATAGCATTAGATACCAAATAAGTCGTAAAATTTTCGCCTAGCACCGTCAAAAATTCATGTACCGACTGATCGAACCGAAATTTGAGTGTCAGTGTTTTTTCATCGTAATCAATCCAAGAAAACCAATTTGTTAATTCAAATCTACCACTTTCTTGTTTAAGCCATAAGTCACGTCTTTTGATACTGACAATGGCTTCCGCCAAATCTTTATAAAATCTTTTGCTTTGTACGCCTGAATACTTTTTTATTTCTGATAAATGGAAAGAGTACGTTTTTCCCACAGGATCATCCTTACGCACTTTAGAAGCACCCATGATAACAACACGCTTTTCATTCGTAGTCGCTTTACATATTGACTCAATGAGTAAATTCGACTTACGAACCATGGGTAACGCCCCTCCATCACCTGACATATAGACACCCTCCAACCCTAAACCCATATCAATAAATTACAAACTTGGGCGGATTATATACAGAAAAGGTGAAAGGTGAAAATTTTTTTCAACCTTCACCTTTGAGCGAAAAACGAAACATTTTCTTCACCTTTCACCTTTCATTTTACAGGTATCAAATTCTCGATTTTAGCCAAAAAGAAGGTGAAAATTAAGTTAAATCCTTCACCTTTAGGTATCAAAGTCTCACCTTTAGGTATCAAAATTATCGCTTTTAATATGAAAGGTGAAAAGACAAAAACAAAATTCACCTTTAGGTATCAAAGTCTCACCTTTAGGTATCAAAGTCTCACCTTTCGAGGTATCAAAGTCTCACCTTTAGGTATCAAAGTCTCACCTTTAGGTATCAAAGTCTCACCTTTCGTTTTTGTAAGCCTTGCTGCGTAAGGGCTGCGGTGGTGTCCATAACAATAACAAAAAACAATACATTTAAAAAAACAAACAATTGTTGTTATCGCGTATGCGATATAAAGAAGTTTGTTGTTGTTTTATTTTTAATTTTTTAGACATAAACTAAAAACGGAGCAATACCCATAACAAAACATCGCCGTAAAGCCACATTCTAGGCGTTTTAAGCGCGTATAAGTGTTATGTCAGTGGGTATGTATGGGTAAGCCTAAAAACAGCGTTTTAGAGGCTTTTTTTTGATTCGTTCACAATCCGATACAACATCGTTCGAGACACACCAAATTGCTTCGCAATTTCCGTCACACTGTTTTTATTGTCAGCCATCAAGGTACAAACCATTTCTTTTTCACGAGCCGTCAATTTTTCTGGTCTTCCACCCTGCCGACCACGCGCACGGGCAGCCGCTACACCAGCTTTGGTACGTTCTTGAATTAATTCTTTTTCAAATTGAGCAAGAGAAGCAAAAATGTGGAATACTAAGCGACCTGTTGGTGTGGTGGTATCTATGTTTTCTTTTATGGAAACAAGCCCAACACCAAGACGGTCTAACTCACTCACAATTTCAATAAGATTTTTCATACTTCGACCGAGACGATCCAAACGCCATACAATCAACGTATCACCTGAACGAATATTTTTAAGACAATCAGCCAGCTCAGGACGTTCTTTATTCCCACGACCACCCGAAATATGCTCTTGGTATATTCTGTCGCATTTTGCCTCTTTGAGTGCATCAAGTTGGAGATCAAGAATTTGATCGTTGGTAGAAACTCGGGCATAACCAATACGTTGATTACTCATAATAACTTACCTATTAAAATTTATTATTTTCATTTTGAATAAATTTTTGTAATTCATCCTCACTTGGTAAATGTATAAGGTATTTTGATACAAATACTTGTTGAGTCATTCCCGTTGTTGCATATTTTACTAATTGCGTGTTTTTATTGGCACAAAGAATAATACCTATTGGCGGATTATTTCCTTCACTCATTTCATTTTCACTATAATAATTTAAGTACATATTCATTTGCCCAGCATCAGCATGGTCAAATGAACCAATTTTAAGATCAACAAGAATATGGCACTTGAGAATACGATGATAAAAAACTAAATCAATTCGATAATGGGTATTATCGAAAGTAATACGTTTTTGTCGTGCTTCAAAACAAAAGCCTTTGCCCATTTCCAGTAAGAAGGTTTGCAGATGGTTAATAATGGCTTGTTCGAGGTCAGACTCGCTATATTCGGTTTTTTCGGATAAGCCTAAAAATTCTAGCATATAGGGATTACGGAAAACGTCCTCAGCCGTTAAGCCTGTACCTTGTGCGTGTTTCTGTACAACAGCCTCTTTGTCGGTACTGAGTCCTGTACGCTCAAATAACATACTGTTCATTGCTCGTTGCAGTTCTCGCACTGACCAATTATTTTTTATGGCCTGATTTTCGTAGAAAAAGCGTTGGAGTGGTAGGTCAGCTTTGAGGAGTTCAATAATATGGGAGAAGCTTAAGGTGTTAATGAGTTTTTTGGCATCTAGTTGCCACTCATTAGACAGTTTTTGTGTGGTGATTGATGTTGGTTGTAATACATTGATACCGCTTTGCAGCATCATGGGTAATTGGTCAGACAGTGTCTGACCAATTTGAGGATAGGCTACATAAAATTGCCGAAACAATTTTAAATTCGTCTCGCTCAAGCCTTTTATGCTTTGTTGACGCAAGGTAGCAGCTAGTTTTGATAGCAGCCTCTCGCCATATTCAGCTCTATCTTGTCCGTTTTGTTCATACTCAAACAAGTAACAACCAATCAGCCAGTTACGCAGTGTTAAGGCGGTATTTGTAGCGACTTGCATTTGAAAATGCTCAGGCCTGCATTCAACGCACTTTGAGGCCAGAACTAAGTGCATTTATCAGATGTCTCAGGACAGGATTAATTGCCACTGAGCCTGCATTACATTTTCAGGACTGCATTTCATCGCGTCAGGACAGCATTAACTGCAAATGAAAATAGTGACGATAGCGCGTCAAATAGGCAAGCCTGCAGCCAGAAATTGACGGCGTAATTCTGTAACACGAGTGGTGTCTAATTGATGATTAAACAAGGCCTTGATTTCGGCAGGTTTGACATCAAACTGTTCCACGAGATCTTTCAAGTGGTAGCCATGACGCGTTAATGTCGGCTCCAGATCGTCCAACTGTCGTGACAACACGGACTCGACCAATTCAGCAGAAACTGGTATTTCCCCTGTTTGATAACCTGCTTCTAATGACATCGTGAGGTGTAGTTGGATTTGTAGTGGTGTGCGTAAACGGGAAGCTAACAAGTCAATAGCATCTAGCGTCAAGACCGATTCAACAGAGTTGCCATCACGCATAGAAGTATTGAGCAACCAGTGTAAATATTCACGTTGACTGCCTGCGATACCCTCCAAATTAAATACATCGGTTCGAAAGCCGATTTCCTCCATGGTGGGACGACGTAAATCGTTACGCAATTTAGGATGACCTGAAAGAATCACTGACAATCGCCCATCACCATCCTCAATCACTTCCATCAAACGCTTTAATCCTGTCAGCGTATGCCGATTCAAGTCGTGCGCTTCGTCAACAAACAAGGCAACAGGACGTTTATTCTTGCGTACTAACTCCCGTAACTCACGTTCACGCCGCTCCCCCTGTTTGGGAATTTGTATTTTATCAGTACCAAGATCGTAATACAGTGCAGTAATCAGGGTGGCGAGTTTGATACTGTGCTTTTCCACCGACAAAGATTTGGAGACCGTAATGCGATTCTCTTCCTTCAACTGTTGCTGTAACCGCCTCATGGTCACGGTTTTGCCGCTGCCGACTACACCACACACCGCAATGAGGCGACCCTCTAAAATTGCCCCTTTAATGTCTTTGAGCAATTGAGTATGCTGCTGCGTTTCATAGTAACCCGCTTGGCTGAATGGCTGCGTTAGCCCGTAATACTCCATCACTTCAACTCGCATGATCTTCTCCTCCTGTTTGATGACGGAAATAATGGCGCACGCGTGATAGTACGGTGTTGCGTATGAGCGTTTCTGCTAAGACCTGATCAATAAAGGCACGTTCTGCTGATGACAACTTCGCCAATGGACGAGCAAGGTCATCGGCAATCGCGAGTTTGGCCGCAATCACATGAGGAAATTGGTATTCCAATGACTGGGCATCAAAGGGCTGCTTTGGTATCGCTATGGTTCCCGTGGTCGGTGTTAAGCGCACATCATCACCTGACAATGCCGCTATGGGTAAGCCTATTTGATCGGCTAAGGCACGAATACGGTCAGCACGTTCGTCTGCTTTACCTCGTTTGAACGCACGATAACGATGTAGAGGAATAGGGCCTGATATTGGATAATAAGGCCCCGAACGATCACCCTCAAACTCGATATAAAGTTCGCTATCAAACAAACCCCACAGCAAGATAACCGTTTCACCAGCCATCGCGGGATCCACTTCATACGCTGTCCCGTCAATGGAGATGCGTGCATCGACACCGACTTTACGCCGTTCAGGCTCGCGGGCAAAACGGCAAAATTGCTCCCATGCACACATTTCACGAATCCCTTCCGTGGGTAAATTGGCTAACCAATCGTCTAAACGAGTATGATGCTCGGTGCGATGTTGGCGTAGGTTGTAATCATGAATCAAATAACGGTGTAGCCATGCGTTTGCTTGTTGTTCTGTTTCAGGCTTATGAAAGTGGTATAACGTTTCATAGGCATCTTTCACTGTACGAAAGGCGCGTTCGACCTTGCCTTTGGAGCGTGCCGTAGTACGAGAACCGTCTGAGCCTGCGGGAAGGTGTGTCAGCCATTCAATACCAAGTGCCAACATAACATTCTGAAAAACACGACTCTTGGCCACAGGGCCATTATCCAAATAAATCAGTTTGGGGCGACCCTGAAAAAGAAAGGTGGCATCCGCTTTGGGTGTCATTGCGTTAAATAAAAAGCGTAAGGCCGATTCTGCATCTTCCCCGTAAATGCAACGATATTCCTGATAGTTAACACCACTACGATCATCGACCACGCTAAATAACATCAGCGTTGGCATCCCTTTCGTGGGATCTATCCAGTCGGGTTTGTCGATATGCTTGAGATCCGAAGGTGACATATCAAATTGCCAGCAATCATTGCTATGTAGAGCTTGAAAACGGACGGCAGGTGGCTCTCGCTGTAGTCGGCCTTGATCCAAATGCAATTGCCTCAGATAAATATCGACAGTGCTTTTATGCAGTAAGCCTTGTGGGGCTTTGACAAGGCCGTGAGCCGTTTCAATGCCGTGCTGCTCTAATAACTCAATAGCACGCTGCGTGGACAGATGTCGGCCTTTTTTATTCGTGGTACGCAGTTTAAGCGCAGCGACCAGTTCACAGTAATGTTCCAGTTCAGGTTTTGGCAGCAGGCGAGGTTGGCCGTGATCGGCTCGATGTGCCGCCCGAGGTTTTAGACAACGCTTGAGCGCACGGTAGACTGTTGTCGGTGATACCCCATACAGCTCAGCCATTGATGTAATCTGGACGACACGTTCGGCGCTCTTACGCGGCAGCCGATCCAGTCGTTGCTGTAACTGCAACAACGAATCCGTAGGAATCTCTTTACGGCGATTGGAGGACATCACGTTCCGCTTCCGTCAGGTAGTTGTATAGCGTGGAACGTCCAACACCCATCATCCGACAAATTTCCTCTACCGTATGATTTCTTTCGTGATAAAGCCGTAAAGCAACGGCACGCTTGGTGGGGTCAAGACGTTTCTTGCGCCCACCTTGTCGACCACGCGCTCTTGCCGCAGACAAGCCTGCTTGCGTGCGCTCACGAATCAAATGGCGTTCAAATTCGGCTAATGCACCGAATAAGTGAAAAACCAACCGTCCACCAATGGATGTGGTATCAATATTTTCCTGTACACTGCGCAGACCAACATGGGCATGGTCAAACTGTTCAATCATGGCGATGAGATCTTTAAAAGAACGCCCCAGCCTGTCTAGTCGCCAAACAACTACGGTGTCGCCCGCGCGTAGACTCATCAATAATTGACTAAGCCCTGTACGATTTGCTTTGACACCACTGGCTTTATCTTCAAAAAGACGTTCGCAACCTGCTTTCTGCAATGCGTCTCGTTGCAGATCTAAATGTTGGTCATCTGTTGAAACACGAGCATAGCCGATAATCATGATGCGTCCAGATTTCACGTCAAACTTAAGTGTAGTTGGATATTGAAAAAAGGAGTGGGAATTTGGACGGTTTTTCGAGGGTATTTCTACAGAAATGGACTATTTTCAAAATGACCATCAAACCATCCTTTGATGGACACACTGGTAAGCCGTTTGGAAGGCTTTTTCATTTGCAGTTAATGCTGTCCTGACGCGATGAAATGCAGTCCTGAAAATGTAATGCAGGCTCAGTGGCAATTAATCCTGTCCTGAGACATCTGATAAATGCACTTAGTTCTGGCCTCAAAGTGCGTTGAATGCAGGCCTGAGCATTTTCAAATGCAGGTCGCTACACCTAGTGGCTTTTACGTACAACATCAGGATTTGCAGTGTATGACATCATTCAACCTTGTGCAAGGACATAGCTGCTAAAAGCGACAAAAGAAATTTGTTTGCCAGTTTGAGCAAGTTTACAGCTCCTATCTTTAGCACTTACAATCTGCAATGTATCAATGGCTACCTACGGCGATAGTCAGTTGATACAGACAAAAGCTCATCAGCTAAGGATGGGCTTTTTGTTTTTCAGACATAAAACCTCTCATTCATACTAAAAACTGCCTAATCGCTGCCCGAATAAGAACAGACACAGACTCTCCACTTTCCTCTGCCTTCTGCTTGAGCTTTTCAAGATCGCGCATTGGCAGACTGACTAAATACGGCTTATTACCTGTCGGAACGGCACTGACTGGGCGGCCTCTTGGTTGAGGTGGCTCAGGCTCATGGCCAGCCTCTTTCGCCCACTTTTCAGCCACCGCCATCACCGCTTTTTTCTCTTGAGCAGAGAGGGCTTTGTAATGCTTTTTAGCGATAGCTATGGTCGTTTTATGGGTATCCCGAAGATACCAATACACCCATTTTAACTGTATTTTTCGCTGCGAATCTTGCGCCAACTTGCTTTCAACCATAAATTACCCAAATATAAAACGTATATATCCTACATATAAACCATATTTAATCTATATATTTATTATACACGTTTTTACCGTAAAAAACCTAACCACTAAAATAATACTTGAAATAAAATGTAAAAGAGAAATCGTAGTTTTTGCGATGAAATATATTGAGATTCCTGCTATTTGCACAAACACAGTTTCTTAGCAATTGGATATTTCGTTGAAATAGGCATATACTCCAAAAACCTAAGCGAATAGGTTTATTAACAATGCCAACCGTCCTACGTTTTAATGGTCTTCGGGTGGTGGTCTATCCCAACGACCACCGTCCAGCCCATGTGCATGTCATTGGGGCAGGTTGTGAAGCGGTGTTTAACTTGAATTGTCCAAATGGTGCGTTGGAATTACGCGAAAGTTTTGGTTTTTCGAGCCGAGAGTTAAACCAAATTGCCGAACGGCTTAAAATCGAGCAGGCGATACTCTGTCCTGCATGGAAGGCCATACACCATGATTACTGATGCCGATGTACAAGCCGCAGAAATGCGGATGACTGAAAAACTCAACAACACCCCCCACGCGATTGCAGCTCGCTATGATCGTCGTGTCTCTCGGATTGTGGTCAGTTTGAACACAGGGCTAGAGCTAGCCATTCCCCCTCACATTGTGGAAGGTCTGAATCATGCTAAACCAGCCGAACTAGCTGAGATTGAAATTAGTCCGACCGGCTTAGGGTTACACTTTCCGACCTTAGACGCAGATTTATACATCCCTAGCCTGTTAGCAGGCGTATTTGGATCTCCCCACTGGATGGCCGCTGGTTTAGGTAAATTGGGGGGTTCTTCACGTTCTGAGGCTAAGGCAGCCGCCTCTCGAAGTAATGGCAAACTAGGTGGCAGACCGCGAAAAACAGCATCCTAGTGCATTGGAGACACAAAATTATGGGCATTGCATACGAAAAAGACATCATAGCTTGGGCAAATGAACAAGCCAGCTTCATTCGTGCTGGGCGTTTTGATTTGCTAGACATAGAACACTTGGCGGAGGAGATTGAGGACGTGGGCAAAAGCGAAAAACGAGAATTGGCGAGTCGTATGGCTCTGCTCTTATCCCACTTGCTAAAATGGCAGTTCCAATCAGGCAGACGTGGCGCAAGCTGGCAAAGAACCATCAAAGAACAAAGAAAAGCGATTACTCTTGAAATTAAAAGCACGCCAAGTCTTAAAGTTTCACTAAATGATTCCGATTGGCTAGCAAAAATTTGGGCAGATGCAGTTGCCAAAGCAGTCGACGAAACAGGGCTTGATGTATTTCCAGAGGTCTGCACATGGACAACCGAACAAATACTTGACCAAGAGTTTTTCCCCGAATAGAGCATAACCCCCTCAAAAATCGCGCATAACGCGCGATTTATACCTAAGCAGTATCTTTGCACTAAAAAATGATTAAACACGCTTAAAACGCAAAATAAACGTCATAGCATTGATGTTTTGTATTTAGATTTTCTTATATTTTCATTTTTGACCTAAAAACCATTAAAAATTGTGTTTTGAACCGTGTTTCGTTTCTTAAAACTGTCCTACTCCGCTTTAATCATCGTCTCCGCCAGTTAAACCACCTTACCCAGTGGCGCGATTAACCCAAACACTCTCAACTGGAACAAAGTTTTGAGAGGCGCGATGGCAGTCGCTAAAACCTACCAATGGAATCGCCCCACTATCAACCCTAAAAATTTCAGCTTGGCGATAGTCAGTAAAAACTTGCGATGGTGCGTCCCCCCACTGGGGGGATTGAGGGGGGAGAAAAGCCGCCCGATTAGGGCGACA
>ERZ650309.1752-NODE-1752-length-10127-cov-5.670473_pt1 | contig 10127 bp, 9 predicted proteins | sample MGYA00376245_ERZ650309 | MGnify/ENA primary metagenome ERZ650309 (study PRJEB26733, sample SAMN07839294) | wastewater metagenome | biome: urban; feature: wastewater treatment plant; material: waste water | place: USA: North Carolina | collected 2016-04-26 ...
TGGAGTTCAGACGTGTGCTCTTCCGATCTCGGTCCCGGAAGGTTCAGCAGCGGGCTGTGCGACATGCAGCACAGTGCCAGTTGCGTTTTCATGAGAGCCTCCCGGCGTGAGATGCAGGACGGTGGCGAGCTGTTCGCTCAGTTCAGGTGCCAATTGCGCGATGCCTGCGGCCGCGATGCACCGGTCCGGACGGATGAAGAGGATGGATTCCGGGTGACCGTCGAACCAGGTCTTGAGCGCACCGGTGCGATCGCCGACGATGACGACCTCGGGATCATCGTGACCGGTCCAGTTCAGCTGGGTGCTCGGCCGCGCGGCGACGAATGTCGCCCCGAGCTTGCGCCACATATCGAAAGCCTCTTCGCCCAGCAGTTTTCGCGGGTTGTTGTTCCAACTCAGAATTGTGAAGCCGGTCCCCAGGATCTCGTCGAGCAAGATGCTCTGCCGCTCGCGGGTATCGACCCGCGGCTGGATGAACAAGGTGCCGGCGGGGGCAGTTCCGGTCGGCGGCGCAAGATGCACCACTGCACCCTGGTCGTAACGCGGCATCGGCTTGAACCGCATCTCCAGGATGTAGTGCTTGAGCGTCGGAACTACCGACGCGGCCCGAATGATGCTGTCCCGCAATGTGGCAACGCGACGACTGGTCGGTGAGATGACCCGGCCCACCAGGGTCGAGAGGTCGATCATCGCGCGCGCGTGCTTGCGGCGCTCGGTGTCATAGGTGTCGAGCAGCGCGTCATCGGCGTGGCCGTTGACCACGGTTGCCAGCTTCCACCCGAGGTTGAAGGCGTCGCGAATACCGCTGTTGTAGCCCTGCCCCTGCCAAACCGGCATCAGGTGAGCAGCGTCGCCCGCCAACAACATTCGGTCCTTGCGGAACGATCCGGCGATGCGCGAGTGGTGCGTGTACACCCGGTGGCGGATCACCTCGACGCGCTCGGGGTGCGGAACGAACGGCTTGAGCATCCGTGCGATGAACTCAGGCCGCTCGACCTCTTCGTCGGATTCGTCGGCGTGAATCATGAACTCGAACCGGCGGATCCCGTGGGCGATGGAGATACATGCGTAGGGCCGAGCCGGGTCCGCGCCGACTTCACTGTTGGGATGGCCGAGCGGATCGGTCGCCACATCGATCACCAGCCAACGGGTTTCAGAGGTGGTGCCCTCGAACGTCACACCCATGATGTGCCGAGTCGCACTGCGGCCACCGTCGCACCCGACGACGTACTTGGCCCGCACGGGTTCTGCGCCCTCGATCTCGACGGTGACGCCATCGGCGTCCTGAATGCAGGTCGCCATCTGGGTGGCCCAGCGCACCGTCACGTGCGCGAAACGCTCCAGCCCACGCAACAATTCAGCGTCGACCATCGGCTGCACGAACCCATTGCGTCGCGGCCACCCGTAGAGCGGATTGGCCGGCGCCATCTCGGCCAGCAGCCGGCGCTTGCCGTCGTAGAACCGCAGGATCTGGTTGGGCACGGTGTGCGGTAGCACGTGGTCGACCACGCCGATCGCCTGAAAGGCGCGCAGCGACTCGTCATCGAGCCCCACCCCCCGGGGGTAGTCGATGAGACAGTCCCGCTCTTCGATCACCAGGGTCTGGATACCTTGCAGGCCAAGGATGTTCGCCAGAGTCAGCCCAACCGGGCCGGCCCCGACGATGACGACATCCACGGATTCGGTCACGCCGGTAGCTCATCTCGCTGCACGCCCAGCAGGAAGTCGATGTGCAGTTTGTTGAAGGTATCGGGATCCTCGTATTGCGGCCAGTGCCCACAGTCCGGCATCACCACGAATTGAGCCCCCGGAATCATCTCCGAGATGCGGCGACCCTCCGACACATCCGCGGTCGGGTCATCGCTGGTCCACAGCACCAGAGTCGGTGCCTTGATCGCACCGTATTCCTTGGGGCCCATCAGGTTCCGCTGTCTGATCACCGGATCCTGCAGAGCCATGATGTCACTCATCGCAGCGATGAAGCCGGGCAGTTCGTAGATGTGCTGGCGGCTCGCGACGATGTCGTCGTAGTCCTTGGATTTGTCGGCCATCAGCCATTTGATACGGGCCTGCACCGTTTCCCAGGTCGGGTTCTCGACGGCGGCCATGGACAGCGTGATGATCCGCTTCATCACCTCGGGGTCTGCCTGCGACCCACCGGCGGTGTTGAGCACCAGACGTTCGATGCGATCAGGCTGGTCGGCGGCCGCACGTGAAGCCACCCACCCACCGAGCGACTCACCGGACAGGTAGACCTTCTCTGCGCCGATCGTGTCGAAGAACGCGATGAGATGGTCGACGTAATGCGAAACCTCAAGTGGGTGACCAGGTTTGTCGGTGTATCCATGACCGAGCATGTCGATGGACCATGTCGAGAAATGCTCGGCGTGTGCCTGGATGTTGCGGACGTAGGCCTCGGCGTGACCACCAGATCCGTGCAGTAGCACCAACGTCGGCTTGTCCCTGTCACCGGCATGCAGGTAGCGGGTACGAACCCCCGCGACATTGAGGTAGCCCTGCGAAAACGCGACACCTTGCAGGTCGCTCCAGATGCTCTCGAACCTGTCAGTTCCAGTCATTCGGTCCTTCTCCGGCGGAAATGGCATTCTCTTGTAGCGCGAACAATCTGTGCTAATATCGCACTACCATGTGCACTATGTATAGAGCATCACTCTCGCGATGACCGCTGTCAAGCGCGAGGGTGAGAAAGTGACGGCCGGGTCTCAGACCCTGGGCCGCGGCCTCAGTGCACTTCAAGCCGTTACGACAGCGCCGAACGGCATTACGGCACAGCAGGTCGCCGACCACGTCGGCGTACACCGGACCATCGCCTACCGACTGCTGTCGACGCTGGTCCAGTACCGATACATCACCAAAGGGGACGACGGCCGCTACCGACCGGGCGCCGCGCTGGCGACCCTGGGTGCATCGTTCGACAACAATCTGCGCCAGTTGTGTGCTCCGACGCTGCGCACCCTGGCCGACGACCTCGGATCCACAGTCTCGCTGCTGGTGGCAGAAGGTGACCATCAAGTGGCCATTGCCGTCATCGTGCCGACACTTGTCTTCTACCAGTTGGCTTTTCACGAAGGCAGCCGCGAACCCCTCGATCGCGGAGCCGCCGGCGTTGCGCTACTGTCCAGCATGCCGGCACGTCCGGATGAACGTGAGTTGGTGCCCCGGACCCGCGAGACGGGCTGGGTCATCACCCACGGCGAGATCGAACCCGACACCTTCGGCCTGGCCGTTCCGGTCCGCCGGCGGCCCCCCGCTCCACCCACCTGCATCAACGTCATCTCGCACCGCGAGGACGTGCTGTTGAAGGGCAAGGATGCCGTCATCGCGGCGGCCCAGCGGTTGTCGGAGATATTGAGCTGATCGCCTCCGCTCGATCCGCCACCGACCGAAAGGAATTGAGCCAGTGAGTAACTGGGATCACGAAGTCGACGTCGTCGTCCTGGGCACCGGTGGGGCGGGTCTGACCGCAGCCCTGACCGCCGCGGCCAACGGAGCGGAAGTCGCCGTGTACGAGAAGGCGGCGACCGTCGGTGGCACCACCGCCGTGTCCGGTGGCATCGCATGGATCCCAGCACACAATCGGGCCGCGTCCGGAGAACTGACCGTCGACGACGCCATGCGCTATCTGCAGGCCCAGTCGCTCGGTGCCATGGACCTCGCCCTCGTCGAAACCTTCGTACGCACCGGGCCCCGGATGCTGGAATTCATCGAAGCTCAGAGCGAGCTGAAATTCGAAGTCGCCGAGGGTTTTCCGGACTACAAGCCCGAGCTGCCCGGCGGACAGCCCGGCGGCGGACGCTCACTCAATGCCAAGCCGGTCAATCTCGCCGAGCTCGGTCCGTGGCGCGACCGCATCACGTCGTTCCCGGCCGACTTCAGCAATGTCGGCATCGACGCCGAGACCCGCGCCCGCATCCACGCCGCCGTCGATGACGCGGACGTATGTGTGGCAGGTACCGCGTTGATCGCCGGGCTGCTCAAGGGACTGCTCGACCGCGGTGTCGTCCCGGTTACCGAAGCCCGCGCAATGGAACTCTTCGTCGCCGACGGCCGGGTGACCGGCGTGCGAATCAGCGTGGACGGCCATGACATTCGCGTTGGCGCCCGCCGCGGCGTGGTGCTGGCCACGGGCGGTTTCGAGTGGGACGCCGACCTGGTCGACGCTTACCTGCGCGGCCCGATGCACGGTCCGGTGTCCCCACCCAACAACACCGGTGACGGACTGCGGATGGCCATGGCGCAGGGTGCGGATCTGGCCAACATGGGCGAAGCGTGGTGGGTGCCGATCGTGCAGATCCCCGGTGACACCTTCGAAGGCAAGCCCCGCAGTCGCAGCGTGCGACTGGAGCGCACCCGGCCGCGCAGCATCATCGTGAACCGGGCCGGGCGCCGCTTCCTCAATGAGGCAGGCGAATACAACTCGATGGCCGGCCCCTTCCACCACCTCGATCCACGCTTCGGCTATCTCAATGACCCGGCGTGGATCGTGTTCGACGCGCTGCACCTGAAGAAGTACGGGTTCCTGGGCGTCGACCCTGACGGAACCGGGGCGAGCGGACCGACGGGCAATAGTGAAGTGCCGGAATGGTTCTGCCAGTCGGCGACGCTGGAGGAGCTCGAAGAGAAGACCGGCATCTCGGCCACCGGCCTGGCTGCCACGCTGGCCGCGTGGAACACCAACGTGGCCGACGGGATCGACCCCGACTTCAACCGCGGGGCCAGCGCATATGATGGCTACTGGGGTGACGCCTCCGGAGCTACCCCGGCGCTGAAGACGTTGGGCCCCATCGACACTGCACCCTATTTCGCTGTTCCGGTCACGGTCGGAGCGATGGGCACCAAGGGCGGTCCGCGCACCGATCGCGACGGCGCGGTGCGGCACGTCTCCGGTGCAGTGATTCCTGGCCTGTATGCAGCGGGCAACGCGATGGCCGGCGTGACAGGTAAGGCGTACGGCGGCGCGGGCGGAACTCTGGGCCCCGCAATGGTTTTCGGCTACCGCAGTGGCTATGCCGCTGCGACGGGAGAATCAGCGCCGGTGTGATTTCCGGCCGTCGAGATGACGGTTGTTGACGGATTTCGGCTGAATTCCGTCAACAACCGTCAGCTCGGCAGGAGTCAGGGCTGATCTTTGACCGAGGCGCGAGGCGGACCGGCAGTCCGCCAGTCCTCGAGACCGTCTTCGACCAAGCCGACCGGGAAGCCGTTCTCGTGCACCTGGGACCAATGGCTGTGGTTCAATTCGTGCAGCGTGAAGCACGCATTCAACGAGTTGTAGAAGCCCTGGTTGTCCTGCGTCTGGTTGACCGACTCTTTGATCAACAGCGCCGCCATGGTCGGTACCTTGGCGATCCGGCGGGCGAATTCCACTGTCTTGTCGGCGAGTTCGTCCGCCGGGAAGATCTTGGACACCATGCCGAGGGCGTGGCCTTCCTCGACCGACAGCGTGTCCCCGGTGAGCATCAGTTCCTTGGTCTTGCGCGCACCGAATTCCCAAGGATGCGCGAAGTATTCGACGCCGCACATGCCCAGCCGGGTCCCGACGACGTCGGTGAAACGGGTGTTGTCGGCGGCCACGATCAGGTCGCAGGACCACATCAGCATCAACGCCGCCGCGTACACATCGCCGTGGACCGAGGCGATGGTGATCTTGCGCAGATTGCGCCAGCGCCGGGTGTTCTCGAAGTAGTGGTGCCACTCCTGCAGCATCAGGCTCTCGGCACCCTGCCGTGTGCCGCCGTTCACCCGGAAGCTCGGGTGCTGATCCGGACCCGGGGTGTACTCGCTGCGCTGCACCTTCGACCCGACGTCGTGACCGGCGGAGAACATCGGACCGTTGCCGCCCAGGATCACCACGCGCACAGTGTCATCGGCCTCAGCGCGCAAGAACGCCTCGTGCAGTTCGACGAGCATGCCGCGATTCTGGGCATTTCGCGCCTCAGGACGGTTCAGCATGATGCGGGCGATGGTGCCCTCGTCGAGGGTCTCGTATGTGACGTACTTGTAGTCGGTCAATGTCGTGCTTTCTCTACAGGCTCAGAATGGTCGCCGAGGCGGTCCCCGGAGCACCATAAACCTGAGCCAGACCGACGCGTGGGTTGTTCGGCACCTGCCGCTCCCCCGCTTCGCCGCGGAGCTGACGTACCAGCTCGTGCATCTGACGCAGACCCGACGCACCGATGGGCTCGCCGTTGGCGATCAGGCCGCCGTCGGTGTTGATCGGCAATGAACCACCGATCTCGGTGGCGCCGTCGAGGAGCAACTTCTCCTGGTCGCCGTCGGCGCACAAGCCGGTCTCAGCCATGTGGATGACCTCGGCGCCGGCGTCGGTGTCCTGCAGCTGCGCGATGTCGACGTCCTCGGGACCGATGCCGGCCACCTCGTAGGCCGCCTTCGCCGCGTAGACCGTCGGCGCGACATCCTCATCCAACGGTGCCGAGGTGCCGTGGACCTCGTAGGCACCGAAGGTTCGCGTACGAATCTCGCTGGCGCGCACATAGACCGGCTTGTCCGTGTACTTGTGTGCGATGTCGGCGCGGCACATGATGACCGCGGCGGCACCCTCGTCGGGTGCGCAGAACATGTACTGGCGCAACGGGTAGTTCAGGACCGGTGAGGCCATGATCTCCTCGACCGAGATCTCCTTGCGACGGAACGCATTCGGGTTCAGGATGCCGTTGCGGAAGTTCTTGTTCGCCACCCGCGCCAGCGTCTCCTCGGAGATGTTGTGCTTGTGGATGTAGTGGTTGGCCTTGATGCCGAAGAACTTGGTGGTGACGAACTGCCCGTTGTTGGCGTACCACTGCGGCAGCGCGAGCTTGGCGGGGTCGTCGGTGAAGGCGCCGCGGGGGTGCTTGTCCAGACCGATCGCGATGCCGATGTCGTACTTGCCCAAGCGAATCGTGTCCGCGGTCTGCTGGATGGCACTGGCCGAGGTGGCACAGGCATTGAACACGTTGGTGAAGGTGATGCCGGTCAGTCCGACCAGACGCGTGACGGCGTCCGGGTTCGAAACCTCGTAACTGCCACCGAAACCGAACTGGATGTCTTTCCACTCCAGCTTGGCGTCAGCCAGCGCGGCCTGGATGGCCTCGGCGCCCATCTCCATGGCGGTCTTGTCGAACCGGCCGAACGGGTGGATCCCGACGCCGATGATCGCTACGTCATTGCTCATTACGACAAACCCCTTAATCCATACTCTTCGCGCAAGCGCTCATCGGCCAACCGGCTGGAACCAGAACGTGACGAGCTCATTGCCCTCGGCGTCGGTGGCGAAGGGAGCCATGGTCAGCTCGACCTCCATACCGAATTCCAGCTTGGCCGGGTCGTTTTCGGTCAACCGACCCTCGACGCGGATGACGTCACCGAGCTGCACGAGACCGACGCCGAACGGCACGAAGTCCTTACCGGTCGGGCCGGCGTACGGAGCACCGGGGGGAAAGCCCTGCGTCGTCCAGGCGATCACGGTGCCGCGACGCGGGAGCAGCAGGTCAGCCATCTCGGCCTTGCTGCACTTGGGACAGATCGGCTGACGCGGGAAGACGGTCGCCGCACAAGCGCCACACTGACTGCCGATGAGCTGCGGATTCTCGTCGGGCCACGTGGAAATCTCGGGGGCAAGTGCCTTCTGCATGAGCGATCCTCCAACCGCCGAAAGAATACGTTGGCGAAATAGTACAACAGCATTACTGAAAAGCGGTAACCCCATTCTCATTCGCTACATCGCCGAGCAGGCGGGCTGTCGCGGCGTAGACATCGAGCTCGCCGGAAGCGATGTCCGACGCCAGTGCGTCCAGGCGTGCATGCCCACGAAGTGCGCTCTGCGCCAAGGACAACAGCTGCGCCCGGGCCCGCGCAATACGCCGTTCCGGGTTGTCGGCACGATGGTGTTCCTCGATGGCTTCCACCAACTCATCGATGCCTTGACCTTGTGCCGCAATGATCTTCACGATCGGAGCATCGGTCTCGGCATGAAGGTCACGCACCGTCTGGTCGGCACCGTCGCGGTCTGCCTTGTTGACGGCGACGATGTCGGCGACCTCGAGCAATCCCGCCTTGGCCGCTTGGATCGCGTCTCCCGCACCAGGATTGAGGATGACGACAGTCGGTTCGGCCACCGCCGCGATCTCGATCTCGGACTGCCCGACGCCGACCGTCTCGATCAGGATGACGTCATAGGCCAGCGCGGCGAGCAGCCGGATTGCGGCGGGCACCGCCGCCGCCAGGCCTCCGAGGTGACCGCGGGCCGCCACCGAACGGATCAACACGTCCGGATCGTTGATGTGCTGAGCCATCCGGATCCGGTCCCCGAGCAGGGCTCCCCCGCTGTACGGCGATGACGGATCGACGGCCAACACCGCGACTCGCTGACCGCGCGCACGGTAGGCGGCAACGAGCACCGCGATCGTCGTCGACTTGCCGGCACCGGGTGGCCCGGTGAGACCGATGACCCTGATCGGCGCCGACTCGATGGCCGACAGCAACTCGTCCCGACGCGGACTTTCCACCATGGACAGCAGTCGACCGGCAGCACGCACCGACCCGCCGCGAGCCGCTGCGATCAGTTCAGAAATCGTCTTCTCGGTCATCTATCGCGACCCTAATTGCGTCGCGGCCGGACGGGGGCATTCCGGCCGCGTCTGCTCAACCCCGTCACTACGCTCGCCCCACTGCACGGTTCCGGCTTTCATCAAGACTTGTCCCCTCGGGGTCGATTGAGAATACTATTCTCTCAATCCGAGAGTGATAGTTGCAAGAAGGGGATGACATGGACATCGCAGGTGTTTCTGCGCTCGTCGTTGGTGGTGCCGGTGGACTGGGCGAAGCGACGACCCGTCGCTTGCACGCGGCCGGCGCCAAGGTCGTGGTCGCGGACCTCGCCGACGAGAAGGGCGCGGCACTCGAAGCCGAGCTCGGCATCAAGTACGTGAGCACCGACGCCACCTCCGAAGAGTCCGTCAATGCCGCCATCGCCGAGGCGCAAGCCCTTGGGCCACTACGCATCTCGGTGGACACCCATGGTGGCCCCGCCGCCGGCGGCCGACTGATCGGCAAGGACGGCTCACCCCTGGATCTCGAGGGCTTCGAGAAGACCCTGAAGTTCTACCTGACCGCCGTATTCAACGTGATGCGCCTGGCGGCCGCGGCGATCGCCAAGACCGAGCCGCTCGACGAGGGCGCTCGCGGCGTCATCATCAACACCGCGTCGATCGCCGGCTACGAGGGCCAGATCGGTCAGCTGCCCTACGCCGCCGCCAAGGGTGGCGTGCTCGGCATGACCCTGGTTGCCGCTCGCGACCTGTCCCCCTTGGGAATTCGCGTCTGCACCATCGCGCCGGGCACCATCAACACCCCCGCCTACGGCAAAGCGGCCGATCAGCTGGAGCAGTACTGGGGCCCGCAGGTTCCGTTCCCGAAGCGTATGGGCCGCTCCACCGAGTACGCGCAGCTGGCTCAGGCGATCGCCGAGAACGACTATCTCAACGGCGAGATCATCCGACTCGACGGCGCCCTCCGCTTCCCGCCGCGCTAGCGAAACCGCGTCAGTGAAACTGCAGGGCAAGGTCGCGTTCGTCGCCGGTGCCAGTCGTGGCATCGGCGCGACGATCGCCGCGGCGCTGGCCGCTGAAGGCGCCTGCGTCGCAGTAGCCGCCAGATCCGAAGAGCAGGGCAAGCTGCCCGGCACCATCGGATCGGTGGTTGCCGCGATCACCGAAGCAGGTGGTCGCGCACTACCGGTACCGTGCGATGTCTCCGACGAGGCATCGGTGGAAGCTGCTGTCGCCCAGACTGTTTCAGAGTTCGGCGGCATCGACATCCTGGTGGCCAATGCTGGCGTGCTGTGGCTCGGCCCTATCGAGTCCACCCCGCTCAAGCGCTGGCAACTGTGTCTGGACGTCAATCTGACCGGCGTCTTCCTGGTCACCAAAGCCGTGATCCCGCACGTACGGGCGCGCGGTGGCGGTTCTCTGATGGCCATCACCACCACCGGCGTCGGCATGCCCGGCGCCAACGCCTACTGGGTATCCAAGGCGGCAGCGGAGCGGTTGTACCTCGGCTTGGCCGCCGACCTGCAGCCTGACAACATCGCCGTCAACTGCCTGAGCCCT
>ERZ650309.1753-NODE-1753-length-10126-cov-3.619700_pt1 | contig 10126 bp, 8 predicted proteins | sample MGYA00376245_ERZ650309 | MGnify/ENA primary metagenome ERZ650309 (study PRJEB26733, sample SAMN07839294) | wastewater metagenome | biome: urban; feature: wastewater treatment plant; material: waste water | place: USA: North Carolina | collected 2016-04-26 ...
ACTTCCGTGTACATGACACAGGATTTGGGCACAGCTGTGATGCGTTATGAAGAATTTAAATTTGACAAACTTATATATGTCGTTGGAAATGAGCAAGATTACCATTTTAAAGTACTTTTTCTCATACTTAAAAAACTAGGCTACGAATGGGCCGACCGACTGTACCACCTGTCCTATAACATGGTTGACCTCCCTTCAGGGAAAATGAAATCTCGTGAAGGAACTGTTGTAGATGCCGATGAATTGATTTCGGAAATGGTGAATGAGGCCCGCAAGCTATCGATTGAACTGGGCAAACTCGATGATTTTGATTCACCTGAAGCACTCCGGTTGTTTGAAATTCTGGGATTGGGTGCTCTCAAGTATTTCATCCTTAAGGTGGACCCTGAAAAGCGGATGCTCTTCAATCCCAATGAATCAATCGATTTTAATGGCAATACCGGCCCCTTCATTCAATATACTCATGCCCGTATCCGGTCAGTTCTCAGAAAAGCCGAATCAATGGGACAATTCAAAGGCATCGATGCAAAATCGATGGAGGTTGAAGGAAGAGAAATTGAACCGAAAGAAAAAGAAATGATTCGCACACTGCTGCGCTACCCGGGAGTGTTGCAGGAAGCAGCCTCAAGATATTCTCCGGCGTTGGTTGCCAATTATGGATATGAGCTCGCTAAAACTTTCAATCAATATTATCACGACCATGCGATAATCGATCCTGCAAATGTGAGTCAAAGTACTTTCAGGCTCCGGTTGTGTCGCGAGTGTGCTCTTGTTATCAGCCATACCATGAAAATGCTTGGCATCACCGTTCCGGAACGAATGTAATGAAAAACGCTGTAACCTTCATAGCAATCTTCCTGGCTTTAGGTGCCGCAACCGGTTCCAAGCCTGCTGATGTTCCTGCAGTTGCTGAAACCAAAGGACCACAATTTACGGTCCCTGCCGGACTAAAAACCGGTGACCTGGTTTTCCGCAAAGGGAAAGGGTTAATCAGCACCATGTTTGGAATGACTTCCGCTGCTCCTGAACAATTTTCTCATGTGGGAATGGTTGCAGTGGAAAAGGAAGGAACCTTTGTGTACCACATGATCGGCAACACCGTTCCTGCAAAAGGAGGCTGCAAACGCGAATCACTCGAATCATTTTGCAATCCGAACCAAAATTCAAGAATTTCATTCTACCGACTCACCATCCTTGAAAAATGTCAGCACTCCATCAAGGAACAGCTACAGGCAGTTTATGCTTCAGGAATTCAATTTGATGAAAAGTTCGAACTCAGTGACAGTGGACCTTTATACTGCTCTGAATTAATTTATAACCTGGTTAAAAAATCGAGCCATATAGCACTTCCGCTTTCTTACCACCGGCATGCACCATATGTCTCACTCGACAATCTCTACAACAACTCCTTTGCAATTAAACTAACCGACATAAACTATTCAAAAACAAAATAAAAATGAAAAAAAATGCTCTCCTGGTTGCAGCAATAATCACACTATTGTTTTCAGCCTGCAGTTCCGATTCACCGAAAAAATCAGCCGACAAATTTCTGAATGCTTTCAACGAGCGCAACTTTGCTGAAGCACGCAAGCACGCGACTCCTGAAACTATTAAGCTGGTTGACCTCATGGAAAATCTGACCAAAATGGCTGAAAGCACCGATTCCACAGCTAAAAAGAAAGTGACTGTAATTGATGAAAAGATTGACGGCGAAACTGCTGTAGTTACCTTTAGCGAAGAGGGTGATGATACCGTGCAGGAGGTAAAGCTGAAAAAAGTTGATGGCAAATGGCTGGTGCACGTAACTAAAGAAGACGTTGCTGCAAAAGACAACGGATTTGGCCCCGGTTCAGAAGAAGAGGGAGAGATGATAGCCCCTGATAGTACTGATATGCAGACAATTGACTCACTTTCAGCAGCACTGCCGGACACTATGGCAAAGCCCTGATTTTTTTTGTGAATGAACGCCTTTAAAACGCTAATTTTGCAATCTTACTAATAGAAGATCATGTTTGAGAATTTAAGTGATAAACTCGACAGGGCATTTAAGGTTCTGAAGGGGCAGGGAAAGATATCGGAGATCAACGTTGCTGAAACATTGAAGGAGGTGCGTAAGGCACTCCTTGAAGCTGACGTTAACTATAAAGTCGCTAAAACTTTTACTGATACGGTAAAGGAAAAAGCCCTTGGTCAGAATGTACTCATTTCTGTTTCGCCCTCTCAGTTGATGGTAAAAATCGTTCATGAAGAGTTGACCCGTTTGATGGGCGGCACCATGACCGATATCAATATCAAAAACAATCCTTCCGTGATCCTGATGTCGGGTTTACAAGGGTCAGGTAAAACCACTCTTTCGGGTAAGCTTGCCAATTTCCTGAAAAACAAAAAAGGAAAAAATCCTCTGCTCGTTGCCTGCGACGTTTATCGTCCCGCAGCGGTTGATCAGCTTAAAGTGCTTGGTGAACAGATTGGAGTTCCTGTATACGCAGAACCGGGTAATACCAACCCTGTTGAAATTGCTAAAAAAGCGATTGAACAGGCAAAAGCTCAGGGAAACAATGTAGTGATTATCGATACCGCAGGCCGACTGGCTATCGATGAGATGATGATGGATGAAATTGCAAGAGTGAAAAATGCCATTCAGCCTCATGAAATTCTGTTTGTGGTGGATGCCATGACGGGTCAGGATGCAGTGAATACAGCAAAGGCCTTCAACGACCGGTTGAATTTCGATGGAGTAGTGCTGACCAAACTTGATGGTGACACCCGGGGTGGAGCAGCTCTTTCCATACGTTCAGTAGTCGATAAACCTATCAAGTTCGTTGGTACGGGCGAAAAGCTCGATGCCATCGATATCTTCTATCCTGAAAGGATGGCCGACCGGATTCTCGGTATGGGTGATATCGTGTCTCTTGTTGAGCGTGCCCAGGAACAATTTGATGAGAAGCAGGCCGCTGAATTACAAAAGAAGATCTCCAAGAATAAATTTGACTTCAACGACTTCCTTTCACAACTTGAACAGATCCGGAAAATGGGGAATGTGAAAGATCTGCTTTCCATGATCCCCGGAGTAGGAAAGGCGGTGAAAGATCTCGATATCGACAACAATGCCTTCAATGGAATTGAGGCCATCATCAGATCAATGACTCCGGCCGAAAGAGCCGACCCCGCTTTGTTAAATGGCAATCGTAAAAAACGCATCGCCGATGGGAGCGGAACCTCGATTCAGGAAGTTAACCGACTGGTGAAGCAGTTTGAAGATATGCGGAAAATGATGAAAGCCTTTTCTGGTGGTAATGCCGGTCGTATGATGCGGAATCTGCCATTCCGAAAATAAATTGCTCCATGATCATACTGGATGGCAAAGCCACAGCTGAAAAAATAAAAAAGCAATTGTCAGAAGAGGTTGCTCAAATCAAAGCCTCCGGAGGCAAAGTGCCACATCTTGCAGCCATCCTTGTAGGTAATGATGGTGCCTCCGAAACTTATGTGGGAAGCAAGGTGAAAACCTGTGCCGAAATAGGATTTGGTTCCTCACTTTTCAGATTCAGCCCTGAAGTTTCAGAAGCAGAACTGCTCGAAAAAATTAAAGCCATTAATGCCGATCCGGAAATTGACGGACTCATTGTTCAAAGCCCGTTACCTGATCATATTTCTTTTACCAAAGTGACTGAAACCATTTCTCCATCGAAAGATGTAGATGGATTTCATCCGGTCAACTCAGGAAGAATGATGCAAAACCTTCCTGCTTTTATTGCTGCCACACCAAAAGGTATTGTCATGCTTCTCGAAGCTTATGGTATTGAAACTGCAGGCAAAAACTGCGTTGTTATCGGACGAAGCAATATTGTCGGAATGCCAATGAGCATTCTGATGGCCCGGAATAACTGGCCCGGGAATTGCACCGTCACCATCTGCCACAGTAAAACCACCAATTTGAAGGAGCATACTCTTAAAGCCGATATCATCATTGCTGCACTTGGAAGACCGGGCTTTCTGAAAGCCGACCATGTAAAAGATGGTGCAGTTGTTATTGATGTGGGTATCACCCGTGTGGCTGCTCCCGATAAAAAAAGCGGATTTCGCCTGCAGGGGGATGTCGATTTCGACAATGTAGCTCCTAAATGCAGCTTTATCACTCCTGTTCCCGGTGGTGTAGGGCCAATGACCATCATCGGATTGCTGCAGAATACCATGATTGCTTCCCGAAAAGAACTACAATTTGAAACAGCTTTGTAATGGCTGAATTCATAAATCACAATGCGACCATGGAATCTCCAAATGAAACCGGTTCCACTTCATCTGTCAATGCACTCAATGGAACTGCTTTGCCGGTTATGGAAGCTTTTTATACGTTGCAGGGTGAAGGCTCTTTCACAGGTAAACCTGCCTGGTTCATAAGACTCGGAGGCTGTGATGTGGGTTGTGTTTGGTGTGATGTTAAAGCATCGTGGAATGCAGCCGACCATCCTCTGCAATCGGTTTCTGAAATAGTAAAAACAGCAGTTGAGAGTCCCTGCCGGATGGCAGTTATTACAGGTGGCGAACCATGCATGTACCAGCTTTCACCATTGGTGGATGCCCTACATGAAGCCGGTTTTACCGTAAATCTGGAAACTTCCGGAGCCTATCCGTTGTCAGGTACAATTGACTGGATCTGCGTGTCACCAAAGAAATTTAAGGCTCCGTTGCCGGAGGTACTGGCAGTTGCAAACGAATTGAAAGTGGTCATCTTTAATAAAAGCGATTTCGAGTGGGCATTGCTTCAAGCGGAGCAAACAAAGGGATCGTGCAGGTTATTTCTGCAGCCCGAATATGAAAAATCGGCTCAAATGATTCCTTCAATTATTGAATTCCTGAAAAGCCATCCCAACTGGAGCCTTTCGCTGCAGACTCATAAATTCATCGGTATTCCCTGAACTACATGAAAAGACTTCTGTTCCTGATCATTTTGCTGGCCGGTCTGCTGCCCGAAGCTTATACTCAACCCCAATACACTTCAACCAATAAAGGCGCCATCAGAAGCTATGAAGAGGCTACACAATTTTATGATACCTACAACTTCGATAAGGCCCGTGAATCGCTCTTAAAAGCCATATCCAAGGACCCGGCTTTCATTGAAGCTCACATATTACTGGCCAATGTGTATGTCGATATGAGAGATTATGCTGCAGCTGTAGATGAGTACCGTAAGGCCATAGCAATCCACCCCGACTTTTTCCCGAATAACTATTTCACCTTGGCAAATATTGAGTTAAACATAGGTAGATACCAGGATGCACAAACCCATTACACTAAGTTTTTAACCTATCCCGGCACCAATCCCGATTTCCGTGATAAGGCACAGCTGCGTATCGAATCATGCAAATTCGCACTTGCTGCTATGGAGAATCCTGTTCCATTCAGCCCCAAAAATATGGGCACCAACATCAACAGCAGGTTCGATGAGTATTTTCCTACCATCACCATCGACAACCAGACAATGATTTATACCCGTAATCTGCCCCTTACTGAAGAATCACGAATCTATCAGGAGGACTTTTATTTCAGCAGGAAGAAAGGTGAGGAGTGGGGATTATCAGTGAGCGGCGACGGACAAATCAATACTCCGGGTAATGAAGGCGTTCCGAATGTATCGTCGGATGGTAAAATATTATTTTTTGCTGCCTGCGATCGTAAAGATGGCAAAGGATCCTGCGATATTTATTACACCCGGTTGCGGCAAAATGGATGGACACGACCCATCAATCTCGGTGCACCCATCAATACCAGTAAATGGGAATCACAACCATCTTTTGCTTCTGATGGCAGAACACTTTACTTTATTCGTGGTTCTATCTCGAAGGATGGTATTCGTGAACAGGATATTTACATGTCGGTGATTAGTGATGAGGGACAATGGAGTGTTCCTGAAAAGCTATCTCCCTTGATCAATACGCCTTCAGAAGAAGAGTTTGTATTCATTCACCCCGACAATCAAACGCTCTATTTTTCATCTGACGGACATCCCGGAATGGGCAATCTCGATATCTATGTTTCCAGAAGAACTGCTGATGGAAGTTGGGGAAAACCCGAAAATCTGGGCTATCCGATCAATACCTTTATGGATGAACGCGGATTGTTGGTGGGTCCGAAAGGTGATGTGGCTTACATAGCCTCTGATCGCGAAGGGGGATATGGAGGACTCGATCTTTACAGCTTCGAGCTGTATGCCGGTGCTCGACCCAAACTCGTCAGTTATGTAAAAGGAGTTGTATCCGATTTGAAATCGCTGTTGCCCCTTGAAGCAGCCTTCGAAATTATTGATCTGGAAACAGGCAAAACCGTCATTAAGTCGTCGTCAGAAAAGGGAACCGGTGAATTTATGGCATGCCTTACAGCGGGTAAAGATTATGCATTGAACGTTTCTAAAAATGGCTATCTTTTTTACTCAGATCACTTCTCCTGTAAGAACCCTGCCGACCTGAAAAATGCCTATATGCTGGATGTGAAACTTAGTCCCGCAGAAACAGGTGGCAAAGTGGTGCTGAAGAATGTGTTTTTTGATACCAATCTCTTCAATCTTAAATCAGAGTCATTTCCTGAGCTCGATAAATTGGTTGCATTCATGAAATCATCGACCGGCATTACCATTGAAGTATCGGGACATACCGACAGCACCGGCGACAAAAAGAAAAATCAGGTGCTTTCTGAAAATCGCGCCCGCTCGGTATATGACTATCTGGTTTCGAAAGGAATTGAAGCCTCCCGGCTCACCTATAAAGGTTTCGGCGATCAGAAACCTGTTGCATCAAACGATACTGAAGAGGGCAGAGCCCTGAACAGAAGAACCGAGTTCCTCATTACTGCCGTGAAATGAAAAAGTAAATCCCGGCCTGACGGGACCGGGATTTTCCTCCATACTAAACACCATTTACAGACTGTAACCATTAAACCACACTGCGTCTGTACATCAATAATGCAAAGCAGCGGGCAATTATTGCAGTGACCTCAAGAGATGACATTAATCTTACAATTCTGCAAAGCTTCGAACTTTCTATTCGATTTATAATAAATTTTATTAGAATTAATTACAGGTCTTACTTAAACCATTAATTGAAGTAAAGAATCATACTTCAGGTAATCAAAAAATGGCACCTGAATTTATTTGTGATTAAAAAGCAGCTTAAAATAAAAGGATGGTTGTCGGAATTTCGCTCTCAAATCGAGGTCATCGAACATGCATGAAATAGTTTCCCTGAAGGTTCGGTTTTTTTCGGCCTTGTTAATTACAAAGTTGAAGAGCCAGGGGTATTTGCAGAGTTTTTGCATGGTATGACTCAATTGCAATTCACTCCACAGGCGCTTATAAATTTTCTCATCGTATTGTTTCAGGAAAGCGCTGTCGAATCGTTTTGCTGCCAACGCATCTTTTGCCACCAGAGCGGCTGTCATTCCACAGTACATGGCATTGCTGATTCCTTCGCCGGTAAAAGGGTCTATCATCGATCCTGCATCACCGGTAACCATATATCCGTTTCCTGAAAGCGTTCTTTTTTTTGAGCCGAGAGGTAGTCCCCATCCCTGAATTTTTCCTTCAGGAACAGCATTTTTAAACCGCTCTTTTATGGTTGGGTTTTCACTGATCACTTTCAACATGGAGGCCTTCAGATTGACTTTCCTTTTGCTGATGGAAGACGACAACATTCCGGCGCCAACATTGGCATATCCACCGGGGAGAGGAAAAATCCAGAAATAGCCCGGCAACAACTCATCAAGAAAATGCAATTCAATAAAATTCATCGGATGCATTCCTGTAACACCCTTGTAATAGGCTCTGATGCCGCCACAATAGTGATCGGGCTCTTTCGTAAAACCATTTAAAGTTTTTGCTATTACACTTCTTTCGCCTTCCGAGCCAATAACCAGGTCGGTAATTACCTGATAAGATTCAGCACCATTCTTGATGGTCAGTATTTTCTTGTCGTTATCAGTCACAACGGAAATCAATTCATGGCCTTGTCTGAAATCTGCTATAGCAGGATCAATCTGTTTGATGAGAAATGCATCAAAATCGATTCTTCGGGTGATAAATCCCGGAGGGTTTTTGAGGCTTGTGAGGTCCTTGTTAAAAGGAATATCAATACTCTTTCCGTTCGGAGCTGAGAATTTGATTCCATAGCTTCCAGTAAAGTGGTCGGGGTCATGACTGATCTCATCAATAAGTGAAGGATCGAGCTTTTTCAGCACCGGCATAACCTTGCCACTGAGTGCATCTCCGCAGATTTTATCTCTGGGGAAGATTTCCTTGTCAATAATCAGATGAGGCACCTTCTCTTTGCACAAAAAGGCCGATGCAGTGGCTCCTGCCGGACCTGCGCCTGCAATTACCAGGGGATGTTTTTCAGTTCTGATAGGACTTAGAATTAATCGGATTGTTGATATTTATTATGACTCTTTTTGATTCGTGACATTTCCAGAGTGTCATCTTTTTTCTTCAGATCTTCACGTTTATCGAACAGTTTCTTTCCTCTTGCAAGAGCAATTTCCAGCTTTGCCAGCCCTTTTTCAGAAATGTATAGGCGGGTAGGAATGATGGTATAACCTTTTTCTTTCATTCTGGACTGCAGCTTGCGGAGTTCGGAAGCCTTTAGCAGCAGCTTTCGGTCACGCTTGGCGAGATGGTTATTATACGATCCTTCCTTATACTCTGAAATGTGCATTCCTTTTACCCAAAGTTCACCATTCATAAACACACAAAATGAATCAGCCAGATTCGCCTGGGAGTTTCTGACACTCTTAATTTCGGTTCCTGTCAATACCAGTCCTGCCTCATATTTGGTTTCAATATGATACTCAAAAACGGCTTTCTTGTTATTAACAATGGTGATCTCACCCATATACACACTACAAAAATGTGGTGCAAAGGTCGCAAATTTATGATATCTCTTTACCTGACTATCAATACAGGCACTGAAACGAGGTGTCTTACACCATCTACAGTAGTTCCCAGAAAAATATCCTTCAACGTGTGATGGCCATGGGCTCCCAATACCAACAGGTCGGCTTCAAAGGCCTTTACCTTTTCTGCAATGGCATATTTCGGTTTTCCATATCCCAAAGCTGTGTGAACCTCATAGCCGAGTTCCCTTAGATTTTCAGCATATCGTTGCAGATTTTCGGTATCGCTTCTCGATTCAAAATCAGATGATTCCTTGCCAAAAAGAAAGGCATTTGGTGTTTCCAAAACGTGAATGAGCAGGTATTCTGCCTTTTTACCCCCCTGAGTTACTGCATGAGTGATGGCTTTGTTGGCAGCATCAGAAAAATCGATAGCAATAGCAATTCTCTTATAGGAAGGAAGATCAAGCTCGGACTTCTGAAGAGGCTGAAAGGAACCATGTGGTATGGGTTCATTGTGTCTGGCGGGGATTTTACGCAACACGGGAGCAAGTGTAGTGTAAATCAAAAGGATCATCGCAAGTAAAGCCACAGGCAAAATTATTCCATACATCAGCCACAGTGGTACATCGGGTGATTGCATCCATTCAGATATTTGCTGATATACGAGTCGTCCGTTGAGTGTTACAATGATGGCAGCCGATATCCAGGCAAGAACCCGCACATAAACCGGCACAACAAACTCGCCCATCTTAGTGCGGTCGCTTACAAAATGTATCAATGGAATGATTGCAAAACCCAACTGTAAACTTAGAATCACCTGACTGAAAACAAGCAGCTTTCCTGTTGCACCTTCGCCAGCAATTTGTATGGTTAACAACGCAGGAACTATTGCGATGATTCGGGTCAGCAATCGCCTGATCCAGGGTTGAATGCGCAGATTCAGATAACCTTCCATCACAATCTGACCTGCCAGTGTTCCGGTAATAGTAGAACTTTGCCCCGCAGCAATCAAAGCAATTGCAAATAATGCCGGCGCCCATTCGGTACCTAATAACGGCTCCAGCAAACGGTGGGCATCCTGAATTTCTGCCACCTCAAAAAATCCGTTTTTATAAAACACTGAAGCAGCCAGAATAAGAATGGCTGCATTCACAAAAAACGCAAGATTAAGGGCAATGGCAGAATCAATAATGTTGAATTTTATCGCCTTTCTGATTTCGACAGGAGTACGCTCAAATTTGCG
>ERZ650309.1754-NODE-1754-length-10124-cov-4.130003_pt1 | contig 10124 bp, 11 predicted proteins | sample MGYA00376245_ERZ650309 | MGnify/ENA primary metagenome ERZ650309 (study PRJEB26733, sample SAMN07839294) | wastewater metagenome | biome: urban; feature: wastewater treatment plant; material: waste water | place: USA: North Carolina | collected 2016-04-26 ...
GCATTTCGCTGGTCGGGTTCTCCAGGCCTGGCAGCTCGTTGAGGCAGGCGTGGTTGAGCTGGTGGTGCAGCGGCGCCCAATGCGCATCGAGCCGGTCGGCGGCGGCGTGCGAGGCTTCGCCCACCGCCACGCGGGCATGGACCACCGCCTCGAAGCCGTGGCCGTGCATGCGGCCGCACTTGTGCCCCAGCGGCACGTGCGGCAAGCGGTGGGCGGACTGGAAGCGGTAGCGGCGCCAGACCAACGCCTCGCCGCGCGAGTCGATCGTCACCCCACAGGTGTCGGTACTTTGCAGGTCCAGCTGGTGCAAGGGCGGAAGACCTTGCTGCGCTGCCACCCAACGCGCCAGCTGCTCGTCACCCGGCTCGTCGACCAGCTCGTTGAGCAGCCGGTGATCCAGCGGGCCCACCGCCGCCGACAGCACCGACTGCAGCTGGCTCGTCTCACCGCCAGGGAAGCTCGCCCACCCCGCGGGCAGCGCTGCGCGCACGCGGACACGAAAGCCATGGCCATGCAGCCTGGCCTTGCGGTGGCTCCCGGCAGGTGCCCGCAGTTGCCTGGCCGATTCGAAACCGGCTTCGGCGGTGATCAAGTGGCGGGTCGACATGAGCGCTGGCAAAGACAAACGGGCTAGCAGCGTGTGGCTGCTAGCCCGTTGTTTTTAGTTGGTCGGGGTGGCGGGATTCGAACTCGCGACCCCTTGCACCCCATGCAAGTGCGCTACCAGGCTGCGCTACACCCCGACGAAGCTCGCATTCTAACCCGAAATTGCCCAGATCAAGACACCAACAGGGCTCGGATCGACAAAAGCTCTTGCCGGAGCTGGGCCATGGCCAATTCGGCAACCGGCGGGCAGGCGGTCGCAGGTTCAGCCTCCGCGGAAGTCTCGATGCTGTCTTGGCTGGGCTCGTCGCCATTCAGCGCCGCGGCGTCTGAGCGCCCCGGCTCGACATCCAGCGCCATTGCCGTCGACGCAGCGCCGACGCGGTGGGGTGTCGCCGACTCGCCCAACTGGTTGCGCGCACCACTGATCGTGAAGCCCTGGTCGTAGAGCAACTCGCGGATGCGGCGGATCAGCAACACCTCATGGTGCTGGTAGTAGCGGCGGTTCCCTCGCCGCTTCATGGGCTTGAGCTGCGTGAACTCCTGCTCCCAATAGCGCAGCACGTACGGCTTGACGCCGCACAAGTCGCTCACCTCACCAATAGTGAAGTAACGCTTGGCCGGAATGGCAGGAAGCAGTTTCTCCATTGAAAACAACGAGGTAAGCGGCTGAACTCACACTTTACTCGAAGTCTTCATCCAACGGTGCATCGCCCTGCACGACCGCCTTGAGCTTGTGGCTCGCATGGAACGTGACGACGTTGCGCGCATGGATCGGAATGGCTTCACCGGTTCGCGGATTGCGGCCAGGCCGCGGCGCCTTGCGTCGGATGTTGAAGTTGCCGAAGCCCGAGAGCTTGACGTCATCGCCATGGACCAGCGTGTCGTGCACCAGCTCGAAGAAGGCCTCGACCATGTCCTTCGACTCTCGCTTGTTCAGGCCCAGTCGCTCGAAGAGCAGTTCCGACAATTCGGCCTTGGTCAGTGTCGGCGTCTCCAGCGACGGCAGGATCACGCGCTCGGGATTCGTGTCCTCGGTAGTCATCGTCTCTTCTTGTTCAAGGTTCGGGTGAATCAGCCACGCAGGCGGGCTGAGACGGCGACAGCCGCACGTTGCACTGCGGCGGCGACGGCCACATCGATGCGATCTTCGGTCAGTGTGGCGTCGCGGTCCAGCAATTCGATGCGCACCGCGAGGCTGCGCTCGCCCGGGCCCACCTCGGCCGTTGGCTGCGCGGGCTTGTAGACATCGAACAGCGTGGCCGCCTGCACCAGCCCGTGTTCGTCAGCCCGCAGGGCGGCGATCAGCGCGTCGTGGGTCGCATGCTCGGGCACCACCAGGGCCAGATCGCGCCAGGCCGAAGGCTGCCGCGAGATCGACCTGGCCTCGGGCAAGCTGCGCTCCATCACCGTGTCGAGTTCGAGTTCAAAGAGCACTGGCGCCTGCAGCAGCTCGTAGGCCTGGCGCCAGCGCGGATGCAGTTCACCGACCACGCCCACGGGACGGCCGTCTGCCAGCACCGCGGCGCAGCGCCCGGGGTGCATCGCCGGATGTTCCGCCGCACGGAATTCCACCCGGCGCGGCGACAGCAGCGCCTCGACGTCACCCTTGATGTCGAAGAAGTCGACTGCGCGCTCCTTGAGCGCCCATTGCGCTTCGTCGGCCGGCCCGAAGGCCAGGCCCGCCACGCGCATTGGCTGCCGGATGCCGGCCACGCTCGATGGCCCGTCGAGCGCCTGCGCATCGCGCCAGGAAACCCGGCCGAGTTCGAACACCCGCACCCGGCCGACCTTGCGCGCCAGGTTGTGGCGCAGCACCTGCACGAGGCTGCCGATCAGGCTGGAGCGCATCGCCGACATCTGCGCCGCGATCGGGTTGATGACCATGATCGGGTCCGCGTTGCCATGGAGCTCATGCTCCCAGCGGGCCTCGACGAAGCTGAAGTTGATGGTCTCGAAGTATCCGAGCGCGGCCAGCGCATGGCGAACACCGTGCGCGCTGCGACGCGACTCGTTCTGCGGCCGCGGGTAGACCGGCGCGAGCGTGGGCGTGTCCGGCAGCTTGTCGTAGCCGATCACGCGGGCCACTTCCTCGATCAGGTCTTCCTCGATCGTGAGGTCGAAGCGCCAGCTCGGCGGCACCACCGTGAATACCCCGTCCTGTGCGCCAAAGGGCAGCCCGAGGCGCGTGAAGACCTGGGCGCATTGCGCCTCTGTCACCGGCATGCCGATGACCTTGGAGGCCCGCGCGACGCGCATGGCCACCGGCCTGCGCTCGGGCATATTCGGGCGCTGGTCGTCGATGGGACCGCAGGCGGTCTCGGGCGTGCCGCAAATGTCGACGATCAGCTGCGTGATGCGCTCGATGTGCTCGACGGTCAGGTCCGGGTCGACGCCACGTTCGAAGCGGTGCCCGGCGTCGGTCGAGAAGTTGAAGCGCCGGGACCGACCGGCGACAGCCTCGGGCCACCAGAACGCGGCCTCGACGTAGACATGGCGGGTGTCGTCCGACACCGCCGTCGCGTCACCGCCCATGATGCCGGCCAGCGACTCGACGGCCTGCGCATCGGCGATCACGCCCACCGTGCCATCGAGCGCGACGGTGTTGCCATTGAGCAGCTTCAGCGACTCACCTTCCCGTGCCCAGCGCACCACCAGACGCTCATGGATCTTGTCGAGGTCGAAGATGTGCGACGGCCGGCCGTACTCGAACATCACGTAGTTGGAGATGTCGACCAGGGCCGTGACCGAGCGCTGGCCGCAGCGCGCCAGTCGCTCGACCATCCACGCCGGCGTCTTCGCGCGCGTGTTCACATGGCGCACGATGCGGCCGGAGAAACGGCCGCACAGGTCCGGCGCCTGGATCGACACCGGCAGCGTGTCTGCGCTGCCCACCGAGGCCGGCGCGAACGTCGGCGTGTGCAACGGCGCGCCGGTCAGCGCCGACACCTCGCGGGCGATGCCGTAGACGCTCAGCGCATGCGCCAGGTTGGGCGTCAGCTTCAAGGTGAACAGCGTGTCGTCGAGCTTCAGCCAGCGCCGGATGTCCTCGCCCACCGGCGCATCGGCCGACAGTTCCAGCAGGCCGCCATGGTCATCGCTCAACTTCAGCTCGCGGGCCGAGCACAGCATGCCCTGGCTCTCGACGCCGCGCAGCTTGCCAAGACGGATGGCGAAGGGCTGGCCATCGGCCTTGTCGCCGTCGGCCGGCGGCAACTGGGCGCCGACGAGGGCCAGCGGCACCTTGATGCCCACGCGTGCGTTCGGCGCCCCGCAGACGATCTGCAGCGGGCCGTCCTTGCTGTGCGGTCCGGCGTCGACACGGCAGACGCGCAGGCGATCGGCGTCGGGATGCTGCTCGGCCTCGACGATCTCGCCCACCACGACGCCGGTGAACGGCGGCGCGACGGTCGTCAGGTCCTCGACCTCGAGGCCGGACATCGTCAGCAGGTCGGCCAGTTGCTGGGTGTTCAGCGGCGGGTTGCAGAACTCGCGCAGCCAGGATTCAGGAAATTGCATGGTGCTCGGAAAGCGAAGTTCGGGGTGCGGGCGACGGGCAGCGGCTGCGACTCAGCGGAACTGCTGCAGGAAGCGCAGGTCGTTCTCGAAGAACTGGCGAAGGTCGTTCACCCCATAGCGCAACATCGTCAGCCGGTCCATGCCCATGCCGAAGGCAAAACCGATGGCGCGCTCAGGATCGAGGCCAAAATTGCGGACCACGTTCGGGTGCACCTGGCCGGAGCCTCCGACCTCCAGCCAGCGCCCCTTGAGCGACCCGCTCGCGAAGGCGATATCTATCTCTGCCGACGGTTCGGTGAACGGGAAGAAGCTGGGTCGGAAGCGCAGACTCAGATCTTCGGTCTCGAAGAAGCGCCGGCAGAAGTCGGTGAAGACCACCTTCAGGTCCTTGAACGACACGTTCTCGCCCATCCACAGGCCTTCGCACTGGTGGAACATCGGCGAGTGCGTGGCATCGCTGTCGACGCGGTAGGTCCGGCCCGGCGCGATCACGCGAATCTCGGGCATCGCCCCGCCGGCAGCGACCTGGGCCGCGTACCTGGCGGCATGGGCTCGTGCGTAGCGCACCTGCATCGGGCTGGTGTGCGGGCGCAGGTTGTACCAGCGGCCGCCCTCGTCCTTCATGTCGACGTAGAAGGTGTCCTGCATCGAACGCGCCGGGTGGTTCTCGGGGTTGTTCAGCGCGGTGAAGCTCATCCAGTCGGTCTCGATCTCGGGGCCGTCGGCGACGTCGAAGCCCATCGAGCCGAAGATCGCCTCGATGCGCTCGCGCGCCCGCGAGATCGGATGCAGGCCGCCGCCGCTGCCGCCGAAGAGAAGGCGTTTCGCAAGGAGCTTGAGAAGCAGAAACTCGAACTCCAGCGACAGGTGCAGCGGCAGAAGTTGCAGGCCGAGCTTGACAAGCTGCGCGGGCAGCTTGGCGGCGGCACCGGCACCACCGGAACGAGCGGCGGCGGGCTCCGTACCGTGGAGCTGTTCGGCGTGATCAACGGCATGGCCGTGCCCCTCACGCAGGCGGTTCAGGTGGGTGGCGGCTCCGCTCAGGTCGTGCCCGGGGCGCGAGTCATGCGTGGCGATTCGCCCTCCGACGGATTCGGCCTCGGTGGCACCCCCGGGCGCTGGTCGTCCTACTACGGAACGTCCAGCCCGTCCGAGTTCGGTTTGCCGCCGACCACGGCGGTTCTCGGAAGTGACGGTCAGAGGGGCTGGGTCCTCACTGGCGACTTCCTTCGGCAGCTCTTCGGCAACAACTGGTCTTCGGTCATCGCGTAATCACGAAAGGGAGGGGAACTAACAATGCCCACAGACATCACGGCCCGCGTCATGGGCCAGAATCCCGACGGCTCGCTCCAGGTCCGCATGGACTCGAACAACCCCTTTGGCGGAGGGGGCGGGAGCACGAGCATGGTTCCGTTCAACCCGGCCGCGGGTGGCGCCAACCGCCAGTACACGGTCATGATCGGCAATCAGCAGGTCAGCTTCGCCACCGAGGCCGACATGCTCAAGGCTCAGATGGCCTTGCAGAACCTGGGGGGGGCCGGCGGCAGCGCCGTGCCGCAGCTCCTGGGCGGGGCGCAGGGCGGCGGCGGTACCAACTGGCTCGCCGTCGCCGGGAACGCCGCGAGCGCGATCAACAACCTCTTCACCCGCTCCAACCTCGATCGCAAGCTCAAGGACTACGATCGCGCCATCACCGATAACAACCTGGCGCGCGAGCGCTTGGCGGCGCTCCAGTCGAAGTATCCCGAGCTGGTCCCCGTCCTTCAGGACGTTCTGCTCTCGGAGCGCAGAGCGACGGAAACGGCCCAGGCTGCGCTGGAAGACCTGCTCGCAGCAAACGGCGTCGCGATCGGCGTCGACGTGGCCCGGGTCGCGTCGGACTTCCTCAAGGAGCAGAACGGCAGCAGCCCGTCGATCTTTTCTGGGGGGTCCTCTACCGGCCCGCTCTTGGCCGGCGCCGCGGGCCTGGGCGTGGGCCTCCTGGCCTCTCGCAGCAACAGCGACCGCGACCGCCGCTAACCAGCTACTCAGGAGAATTCACACCATGAACAACCAAACAGACGACAAGCTGAGCGCGATGCTGACGGGACTGGCCACGACCGCGGCCGTCCATTTCTTGCGTCGCGACTCGGACAACCAAGACCGGCTCAACCGGAGCCGCGACGACATCGACGCGCTCCAGCGCCGCATTCAGGACATGCAGTCGAATGGTCACTGGCTGCGGGATTCGTCCGCGGTCGTCGCGGATCTGCTGTCCGGCGTGGCGCTGGCGCGGTCGGAGGAATCGACGCCGACCGTGCTGCCCAACCTCAGCCAGATCACGCGGCCCCAGCTGATCACCGCGCTACAGGCGGGGATCGGCAACTTCGCGTGGCCCCCCAAGGAGGGCGAGTACACGACGAACGGGTACATCGAGAAGGCGGGCGAGCTGGTGAGCCTGGGCCTCATCCTGACCTTCGAGGAAGTGCGCGCGTTCTTGCACGGCCTGGTGCTCGATGCGCAGCCCACGACCGAGCAGAAGATCACGACGTTCTACGCCGCTTCCGAGCTGGTCCGCGCGATCGTGGCCAAGAACTTCAGCCGTGCCCAGTGGAAGGCAACCTGGGAGCGCCTCTTCGGCCCGCAGCCGCACGCCGCGGCGCCGGCCGTGGTTCAGACCCTGCCCAACGTCACCGCGCAGCTGCTGACGGGCGCGAAGGACTCGGCGCTGGTGGTCAAGATCACGGTCGGCGCGGGCGGCATCAACGCGGGTACGCAGGTCGCCAAGGTCACGTTCGGCACGTCCTACACGAACGTGCCGGCGGTGATCCCGGGAGGCCCCTTCCGCGCCGAGCCCGCCACCCCGCAGGACTTCATCCTGATGTCCACGCAGGCGTTCAATGCCGGCGATGTCGTGAACATCCCGGTGATCGTGGGGTCCACCGATGGCTAAGACGGGCCGCTCGCCGACGAAGAAGCCCGCCGGGGACGGTGCCAGCGCGAATCGGCTGGCGTCGTCCGCGGACTTCGGTCCTCCGGAGACGCTCGCACAGCAGGTCAACAAGGCGACGCTCGATCCCGGTTATCGTCGGCTGGCGGTTCTTCTTGACAACTGGGATGCAGGCTGCACCTGCGAGGGTGGGTCAATTCCCGCCCCGACGGTGGCGGCGTTCGCTCAGAGCTTGCGCGTGCTTAGTCTTGATCCGGCCCTTCAGATCTTGGCGCCCGCTCTCGCAAGTCTCATGGGCAACTGCTGCGCCACGGCTATCACCCCGGTACCGGGCTTGACAAACGCTGAGATCCTCCTTCTCTCGCTCGACCCCGGAGCGGGTCGGCTCGGCTCCGCCATCGACGCCATGCACGCGGACTGCTGCGAGGCCGACTAGGGTTTGACCTCTAGCCCGCCACCATCATAATCTGGTGGCATGCGTCAAGCCCTTCTGTCCTCCCTCCTCGCACTAGCGGCCTGTAGCATTCCCGATCCAACCCAAGTGCCGCTTCGCTGCGACACCGACAACCCGTGCCCGAGCGGTCGCACTTGCCTCAGCGACGGACAGTGCTCCGACCCTCCCGATATGTCAGCCTCCTCGAACCAAGATGCAGCGGTAGCAGCAGACATGCCGGCATCCGATCCGGATCTTCTGGAGCCCAACGGATGCAAAGACGGCAACGGCACGAGGCTGGCTGCGGGTCAGTGGCGCTGCCCCGGGGTATTTGGCGGGGCGAATCCCAAGGCGTCAGCACTTTGCGCAAGCGGATTTGCTGTGTGCCAGACGCTGGACGCGACGGCCCAGCAAGCCTGCAACGCACTCCCCGGCTTTTTCGCCTCGACGGTGATCGGCTCGCGTAAGGATGGCACTCCATACGGAACCGGCCAGTGCGACCAGCGCGAGCTACATGCCGTCGTTTACGGGTGTGGGAACGGTCTGACCGCCTCGATGGCGTGCTCCGGCTTTGACAGGCTCGTCGACTGTAACCAGTCGCTCACAACGTGGACCTGCGACACGACTATCGACAAGACGGCGCAGAAGAACGCCTTAAACGGCGTCCTCTGCTGTAAGTAGCCTGCCTCAGCCAGTAGCAACCGACTCCCCTTCGACGTGCGCCTCGCGCGTTCTCGTCGGTTTGCTGTAGTAGCCATCGAACGTGCCGCGAAGGAGTTCGCGGACCTGTGCAGGCCACCAATTCGCATTGCCCCGGGGCGTTGAGTAGCCAGAATTGCTTAGCGCCCTCGCGAGAGTGGGCAGGCTCGGGCGCTCTTCGCCTCCCCTTGCCAGTAGCGATTCGCAGAAGGCACGAGGCGTAAGGATGCTCGTCTCCTTCGTGGACCCTAGCAACCGGCAGACGCTTGACTCGGTAAACGCTTTCCCCTTGTAGGGCTTGTATCCCTGCTCGTTCATTATGTTCGCGATCCCCTGGTAGGTCTTCCCCTGGTCGCGGAGCTCGCGCATGCGCGCCCGCGCATCCTCGTCGCTGTGGTTCCGTTCGTTGACGGGCTTCCCTACGTGCCATCCCTTCCGCACCTTCAGGTTGTAGATCAGACTCTTCGTCCAGGTAAGACCCTGCGGCGGCGGCACGCCTTCAGCCGTCAGCAGTGCGGCCGTTTCCGTCAGACCCCGCCCGCTCTCAAGCATAGACTTGATACGCGCAAGTGCCGCTTGCTCTTCCTCGTCATCAATGAGCACTCGATACCTCGGATTGTCCGGAGCGGGGATCGCCTTTGACCCATACGGGACCTTTCCGAAGTGATAGCCATTGCTACGGATATAGTTGATAGACTCCCGTGTGCGCTCTCCCGTTGCTTCTCGTTCCATTTGCGCAAAAACGAGCAAGATACTGACAAGAGCCCTCCCCAACGCCGAGTCGAGGCGGATTGACTCCCGAATTGCAACCAACTCCCTGCGCCCGTCCGCAAAATGGCTCTCATAGACTTCGCAGAAGTGCTTGATGGAACGGGATAACCTGTCGAATTTCAGCACAACGAAGACATCGGCCCTTGCTGCCAACGCAGTGTTCAAGCCGGGTCGGTCTGCCTTGCCGCCCGATTCAACATCTTCATAAATCTTGGTCAGCTTCAAGCCGTGAACCTTGCAGTAGTCGGCGATGGCTCTGCGCTGCGCGTCAAGGGAGAGTCCATCGTTGGCTTGCATGTCAGTGCTAACCCTGACGTATCCGACGGCGGATCGAATGGAAGACGCTGCGGACTGGATGACATTAGCTTGCGAGACGGAAGGTTTCATTTTTGGCTCCTACTCCGGTTCGGTTTAATGCGACCGTGTAGGTAGACTCATAATTCCCGTTCACGTCCGCGGCCGCGACCCCCGCCGGCCGCCGCGTCACGTCGATGCGCCGGAAGAAGGCGAGCCCGCCGTCCGCCTGCCCGCGCAGCAGCACCAGCCCGGGCGGCTCCGCGGTCGCCACCGCCGCGTCGAGGCGGCCGTCGCGATCGAGGTCGGCGCTGGCCATCGTCACCGGCGTCGGGGCGCGCAGCGCCTGGGCGGCCTGCGCGAGGTCGAGCCGGTAGTAGCTGAAGCGCTCGCCCCAGCTCGCCTTCATGCCGTCGCTGCGGCCGAGGGTCACCGCGACCTCGGCGGGCGCGCCCGGGCCGGGCGGCGTCACCGCCCACAGCTCGCCCGGCGACGTCACCTCGACCGAGGCGGCGGCGCTGTCCCCGAAGCGCACCGTCACCCCTTCCGAGAAGCCGCTGCCCTGCAGCCGCACGCGCGTGCCGCCGGCCAGCGCCCCGAGCGGCGGCGAGACGGACGTAAGCTGCAGCACCTCCTTTGCCGCGTCCTGGCACCCGAACAGGGCGCCCAAGAGCACCCCCCCCAAGGCTCCGCGCATCGATCCCTCCCCTGCCGAGAGACGGTCGCAGGCCGCGCCGGCCAAGTCGGCAGAATCCTTTCGGATCGTACCAGCTCGCCCACGACGGCGGCGCGCCTCGCGCAAGGCCGCGGGATCACCGCGCTTTTCGGCCCCCGCGGCAGCGGCTCCGAGCGCGACTCCGCGAGATCGGAAGAGCG
>ERZ650309.1755-NODE-1755-length-10123-cov-5.160807_pt1 | contig 10123 bp, 7 predicted proteins | sample MGYA00376245_ERZ650309 | MGnify/ENA primary metagenome ERZ650309 (study PRJEB26733, sample SAMN07839294) | wastewater metagenome | biome: urban; feature: wastewater treatment plant; material: waste water | place: USA: North Carolina | collected 2016-04-26 ...
ATCTACACAGGCGAAGACACTCTTTCCCTACACGACGCTCTTCCGATCTGCGCTTCGTTCCGCGAAATTCTGGATGTGGCGGATTGGGATCGTTCCGTGGGAACCAACGTGCCTGGGCAATCGGCTCAACCCGGCAGCAAACATTACGGCGATTTGTTGCCGCTGTGGGCCGATGGAAAATACTTTCCGCTGCTTTACAGCAAAGCGAAAGTCGAAGCTGCGGCCAAAGACCGACTGACGCTTGATCCCAAAAAGTAGAGCCGGTTTTCCAACCGGCTCATGCTTCGCAATCAAAATATCTCGATTCAACCAACGTCACTTAACGCCAAATCTGCGCCGGTTGGAAAACCGGCGCTATTTTTTTGATTCTTCCAGCAATTCAGCCAGATGTTGTTTCCATAACGCAGGCAGTGTGTGGGTTCCGTGACCTCGTGTTTGATCGCTGATCGGAATCAGAATGAAGCGGCCTCGTTTGACGCGCTTGATTTCGCGTTCGGCAATGCCCAATTCCGGCGGATTGACTTGATCGTCGGCGGAATTGATCGCCAGCAGCGGCGCTTTGATCTTTTCCAACAACGGTTGCGGGTTGTAATCGCGCGAAGCGTCAAACTGATAAAGCATATCGTTCGCGTCTTTGCCGTTCAGCGCATTTCGCACGGCGTTGTCGAACAGCTTGTCAGCTTCTTCGCGCGTCGAAGCCTGTTTTTGCTGTTGCAACGGAATGCTGCTCATCACCAGCAAGGTGTAATTCGCCGCAATCAATCCGCGTGGTTGTTGTGTGTATTCGCCATTTTTCCATTCAGGGTCTTTGGTGATGGAATCAATCACCATCCGGCGAAAGAACCGATTACGCCCGGCAATCTGCACCGGCAAACTGGCCAACGGCATCAGTGCATCCATAAAGTCCGGATACTTTTCGCCCCACACCCACGTGTGCATTCCGCCCATCGAAGTCCCCATCACCAACCGTAAATGATTGACGCCTAAATGTTCGGTCAACAGCCGATATTGCGCCGTGACCATGTCGTTGTAGTTGTACTTCGGAAACTTCGCGTGCAACCCATCGCTGGGCTTTGAAGACTGGCCGTGTCCGATGCCGTCCGGCAAGATGATGAAGTATTTGCTGGCATCCAGCAGTTGTCCTTCGCCAAACAACACGCCAGCGAATTGCGGCGACACAAACTGCCTGCCCGTGCCGCCGGTTCCGTGACCGATCCAAACGGCGTTGGTGACCTTGCCCGAAACGTCACGCTCCGGTTTGCCCAACGTGCGGTAATGCAATTTCAATTCTGGCAAGGCTTCTCCGCTTTCAAATTTGAAATCGCGGATAATGAAATCGCCTTCGGTTGGAGTCAGTTGTTGTGCGGTGACTGTGATACCGGCAAACAACAGAATCAGCAACACGCTTATTGTTCTTGTTCGCATTTGAGGCTCCTGTGATGAAAGGCTTTCAAGATGACGGAACAAAGGGAAATAACAGAAAAAGCGGAAAAGGAATTAGATAACTTTCCGTCCATTCCGTTATTTCCCTTTGTTCCGTTGGCTTGCTTCTTCTCTTTGGTTTGATGTTCTACTTGCCAACCACCGGCAAACCGCTCGGCACAGATGCCGGCACGGCTGGCGGAGCCGAAAGATCATTCAAGCCTTTCAAAAATGCAACCAGGTCTTTCTTTTGTTGGTCGGTCAAATCCAACTTGGCGACTTTGGAATCCTGACTGTAAGGATTTTGGCCGCGTCCGCGTCCACCGCCGTCGTTGTAAAATTCGACGACTTCTTCCAGCGTTTTGAACGCTCCGTTGTGCATGTAAGGCGCGGTGCGTTCGACATTGCGAAGCCCTGGAGTTTTGAACATTCCAAATCCGTCTTCGCGGCGAATCACGGCTCCGAAGCCCGGATCGGCATCAATCGGCGCGTTCTTGTCAGGCGAAGCTGTCGTCCCTATCGAAGACAACACGCCATCGTGGAAGTTCGGCGGAGTGTGGCAAACCGCGCATTGCCCCTGGCCCAGAAACACCACCATTCCGCGCAACTGTTCGGTCGTCAGCGCGTCGTCTTTGCCTTTGACGAAATGATCGTAGTTGGTTTCGGTGATGTTCAGTTTGCGTTCGAACGCGGCAATGGCGCGAGCGATATTTTGCAGATTGATTTCGCTGCCGTCTTGCTGAGATTTGAAACCAAAGGATTTGGCGAACAGTTCGCGGTATCGCGGAATCGCGCGTAACCGTTTCAGCAATTCAGCCAGATCGTGTTGATTCATTTCGTTTTCGGCAAATAGCGGAACCAAAACCTGCTCTTCCAGCGAACCGACGCGGCCATCCCAAAATTGAAAGTTGTTAAATGCGACGTTGAAAATGCTGGGCGTATTACGCGCCAGTTCCGGCCCTGTGCCTGCGCGATGAGCGCCATAACCGCGTCCGCCAAAGCCTACGCCTTTCGACATTCCGTCCGCCATCCCGAAATCCGGGTGATGGCACGACGCGCACGAAGTCATTTTGTCGTTGGACAAAATCGGGTCGAAGAAAAGCTGGTAACCAAGTTCGATTCGGGAAGCTTCGCCCTGATTGTTTCGCGGTTCGACCGGAGCGGCAATTTGCTGAACGCTTTCCGACAGCAGCGCGGCTTTCGCCAATCGCAGCCAGGCTTGGCGATCTTCGGGCGCGGTTGTTTTGGCAAGCGCGATGATTCGTTCCGTCGTTAGCTCAGCGCTTTTCGAAGCCCCATTTTGCAAAGTCCAATAACCGGCTAATGCCAGGCCAACGATGACCAAAACTCCAGTCATCAGTTTGAGTTTTTTGGCTCGTGGTTGTTTTGCTAACACACTTTCGGTTGCAGAGTTGTTCAAGCTCATAGCGATTCAATTGTTTACGGGGTAAGAAATAAAGCGGGGCTGGAAAAAGCTACTTCGGGTAATAACCAAAACGAGTGGTCGCGCGATACCCTTGCGTTTTGACTTTGACGCGAACCGAACGGTACCCGCCATCGCGCACAGGATTGGTCGGGGTGTAAAAGATGACGTACTGACTGCGGAGCTCTTCGGCGACTTGCTGATAAGCGGTTCCCAGATCGTCAAAACTTTCCGGCAGAAAGATTTTGCCTCCGGTTTCTTCAGCAATTCGCATCAGGTACAGCTCGCTTTTTTCCAACTCTTCCAGCGACATTCTCAGGCCGTCAATCCGCAATTGATTCGCTGCGGATGAAGAAGCATCTTTCTGATAAAACGCCAGCTTTTCGCGATCAGATTGCCCTTGAATTCGAGTTTTACTGACCACGTAAACCGCAGTTTCTTCCTCAACCAGCGTGCGAAACGCTCTGTCAGGAGTGATTGAACCGCGCCCGCTGTCGATGCCATCGGTCAGCACGATGATGGCTTTGCGTCCGGTGACCTTTCCCAACTGTTCTTTGGCGGCCAGATAAAGCGCGTCATTGAACTTGGTAAACATTCCGGTTGCCAACCGATTCATCGCGCGTTTCAATGTGACGCGATTGTTTGTCCAGTCCTGAACCAGTTCAACTTTGTCGTCGAAACGGATCAAGCAGATTTTGTCTTCGGGGTCGAGTTGGTTGATGAAGTTGAGCGCGGAGGTTTTGAAATCTTCCAGTTCGTGCGTGACGCTGCTGCTGGTGTCAATTAACAACACCACGTGAACCGGCATTCGTTTCAATGTGAATGAAGAAATTGGCTGTTGAATGCCGTCTTCGTAAATGACGAAATCTTCAGCTTTCAGATTGGTGGCAAACTGCCCGGTTACATCTCTGACTGTGACAGGCAACAGCACTTCGGTGGTTTCGATGGCAATCGTGTCGCCGGAAGATTCTTTGGCAGCGGGCTTTTGCGGTTTGTCCTGTTCGCGTTTTGGCGTCTGGGCACAGATCATCACCGCACTAGCAAAAATCATCAAGAATAACGCCAGCCCTGTTTTGAATTTTGCCGTTTGCCGTTTGCCGTTTGCCTTCACTTCGACTCATCCATCGCCGTTTTCATTGCGGCCAGCACACGATCGCTGATTCGATTCTTTTTCAAATCTTCGACAGCTTTTGGCGAAAGGTCGAATTCAACTTGCGAGCCTTCGATTTTACGAATGATCGTGCCTTCGGAAAATCCCGCTTGCACCATTTCCAGCACGCCCTGGTTGTCCAGCTTCGGCGCGCGTTCCAGTTTTGGACTTGCGCCGGAAGCTTCGCCGGAAGGCCGAATGATTCGGACCGAAGCCGATCCCGTCACATCGCTGGAATTTTCGCGCTCCCCATTCGGCCCCATACCGCGAGAGCGTGCCCTGCTTTTACTGCCGGATTGTGACCCGAAGATCATCGCGTCTTCTTCTTTTTTGCGAGCGTCTTTTTCAGTGGGCAGCTCTTTGAACACCTGCGAGCCGTTGAAGAACGCGTCATCATCTTTGGCAAAGAATTCGTCATCTCGCAATGTGGTCAATCGCTGAGCCAGATCGCGCCTGTTGGTAATTTCAATCATCTCGGTAATGATTTTTTCGCTGACGTTGCGCTTCTTCAATTCAACCAGCTTGAGCGTGGAGATGTCGAATGCTGTTTGCGATGTGCGAATCAGTGTAACGATGGTGCGTTCTTTGAATCCGGCTTTGGTCAGGCTGACAATGGATTCGTTGGTGAGAATTTCGCGCGACTTCGGTTCCTGTGCGCAGACGGGATTTGCAGCGGTGAGCGCAAACAAAACCACTAGGCAAAGAGGGACGAGATACTTCATAACTTTCCTCCTTCTCAGCCGGCTAGGGCCGGACAGTCTATTTACTGACCGACTGCACGGCGATAGGCAGTGTTGATTCGCCAAACGTAATTTACAGTTTCGCTGTAGGGGGGAATGCGGCGGCCATATTTCAATACCGCGCCTTCGCCGGCATTATACCCTGCCAACGCCAGGTTGATATCCCCACCAAACATTTCAATCAGCATGCGCAAGTAGCGCGTTCCGGCATCCACGTTTTCGGCTGGATCATGGATGTTTCGCACTCCCAAGCGCACCGCAGTCGCCGGCATCAACTGCATCAACCCGCGAGCGCCAACACGCGAAACGGCACGATGGTTGAATCCGGACTCTTCGCGCATCACCAGATAAACCAACAGCGGATCAACGCCATACTTTGTCGAGTTGTAAACGATCAAACCATCCAGATTGCGATTGCCGGTCGAAAACCTCAACGAGACATCTTTGGGCAGCGCAGGCGCAGAATCATTCACCTCAATTCCGGCCAGGACTTTCACCACATCTGTGCGTTCGATATGGGTTTGCATGTTGCCCAGCCGGTAAACAATCCGGTCGGATTCTTCCCAAACCGTATCGGCATCAATCTGCACGCCATCCTTTAACCACAACCGCGTGACAATGCGTTTGCCGGTATTCGAACCTTTCTTCGCTTCGGCGTTTTCACTCCGGCTTGTTTTACTGAGCTTGCTGTCAGAATTCGCCCCTTCTTCCGCAATCTGTTTAGTGATTCGGACAACATCGGCTTTATCAACTGAGGCAACGATTTTGCCCTGCCGATACCAGACGGCGTTGGTGGTTTCCCAGACTTCTTCTGCTTGAATTACACGGCCATCGCGCAATCGCAACTCGTCGGCAAAGGCAGTCATACTTCCCGCCAACAAGCAGATCAATAATATGATTAAAAAACCAAGCTTCATACGTTCCTCAACCTGTCACCTGTCACCAAACACTTGCCCTCTAAGCGTGCGCGATTCCGAAGTAATTGCTCCAGGCCAGATCAAGCAGATCGGTGGTCAGAGTCGGTTGCAAGCTCTTGTACTGACAAATGTCCAGGAAGCGGTTGATCAAATCGCGCGGTTCGCAGGCTTTCATCACGCGGCGCTCCGACGGATATTTCGAAATCAGATAATCCAGCACCAGCGGTTCGTACGACACGCCCGCTCCTTCCGTATACCGCTCGAAAATCCTGCGATAAGTTTCTTCTGTCGGCGGTTCGATGCGCACGCGATAACCCATTCGACGCAAGAATGCTTCGTCCACCAGCCGGCTCGGTTCCAGGTTGGTTGAAAACACAACCAACTCTTCGAACGGCACGCTGATTTTTTTGCCGGTATGAAGCGTCAAAAAGTCCACTTTGCGTTCCAGCGGCACAATCCATCGGTTAAGCAAATCTTCTGGCTCAACGCGTTGGCGGCCAAAGTCATCAATCACCAACGTTCCGCAGTTGGCTTTCATTTGGAATGGCGCTTCGTAATAGCGCGCAGCGCGGTTGTAAATCAGATCAGTGCTTTCCAGACTCATTTCGCCGCCGACGATAATCAGCGGACGAGCAATTCTGATCCAGCGCTTGTCATAAGAGTCGAATTGGGCTTCATCCAACGAACGTTCGTGATTGTGGCCGTCGTAAATGTTGATGACATGTTCGTCAACGGCCACCGCATAAGGAACCCACACAGGAGTTTGCAGCGCGTTGTTGATGCGTTCAGCGACCGAAGTTTTGCCCGTTCCCGGAATCCCGGAAATGAATAAGCTGCGGCGCGAGTTGATGGCAAAGCCGAGCGTTTGCAGCAAGCTTTCCGGCAGCACCAAATCCTGAAATGCTTCGGCAACCGTATCCGGCCCAACCAGGTCATCGGGCTGAGCTTGAGAGCGCATCATCGCGCTATATGCGGTCAGCGAAACCGGCGTCGGCCCAACGTAGCCGGAAATTTCCATAATGCGGCGCAACTGATCCCAGCCGCGATCCAGCACTGCGTAACGGTTGTTGTTCAGTCCGACGTTTCCGCGAATTTCCACCAGCTTTTCGCGATACAAATGCTGCATCAGCATTTCGGTCACACTGACCGGCAAACACATCCGCTCAGCAATCCCGGCAGTCGTCTGAATGGTTTCAGTCGCCGCAGTTTTCAACGCCAAATCGGCCAGAAATTGAAAAGACAAACCCGTTTCCTCAAAGGATTCGGGCATTGGCGGCGCAAATGGTTTTGTTTTGGCTTGTACGGCTTCAGTCATGGTTTTTGAGTAGACAGTAGACAGTAGACAGTAGCCGACATCGCAAGTAGCTTTTGGCGGTTAAAAGTCAGAAGACAGTAGCCAGCAAAAATCACAAGAACTTCAATCTGCTGTCTACTGCCTACTGTCTAAGTTGGAAGTTATGGTTGCCGATCAACAACCTGATCTTTGTTCTTTTCAGTTTCGCTGAGCTTCTTGTACTGAGCTTGCAGCATTCCGGCTTCACGCAGCCAACCTTTGCGCTCGTAAAGTTGCGCCAGATTGCTCATTGCCGGCAACGAATCGGGTTTGATCTTCAGCGCGGCTTCATAAGATTTGATTGCGTCGTCGTGCTTGCCGTCTTGCGAATAAATGAAGCCCAGGTTCAGCAGCGCGCCAACTTCTCCAACAGCGATGATGAAATGTTCTTTGGCGTCGTCGAAATTGCCTTTGCGGCCATAAGCCAGCCCGATGTTGTTGTGCATACGGCGATCGTTCGGCGTGATTTTCAAACCGCGTTTGTAGTACTTGACCGAATTTCCAAAATCACCCGACAGGTAATACGAATAGCCGAGGTTGTTCAGAAAGCGAGCATTGTTCGATTCAATCTTCAGCGCTTTTTTGTAATCATCCTGAGCCTGGATGTACAACCCTTTTTCGTCGTAACAAACGCCGAGCAGATTGTAGGCTTCAGCAAAATCCGGTTGCAGAACGGTGGCTGCTGCCAGCTTTTCAATTGCGCCATCCACACGACCTTTTTCGCGCAAATCAACAGCATCATCGAACATATTTTGCGCCGCCACTTCCGCCGTTGTCGCTTCAGCAGTTGTGCCGTTGCCAGCATCCGCGATTTGATCGGGCGAACCGGTTTGCGAACGATTCACCGGAATCACTCGCATCTTTTCGATATCCTTCTCAGTGACTTTTTTGGCCAGATTGTTGTTATCGTCACGTTTGAACATTCTGGCAACCAGCCGGAATGGCGCGCCAAACACACGTTTGAACGCATTGCCTTTTTTCCCATTCTGGCCGTCGCCGCTTTCCGGCGCTTCATCAAACCAGAAAAAATTTGAACCCGAATCCAGGTTGGCGACCATGTGATTGCGAATGCTCGGCACAGTAGTGACCACGCCAACACTCAAGGCTGCGATGGCAACAGTTGCCAACACCGGGTGACGAAAAGAACGGACAATCTTTTTCAGAGTCATAAACTCACCTTTCTGAATTTCAGCGAATGATGTAGAGCCTGCGAAAAGCTCGCCGGAACTCCGCTGACCGTTAGCGGGTTGGTTGTAGAGTACGGTCTCGGAAATCAAATCCGATGTTTGATTCAATGTCTGGCTCAATGCCGGATTTAATTGTGTCGGGGCTTTTCGGATCAAAACTTGTGAATTCGAATCTTCGTAAACGCTCGCCCATTTTCCACTAAAGAGGGCAATTTGCGCCAGAGCTTGGCCGCGTTTGAGCAGCATCCAGTCAATTGAGCGTTTGTCCAGAATTTCTTCCAAATCTCGCCAATCGGAACGAACGCTTTCAAGCCGGCCCATTTCATCAAGCACGGAACCTTGCCGATAAAAATCGCTGCGGCCATCGGCGAAGACTTTGAACTGACGATAAATCAAATAGCCGCCAAACTGATCCGGCGCGTATAGCCTGCCCGAAAGCTGACTGATTTGCTGGTTTTTGAGCACGAACTCAACTGCTCCAGCCGGAAAGCGTTTGTCGTCGAAGCGGGGAAACAGCAGCTTGTCAGCGAACCCTGTGCTCGCGGCAAAAACCACGAACGCGATAGCCGCGACGTAACAGGAAGCTCCGGTTAATTGGCGATTGATTGCCATAGTGCTTCGATACCAACCGCGAGCAGCGCGCAATGCCTTAGAGCGAGTTTCGTCGCCCTGCGCTGCCCGGTCGAAGAATTCGGAAAATAAATTGCTAAGCTGTTCAGCAATGATCGGGGTCAACATCACGACAGCCAACGTCACGTGCCGTTCGGATTGCAGCGTCATGTGGCCCCAAAGCAAAACCAATCCGGTTTCGACGAATCGTTTTTGCCGAAGCGCGTTCACCGCCGCGACAACTCCCAGCAGCAGCAAAAGTTCAATCAGCTTGCCGTCAGTGGAATGAAAGTTCGGCGACTGAAACTCTTCAATCGTCGAAAGCAACTGTTTGTCCGTCAAGTATCGCCACAAGTGACCGTATAGTTTGACCCCATACGGTGTCACCATGGCAGCGAACAGCGACAACAAGCCAACCAGCAGATAAGTTTTCAAGACCTTGAACAATTCCCGGCTTCGCCATGCCCCTTGCGCCGCAAATTCCAGCGTTTCACCGATAGCGTAAACGCCCAGCACGACAAGAGTTACAACAAACGCGCCGTGCAAATTTGCCCAGAGCGCGATCAGCAACGGAACTGCAAAAATCCATTTCGAGCGTTTGCGGCGAAAACTTTCCACCAGCGCATACCACACAACCATCAACAAAATGGACAACAAGTGCGGTCGCGCCAGCCAATGAACTATGCTGGCAATCGCGCCGAAAACCGTCAGCGCCGTGGCCAGAATTGGGTCGGCTCCGCGATTGAGCATCATCCAACCTAGCGCCGCATAACTCAGCAACAAAACCAGAATCGCTCCTCCGACAACGCCCGCCAATCCGCGCCACCCATGCAAAGCTCCCATCAGAACATCGGTCAGCCATTCCCAGGCAAACCACGGAGCTCCGTTCATCGTGTGCGAAAACGAATCGTGCCGAGGCACCGCGCGAGTTTTCAAAATCAGTTCGCCAGTGCGAATGTGCCAGCCGGTGTCGCTATCCAACAAAAAGCGATACGAGTTGGTAATTAGCAGTTGCAGCACCAATAAAACAGACAACCCGCCCAACGATGGCAATATCCATCGAGCGAATAAACCGACTTGTTTGTCACTTGCTTGACGGCTTTGCCGTCCTGCCTGCGTCATTGGTTTACGTCACAAGCTTGGAATCAGGACTTTAGCGTGCCGCCTGGTTCACCAGAATTCCTGGCAGTCTAAAGCTTGAATTCAAAACTATTTTCAAGGCCGAACTTCTCGAATGACCTCGAGTTGATCACCAACTTTCAGTTGGGCTTGGGAGATGGTGTGCGCTGACATTTCCAACACGCTTCGCGCTTCGCGGTGAGGAGCCGTCAGGCGAAACGGG
>ERZ650309.1756-NODE-1756-length-10117-cov-7.904095_pt1 | contig 10117 bp, 14 predicted proteins | sample MGYA00376245_ERZ650309 | MGnify/ENA primary metagenome ERZ650309 (study PRJEB26733, sample SAMN07839294) | wastewater metagenome | biome: urban; feature: wastewater treatment plant; material: waste water | place: USA: North Carolina | collected 2016-04-26 ...
GATATGCCTAAGTGACTGGAGTTCAGACGTGTGCTCTTCCGATCTTGATTTACAAGCCAACGATATTGTTCTTGTTGACAGAGGCTATAATCAACCCAAAACACTCGTTCCTTTTATTGAAAGAGGCGGTTATATTGTATTACGTTATAATCCTAAAGGCATGACACTTTATCATCCACCCCAAGAGAACAGTTTATTGCAACGTATTGATTGGGTTAAAGAAGTCAGTAATGTACAAGGTAATAGTGCATGTAAAGAAGTGATGATTTGTTATGACAATAAGCTATTCAAAGGGTATGTTCATCTTTCACGTTTATCTAAAGAGCATGCCGAAAAAGCCCATCGCGAGGTTAAACGCTCGGCACAAAGACAACAATATACGCTCTCTCAGAATGCCTTGACGTTAGCGGATTGGATGTTTGTTTTCACTACCTTACCTCCTGATGTTTTAGAGACCAAAATGGTGATGGCCTTATATCGCACACGCTGGCAAATTGAGTTAGTCTTTAAACGTTTAAAGAGCCTATTATCTTTAACTGAATTACGTGCTAAACAAGGGAGTCGATTGGCGGAGATTTATCTCTATGGAAAACTACTTTATGCAGCGATGCTTGAGTGCTATTTAAGCCAATACGTGAATGTGCAGGCGTATTATTTAGATAATGAAACGAATGATAGGCTTGAGACCCCTTGGCGATGGTGGCCTTTATTTCATCAGCAGTTTATGGCTTATTTTAGTATCTACTTATCTCCTTCAAACATACCTATACAGGCGATACAAAAGGCGATGCGTGAGCGAAAACGGAAGAGAAAACTACAGACAATACCTAACAACTTAATGAAAAACTTACACAAAATAAATAATTTGTTATAAATAACAAAAAGTTAGCTTAAGTTGGCGCATATGGGGCGTTATCCCACTTGAGCGTTAAGTTAGACGCTAAAACATAAACAAGGCACTTTAACCAAACCTACGAAAACATAAAATTAGCTGCCGCGCTTCAGCCTTGAAAAATAACCCAATAAAAACAGTTTTACAAACGGCATTGCGAAGAAAGTCGCCTTAGTTTTTCGTTTAGCGAGGCTTTAGCTGATTTATCAAAGCACCAAAAGCAACCTTGACAGTCAAAACAGCTTGATTACAAAGGGCATAACGACTGCCCTAGCCTTCACTTGATTAAATAACCAAAAGCTAGCGATGAAAAAAACCGTTGCAATCGCCAATAACTCAAAACGCTTTAAACTTGAAAGCGACTAACTAGGCGCATAACGCGCAAGTACCCACAACAAAATTAAAAACTGAGATTACCTCAGAACCATCAAAAAATACACAGTTATCGGCTGGGTACTTGTCGCTGTTGATGCGGAAGTTAGAGAATACACAGCCCCAATTATGCAATGCGAACTTCCAAACGCCGACCTAACGCACTTGCAAATTTTTCAAGCGTTGACAACTTCACATCTTCGGAATGGTTTTCAATTCGTGAAATCGCTGATTTATTGGTATGTAATTTTTCAGCAATTTCAGTTTGTGTCATGCCAGTTTCCTCTCGCAATTGACGTAAAAGAACGCCTATTTTGAAAGACTTGTAACCTTCATCAAAGCCTTCTGCAAAAGCAGAATCTTCGATTTTACGGTTTTGAATATAACGTTGTAAGTCACTCATTATTTGCTCTCCCGCTTACGTTGGAAATAGTCTCGCTTACGACCTTCGGCTATATCTATTTCTGATTTTGGTGTTTTCTGCGTTTTCTTTTGAAAACCATTTGATAGCACAACTAAACTGCCATCATCCAGAAAACCCAATAGTCTCAAAATATCATTGCCAATCTGTACACGAACCTCCCAAATATTGTCCGTGTTAACCAGTTTTTTGAAATAAGTTACTGGCACAACATCTAACTCTTCAATCAACTGCAAAACCCAAGCAACTTTTTGAGCTTGTTTAGATGTCAACTGGTCTAGGAAATCTGCAACAGGACATTCGCCACTGTCAAATTTATAAAATATGATGGTTCGCATAGTTAAAAGTTAACATACAAGTAAACTTTTGACAAGCCTATAAATATCTCTAACTTTCCGCGTAAGGTGCAAGCACCCACAACAAAATAAACAAAAACTCAGTAATCACTGAATCCGAAAATTGCCCTGTAAGTGGCTGGGTGCTTGTCACACTTGACGCGCAAGTTAGGTTTTCTTATACGAAGTTATTCAAATACACCATTACCTTTATACAAAGGTAATTTTCCACCATAGTTCCCTATTTTTACGGCACGAATAACAATTTTTTTAATTCGTGCCGTACTATCTAAAGTTATTGGGCCTATCTCTACTTGACCATCACCGAAATATGACCACCCAAATACTCTAAGTTTATCTGGTATATTTGGATAGCGAAAATTTTCAAATTCACTGTTTTTTGTATGTAAACCTAATATATCGAATATATGACGACCAAATCTAAGTGTACCAAGCTTCGGTTTCATATTAAAACAATTTTCAAAAGTATAATAATTATTACAACCATCATTAGACACTATAACTGCTCCCTCCTCATCTTGAGCCTCAAAATTTATAGCCATAACATTACTATCAATGTCTCCATTTATATCTAATAACATAAGTGCATCTATAAATGACTGCTTCTCTATAAGCTTAGTTCGATATTTTGAAAGAGTCGCTAACCAGTCTTTTTTTAAGGCAATGTTAAAATTAGGAAGAACTAGATAATAAGTATTACTTATACTTGATTCAGCTCTTAGTGTCGGAGCTCCATATTGATACTCAAAACCGTTTTGAATTAAATCATCCAAAAAAACGACAATTTCTTCGGCATAGATTTTAACTTTTTCTTCTTGCAGCATTTGATTAGCCATAAGTGAAGCACCATCTAACGTAATAGCAGTGTTTGTTGCACTGCTCATGGCTACTTCTAACTTTTTTTGACGTACAATAGCCTGAATAGTAATGGCATATCCTGTTACATCACTTTCTTCGGTTAAAACTTTATATTGTTCAATAAATCCATTGGAAGCAACAAAAACTTTATCTCGAATATCTTTTAGGTTTCTTACATAACTTTCGCTAGTAACAATCATGCCAACAGCTTGCTCAACTGCATGTCTAAACGCATTATTTAAAGCAATCTCACGTGTACCTCCCGTACCAGACACAACAACAGCCCTAGGCTCATTTTCTGCAAAACTTGGCGAAGATAAAAGTACAAAACTCGCTAAAAGCAATTTTGCTAACTTAAAGATATAAAAATTTCTCAAGACCTCACCTACACAGAAGAAGGAGTTTTAAAAATATCAATTACTTTGTTTTAAGTCATTTAATAAGATTTTTGCCGTTTGCTCTGCTTGTACATCTTGAATTTTAGCAGCTCTACCTTGCAATTGCTCTAATGCTCTCGCTTTAGCCATTTGATATTCAGATAAAGGAATCCGATACAAAGCATACACTTTATATTTTATCTGACCATCTTTTTGATTCGTCACTTTTTCCTTGTAAGTTTGGCTAGTACTGAAATCTTGAATAGTCACGGCTTGAGAAGTCATAGCAACGGCATCTTGAATAAACGAGCCAGAAACATTTAAGCCATGACGTTGTGCGCTTTTGGTCAATTCACTTTTTACTTTAATGCTAACTGTTTCGACTAGCTCTTGTGCTGCTCCTGCTTTTGAAATGCGGGAAGCTAAAGCATAACCTTCAGCATCTGAACCCTCAGAAAGAAAATACAAAAAGCCGTCTTTTTCAAAAGACGGCTCACCTAAAACCCACTCAGGCTTTTCAGTTGCGCTTTTTTCTAAAACTATCTCTTTGTTAATTTGAATGATTCGTTGCTCATTCAATTCTGATGGGGTTGGTTTTGTCGCAACTGGTGCAGGCTGTTGCTGGTTTGCACAAGCTACCAGCAATACAAACGTGGAACATCCAAAAAACTTAAAAGCACCGTTCATTATATTTTTTTCCTTGAGTAATATTTTACAAATTATTGGTGTTGTCTAAACAAGACTTACACCACAACCTTATATCTTGTCTTATCTCGTTTGACATGGGAATACTCGAAAAACAAGAAAATGTTGTATCCATTAAGGTACTGAAAGATACATGACAAGGAATGCCATCATTTGGCTCTATGCGTACAGTCGCCTCTTGAGAACCATTAGGCACAAATGTAACTTTTAAAGCACCGCCAAAAACACGAGTTAAACACTCAGAGTTAGCCATTTTTCGCCTCCATAAAACCCTAACTACTCGCGTAAGGCGCAAGCACCCTACAGCAAAATAAACAAGAACGCAGTAATCACTGAATTCAAAAATAGCCTCGCAATCGGCTGGGTACTTGTCGCACTTGACGCAAAAGTTAGGGTATTTTAACCCAATGCAGCAAAATCACCTATCACATCAGGTCGTGCATTCAATAAACGTATAAGTGCTGCTGCTGCGCCTGTTGGCGTACGTCTATTTTGTTCCCAATTTTGTAATGTACGAGGACTAACATGCAAACGAAGTGCAAACTCCGCCTGAGAAAGACCCGTCTTTTCACGGACGGCTTTAACATCAGGAATATCCAATACAAAACGGCGACTTGGTTCTGCCTGACCTTTAGCTATGGCAGTCGCCTCTTTTAAACTTTGAGTAAGTTCGTTAAATAAATCAGTGTGCATCTGATAACTCCTTGACGAGTTGGCGCAAAATAGAAATTTCACGGTCAGTTAAATTGTCTTTTGTTGATTTTGGGTAAATCAACAGCATATAAAATATGCCTTTGGCAGACTCCCAATAATAAATCACTCTGACACCACCACTTTTTCCCGTATTGGGTAATGCGTAGCGTAATTTCCGAATACCACCACTGCCCTTTATCATGTCCCCAGAAGTTGGGGATTCCATCATAGAAACTTGTAACTTATGATATTGCTCATCAGGTAGAAGTGCTTGAACTAAGCGTGTAAAGGTTGGCGTTTCGATAAATTCCATCTGCAACTCATGACTTATTTCTATTCAGATAATAATATACGCCAATGGCGCATAAGTCAATATAACTTCAAAAGAACAAACCCTAACTAATCGCGTAAGGTGCAAGCACCCACAACAAAATAAATAAAAACTCAGTAATCACTGTATCTGAAAATTGCCTCGTAAGCGGCTGGGTGCTTGTCACACTTGACGCATGAGTTAGGCATTTAAACATATCAATGATTACTTTCTGCGTTGGAAAAAGGGAATTGGGGCAGCAAGCAAGTTTTCAAGCAAATTTGCTTGCTTATGAATTAAATTTTTACTGCCACATTGCCTACATTCATTTGGCTGAATAATAGCATCACTTTGGTGTTTAATGACAAAGTGCCACCCACACGATAAACATGTTGATTTAACAGCTACTCTCGAGGGAGTTGGCATAAAAAAGAACCTATTTGCTAAAACTGTGGCCACACTCTAAACAGCAATAATTATTTAGAACATTGTCATCTATGACTTCACCAGCTTTTGCACCAAGTAATCCGCCAGCAGTACCGCCTAGAAGTCCGCCTATTATTGCACCAGCAACTCCACCAGCGACAGCACCAACAGGACCTCCAATTAAACCAAGTGCCGCTCCAGCTTCTGCCCCCGCACCTGCACCTGCCATGCCACCTGCCGCGCCTGCACCTCCACCGACAACTGTTCCAGCTCGTTTTCCATGGTTCTTTTTATCAATCTTGTCTGATTTGCATTTTGGACATTGCATTATTTTTCTCCCGAATGATGGTATATTTTGACTTTACCAGTCCAGCTTTAAGCTTATGCACGATTTAGGTAAGTATGCCAACAACAATACGCTTTTTATATTTTAATTAGTGGATTTAAAAACCACCATGCTTCCAAATTTCATTTTCTGGAATGCCAAACTCAATAGATGCTTTTGCTACAGCCTCTTCTTTAGACAGTCCACCCGCAATAAGAATAAGGATTTTAGCGATAATCTCAATCCAAACTAAAATACTCATAAATTTCCCCTAAGCCCATTACTTTATTTAATGTTGGTAGTGTGTAAAACCAACGTGATAATTCTATGTAACCTTTGCGTACCAATGGCTAGAAGGTCTTCATCACGTCAAACTTATGCACTACCTTAATGTTTAACTGTTTCAATGGGCTTAAAACAGCCTAACAAATAATTAACTGGCACAACCTAACAAAAGCAGACCTTAGATGCTGTATGGGGTTGTGTCCAGTTGAATTGGCAGTTATGCGGCATAGTGTTTAATTAAAGAAGTGCGGAGAGTTGAAAATGTACATTGTACGATTAGAGGTTGGTGTTTGGTTGGCTGAGGGTGCAGGCGACCCATCACGAACAACATTAGAACCTAATGCAAAACTTTTTAATAAGTTTACAGAAGCAAAAGCGGCATTAAAACTGGCAAGAGTTTTTAGACCTTTTGTTAATGCGCGAATTATTGAAGTTTAAGACTGACGCATAACAACATATTAAGCGGTAAAACCCAAACAGTAAGCCGTAAAAGCATGGGGTTTTATCCGCTTGAATATAGAGTTATGCGGCACACTGTATGGGGTGGTTATGAGTAGTATTTTAGAAGTTTTAGTGTTTATATCTGTAATCTTGCTTTTTGTTGGTGCTGTTTGTTTTGGTGTTTTTGTTTACTTAAATACACTAGAGCAGTTTAAATGGTACAGGCGTTGGCGTGGTGGTCGGTGGGAATGTTGGTATGTTGACCCCTGCAAAAGCATGATATGGCATGAAATAAAGAAAGGCGAACAAGGCTACCCAAACAGGCCGCCATGTTGTTTTGGTACTCCGATAATTGAGGAATACCCATACAGAGATGACGCATAACTATTCGCGTAAGGCGTAACACCCCCACAACAAACTAAAACCTGAGATTGACTCAGAAAACTAAAAAATATCACCGTAAGCGGCTGGGGTGTTATCGCACTTGACGCAGAAGTTAGAAAGTGCAACGCTTAAACAGCCTTAACCAACGATGAACGAACCAAAAACATAAACCAAAAGCCACTTAAAAACAATCGAAAACAGCTAGAAACAAAAAGAAATTTTTAAACGCATTTAAACGAAAACAGTCGATTGGGTTTAACTTAAAAAACTCCGATTTCTGCCCTACTCAAGCCCAAACCGATAAAACTTAAAAACGCTGACAGTTAAATTTTTAACTAATAAAATCAATCAGATGATTTGAAAAAAGAGCCGAAACTCAGGTAAAAGTACACAGCGTTTCGACACTGACAAATCAACAAAGCGTTAAAACTTTCTATTTTTTCGCACTGGTGCAAAGCTCAAGTTTTCGGTTCGGCGTTTCAGGCTTTGTGCCAAAAACTCAAATTTTCGCCCTTGAAATAAGACTAAAAAACAAAGCACTGACTTTCCAAACGCAAAGAACAAAACAATTTCTAACTACTGTGCATTAAGCCGTGCAGCCCCACAACAAAATTTGATTAACGATGGTGATTATATGACAGACAAAAAAACACCGAAAGCGGCTGAGGCTGCATCGGACTTGAATGCTGAGTTAGATGTGTTTAAGACTAGCGATGAAGTGCGGAGATGATTATGGCACAATACAGAATAATAGAAGAAATTGACGGAAACGGACAATCTCTTTTCTACCCTGAGAAAAAGGGTATTTTTGGCATTTGGTTTCGTTACCATCACGATTGCGGGACTGTTGCCTACATAACTAAAGAAGCTGCTTTGTATTTTATAAAACAACAGACTCCAAAAAAAGAGGTTGTTCACGAAATACAAGAAAGCATCTAACTAAAACGCTAACAGGCAACAACCCACAACAAAATAAGCAAGTGAGAGGTTGCCAAAAACATAAAAAATTCACCATAAGCGGCTGGGTTGGTGTCCTTGTTGAGCGTAAAGTTAGACACTCACCACTATTTTTTTGCTGCCGAATTCAATTTAAGTAGATTTGCTTCAAACATAGAATTTGCTTTACGACCATAAACATTTTTAAGAGACCCATTTACTGGTAAGTTCATCAAATTTATTCCTAAATCTTGATATTCTTTTTCTCTATAAGTCTTAGGCAATAGAGACAACTCCTTCATAATAATATCATCACCATCTACATAAACTGTGAGATTTAGCTTGAGAGCATAAATACCAATACCATCAAATGCCTCTGATAACTTTTTAGCATCACTAGGAGATAATTTGATTTCAAATGGCATATGAAAACCATAAGACTTTGATTTAACTTTTAAAGTCAAGACTTCCTTATCAGCATTATATACGGGCTTTTCATCACCTATTCCTATATCACCAACTATATAATTCCATACAAACCCATATAAATTTGCATTTATTTTGAAATCACCAAATTCTTTTAAATACTCCTCTTTGTCTTTCAAAATTGCAGCCTCATAATCAGATGTTTTTTCATACTCACCTCTCAATCTTGGTGTAAATTTGGCCATTTTATCAACTAACCCAATAGTTATTTTATTTGCCAATGCGATTGGATTCTTATAGAAAAAATTACCTAACTTCGGATAGTGACGATAAGGGTCAGAATGATAAGCAGAATAATGATTAGAAGGGAAGCACTCCTGCGCTACCACAGGTACTCTAGTAGTCCATACAAAACTATTTTGAAGCCCATCAGACTGACTCAATAACTCTTTTTTGTATTGTTCAATTACCGACTTTCTAGTAAATACATCAATACATTTGTCAACAAACGCATTAACATTCGTTAATGTCACAACATCCTCAATTTTGGCAGCAGTCGAAGTATTAGCAATAGCTGACAAAAAAACAGTAACGAAGATTATTCTTGAAAGTCTCATGACTTACCCCTAGTCTTTTTAAAAATATAATTTTGATTTAGGTTACAACCATGAATAACACAAGAATCAAAATGAAAAAATATATTCACCAGTATCAGTTTCTACTTTAACTTCTTTAATGTTAGCGGAAGTACAACCGGGTATCTTGCCATTGCCAGCCTTACTTATTGCAACGGTAACATATTGACCGAATTTTAACTCTGGACTTCCCTTCCAGTTCATGATGTGACAATTTCCGCGATTTATCAGAATTTGTTTAATGTTAATCAAATCCACTTTAGATAAAACCATTACAAATGTGGTAGGCAATCCATATACTGGGTCAGGGCGAACTTCCATATTTACTTCTATAGGAGTCTCACTACTAACTTGAGTATTATTATCCTGTGTATCTTCTATTAACTCTCCACATTGTGCAATAACTTCCGCATCATAAACTGCTGCTCCATTCTCTTGAACAGGATAATCAGCCTCAACTTTTGCCCTACATTCCTCCCATTCTTGGGGGGTAGTAGGTTTTGATTGAGGGATTTTAGTATCTAAATTGCTAACATCTTGAGAGGCTAACGGTGCGGGAGCAGTATCAACTGTTCTCTTTTCACTAGATACTGGATTATTACCCTCTTGACTACAGGCAACAGTTAATACGATTAGTATTTGTAATAATGAGAAATTCAAAGACTTTCTTAATGTATTTTTGATGTCCAGCATAAAAACAAACTCCTTAATGTAAGTACATTATTTTACATAAATAAGAATTAGCGCATAGTCTAACTACCTAACTTAAGGCGTAAACACCCACAACAAACTAAACAATGACTAACCCACTTTAAGATTGACACGATAATTAGCTGGGTGTTTATCGCGCTTGAAGTGAGAGTTAGATTTGGAGACTGAAAATGGCGACTGGTTATTATATGGGACAAGGCATAATGCTAGAGCGTGGCGAAACATACGAAATGAAAAAAGAAGAATTGATTCAGGTGCTTGACAAATACGCTGAACATTTAAAAAACTCACAGGCTGAGTGTGACGAGCTAAAAATGGAAATACTGAGAATGAAGTACCCAAATGAGCCTTTGTTGCAGAAAGGTACTATTCAATAAAACCTAACTAAGTGCGTAAGGCGCAAATACCCGCGCTGTTGTACGCAGAAAACAGTAATCACAAACGTCAAAAGATAAGATTAAAGTCTGGGTATTTGTCGCACTTGACGCTTGAGTTAGATTGGGGAATTGCGATGAATTTAATGTTTGGCGATTGTTTAGAGCGCATGAAAGAGATTGAAAGCGG
>ERZ650309.1757-NODE-1757-length-10114-cov-3.375982_pt1 | contig 10114 bp, 1 predicted proteins | sample MGYA00376245_ERZ650309 | MGnify/ENA primary metagenome ERZ650309 (study PRJEB26733, sample SAMN07839294) | wastewater metagenome | biome: urban; feature: wastewater treatment plant; material: waste water | place: USA: North Carolina | collected 2016-04-26 ...
CTTTCCCTACACGACGCTCTTCCGATCTCCTTTCAATCAGGTTCGTTGTACCGGAAGCACCACCATAATACAAACCTGCCACTACCGGTCCGGAGACAGTAGTAGAGTTGGTATTTTTAAGAGTATGAATGGTATTCGCACTGATCACGGCAGGAGCAACTGTTGAAGTATAGGAAATACCTATTACAGAAGGGGCCGATCCTCCGGAAGTACTTTGTGAAGAACTGTAAAGGTTTCGGATAGTATTTCCTGATACAGTAGAGTTGGTTGAAACAATCGCAATACCTACTACTGTGTGAGCCGTCGTTCCTGAAGCAATGATGTTACTGTTCATGTTTGCAATCAGGTTGCCGCTCACCGTTGAAGTGGTTCCACCATTTACAATAATACCACGAATAGTTTGCGCCGAGGTACTGTTGTAAGCAGAAACCGCATTGATACTGTTAGCCATGGAAGGGCTTCCGATTACGTTATTTGATATTGTAACAGGAGTTCCACCACCGGCGTTGATACCGTTAAATACAGGAGTAACCGTAGCACTGCCAAAAAGGTCAATTCCTGAAACAGTATTATTAGAGATAACGATTGGACCGCCTGCACCGGTTCTGATACCGATGAATCCTCCGGTATTTGCCGTAGCCGTAAAGACTATAGCACCGGTAGCTGCAGATGATCCGATCATGTTTCCGGTCACTGTTCCAATATTCACTGCACCATTGGCAATATTAATTCCAACACAGGCTGTTGATCCGGTGTTAGAAGTAGTCATATTGAAATTAGTGAAAGTGTTGTTTTGAATAGAAGTTGCAGAAGCTGTTCCAACAGAAATATCCATTCCATTGTACAGATAAGCCACAGCACCGGTGATGGTATATACACTGCCACCACAATTTGGTGCAGTTCCACCAATATAGTTCCCTGAGATATTAAATCCACTGGAGGCAATTGCAGAAGCATTGGGAGTGATCCACATTGCTCTGTGAGTAACGGCTCCTGTATATGTGAAAGTAGCAGCGGCACTCTTATAGAAACTATTGTTGGTGATGGTCCAGTTATTATTTCCTACTAATACATCAATTCCTGCTGTAGCAGTTGCTGCATTGAACACATCATAAATATTACAATTGGTGATAGTGTTATTATCATTATTGGAAGCATTACCAACAGTAGTGTTATTATACGCATAAACACCAACATTCAGCATATTACCTGCTATTCCTACCGAGTGTATATTACAGTTGGAGATGGTATTATTATCGTTTCCTAATGCACCGGAAGTCGATAACACAGCCACTACCCCGGGAACTGCTCCCACAACGATAGTTCCGGCATTGGAGGCCGGGTTGAGATTCGCGGCACGCAAATCAAGATACTGCAACGTATTATTGTTTGCATCGTTTCTCAACATCACCGCATTTCCCGCAGCCGCAGCAGTACTGCTGGTATTTTCAATGGCTAAAAATTTATTGGTACCTGCACCTCCTGGTCGGCCATCAATGATCACATTCGATCCACCATTTAAAATCATCGTTGCCGTAGTGTTGGCACTGGTGATTAATAATGGTGAAGCAACGCCGGTTTCTGGACGAATGGTAAGTGTATTCACTGATGTTATACACGCATCAAAATTGATAGTGATAGGGTAAGTTTCAACAGCTGAATTGTAAGTGCTTTGCAATTCAATTACCATAGGTCCGGAAATGCCGTTGGTAGCAATGGCATTCAATGCACCACCTGCACCACTTAAACTTGGATAGGTTCCGGTAGGTCCTACAGTAACCGGCGAAGCCATCGTTCCGCAAGGTGCAGTGGTCTGATTGCCAAATAGCGGACTTACCGTATTGTAAACCGTTCCGGCACATGTTGAAATCAAATAATCATAAACGTAATAATCATATGATGTTCCACCCGAAAGACCGGTGCTGCTGAAGGTAGTACCTGCTCCAACAGCAACTACTTTACCAAGTCCTAATGAAGCACCAACAGTATAAGTGGTTCCGTTTGCAGGATTGGTCACTGCAGATCCTGCTGGATATCTTACAACGAGGTAACCCGCAGGTGCACTGGTTGCAGCAGTAAAACTACCATCTATCTGTGATGTTGAAATGGTGTTAAGGTTCAAAGCTGTAGCCTGATTAGCAGGTGCCACAGGAACAGCCGCAACAATTGCAATATTATCAACTGCAGCAGGGGGGCTCACTCCTCCTGAACCATCGTTTTTCCATGTGATAACAATACGCTGAGTGGTTCCTGCAAAAGAAGCAGGTAAACAAATTGAAAACGTTTGTGTATTCACTCCCTGATTCCAGAGTTGAGCTCCTAAAGCAGTCGGTGAACCTCCGGTCCATGTTGCAACGTTACCTGTAGTGCTTGCCGGTGATCCTGCAAGTGGTGTAACTGTAGTCGGACAATAATAAACTATAATAGCATCCCATGAACTGGCTTCACCTAAAGCTTTCCAGTTAAAGGAAAGTGTGATATCGCTTTGTCCGGCAGGAAATGTAATGTCTTTGTATATATGCGAAGCCGTTATACTGGTATTTGTATAAGCCCAGGCAGCTCCTCCGTTATTTGAAATATAAGCTGCATTGTTGTTGAATCCCGTTGGCAATGTACCCATGGTCCATGCATTGGTTGCACTATTGACCACTGTCCAGCCATTGGCTCCTAATGAGCCACCACTTTCAAAACCACCTTCAGCATAAGGGTTGATCAATAACGATGCCCCTACCCCACTGGTTGTGATGGTACCGAAAAGAGGTGAAGTTGTATTGTAGGCAGTAGCACAGGTGCCGCTGTTAAATGAGTACACATAAATATCATATGCAAGTCCCGGATATAAACCGGTTGCACTGAAAGAGGTTGTTGCTCCCGAACCTACTACTTTTCCTAAACCAAGTGAATTTCCAACTGAATAGGTTGTTCCACTTACGGGAGCTGTTACTGCTGCTCCTGAAGGATAGGCAACTGAAAGATAACCTGATGGTGCACTCGATGCAGCAGTAAATGTGCCGTTGATAACAGTTCCTGAAGGACTTGTAAGATTTAATGCAGTAGGCTGATCAGCAGGAACGGTACAAGCCGCCTGTCCGCCAACTGCAAGCACATGGAAATAATCAACAGTATTCACAGCACCTCCGGTTGGAGTCGACCAGTTAAAAGAAATGCTTTGTACGGTCTTGCTGAAATTCGCAGGACTCAATGGTAGTTGAAGTTGAAATAAAAAGGGTCCTGTACCTGCAGTACAACCTCCCGGTGTTCCGGGAGCTGCATTTTGGGCACGTGAGATGGTTGGAGTATATGCAACTCCGGTTGCTGTAAACCAGTTCACAACAGTGTTTCCTGCAAACACCTGAGTTGTTAAATCAGTGAAGGTAACTGTAGCAGTAATGGTTGGACCTGCAGTGTTTAGTACCGATTCGTACAACACAAACAACTTACCATAACTTGAAGGTGTTACCAGATTCACCGTTCCTGTCGTGGGCCATACAGAACCAACATAAGTGTTGCTGGCGATGGTCAACGCATTGAACGAAGAATAATCCTGTAACTGATAAGTCAGTCCCGAAGTTAATGCGCTGGGTACCGCACCTCCTGTTGGAAGAAAACAAGTGGGTGCTGAACTGCCCGAATACCACTTATAGGTGGCATCAATAAATGAATAAGCTCCCGGTCCGTTTCCATCAACACCAATGGTGGGTTGAGTAACACCCGGAAGGGTTCCGGTGGAAACAGTGTTAGTGAGTCCGGTTCCATTTGCTACCACATCGTTGTTGAATCCGGTAACAGGAACATTCGACAATTGCGCTTGTATACTTAAGCTGCCAAAGAGCAAAATAAGTAACAGCAGACTCAAGGCCTTGTATGCGCCCTGATGCCATCTGAATTGGTTTGTCTTCATTAATTTCTGGAATTAGTGTTAAGGGGTTAATAAAAGAGGTTGTTGTGTAAATTGGTATTGTACAAGAATTTAAGAACTGCAACTATGAAGTATAATCAGACGACTGAATTTTCTTCATGGTCTCTAAATTAACAAAATTCCCCAATACAAACCCTTCATGTAGAAATGATTCTACATGAAGATATTTTATCATAAAACACAAAGGGCTGATCTACCAAGAGATCAGCCCTTCAACTAAATTTAACAAACTACTTATTCTACTGTGATCCGAAGCTGTTTTGAGTAACCTGATTGATTCTTCATGGTTAAAATATACATGCCTCCTGCCAGATTACTGACATCAACTTTCTCGGAATTTGTTCCTGATGGAACTGCAATCTGACTTGAATAAACTACTCTTCCTGACAGGTCAGTCATTTGCAATTCAAACTGCATCTGTTCGGAAGTTTCGACTTCAACATTTAAGATGCCTGATACCGGATTTGGATATGCCTGAATTGCTACATCAGGAATAGAAACAGATGACAATTTGCAATTCACAATCACACTCAAGGTTCTTGTTCCGGAAACACCACAGCCGTTGCTTGCAATAACTGAAACAAATCCACCAAGTGTTCCCCAGTCAACAATGACGTTGTTGGTATTTTGTCCGGCAACAATCGTTGCACCCGAAGGAACTGTCCATGTATATGTATTGGCACCGTAAACAGGACTGATCAGATATGAGATCCCTTCTTCGCTGTCACATACCGTTGCAGGTCCACCAATGAGACCCGGTGTTGAAGGAGCACCTTTCACATTGATGCATCTTGCAGTACTTGCACCGCAGGTATTATTTGCAGTTACACAAACCTGACCGGTTGTGAAGCTATTGGTATAACCAATTTCAACTACGTTTGTACCCTGACCGTTAACAATTGTGGCACCGGATGGAACCGTCCACAAATAATTTGATATTCCTGAAATTGCAGGCACACTATAGATAGAGCTCGAGTTACAAACTCCATTTGCTGCGCCTGTGATATTTCCCGGTGTTGCAGGTTTCTGGCTGTTAATAGTTTTACAACGCGATGATGAAACTACACCACATGTTGAAGTTGCAGTCACACAAAGATTACCTACTGTGAATCCGGCTCCTACGCTAATTGTGATTGAATTGGTACCCTGACCAGAAGCAATTGTAACATTAGCAGGAGCTACCCAGTTATAGGTTGCCACTCCATTAGATGCTGGAACACTGAAAACCAATCCACCTTGTCCGGGACAAACAGCAAAGGGGCCATTCATCAATCCAAGACTCGCAACCGAGTTAGTTACAGTTAAACAACGTTGAGGACCGGTATAACCACAAGCAAGGTTGGCAGCAACACAAATCTGTCCTGTTGTAAATCCTGCAGGGAAATTCGCAGTAACACTGGTGCCCGATCCGGTGAAGGTAATACCATTGGTTCCACTCCATGTGTATCCACTGGCACCCACAACAGGCAATGTACTGTAAGTACCACTGGTACTTGCACAAGCAACATTAGAACCTGTTATACTTGCAGGTAAGCTGAGTGCTCCTCTGATATAACGGCACTGCGTATTGGTAACACCGCATGCATTGGAAGCCTGAACGCAAATTTCCCATCCACTGCTGTTTGCAGGTAAAGCACCGAGAGTCAAGGTTGCCGTTGGCGATGATGTTGAAACAGGACCGGCCTGACCATTTATAAGTGTTCCGGCTGGAGCTGACCATGTATAGGTGGTAGCAAATATCACTGAGTTGGTTGACACCGTTACAACATTTCCTACACATCCTGAAACAGGAAGCGATGTGATAGTTACTGAATTGGCAGGTGGTGCCTGATCAACAGTAATCACCGCATTGCCTGATACCCCTCCTCCACTGCAGTTCGCATCAGCAACTGATACGGCAGTATAAGTTTTGGATGTTGAAGGAGAAACCGTAATTAATTCAGGGCTGGCATTAGCGGTAAATGGACCGAATGTAGTGGTGCCATCTGAATAACTATATATCCAAGGACCTGTTCCGGTAAACACAAGTGACAAGGTAGTACTGTTACCGGTGCATATAGAAGTTGTTCCACTCATTGAAGCCGTTGGAAGTGGGTTCACATTAATGGTTACTTCATCAAAATTACTGTTCGCACAAAATACATTATCGATGGTCCAACGGAAAGTATTCACACCAACCGACAATCCGTTAACGGTGCTGTTAGGATCAGAAGGATCTGTAACAGTTCCCGATCCAGCAATTACACTCCAGCTCCCTACTCCAACCGAAGCAGTATTACCAGCAAGTGTTGCAATGCTTCCAAAGCAAACAGTCTGATCAACTCCTGCATCTGCAATTGTAGTAGGATCCGGTTCAGTTATTGTCACAGCTATTGTATTTGAACAGGAATTATCATCGGTCACTTCAACATTGTACGTTCCTGCACCAACACCACTGAAGATTCCATCAAAGTTAATATTTACACCATCATTAAATAAGTAATTACCACCAGGAATAGCATTGGTTACTTCGATGGTGTAATCACCGGTCAAAGCACCATTACATGTAACATTGGTTTGACTGAATATATTCAAATCAGGAATTTCATTAAGGAAAACATTTGCCGAATCTATATCTGTACAACCAAATGAATTTTGAACTGTTACCACATAATAGCCCTCATTAATGGCTGATGATCCAGATATAGTTGGATTAGATGATGATGAAATAAATCCATTTGGCCCCGACCATGTAAAGGTATTTCCAGATGACTGTCCGGAAGCATCATTCGAAGCAACCAGATTAATGTCTTGTCCTTCACACACCGGTGCATTACTGCTCACCGACAATTCAGGCAATGGAGAGGTGTTTATCAATAAAGCAGCATCATCTGAACATCCGCCGGCTGCTCCTGTTACTGTATAGGTTGTAGGCACCAATGGTGTTACCGTAATATTTTGCAGGTTGGAATTGGTACCAGACGGATTCGAGGTCCATGTGTATGTTACACCATCAGACTCCAACACCAGTGTCCAGTCAAGTATAGTTCCTACATCGCCACTTGTTAAATCAATTGCTCTTAAATTCCAGGTTCCATTAGTGGCACCTGTTAAAGTTGCAAATGAAACCGTAGAGTTATATGTTCCTGTGAATGGCGCAGAAGCTGCTGATATATTTCCATTAGGAGCTCCGCTGTTCACAACTGTCGTATTCACGAAATTCTGGCCGCTTCCCCCGATCTGATCCACAATAGTCGCAGCATTTCCGGCAGGACTGAACAATCGTATTCTCAAATCACCAACGAAGGTGTGATTGATATTGAAGGAAACCGATTTTACTGTAGTTGCACTAATGGTTGCAGGTGACAGTCCTGATACTACAATTGGTGAATTCACAATTCCATTCGACAATACAAAATCAGGAATAGGATAATCGTTGGTATTGCCATAAGACAAACCTGCACTTGAAGTGAGGTTGACCGATGTGCCGGGACAAACAGTACTTGCTGATGATGAAGCAGTGAGCACTACTCCGGGATTAATCGAAATAGTAAGCACATTTGAAAATGCATCAGTACATCCTAGTTCAGTTCTTTTCGCTCTAATATAAATCGTACCGGTGTTCGCACTGTTAAGTGTATAAGAAGACGCTGTTGCACCTGAAATGTCGGTAAAGGGGCCACTCGCAGAGGATGTTGATGATTGCCATTGAACAGCACCCGAACCACCGCTAAGAGATAATAAATTATTGCTTCCGGTACATGCAGTTAAGCTGCCTGAAATGGTTCCTCCAACCGGTGGATTAATACAAGGAGGTGCTTCAGCAAGTGTTATGTAATAATCTTCAGTTTCACCATAGGTATAATTTGCACATGGGTCGGTTACCGCCGCATTGTACTGACATCTCACTCGCATGATGGTTTGTCCGTTGGTAACCGTTAATGGAACAGTTACGTTAGCAGTATACGTTTGAGGTGTAGAAGCTACAAAGCCACTAAGTACCGATTCAGTTGATTCAAACACTCCGTTTTTATTGTAATCGATCCATACATTTATGCCTTCATCATCACCATCGGTTGTAACCGAAATGGGATAAGTAACTCCACCCATGATAGTGGGGTTGGGAGTAGTATACAGCGTGCGATTCGAAGGTGTAGCTCCGTCGCAGGTGCTCGTTCTGTTGATTCCTGCAAAGTTGACATTCGCTATGTAATCGATGCTACAGCTATTGGTATAGGAAGGTGTACACACACATGCATAGGACGGATTCATGTTAACTTGAATCGGATTAGAAGTTCCGGTATTGGACGAACAGGTAACCAGACAGCGGTAATAAGTTGCTGTTGATTGTGTAGTAATTAAAGAACTTGATGTTGCACTTGTGATGTTACTCCATGTTGAATTATTCGGAGATGATTGCCATTGATAAGTGACCCCTGTTCCGGGAGTTGAATTCTGCAAGGATAATGTGAATGAAGTTGCAGCACATACCGATGAACTTGTCGATAATGTATTTCCAGGTGCCGGAGTACCTGTACATGCTGAACCGGGCGTATAGGTCAGCGAAACTTCATCAATAGCTCCACCGGGATTGTTTGTTACAGATATATCATTCTTCCATGTAAATATCAAACGCTGAGTTGTTCCTGCCAGTGAATTCGATAAATTAATGGTAGCAGTCTGATAAGCTGTTCCCTGCAAATTGTATTTACCTGCTCCAATTGTATATAAAGATGATACCAGGTTTGTGGCTGCCGGTGTTACAGATGTCGGAGCCAAAGAAACTCTGATAAAATCATAGTCATCGGCTGCTGTTCCGTTTTCACCGGCGGCTTTCCATTTAAATGATAGCACAATGTTGGTGGCTCCTGAAGGAATTGTTACATCACGGTAAAAGTGTGAGATCCTGTTTAACAGAACATTTGTATTATAATTATTGGTTGTCCCTGCATTCGCATTTACATCAATGTAACATGCTCTGGTACCTAACGATTTAGTGAAGGTTCCTACATACCATTTGCTGTTGGCATCATTTACTGCTGTCCAGCCATTCAAAGCAAAGGTTGCTCCGGTCTCGAAACCACCATCTCCCGTTGGAGAAATAATCGTTTGCCCCCTTGCAACAGTAATACTAAGTAATATCCATACCAATGTAAATGAATAGATTCTTCTGAAAAACCCATTCATGTAGTTTTTAAATAGTCGTGAATTCATATTGGTTAAATTTAGTTTGTCTTTCTTGGGCTCTGCTTCGAGATGTATTATTTAATAACAGGAAATTATTAAAATAATACAATTCTACTAAATGATGTTTGAGTTTCAATCAACACATAAGTTACGGCGACTTAAAGCAAATAATGAAAATATTTTGTGAACGATATTAATTCATTGACCAACCGATAATTTTAATTGGCGAAAACCTTTTATCTCAAAATAGCTAATTATATCGTTCTTAGAAAAATCCAATTAGTACAAATAAAAAAACCCTCCCGCCTGATGGCGGAAGGGTTTTTCAAATAACTCTTATTAATTACTGAACTGCAATTCTGATTTGCTGAGCAAATCCTTCAGCATTTTTAACACTTAACATGTACATTCCTTTAGAAAGGCCTGTCACATCAATGGTGTTTGAATTCATTCCTTCGATGGCATTTACAACCTGAGTCGAAACCACACGTCCTGAAAGATCACTCAATTCAAGAGTATAAGTTCCGGTGTTGCTTGCCTGAAGATCAACATTCAATTTTGCGCTAACTGGATTTGGATAAGCAGACACAACAGCTCCCGGCAATTCACTTCCTGAAATACGGCAGTTAACCAGTACGCTGAAGGTACGAACACCTGATGTTCCGCAACCATTAGAAGCAGAAACCAAAACAGATCCACTCACATTACCCCAGTCAACTACAATGTTTGTTGTGTTGGCACCGGCTACAATTGTTGCACCGGCAGGTAAAGTCCAGCTATAGCTGCTTGCACCATAAACGGCTGAAATTGAGAAGGACAAACCTTGCTCACCGGCACAAGCTGTTGCAGGACCTGTAACAATACCCGGAGTTGCAGGAGCACCTTTAACATTGATGCAACGAGCAGTTGAAGATCCACAGGCATTATTTGCAGTAACACAAAGTTGTCCTGTTGTAAAGCTGTTCGAGTATGATACATCAACAGAGTTAGTTCCCTGACCGCTGATGATAGAAGCACCTGCAGGAGCTG
>ERZ650309.1758-NODE-1758-length-10113-cov-3.837145_pt1 | contig 10113 bp, 11 predicted proteins | sample MGYA00376245_ERZ650309 | MGnify/ENA primary metagenome ERZ650309 (study PRJEB26733, sample SAMN07839294) | wastewater metagenome | biome: urban; feature: wastewater treatment plant; material: waste water | place: USA: North Carolina | collected 2016-04-26 ...
AGCGCAAGCACCAACGCTTCAAAGGTCTTTGATCTTGATGCGAGCTCTTGATCTGAGCTCTTGATCTCCGTCGCCCGGAAGCCGGAGCACTCGAAAGTCCTAAGCCGCCGACGCCCCCATCAACTTCGCCATCACCGCCATCCTGACCACGAGCCCGTTCGAGACCTGCTCGAGGATCACCGACTGCGGCCCGTCGGCGACGTCGCTGGCGATCTCGACGCCGCGGTTCATCGGGCCGGGATGCATCACGATCGCGCCGGGCTTCGCGAGCTTCAGGCGCCGTGCGTCGAGGCCCCAGAGGCGGAAGTATTCCTCGGTGCTCGGGATCAGCGCGGCGTCCATGCGCTCCTTCTGCAGGCGCAGCATGATCACGACGTCGACGTCGGCGAGCGCGGCGTCGAGGTCGTCGCAACGCGTCGCGGGCACCTCCAGCGTTTCCGGCAGCAGCTGCGCCGGGCCGCAGACGCGCAGCTCGCCGACGCCGAGCGCCGACAGTGCGTGCAGGTCGGAGCGCGCGACGCGCGAATGGCGGATGTCGCCGACCACGAGCACGCGCAGCTTCGAGAAATCCTCGCCCTTGCGCGCGCGGATCGTGTAGGCGTCCAGCAGTCCCTGCGTCGGGTGCGCATGGTTGCCGTCGCCCGCGTTCACCACGGACACGCCGCGGTCGACCTGCGTCGCGAGGTACCCGGGCACGCCGTTGTCGCGATGGCGCACGACGAACAGGTCGCAATGCATCGCCTGCAGCGTGCGCAACGTGTCGAGCACGCTTTCGCCCTTGGTCGTGGACGAAGCGCCGACGTCGAAATTGACCACGTCGGCCGACAGGCGCGAGGCCGCGAGCTCGAAGCTCGTGCGCGTGCGCGTCGACGGCTCGAAGAACAGGTTCACCACCGTGCGGCCGCGCAGCAGCGGCAGTTTCTTCACCTTGCCGCCGGTCGCCGCGGCGATCGCGGCCGCCGTATCGAGCAGGTCGGCGACGAGCGCGCGCGGCAGGCCGGCCAGCGTCACGAGATGGCGCAGCGTGCCGTCCGCCGCGAGCTGCACGGCGCTCACGGCGCGCCCTCCACCAGCTCGAGCCTCAGGTTGTCGGGACCGCGCAGCTTCACGTGCCGGCGCGGGCCGAGCGTCATCTCGATGCCGGCTGCATCGGGCTGTACCGGCAGCTCGCGGCCGTCGCGCGAGACGAGCACGGCGAGCGCCACGCTCGCGGGCCGGCCCCAGTCGAACAGCTCGTTCAGCGCCGCGCGCACCGTGCGGCCCGTGTAGAGCACGTCGTCGACGAGCACGACGTGGCGCTCGCCGAGGTCCCACGGCAGCTTCGACGCGCCGACCTCGGGGTTGAGGCCGCTGCGGCCGTAATCGTCGCGATGGAAGCTGATGTCCAGCTCGCCGAGCGGCGTCGCCAGGCCGAGCGCCTCGCGCAGGCGTTGCGCGACCCACGCGCCGCCGGTGCGGATGCCGACGACGCGTGCGTCGGCGAGGCGCTCGGCGGGCAGCCGCGCGCGCAGTTGCGCGACCATCGTCGCGATCAGCGCGTCCACCGCAGGCAGTTGCATCGGCTGGCTTCCGGTCATGTCGCGGTGACGCCGAGGAAATTCTCGACGATGATCTGCGCGGCCATCGAGTCGAGGTTCGCGGCGTGCTTCTGCCGCCTGGTGCCGGCGCGTCGCGCTTCGGCGAAACGGCGGTCGGCTTCGATCGAGGTCATGCGCTCGTCCTGCTCGTGCACCGGCAACGAATAGCGTTGCGCGACCAGCGTGCCGAACGCGCGCGCCGCGCGCGACATCGGCTGCTCGTCGCCCGACAGCGCGAGCGGCAGCCCCACCACGAACGCGTCGGGGCGCCATTCCTTCACGGCGCGATCGACCGCGGCCCAGTCCGGGCCGCCCGGCCCGTTCGCGACCACCGGCAACGCCGTCGTCGTGCCGGTGATGCGCTGGCCATAGGCCATGCCGATGCGCCTGCTGCCGTAGTCGAAGCCGAGCACGCGCTGCGCTGCGGGCTCAGGCATGTCCGCCGTGGTCGGAAAGCATGGCCGGGTCGAAGCCGACCAGGCGCGCCGCGCCTTCCCAGCGCTTCTCGATCGGCGTCGTGAAGATCAGCTCGGTGGAAGCGTTCGCGGCCAGCCACGCGTTGTCGCGCATCTCGAGCTCCAGCTGGCCCTCCGACCAGCCGGCGTAGCCGAGCGCGACGAGCGAGCGCTTCGGGCCCTTGCCCTCGGCCATCGCCGCGAGGATGTCGCGCGAGGTCGTCACGCAGAGCTGGTCGGAAATCGAGAAGCTGGAATCCCAGTCGCCGCACGGCTCGTGCAGCACGAAGCCGCGCTCGGGCTGCACCGGCCCGCCGATGTACACCGGCGCGCCCGCCACCTCGCGGATCGTCGTGCCGATGCGCATCTGCGTGAGCACGTCGCCGAGCTTCAGCTCGGAGACGCGGTTCACCAGCAGCCCCATCGCGCCTTCGCCGCTGTGCTGGCACACGAACGTCACGCCGCGCGAGAAGTTCGGGTCCTGCAGCGCGGGCATCGCGATCAGGAAGTGGTTGGTCAGGAAGGTGGCCTGTTGCGACATGCGGGCATTGTACCGTCCACCAGAGTACGAGTATGAGTCAGAGTATGAGTTCGCAACCGAGTCGCCACTCGCGAGCTCCGGAAGAGCGCACTCATACTCCGACTCCTACTCATACCGGCCGGCGAGGCCTACTGGTTGCGCAGCACGCCGCCCGGCAGGAACTGCCACGTGCGCGTGATGTGCAGGATGTCGACGTCGTCCACGGTCTTCGGCAGGGGCGCGAACGGCTCGGACAGCCGCACGATCTCCTGTGCGGCGGCGTCGAGCACCGGATAGCCGCTCGGCTGGATCACGTCGATGCGCTCGATCGAGCCGTCGCGGCGCACGGCGACCGTCATCACGAGGTTGCCGGCCAGCTTGCGCTGGCGCGCCTCGTCGGGGAAGTTGAGGTTGCCGATGCGCTCGACGCGCGCGACCCAGGCGCGCATGTACGCGGCGTACGCGTACTCCTGCGTGTTCGCCGAGATGAACTTGCGCTTCGGGCGCTTCGCGTACGCCTCGGACTGGCGGTCGATCTCGGCCGCGAGCCGCGCCATTTCCATGCTGCGCTCGATGATCTCGCGCCCGGTCATCTCCGGGAGCTTCGGCACCTCGAGCTTCGGGTCGGTGCGCTGCACGGACAGCGGCGATTCGCCGCGCGTCGTGACGACGGGCGTCGGCGCCTTCGGCTGCGGGCGCGGCGCGCTCGCGCGCAACGGGATCGGCGCCGTGCCCTCCGTCGGCTTCGGCACGCGGCTCGAGACCGGTTGGCGCGGCCGCTTCGACTCGTCGCTCTCGCCGCCGCCCTTCTGCGATGCGTTCGCGAGGAAATCCGCCTTCGACGGATCGCTCGCGTTGTGCGACTCCACGAGGATCACGTCGAGCGACGGCAGGCTCGCCTTCGGGTCCTCCATCGCGAACGTCACGCCGAGCACGAGCACGGCGTGCAGCACGAGCGAGAACAGGAACGTGACGCGCACGCGCTCGCGCGGCCCGATCTCGGGCGGCGCCGGCGCCGGCTGGCGCGCCGCGTTGCTCACGCGGCGCGTCCCTTCGCGCGTGTCGCCTCGAGCCGGTCGAACAGCGTGGCGGCGATGTTCGTGCCGCACTGCGCGTCGATCTCGCGGATGCCGGTCGGGCTCGTCACGTTCACTTCGGTGAGGTAGTCGCCGATCACGTCGAGCCCGACGAAGCGCATGCCGCGGCGCACGAGCTCGGGCGCCACCTGCGCGCAGATCCAGCGGTCGCGCTCCGACAACGGCTGCGCGACGGCCTTGCCGCCACGCGCCATGTTGCCGCGGAATTCGTTGCCCTGCGGGATGCGCGCGAGCGCGTACGGCACGGGCTCGCCGTCCACCAGCAGGATGCGTTTGTCGCCCGCGGTGATCTCCTGCACGTACTTCTGCGCCATCGCGAGCTCGCGGCCTTCGCCGGTGAGCGTCTCGAGGATCACGTTGAGGTTCGGGTCGGCCGGCGAGGTACGGAAGATGCCGCGACCGCCCATGCCGTCCAGCGGCTTGAGCACCACCTCGCCGACCGCCTCGACGAAGTGGCGCAGCATGCGCGCGTCGCGCGCCACGAGCGTCGGCGGGCAGCACTGCGGGAACTGCTGCGCGAACAGCTTTTCGTTCGCGTCGCGCAGCGCCTGCGGCCGGTTCACCACGTCCACGCCGGCCTGCTCGGCCAGGTCGAGCACGAGCGTGTCGTGCAGGAACCGCGCGTCGAACGGTGGGTCCTTGCGCGCGAGGAAGAAGTCCAGCCCGCCCAGGTCGACCAGCTCCGGCTCGCCCAGCTCGTACCAGCCGGCCTTGTCGTCGCGAACCTGCAGGTCGCGCAGCCACGCCCAGGCGCGGCCGTCGCGGACCGCCAGGGTGTCGTCCGTCGCGTAGCGCAGCCGGTGACCCCGGCGCTGCGCCTCGAGCAGCATCGCGAAGGTCGAATCCTTCCCGATCTTGATCGCGGCGATGGGGTCCATCAGAACGCCGACAGCCAGCGCCATCCACGACTCCTGCACGCCCCTGAGGGGCGGTTCCGGGGCCTATACTAGCGGGGTCGACCCGGGTGGGGCCGGGCCGCTGCAGGGGGCCGCTCGCGATGCCTTTCGCGGGCGCAAATTTCCAGTGCGATCAATCCGGTTGCCCGCTTTACTTGACATGCTTTCGGACAATGGCTAAACAACCGAGAAGGGGGTTGTTGCGTGCGCCGTGCCGCGTTCTGCGGGCGTGCGCGTGCTTCTCGGCGCCCGCCCGGGCCCGGAACCCCGCATGAGGACGAAGTGATCGTGGAAGAAGCTCAGGCATCAGGCAGCCTGTCCGGCTTGAAGGTGATGGTCATCGACGATTCGAAGACCATCCGCCGGACGGCCGAGACGCTGTTGAAGAAGGAAGGCTGCGACGTGGTCACGGCGACCGACGGATTCGAGGCGCTGGCCAAGATTTCCGACCAGCAGCCGCAGATCATCTTCGTCGACATCATGATGCCGAGGCTCGACGGCTACCAGACCTGCGCGCTGATCAAGAACAACCAGATGTTCAAGGGCACGCCGGTGATCATGTTGTCGTCGAAGGACGGCATTTTCGACAAGGCGAAAGGTCGCATCGTCGGTGCGGAGCAGTACCTGACGAAGCCGTTCACGCGCGAAGAGTTGCTGGGTGCGATCCGCAAGCACGTGGACGTGAAGAGCTGAACCATCAGCCGGTTGGTCAGGGGGATCAAATGGCGCACATTCTCATCGTCGACGACTCACCAACGGACGTCAAAGTACTCTCGGGCATCCTCGAGCGTGCGGGCCACCACGTCTCGAGCGCGGCCAGCGCGGAGGCGGGGATCGACCTCGCGAAGAGCGCCCGCCCCGACCTGATCCTGATGGACGTCATCATGCCGGGCATGAACGGCTTCCAGGCGACGCGCAGCCTGAGCCGCGACCCCGAGACCAGCGAGATCCCGGTGATCATCGTCACCACGAAGGGCATGGAAACCGATCGCGTGTGGGGCCTCCGCCAGGGCGCGAAGGACTTCATCGTGAAGCCGGTCAACGAGAAGGATCTCATCGACCGCATCCAGAACCTGCTGCCGCAGTGAGCACGGAGCTCGCCATCGCATCGTTCGAGCCGGCCGCCGCGGTCGCGCCGTTCGACATCCTGCTCGACTACGAGCAGCGGGCGCAGGCGCACGTCGCCGGCGCGGCGGAGCAGGTGGAAGCGCCCGGCCTGTGGCGCGGCATCGGCTTCCGCATCGGCACCAACTTCCTGGTTTCCGGCATCGGCGAGGTCAACGAAATCCTCACCATGCCCGCGATGACGGTGATCCCCGGCACCAAGCCGTGGATGCTGGGCGTCGCGAACATCCGCGGCAACCTGATCGCGATCGTCGACCTGCGCAACTTCCTGGAAGGCGCGCGCACGCCGGTCGTGGACAAGAGCCGCGTGCTCGTCGCGCGCCAGCCGGGCGGCGCCGTCGGCGTGCTCGTGGACGAGGTGCTCGGGCAACGCAATTTCACGGACGAGAACATCCCGGTCGACAACCCGACGCTCGATGAACGGTATGCGCGATTCGTGTCGCGCAACTACGAGCTCGGCAATACGACCTGGAGCATTTTCAGCATGACGACGCTGGTGCGGTCGCCGGATTTCCTGCAGGCGTCGGCGTGAGCGGTCGGGTTCAGGGGGCGGTACGGGGTGTCGGGTTCGCCTGACCGGTGCGCCGCCGCGCGAGCGCCGGGCAGGGGTCGGGGTCTTAAAGCGAGGTGAGGCATGAGTACTCCATCGGGCGCGCTGAAGGGTCAATCCTCCAGCATTCGTTTCTGGCTGCTGCTGCTGTTCGCAGCCTTGGTCCTGCTCGTCGTCAATACGTACATCGGCGGTACCAAGAACGACGAGGAGCGCTCGGCACTGCAGCGCGTCAACGACGTGCAGGTGCAGTCGCAGCAGATCGCCACGTACGCCCGCGAGGCGGCCGGCGGTAACCTCGACGCGTTCAGCGAGCTGAAAGCGACGCGCGACAGCATCGAGAAGAACATCAAGGAAGTGATGTCCGGCGCGCCCGGCATGCCCGCCTACGCCGAGGACGTGAACGTCAAGGACCAGCTGAAGAAGCTGTCGTCGACGTGGGAGCCGATCAAGCGCAATGCGGACACCATCCTCGGTCGCCAGCAGCTGGTGCTCGAGATGACCGACACGGCGGCGGACTTCAACTCGAAGATCCCGCTGCTGACCGCGCGCATGGAGGAAATCGTGCGCGTGCTCACCGAGCGCGATGCGCCCTCGACGCAGATCTACATGGCCACGCGCCAGATGCTGCTCGCCGACCGCATGCTGCGCCGCGTGTCGGAAATCCTGAAGGGCGGCGACCTCGCGGTGACGGCCGCCGACTCGTTCGGCCGCGACGCGCAGATCTACGGCCGCGTGCTGGACGGCCTGATGAACGGCTCGGCCGAGCTGAACATCCGTGCGCTGACCGATCCGCAGGCGAAGGCGATCCTCACCGAGGTGTTCAACATCTTCAGCGAGGTGGGCCAGAACGTCGACAAGATCCAGGGCGCATCGACCGACCTCTTCGAGGTGACCGAGGCCGCCGACGCGATCGTGCTCGATTCCGCGAGCCTGCTCGACCAGTCGAAGAATTCCGCGGTCGCGTTCCAGCAGCTGCCGCAGAAGCGCCTGTTCCCGGGCATCATCTGGACGGTCGCCGCCGGCGTGCTCGCGATCCTGGCCCTGGCCGGTGCGGCCTGGGCGTACAACTCGAGTCAGCGCCGCCAGATGCAGGCCACGGCCGACCTGAACCAGCGCAACCAGGAGGCCATTCTCCGCCTGCTGGACGAAATGGGATCGCTGGCCGAAGGCGACCTCACCGTAAAGGCGACCGTCACCGAGGACATCACCGGCGCGATCGCGGACTCCATCAACTTCGCGGTCGAGGCGCTCCGCTCCCTCGTCACCACGATCAACGAGACCGCCGTGCAGGTGGCCGCGGCCGCCCAGGAAACGCAGGCGACCGCGATGCACCTCGCCGAGGCCGCCGAGCACCAGGCGCAGCAGATCACTTCCGCTTCGGCCGCGATCAACGAAATCGCGGTCTCGATCGACGAAGTGTCGAAGAACTCGGCCGAGTCGGCCGACGTGGCGCAACGCTCCGTGCAGATCGCGTCGAAGGGCGCGGCGGTCGTGCGCCAGACGATCCAGGGCATGGACTCGATCCGCGACCAGATCCAGGAGACCTCGAAGCGAATCAAGCGCCTCGGCGAGTCGTCGCAGGAAATCGGATCCATCGTCGAGCTCATCAACGACATCGCCGAGCAGACGAACATCCTCGCGCTGAACGCCGCGATCCAGGCCGCCTCCGCCGGTGAGGCGGGTCGCGGATTCGCGGTCGTCGCGGACGAAGTGCAGCGACTCGCCGAACGCGCGTCGGGCGCCACGAAGCGAATCGAAACGCTGGTGCAGACGATTCAGTCCGACACCAACGAAGCGGTGAGCTCGATGGAGCAGACGACCGCGGAAGTGGTCGCGGGTGCGCGTCTCGCCGAGGACGCGGGCCTCGCGCTGGGCGAGATCGAAAAGGTGTCGAACGACCTCGCCGACCTCATCCAGAACATTTCCGAAGCCGCGCGCCAGCAGTCCGCTGCCGCGACGAACATCTCGGCGACGATGAACGTCATTCAGGAGATCACGACGCAGACCTCGGTGGGCGCCAGCCAGACGGCCGAGTCGATCGGAAACCTGGCGCAGCTCGCAGCCGACCTGCGCCGCTCGGTGCAGGACTTCAAGCTGCCGGGCTGATGCCCGGGGCGCCCGTGCCCGATACCCAATGAACGTGGCCGTGGCCAACTGGGCAAGGCAACACGCCTCCGCGCCGACGATGGACGACGCGGAGTTCTCGCGGTGGGTCGACCTGCTCGAACGCCGCACGGGCGTCGTCGTGCCTCCCGATCGCAAGACGTTCCTCGTCACGGGCGTGCGTTCGCGCATGCGCGAAACGGGGCACGCGACGTTCGCCGACTATTTCGAGGACCTGCTCGCCGGCGCGAAGGGCGCGATCGAATGGGCGACGCTCGTCGACCGGCTGACCGCTGGCTTGCTCCGGCGACATATATGCAGGGGTCCCGATGATCGCTCCTACCTGGGTCGCGAACAGCGGCGCCCGCGCGGTGTCCTCCCCGGGTGACTCCTCGGCCGCGGGGGTGGGTACCGCCGTCTCGGGGCCGCGGACCATCTTGGCGATCCCCCAGTCCATCAGTATCACCTCGCCGTAGGCGCCGACCATGACATTGGCGGGTTTTATGTCGCGGTGGACGATTCCATTGGCATGGGCGAAGGCAACCGCCTTCAGGATGCCGAGAAAGAGCTGGGTGCGCTGCTCGAAGCCGTAGCGCTGGTGGTAGTCGCGATCACCGGCCGCGAGCTTCTGGATGATCGACTCCAGAGTCTCACCATCGACGTACTTCATCACGAAATAGTATTCGCCTTTGTCGTCGACGCCGACATCATGGATGGGAATGATGTTCGGGTGCTCGAGGCGGCCGATCGTGCGAATCTCTTCGACGAAGCGGACGAGGTTACTGGTCGACTTCGCCGGCGTCCGCAGCCGCTTTATCGCTACTGTACGCCCGATGTCGTTGTCCGCCGCGCTCACGACTTCCCCGATGCCGCCGGCGCCCAGGCGGCGCAGCTCTTGGTAGCGACGATTGCCTTTTACGACGAGGGTCGGCTCATTTTCGACAAGCTCCAGCTTCGGGAGGATGGTCGAGCGCACCGCCGCCGCGGTTGCGGTGCCGAGGCGCAGCGGGGGCGCGGACTCGGCGTTGAAGGTGTCCCCCTCTGCCGCGACCGTGGGCTGGGTGCCGTCTACCTCGCCGGCACCGGAGCCTGCGCTGGCCAGCGGGGCGTCTACAGTGTCCAAGGTGTGATCGCCCATCCCAGCATCAGTCGCGCGCGCTGCGGCCGGCTTCACCGAGCTGTGCTCCCCCATGTCATCCCCTCCTGTCGGCAGCGGTGGCAGTGCGGTCCGCCACGTCTGCTGCTTTTGTCAAAAACCCCAGCCGAGCGCCGCGCCGCGCCCTGCGCCACTTATTGGCGGACATCCGCTGGGCAGCTGAGCAGCTGACCGTCGCAGCTCTCGGGCGGATCGGCAGCGGCGGTGCTGGCGCGGCAGAGCAGGCCGAGGCGGCGCGGGCGGCAGATACCTTCCCCATTAGGAGTCAAGATCGCGCCGGCGGCGGCGCTGCACGCCTGGCAGTCCGTGGGATCGGAGCCGCCGCAGGCGGTGTCGCAGCAGACTCCGTCGATGCAGAAGGTACTGTGGCACTCCCGCCCGGAGGCGCAGGGATCGCCGTTCTGCTTGGCGTACTGGAAGATGTAGCTCGCCCCGGCATCCATCTTGCCGGCGATGTCAGCGCCCGACGCTCCGAGTCCCAGCGTGTCTCCCGAGAGCGCCAGGCCAAAGGCGGTGCTGTCGCCGGCCGCGGCGTCGGCCGCTCCCAATCGGGCTTCGGGCACCCATGGCCCCTGGCCCTGCGCGCGGGCGAACACATAGGCTACGCCAGTTGTCGCCTGGCCATCGAAAG
>ERZ650309.1759-NODE-1759-length-10111-cov-4.299622_pt1 | contig 10111 bp, 8 predicted proteins | sample MGYA00376245_ERZ650309 | MGnify/ENA primary metagenome ERZ650309 (study PRJEB26733, sample SAMN07839294) | wastewater metagenome | biome: urban; feature: wastewater treatment plant; material: waste water | place: USA: North Carolina | collected 2016-04-26 ...
CGCTGTCCAGAGTCCGCGAGAGCGGTGTTCCACCGAACTGCCAAAGCGTGACAGGCTGAAACGATCACCCTGCCCCAGTTGCCGAACAATGGCCTGGAGCGAGCGTTTGGCCGCATTGATGCTGTCGCCGTTCATCGATCCAGAGCAATCCACCAGGATCTTGACGGCCAAGGCGGACGGTGTAATGGCAGACACCCTGGGGCAGAAACTGGCCAGCACGGCAATGGCATCAGGCTGGACGGCATCTGGTGACTGGATGGCCAGAGAGGTTTGACTGAGCTGGTCGACCACCAGCACGAAGCCCTCGTCCAGCGGCGGCGCGGCTTCGCGCGCATGGTTGTACTTGGACACCCGGGCGGCGCGCCAGGCGCGTGCCAGCGCGGGCAGCGTCAGCTCAAAGCGCTGGCGGCCGGCCACCAGGGTGGCGCGCAGCTGGTCGTTGCCGAAACGCAGCGCGGCGGCATCGGTGACGTCAAGCACGATGCCTTCGCCGCCCTGCAGGAAGTCGTTGTAGGTCCGTCGATCCTTGAACATCAGGTCGCGCACGATCAGCAACGACCAGGCGTCGCCCAGGAGTTCTAACGCCATGCTGATCGAGATCGCGGCTTGACTAAGCCAGGCTGGGAATTCGGTGGTGTGGCGTTGCAATGTCGCGTGAGGCAATGTCGCAGCTTGCGTCTGCAAGCTGGCAAATTCCTCGTCGGGAATATGTGGGCCGGTGAAAATCTGCAACCGATGTGGAAACGGCAACTGAAGCGACGCTTCCAGCGCGCAGGCAATCAGTTCGTGCCCAACGCGTCCTCCGCCGATGCTGACCAGGATCAGCGGTTTGCCTGCATCGTTGGTTGATGGCGTGTGGGTCGGTTGCGCGACATATCCGGTGTAGTGAACCAGGCAGTTCAGTTGCGCCACGCTGCCAAACGTTTCTTCCAGTCGTTGCACGCGCGGGTCGGAGTGAACGAGCACCACGTCGAAAAATTGGTTTATGCGTTTGCACACTTCGGCTTCGTATTTTTCCTGCGAAGCGCGATGCACCAGAATGTCCCGCAGGCTGCAAACGATCTTTAATTCAGGGCGCGAATTGCGCGCGTGAGTCAGCAACGGCAACAACTCGAAATTGAATTTCTTCCTGCCAAAAGGGAATAGCTCGATCAATAAAATGTCGGGAGAAAAGCGGTCAAAGGTGGTGAGCAGTAATTCTTTCCGGCGCGCCTTGATCTCTTCCAGACTGCCTTGGTTGCCGACAACGTATAAATGCTCAAATGCGGTGTCTGAACGAAGAGCGGGCAGATAAACGACTTCAACCCAGTCGGGCCAGTCGAATCCCGGAACGGTTTCGCCACCGTACAGAAAGCAGACTTCGAAATCGCGCAGCGCGAATAACAGTTCGCGGCTGCGGATGAAATGCCCAATGCCAAGCAGCGATTGGCAATAAAACATGACGCGCTTTTTCATATCTGCATTTTAGCTTGCTTGATTCGGCACGCGACATCAACCCGGTCAGCCGTCGTTGGTCTAAGGCAAACAATCCCGAAAAAGACGATGTAAGGATCGAATGTTTTGCTCGGCGTCGAATAAGCGGCAAACCTTTTCTCGTGCAACATGGCTCAAATTCTGCCGTAACTCAGGTAAAGCAATCAGTTTAGAGATTGCGGACGCCAACGCTTGCGCATCCTTTTCAGGAACCAGCAAGCCACTTACTCCGTGTTCAATCAATTCGGGGATGCCGGAAACGGTTGTCGAAACTACGGGCAAGCCCGCCGCCATCGCTTCGACCAGAACGTTGGGAATGCCATCGCGGTCTCCATTCGCGGCGATCTGGCAAGGCAACACGAACAACGTGGCTTGGTGATAAATCTTCTGCAACTCTTCCTGCGTGACGGCTGGTTTCACGCTGACCACGTCTGCTAAACCCAGTTCACGAACCAACGACACGATTTCCTGCTCGCGAACTCCCGCGCCGCTGATGAACCAACATTGAAATTGCTGGCCGTTGTCTTTCAACAATCGGCACGCTTGCAGCAGTGTTGGGAAACCTTTCTTTTCCACCATTCGGCCTACGGTCAGCAGCAATGGCATAGACGATTCCGCTTCCGCAGCTTCGCGCGGAGTGAACTGACGTGTATTCAATCCATGATAAATCGTGTGAATCGGAGTTTTCTCGATTCCCAACTTTGATAGATGAATGTGATTGGCTTCGGTGCAAGTGACGGCGAATTTCGCGTGGCGGAGTTTGGTGGCCAACAGGTCGCCGGGATTCAGGGCCTGAACGTAAATGTCTTTGGCGTGCGCGGTGAAGCTGAACGGCAAACCACACATTCGGCTGGCCATCATTGCGACAGTGGTTGCCGAGTGGCAGAAATGCGCGTGCAAGTGGCGAATTGTGCCGATGGATAAAACTTGTTCAGCGATGAATCCGGCCTGCAAAAACTCTTTGAAAAAGGACGTGGCCGGTTGCCACCAGAAAGCTGTCCGGTATTTGAACGCAAACCGTAATGCCAGCAACAAAGTGCCGAGATATGCAGCCGGACGGGTTTTGAGCAGTTTCCAATGGCTGTGAAAAAACGACGGCGCGTTGTCCCACAGCCAGATTGGAAACCAGGATTCACTGAGCGAACTGAATTGCGGTAAATAATGGACAGGCGCTTTGGTTGCGTCCACCACAGCGTGGCGCTGCGGATCGGTCAGATTCAATAGAGAAAACAGCCTTAACCGCAGCCCCAGTTTTTCCAGTAAGTAGATTTCGTTGGCGATGAAGGTTTCGGACATGCGCGGATAACTTTTCAACACGTATCCGATTTCCGCTTCTTTCGCCGCTACGCCTTGTCCAGTCATTTGTGTTGCTGAAGCTTATTCCGGCGTGACGTAGGCAGCGGTGATGCCACCATCCACAAGAAAGTCCGTGCCAGTGATATACGACGATTCATCCGACGCCAGGAACAAGGCGGCTTGAGCGATTTCCTTGGCTTCGCCAAACCGTCCCATCGGAATGTGAACCAGGCGGCGCTGTTTCTTTTCGTCGGTGTTCAGGTAACTCATCAACAGTTCAGTCCGCAGCGGCCCAGGGCAGAGCGAATTGACGCGGATGTTTTCGCGCGCGTGGATGATCGCCAGTTCGCGTGACATTGCCAGCACAGCGCCTTTGCTGGCGGTGTAAGCAATTTGCGGAGTTGCCGCTCCCAACACTGCCACGAACGAAGCCGTGTTGATGATCGAACCGCCGCCCGCTCGTTTCAGCGCTGGAATGCCGTACTTGCAACCGAAGAAAACGCCTTTGGCGTTGATGTCCATCGTCAAATCCCAGATGGATTCTTCGGTGGTGACGGCGTTGTCGTCGTTGTGATGCATGATCCCTGCGTTGTTGAACAGGATGTTGAGCTTCCCGAATTCATTTTCGGCGAAGGCCACCATCTGTTCGCAATCGGCAGCCTTTGATACATCCGCGCGAACGTAAGCCGCGTTGCCGCGTGCTGCCTGAATCAGTTTGACGGTCTGTGCGCCTTCAGCGTCGTTTACGTCCACGCAAATGACAGCCGCGCCCTCAGCGGCGAACAAAAGTGCCGCTTCACGGCCAATGCCGCTGGACGCTCCGGTGATAAGTGCAACTTTGTCTTTTAATCGCATTGATAAGGGTTCCTTTGGTAATTGTGTAATATCATTTTGGGATGGAAAGCGCGCATTGTAGCAGTTTGGCTTGCTTTGAAAAGTACCGGATTGCGAAGTTGTTGAGGATGAGAAGAGATCAGGCTGGTCAAACGTGACGAAAAGTTCAGGGTTCAAGCTTTAGTTCAGAAAACAAGCTAAAGCTTGAACCCTGAAGAAAAGGCTTATTTGGCTTTCTTGGCCGTGAATTCGGTCGGAGGCACATCGCGGCCTTCGATGGTGCGGGTGAATTTGATTTCTTCGCCGGAAACTTTTCCCTTGTAGATGATCTTGAAGGTATTTCCCTGAACTTCACGCGTCACGCTGAAAGAAACGTCGTCACCAGTGACTTTGCCGTCGGCGATGGCCATGTCGCCTTGTGGATTTGAAATTGTCCCGGTCAGCTTGTCGCCTTCGACTTTGAAAGTAAACGTGGTTTCGACAGTTGCACCTTGGCGACCCGGAACTTGAGCCGTCCATTTGCCGCTAACGTCTGCCGCCCAGGCCAACGCTGCCAGCGCCATCACGACACAGACGGAAAGAAAGAAAGTTTTGCGATTCATTGGATTTTCTCCTTGCAGAAATTCCCTCTTGCCGCGGATGCCAGAGGTACAAAGGGACAGAAAAATGGCGTGAGCAAAAATTCTGCTCACGCCCGGATTGGTTTTTACAATACCCAGCCTTTGCGATATTCGCGTTCCAGATATTGGTTGGCATTATCGTTATTGGTGACCCTGCCAGCTTCGCCGTCCCAGCGGATCAGTTTGCCCTGACCGGTTTTCAGCGCGACGATTCCCAACAGCATCGTTTCAGTCAACCGCGACGCGTATTCAAACGGATTCACCTGTTTGGTTTTGCCTTTGCAGGTGTTGGCGAATTGCACGCGATGCAAGTTATTGCCTTTGTCATCTTTGTAAGCGACGCGCTCATATTTTTGCGGCACTTTCTTGGCGTCTTCCATCAGGCTTTCCGGATAGAGGCGCGGTTTTTTGCCGTAAGTGTCGTGCAACAACACACCTTTTGAGCCGATGATCGCCACGCCGCCACCACGTTCCAGCGTGACGCTGTCGGGCAGGAACGGCGGACGCGGAGCCATCAATCCGCCATCGCACCAAATCAGGCGAACAGGCGGCTGTTTGCCACGAGCAGGGAACTGATAAACCACTTGAGTCGTCAGCGGATGGCTGACCGGATTTCGTTTGTTGTCTTCGCCCCACGGAGATGACGTTGCTTCAATCCATTCGGGATAACGCAAATCCAGCGCCCAGTAGGGATGGTCAATCAAGTGCGCAGCCATATCGCCCAGTGCGCCGGTTCCCCAATCCACCCAGCCGCGCCAGTTGAACGGATGGTAAATCGGGTGGTACTCCACTTCCGGAGCAGGGCCAAGATACAGGTCCCAATTCAGCGTTGATGGTTTTTCGGTATACGCGCTGAGTGCATTCGCGGTCGCTTTGCTGAGCAACCGTGAAGTCCAATCGTTGCCAAAACCGCCGCCTTCTGGGTTGACTGGTACTTTGGCCGGACGCGGAACGCCTTGCGGCCAGATCGGGCGATTCGTCCAAACGTACACATCTTTGACCGGGCCGATGATTCCAGCTTGAACCCATTCGTTGATCAATCGGGCTTCGTCGTTGGAATGTCCCTGGTTACCCATCTGAGTCACCAGCTTGGGATTTTTGGCTGCCGTTTCACGCAATACGCGAGCTTCTTTGACAGCCCAGGTCAGCGGCTTTTCGCAATACACATGTTTGCCCGCTTCCATCGAATGTTTGGCGGCGATGGCGTGAATGTGATCCGGCGTCGCGACAATCACAGCGTCAATGTCTTTTTGCTGGTCGAGCATCTTGCGGTAATCGTCGTAGCGTTTGGCCTTGTTGTACGCTTCCTGCAACTTAACGCGATCTTGATTCTGACCTTTGTTAGTGCTGTTGCCGACTGCCTTGTCAACGTACCCGAAGTCCACATCCGCTAAAGCGACAATGTTTTCGCCCGCAACAACCAATTCGGTCGCGTCGGCCGCGCCTTGCCCGCCACAGCCGATAACGGCGACGTTCAATTTGTCGCTCGGCGCAATGTAACCAACTCCACCAAGCACGTGGCGAGGCAGAATCATTGCTCCAAGCGTTAACCCAGCGGTGCCAGCGACAAACTTTCGTCGTGAGGTTTTTTCCTGTTTCGTCATCTTTCTTATTTCCTTTCGGTTTTAGGATGGAATCCGCCGGCATAGCGGATTGCCCGCCTGCCAAATACAACTGAAACTCAGCGGCTCGTCCTTCAAGACGTTGGATTGACCAACTTAGTTTCAGTTTGGAAAAAAGGGGTGGTACGAAATTGCTTCCGTAACCTGGTGCTTAAAACTTGATGTTGTAAACCTTGATCTTGCTGTTGAGTGTCGTGTTGTTCATGCCCAGCAATTTGGCGGCGCGACTTTGGTGCCCACCAGTTAATTCCAGCGCATGACGAATCAATTCAATTTCGAAGCGCGAGACTTCATCGTAAAACGAAATGCCTTGCGCAATGTCCAATGCCGCCACGGTATCCAATGGGCCTGATCGGGAATTGTTGTCGGAATTCGGGTTGACGATTTCTTCGCGCAAACACTCGTCGGTCAATTCATTGCCACGGGCGATGATCACCGCGCGTTCGACACTGGCTTCCAATTCACGCACGTTGCCAGGCCAGGCGTACGTTTCCAGTTTCTTCAACACTTCTGCCGAGATTTGCTCGGAAATCGAGCGGCCGTTTTCTTCGTTGTATTTGCGAATGAAATGTTGCGCCAGTGGCAGAATGTCATCCTTGCGATTGCGAAGCGGCGGCAGATGAATGTTGATGACATTCAAGCGATAAAACAAATCTTCGCGGAAGTCGCCGGATTTCACCGCGCGCTGCAAATCTGTATTGGTGGCGGCGATGATGCGCACGTCAACTCTGCGGGGTTGTGTATCGCCCAATGGGGTGAACTCGCGTTCCTGAATGACGCGCAACAATCTGGCCTGGGTTTCCGGCGGAATAGTGCTGATTTCGTCCAGAAAGATCGAACCGCTATCGGCGACTTCGAACAGACCTTTTTTGGCTGCGACTGCTCCGGTAAAAGCGCCTTTGGTGTGGCCAAAGAGTTCGGATTCCAACAATTCAGAGGGAATGTTGCTGCAATTGACGGCGACGAATTGGCCGGATTCGGCTCGCGGACTGGAAAAGTGGATGGTGCGAGCGACGACTTCCTTGCCGGTGCCGGATTCGCCTGTGATCAACACCGTTGATCGAGCGGGGGCGACCTGTTCGATCAGGTCGTACACCTGGCGCATTGCAAGCGAACTGCCCACCAACTGAGCGCGGTCGCCTGTGGCTTTCAGCGTCCGGCGTAACACTCGACGCTCTTCATCACCGCGACGGCGGCTGATTCCCGTGGCGACCATTTTCAGAATTTGGTCGTTTTCGAACGGTTTGCGGATGCAATTGAATGCGCCTAATTGCCAGGCAGCAATCGCCGTATCAAACGTCGCGTATGCCGTAATCATAATCACGACGGCTTCGCGGTCGAGTTTGAGAAGCTCTTCCAGCGTCCTCAACCCTCCGATTCCCGGCATTGAAACATCCAGCAGAACGACGTCATAGCTTCGTTCGCCGAATTTCGCCAAGCCTTCCTCTCCGGTTTTGGCCAAATCAACTCGATACCCGTCTTGCGATAGCAGGCTTTCCAGCACATCGCGCATTACTTCTTCGTCATCAACAATCAGTACGTTGCCTTTTTTTGCCATAGCTTTGAATTTACAGGTGGTTTAATTGCGCTGTGATTATCAGCCATCCAACCGAACGAGACAAGTTTTGCCTTTTGCATTTCGCTCTAAGGAAAAGAAAAGGCGAGGCTTTTGACGGCCTCGCCCGGTTTAGACGGATTGTTTCTGCACTAAAGCTCACTTCGATGGGACTGGGGCAGGTTGAAAATCTGCCTTACACCTAGAAGATCAGTTTTAGCGCTAATTGCACATTGCGCCGTTCTGGCGGAATCAACGTGTTGGCGGTAATACCTCGGCTGGCCGGAACGAAGTTCAACGCGCTTACGTCGGCTTCATTGGCGAGCAAGTACAGGTTTGAATGGTTGAAGAAGTTGTAAAACTCCGCGCGGAATTGCAGTTGATACTTTTCCGTCAGGAAGAACTTCTTATAGATTCCCGTGTCCAGGTTCCAGGCGCCAGGGCCACGGAAGGCGTTGCGCGCAGTCATGTTCGACGGGTAGGGGCCGACTTCAACGCCGCCGGAAACATCTGTAAAGCTGCTGGGGGTCTGACCGCTCAGGTCAAGATAGGTGAAGCGGTTCGGCTGGCCTGTGTCGCGTGTGCCGCTGCCGGATTTGCTGATGGAGCCGGTGGGAACCAGTCGCAAACAGACCGTGATTGCGTTCGAACAATCGAACACTGTGAACGGCCCACCCGTGCGCGCCGTCAAAATGCCGTTGACCGACCAGCCTTGCAGCAATTGTTTGGCAGCGCCTTTGGTGCCTTTGGCGAAAGGCACTTCCCAGTTGAACCCCGTCGTGAAAGTGTGCCGCAGATCGAAATCCGCGTATCCGTAATCCAGTTTGGGATTGAACGGATCGAGCAAACCCAGATTGAAGTTGTTCACTGAGCTGCTAAACGTCGAGCTGAGATTGTCGCGCGCGACGCCGTAACGATAGCGCGCCGTGAGCAATAAGCCGGAATCGCGGAAGTTGCTGCTGTCCAGCGACAGAACGACGGAATTGAACTGTGATAAGCCGCCGTTTCCGCGTGTGTTGATATTGCCGTACTGACCATTCAACCGGCTGACCGTTCCACCAATTGCCGGAGGCCGAGTCGCGTTGCTGCCCAAATACTGCGGGCCAAAGCCAGTTCGGTTGTAATTTTCCAGCGAGTACAGGTTTCTGCCTGTCGAGCCGGAATATTCCACACCGACCACTGTGCGCGGAGAAATTTCGTGCTGGAACCCAGCGCTGTAAAAATGGGAATAGGCGGTGACGATATCCGGGCGCACCCAGCGCAAACTGACAACTGGTAATACTTTGGTTCCGCCGGTTCCAGCCAGCGGGCCGGAATTGTTCAACGTGATGGGGTTGGTTGTCACATCGGTTCCGGTTAGCAGGGAAACCACGCCGTAACTCGGCGGATTCTGAATGACGTTGAACGTCATCTTTGTCGTCCGGCCGGCGACCTTGGTCCAGCCCGGCAACAGGTTGTCGATCCGGGCTGCGGTCAGATCGGCTTCGCGGGGACTGTCATGAAGTAGAAAGCCGGGATGCTGGGCGCTTTGTCGGGTTGATGCGAGCAGCGCAGCCAAGTCGAAAACCAGAATCTTCAGCGTCGTCAGCACCATCGCGATGCTCGTCCCCAGCCCCACGCCCCTGGCGTTGATATACGTCAGCACCGTCAGCACCACCGTCGGCAAGCCCGGCGTGCAGGTGGCCTCGATCACCAAGCGCCCGGGCGGCTACGTGCTCGCCCACGTCGAAGGCGCCCTGCGCCCGACCGTCAACGGCAGCCCCGTGACCGGCGAGACCGTGCAGCTCAAGAACGGCGACGTCGTCGAGCTGGCCGGCACGCAGATGCAGTTCGTGCAGGTCTGAACCTGCGGGCCCGCGCGCCGCGCGCATGAGTGCCGGCGCGCTGCGTTGGCTGCGCTGGGCCCTGCTGGGCGGCGCACTTGCCGTCTGCCTGATGCACGCCAGCGGCCTCGTGCCGCTGCGCTTCCTCCAGCAGCTCGACCTCGCCATCGACGACGCACGCCTGCGCGCGACGGTGCCCGGCAGCAAGGACACGCGCATCGTCATCGTCGACGTCGACGATGCCAGCCTCGCGCGCATCGGCCGCTGGCCCTGGCCGCGCGAGCGCCTGGCCGCGCTGGCCGAGGAGCTGTTCGAGCGCCAGCAGGTTGCGCTGCTCGGCTTCGACATGGTGTTCGCCGAGGCCCTGTGGACCGAGCTGACCGATGAGGGGGTCGACGTCGTCGGGTTGATCCTGGGCAAGACGGACACCCCGGCATTGCGCCGACTGGAGGCCGAGCGCGGCACGCTGGCATCCGAGGACGACGTCCCTGCCGATGCCGTCCCGGTGGACAGCGTCATCGCCGAGGCCTTCGAGAACCTGGAGAACGGCCCGACCGTGTTCGTCGGCGACATGATGCGCGCCGCGGCACAGGTGATGGGCTCGCTGACCCGCAAGCAGGCGGTCGAGATGTTCGCTGCCGCCAGCCGGGCGACGATGGGGGATTAGTACCCGCGGGTCAAGCGGTACACCGATCGATCCAGGATGGGCAGGATGTCGGTGACCGCGATCTCCCCGGCGCTGTAGCGGCTGAGCAGCCCGTAGATCACGCTGGTGATGATGTCGTTGAAGTCGGCGACGAACGCGTCGTCGGCGACCGCCGGACGGTCATCGCCGGCACGGAAATCGTCCGGCTCTGCGCATGCCGCCGCCTCCTCGTCCTCGTGATC
>ERZ650309.1760-NODE-1760-length-10109-cov-5.336980_pt1 | contig 10109 bp, 9 predicted proteins | sample MGYA00376245_ERZ650309 | MGnify/ENA primary metagenome ERZ650309 (study PRJEB26733, sample SAMN07839294) | wastewater metagenome | biome: urban; feature: wastewater treatment plant; material: waste water | place: USA: North Carolina | collected 2016-04-26 ...
CAAACCGCCGATCCAACAATTCCCAAAAACGAATCCGGCCATCCGGTCAAACATCAAATGGTGTTGGGAGCGCCTTCCAGCAACTGCATGACCTGTCACATTCATCCCGGCGGAAACATGCTGCTGGGGTATTACGGCATGACCTGGTGGGACAACGAAACCGACGGCAGTTTGATGTATCCGGCCAAACAGCCGAATTTAAGTTCGGAACAGAAAGACGAGATTCAAAACCGCAACCCGGAAGGTTCGGCGTTGCGTGGATTATGGGGGCAGGACAGAGGCTTTCTGGCAAATATCTGGAATGATGTGAACCCGAAAGCGCAGCGCACGCAGTTTGGAGATTTTCACGGCCACGGCTGGGTGTTCCGCAACGTGTACAAGACCGACCGCAAAGGCAACATGCTGTCTTCGCGTGGATCGAAGATCGCGCCTGAAGATCCCGAAAAGTTCAAGAAAGCCGTTCACATGGAAGACGTGCATCAAAAAGTCGGCATGCAATGCGCCGATTGCCACGTCAGCCAGGATGTTCATGGCAACGGCAATTTGTACAACGAACCGCGCGCGGCGATTCAGATTGATTGCATTGATTGCCACGGCTCGATAACCGAACCCGCCAGCCTGACGTTATCCGGCCCATCGGCGGGAATCGGGCGATTCAAAGGCAAAGTCATCACCGTTCCCAAAGACCTGACGCGCATCAAAACTCGCAACGAACGCGGGCGAACTGTGGCGATGTTCCAGCGCATCACTGCCGAAACCAAACGCGGTGTCATCGGTGACGATGGCAAACCAGAACTCGATAAGGACGGCAAACCGAAAGAACTCACCTTGCGACCCGGCGATGTGGTGCAGAACTCGCTGGTGACGCCGGGCAAATGGTGGCGCGTGGTGCAAACCGTGGACACCGTCCAACAAAACCGCACCGTCAAAATCAACAACGCCGACGTTCAGTATCGCAGCCGCGATTACAACGATTCGTCGGCCTGGGCCAAAACTGTGCAGCGCGATGGCAAAACCTGGGCCGATCCGGGAGTCGCCGAATCCAAGCTGGCGCACGCCAACAGCAACATGGCCTGTTATGCCTGCCATACTTCGTGGACGACCAGTTGTTTCGGCTGCCATTTGCCGATGACGGCCAACAAACAAAAACCGATGTTGCACAACGAAGGCCAGGACAATTTGCGCAACTACACGCAATACAATTTCCAGACCTTGCGCGACGACATTTATATGCTTGGCAAAGACGGAACCGTCACCGGCCATCGCGTAGCGCCGACGCGTTCGACTTGCGCCATTCTGGTGGGATCGCAAAACCAAAATCGCGAATGGTTGTATTCGCAACAACAGACGATTTCATCCGAAGGATACAGCGGACAAGCGTTCAGCAGCTTTGTGCCGCATACGGTCAGCACTTCCGAAACCAAAACCTGCACCGATTGCCACGTGTCGAAAGCCAACGACAACAACGCGATTATGGCGCAGTTGTTGATGCAGGGGACGAACTTCGTCAACTTCATCGGACGTTACGCCTGGGTGGCCGCGGGCAGGGAAGGCATTCACGCCATCGCCGTCACCGAACGTGCCATCGGCCAGAACCATCCAGGAGCCTCCGTCGTGGCCACCGAGCCCGTCGCGCACTATCTGCTGAAGGCAGCGGGCATCGCCGACAGCACACCGCGCGGATTCGCCGAAGCCTCAGAAGCCGGCCACGACCCGTCACCCGCCGACCTGGCCGCCGTCCTGGATCTGATCAACGGCCACCACATCTCCGCGCTGGTGGTCAACAAACAGGCCGAGACGGCCGTCACCAAGCAGTTGCAGGAGGCCGCCCAGAAGGCCGCCCTGCCGGTCATCGAAGTGACCGAGACACTCCCGGCGGGACTGGACTATCTGGCCTGGCAGCGGCAAACCGCGGAGTCTTTTGCCCATCAGCTCGATGGCGCGCCCGCCGCGCACCGATAATCACTACCCGTGTCCAATCAATCCGTCGTCGAATTGACCGGCGCGCGCTTGTCTTTCGGCGACCGCGTGCTGTGGGACCGCCTTGATCTGACCGTCCGCCGCGGCGAGTTCATCGCGGTGCTGGGTCCGAACGGGACCGGCAAGACCTCCCTGCTGAAGGTGCTGCTGCGCCGGCAGCCGCTGACCGCCGGCCGCATGACGACGACGGGCGCCATCGGTTACGTGCCACAACACCGCTCCCTCGATACGGGCCTGACGCTGCGGGGTCGGGATCTGGTCGGTCTCGGATACGACGGGCACCGCTGGGGCTTCGCCGGACCGCGCCAGCGTGCAGCCCGACGCGCCGTGGTCACCCAGGCACTCTGTCAGGTCGACGGCGCACATCTCGCCGATGCCCCGGTCTCGGTGATGTCCGGCGGTGAACTCCAACGTGTCCGCATCGCGCAGGCCCTGGCATCGGACCCGACGCTGCTGCTGTGCGACGAACCGCTGCTCAACCTCGATCCGGCCAATGCCCGTCTGGTGTCCGGACTCATCGACCAACGCCGACGCGAAGCCGATACCGCGGTCCTGTTCGTCACCCACGAGGTCAATCCGGTACTGCCGTATGTCGACCGGGTGCTGTATCTGGTCGACGGCCGATTCCGGATCGGCAGTGTCTCCGACGTGATGACCTCGCAGACGCTGTCCGAGCTGTATCGCGCCGACATCCAGGTGGCCCAGGTCGGCGGGCAGTACGTCGTGGTCGGCGAGCACGGCTCCACGGTCGACAACTCCGAACACGCCAGCGGGCACTGCCATGAATAACTTCTTCGACCCCGCCCTCACCGCCGACTTGTTGGGCCGCGACTTCGTCCAGCAGGCAGTGCTGGCCGCGGCACTGCTGGCCCTGCTGGGCGGACTGATCGGCCCGTTCATCGTGATGCGGCAGATGTCGTTCGCCGTGCACGGCTCCAGCGAGCTGTCATTGACCGGCGCCGCCTTCGCCCTGTTGACCGGACTCAACGTCGGCCTCGGAGCGCTGGTCGGAAGCGCCTTGGCGGCAATACTTTTCGGCATTCTCGGACAGCGGACCCGCGAACGGGACTCGGCCATCGGCGTGGTGCTGGCGTTCGGCCTGGGCTTGGCGGTGCTGTTCATCCACCTCTACCCCGGCCGCACCGGGACCAGTTTCGCGTTGCTCACCGGACAGATCGTCGGTGTGGGCTACTCGGGCCTGACGTTGCTGTCGGTGGTGACGGTGCTGGTGGTCGCCATCCTGGCGGCCTGTTACCGGCCACTGCTGTTCGCCACCGCCGACCCGGAAGTGGCGGCGGCGCATCGCGTTCCGGTCCGCGCGCTGGGCATCGTGTTCGCCGCCCTCGTCGGTGTGGCGGCAGCCCAAGGCGTGCAGATCGTCGGGGCGTTGCTGGTGATGTCGCTGTTGATCACGCCGGCGGCCGCGGCCTCCCGGGTCTTCAGCTCTCCGGTGACGACCTTGATCGCGGCCGTGGTATTTGCCGAGATCGCTGCTGTGGGTGGCATCATCGCCTCGCTCGCGCCCGGCGTGCCGGTGTCGGTGTTCGTGACGTCGATTTCGTTCGGGATCTACCTGGTGTGCTGGGGGGTAGGAAACGTCCGAGGCCGCTGGAGCGCTAGTCGCCGGTAGCGACAGGCCTGCACGGCTCGTTGCTCCACTGCGACCACGATCCCGGGAACAGCGCGACCTGCTTGCCGCAGGCCGCCCAGGCGGCGATCACGACCGCCGCAGTGACTCCCGACCCGCAATACACGCCGGACACGTCCGGCACGTTGATGTCGGCTCGCACGGTGCCGTCACCGGCCAGCAGACCGGTGCTCGGCACATTGACCGCGCCCGGGATATGCCCGGCCACCGGATCGACGGGTTCGGTCTCGCCCCGGAACCGTTCGGGTGCCCGCGCATCGGCCAGTCCCGGTCCCAGCTCCGCAGCCTCGTCGGCCGTCAGGGTCGGCATCGCGCCGTTGTACAGGTCCTCGTGGATGACGGTGACGTCACCGGGTTCTGGCTCACCGTCGCCGCGGTCGAGCGGTCCCCCCGAACCCGTCCATGCGGCCAGCCCGCCGTCGAGGATCCTGACGTCCTCGATACCCGCGGCACGCAGCACCCACCAGGCCCGCGCCGACCCGGCCAGGTTCCAGTTGTCATAGACCACCGTCGGCACGCCGTCACGCACACCCCAGCGCCGTGCAGCAGCCTGTAGTGCCGCGCCGGACGGTAACGGGTGCCGCCCCTTACCGGGCACGGCGTGGTCGGACAATTCGTCGTCCAGGGACACGTACACCGCATCGGGGATGTGTCCGGCCCGGTAGTCGTCGCGGCCGTCGGGCTTGGCGAGCTGCCAGCGCACGTCCAGCAGCGTCACCGGGCCGGCCGCGATCAGTTGGGCGAGACCGAAGGCGGTGATCAGAATGTCGTCACGGTCGGACATAGGGTCAGCCTAGGCTGGCCACCATGCCTACGGTGGAGCGAAGCGACGGGAAAAGCAGCACCGCGGTTGACCTCAATGCCGATCTGGGCGAAGGATTCGGCATCTGGCGTCTCGGTGACGACGACGCGATGCTCGATCTGGTCACCAGCGCCAACATCGCCTGCGGCTTCCACGCCGGCGACCCGGCCGGGCTGTTGCGCGTGTGCCGGGCCGCCGCCGAGCGCGGTGTCCGGATCGGCGCACAGGTTGGCTACCGTGATCTCGCCGGCTTCGGCCGCCGCTACATCGATGTCAGCGCCGAAGACCTGACCGCCGACGTGATCTATCAGATCGGTGCACTGCAAGCGCTCGCACACGCGGCCGGGACCACGGTCAGCTACGTCAAACCTCATGGCGCCCTGTACAATACGATCGTCACCGACCGGACGCAGGCACGTGCGGTGGCAGTTGCCGTGCACACTGTCGATCCCGAACTACCGGTGCTCGGGCTGGCTGATTCGACGTTCTTCGCCGTTGCCGACGAGCTCGGATTACGCACGGTGCCCGAGGCTTTCGCCGACCGCGCCTACCAACCCGATGGCCGGCTGGTGGCCCGGAGTTCGCCTGGCGCGGTGCTGCACGATCCCGGAGCCATCGCCGACCGCGTATCAGCCATGGTGACCACCGGCCGGATCGTGGCCATCGACGGCTCCACCGTCCCGATAACGGTGGAATCGATTTGCGTTCACGGTGATTCACCCGGAGCGGTCGAGATCGCCGGTGCCGTCCGGACCCGGCTGCTGCTCGACGGCACGACAGTGGAGGCCTTCATCTGATGCGGCTGAAATTGGGCAGGCCTGAAATCTCCCGCTACGCATCGTTTTTCGATGCGCCCGCGGCAGCCCCGCAGTCACCACTGACCGTGACCTGGGCCGGGGTGACCACCATGCTGGTGTCCGACGGACACAGCGCCGTGATGACCGACGGTTTCTTCTCCCGCCCAGGACTACTCGAGGTCGGGTTGGGTCGTCTGTCGCCCTCTCACCCCCGCATCGACGACAGCTTGAGGCGCCTCGGCGTCGAACGCCTCGACGCCGTGCTGCCTGTGCACTCACACTTCGACCACGCGATGGATTCCGCAGCCGTCGCAGCACAGACCGGCGCGCAACTCGTCGGCGGCGCATCCACGGCGAACGTGGGTCGCGGAGGCGGCCTGAATCCCTCTCAGCTGGTGGTGGCCACCTCGGGTGAGCCAATCGCCTTGGGGGCCTTCGACATCACCTTGATCGAGGGCAACCACTGCCCGCCGGACCGGTTCCCCGGCCATATCTCCGAGCCGGTGGTGCCGCCGGTGCGCGCGTCGGCGTACCGGTGCGGTGAGGCCTGGTCGACGCTGATCGCCCATCGACCGACCGGCCGAAGTGTGCTCGCGGTCGGCAGCGCCGGCTTCATCGCGGGCGCGCTGGCCGGCAAGCAGGCGGGGGTGGTGTATCTCGGTGTCGGCCAGCTCGGGCTGCAGCCCGAGCAATACCTGAGGGACTACTGGAACGAAACCGTACGCACGGTGGGTGCCCGTCGCGTGGTCCTGACCCACTGGGACGATTTCTTCCGACCACTCACCGAGCCGCTGCGTGCCCTGCCCTACGCCGGTGACGACCTCGACGTCTCGATGCGCGTCCTCACCGCGTTGGCAGCTGAAGATGAAGTGCAGCTTCACCTTCCGACGCTGTGGCAGCGCGCCGACCCCTGGCTGTGAACACCGCACTGCACGAGGTCGGTCGGCTGCTGCCGGTCGTCGGGTTCCTGGCGGCGGTGCTGGTGTTGGCCAAGCTCTGTGACGACGAGGGTCTGTTCCACGCGGCCGGCGTACTGATGGCACGGTTCAGCGGAGGCAATGGCGGCCGGCTGTTGACCATCGTCTTCGTGATCGCGGCCGCGACGACCGCGGTGTTGAGTCTGGATGCGACCGTCGTCCTGTTGACCCCGGTTGTGCTCTCCACCGCGCGGACGTTGGGAATTCCGGCACGGCCGACCGCCTACGCGACCGCGCACCTGTCCAATTCGGCTTCACTGTTGCTGCCGGTGTCCAATTTGACCAACCTGCTTGCCTTTTCGACCGCCGGTCTGAGTTTCGCGGCATTCTCCGCCGTCATGTCGCTGCCGTGGCTGTTGGCGGTGATCGCCGAATACGCGGTGCTGCGCTGGGTTTTCCGGCACGACCTGCGGCACAACACCGTGCGTCCCACCACGGCGCCGCTGGAAGTCCCCGTATTCGTGCTGACTGTGGTGATCTTGACGTTGATCGGCTTCTTGGTGACGTCGCTACTCGGGTTGACGCCGGCGTGGGCGGCTTTGGCCGGGGCTACCGTCCTGGCGATACGGGCCCTGGCGCGCGGTCACGAAACCCCGATGGGCATCGTCCGTGCCGCCAACGTCCCGTTTCTCCTCGGCGTGGTCGCCCTGGGCATCCTGGTGAGCGTGGTCCTGGAACTCGGCTTGGGCCACTTGGTTTTTCGTCTGCTCCCTGGTGGTACCTCGCTTCCGGCACTACTGGGTATCGCGGCAGTGGCGGCCGTACTGGCGAACGTGATCAACAATCTGCCCGCGGTGCTGGTGCTGCTGCCATTGGTGGCCGCTTCAGGGCCGGTGGGGGTACTGGCAGTGCTCATCGGGGTCAACGTCGGGCCGAATCTGACCTATCCGGGATCCCTCTCGAACCTGTTGTGGCGCAATGTAGTCCGCACCCACATCGCGGCCCCTGCCCGTGAGTTCACGGCGATCGGACTGGCCACGACGCCGCTGACGCTTGTTCTGGCCGTGGTCGGATTGTGGCTGAGCGCTTCGGCTTTGGGCCTACGCTGAACTTCCGACGAGGGCCCGCAGCGCCGGTGCCGTCAGCCGGACGATGGTTTCGACATCGAGTTCGACCAGATCAGGCATTGCCAACAGATACCGCTGACCGGCCACGCCCATCAGCACTGCGGTGACGAGTGCGGCGCGCTGCCGCGCATCGTTCGCGTCCATCGAGGACGCCAGCGCAGGGATGACCTGATTCGTGATGTGGTCGCGGAAGATGTCGGCGGCCTCGGTACTGGTCATACTGGTCCGGATCAACACGGCCATGGGACTGTACGGATCCACGGCCCACGCCGTCAGCATGCCGCGCAGGTGGTTCTCCACCGTCTCCTGCGCCGTCGCACCCGCCAGCCGGTCGAACGGGATCTGCCAGCGCACGGCTTCGGCGAACAGTTCGGCTTTGGTGCCGAAATACTGATTGATCGAGGATTTGTCCACCCGCGCAGCAGCCGCGATCGCCCTGATCGTGGCGCGGTCGTAGCCGACGTCGCCGAACACCCGTCGGGCCGCGTCCAGGATGCGACGACGCGTGCGCTGCCCCTTCGTCTCTGCCGGCTCTTCGGTCACGAAGAGATTTTATAGACAACTGACGAGGAAATACTACTATTGCGGGAGGCGTTGCAGCTCACAACCGACACCGAAACAGAAAGCAGGCACACCATGGCCAACGACTGGAATCAACAGATCATCACCGAGTTCCGCGCCAACGGCGGCAAGGTCGGCGGCAACTTCGAGCACATGACCCTGCTCCTGCTGCACACCGTCGGAGCCAAGAGCGGTCAGCCACGCATCAACCCGGTAGGCGCCTTCGACATCGACGGACGGCTGCTTATCGTCGGTTCCTATGCCGGCGCCGACGCGGACCCGGCCTGGCTGTACAACCTGCGTGCACACCCCGACGCACACATCGAAATCGGCACCGATGAATACGACGTCGTCGCAACGGAGTTACCACTCGCCGAGCGCGATGCCGCCTACGCCAAGATCGTCGAGCAGGCACCCACCTTCGGTGAGTACCAGACGAAAACCGACCGGGTCATCCCGGTCATCGAACTTCAGCGGCGCTGAATCACCGGCGCTGACGGGCGATTTCGGCCAACACCACACCGGCGGCCACCGAGGCGTTGAGCGACTCGGTGGGTCCGGCCATCGGGATCGACACAATGTGGTCGCAATTCTCCCGTACCAGGCGCGAAAGTCCCTTGCCCTCGGATCCGACCACGACAACCATCGGTCCGGTGCCGTCGAGTTCGTCGAGTGTGGTGTCACCACCGGCGTCGAGCCCGACGATGGTGAGCCCCGCGTTGGCCCAATCCTTCAGTGTCCGATTGAGATTCGTCGCTCGGGACACCGGAAGCCGCGCCGCGGCACCGGCGCTGGTACGCCAGGCCACCGCACTGACCGACGCCGAACGGCGTTGCGGGATAACCACTCCGTGGCCACCGAACGCCGCCACCGAGCGCACGATCGCGCCGAGGTTACGCGGGTCGGAGATGTTGTCCAGCGCCACCAACATCGCCGGCATGGAGTCGGTGGTTGCCGCCTTCAGCATGTCGTCCGGATGCATGTACTGGTACGGCGGCACCTGCAGCGCAATACCCTGGTGCATGCCATTGCTGGTGATGCGATCCAGGTCATGACGCTGAACCTCCATGATCGCGATGCCGGAATCGGCTGCGCGCGTTACTGATTCGGTGAGCCGCTCGTCGGCTTCAGTGCCCAGCACGACGTACAGCGCAGTTGCGGGCACCCCGGCACGCAAGCATTCGACCACCGGGTTGCGGCCGACCACCACCTCGACATCGTCAGTCTTCTTGTGCCGACCCTGATTTGAACGGGCAGCCTTCGCCGCGACCTTGTACGCCTTGTGGTTGGGTCGCTGATTGGCCGGTGGCGTGGCGCCCCGGCCTTCGAGCCCCCGACGACGTTGACCTCCGGAGCCGACTGTCGGCCCCTTCTTGGTGCCGTCCTTACGAATTGCGCCGCGGCGCTGGGAGTTTCCGGCCATGCTTATTGAACTCCATCAGCCAGGGCCCACTGCGGGCCATCTGCGGTATCGGTGACTTCCACACCGGCCAGCTTGAGCTGGTCACGGATCGCATCGGCGGCTGCCCAGTCACGGTTCTCGCGCGCTTCGGTACGGCTCTTGAGTGCCCACTTCACCAGTGCATCAACAGCATTCAGCGCGGCCGACGTCTCGTCGCGGGATTCCCAGCGCTCGTCGAGCGGATCACAGCCCAGGATGCCCATCATCGCGCGGATCGACGTCGCGGCAGCCATCGCGCCCTCGTGGTCCCCGCCGTCGAGGGCCCGGTTGCCCTCGGCACGGGCCGCATGCACCTCGGCCAGAGCAATCGGCACCGCCAGGTCGTCATCGAGTGCGGCAGCGAACTTTTCGGTCCACATACCGACCTCGACGGCGCCGACGCGGCTGGACACCCGGTGCAGGAATTCCTCGATGCCCGTGTACGCCTTCGCCGCATCCTGCAGCGACGTCTCGGAGAACTCGAGCATCGAGCGGTAGTGCGCACTGCCCAGGTAGTAACGCAGCTCGGCGGCCCGAACTCGTTGCAGCACAGCGGGAATCGCCAGGACATTGCCCAGCGACTTACTCATCTTCTCGCCGCCCATCGTGACCCAGCCGTTGTGCAGCCAGTACCGCGCGAACCCGTCGCCACAGGCATTGGCCTGAGCGGTCTCGTTCTCGTGATGCGGGAAGATCAGATCCATGCCGCCGGCGTGGATGTCGAACTCGGCGCCGAGATACTCCTGGCACATCGCCACGCACTCGGTGTGCCAGCCCGGACGGCCCGGCCCCCAAGGCGTCGGCCACGACGGCTCACCGGGCTTGGCGCCCTTCCA
>ERZ650309.1762-NODE-1762-length-10098-cov-4.289157_pt1 | contig 10098 bp, 7 predicted proteins | sample MGYA00376245_ERZ650309 | MGnify/ENA primary metagenome ERZ650309 (study PRJEB26733, sample SAMN07839294) | wastewater metagenome | biome: urban; feature: wastewater treatment plant; material: waste water | place: USA: North Carolina | collected 2016-04-26 ...
ATCTACACAGGCGAAGACACTCTTTCCCTACACGACGCTCTTCCGATCTGAGCATCTCGCCCACGGTGATGGCGCTGATGATTCGCTGTTCGATTCCCGAACCTGCGTCCGCCGAACCGATATTCGATTCGCGAATGACGTAACAGGCATCCAACACTCCCCGCACGTCATTAAAGGTTTGGTGACACGGGCGACACGCCAACAAATGTTCGCAAAAGCTACGGCGCACCGGACGCGCCAACCCGCAATCCAGGTAATCGGTGATTGAGTCTTCAAATTGCAGACAGTCCATCTGTAAATTCTCTCCGTTAAAACTTTTGGTGAGATCGGATCAACGGGCCGGATTGTAGTGGTGCAAGCCAAAGAATTTCAAGCGCGGACTTTTTCGTCCGCGCCAGCAATCTTCACTTTGACACTCTTTCCCCCCATCCATATCATCACGCTTCATCCGCAGAAAACTTACACGCCTTTATTTCAGGAGAACTACAAATGAGTGTTTACGACAGCAAAGACTTGATGAGCTATAACGCTGCCGCCCGCGAATTCGATGTGCCGGTAATGACCTTGGAGCTTGCGGTCGCCAGCGGCTCGCTCCGTTCCATTGAACAAGACGGCGCGAAATGGCTGTTGCGTCCCTTGGTTGAGCAATTCGTCAAACGCACGATCAAGCGTGGCGAAGGCAACAAAGTTGTAACGCGCATCAATCGCTAAATTTGGTTGATCGCAAACGAATCTGAATAACAATCAAAATTTATGCTTCACATACCTATTCTTCGTAAAGGCAATTCCTATAAAAGTGTTGATGTGTCGCGCGTGCCGCACTTTCGGACGCGCGAAACATTTGTCGAGGTCAGTCAGGCAAATGCCGGGTTGATTCGGCGTGATTTGCGCGACCTGGACTCCATTCAGGCAATGCTGGCTGCGTTCACGACGGAGCAGTTGATCGCCATGTGCCGGCAGGCGGCGGATTTCTTTATGAACGACACGCTGCCCGTTGGTGACGAAACACAATCGCCGGACGATTACGTTCGCCAGTTGTCGGCGACAACTGGAATGCCGCACGTGCTGGTTCGCAAAAACATGGCGAAGATCAGCGGCGTGATGGCGGAAATGAAGTCCGTGCTGGACGGGCTGACGCGCGGCATTGATCTGAAAATTCTGGATGACGGTTTTGGTTCACATGAAGGCCACGCGGTCAGTTTCTTTCCCCGGACAAATTCGCTCGGCGTCATTTTGCCGAGCAATTCGCCGGGAGTGCATTCTTTGTGGATCCCTTCGATTGCGATGAAAGTGCCACTGGTGTTGAAACCGGGCAGCAGCGAGCCTTGGTCGCCATATCGCATCGCGCAGGCTTTGATCAAAGCCGGAGTGCCAAAAGAAGCTTTTGGTTATTATCCGGCGGATCACGGCGGCGCGGGGGCGATCCTGCAAGCGTGTGGGCGTGGGATGTTTTTCGGCGATTCTTCGACGGTGGGGAAATACGCCAGTGATTCGCGGGTTGAGTTGCACGGCACCGGTTACAGCAAAGTCGTGCTCGGCGACGATGTGGTTGACGATTGGGAAAAATATCTGGATGTCATCGTTGCTTCAATCACGGAAAATGGCGGGCGTTCGTGTATCAATGCTTCGGGCGTTTGGGTGACGCGGCACGGCAAACAGATCGCGCAAGCGATTGCCGAGCGCGTTGCCAAAATCGTTCCGCGCGATGCCGAAGACCCTGAAGCTTTACTTGCGCCGTTTGCGAACGCCGATATTGCCAAACGCATTTCAGGGATCGTGGATTCCGGCTTGCGCGAATCCGGTGCGACGGACGTTTCTGCAAATGTTCGCGGCGACCGTTTGGTGGAAGTGGATGGCGCGACATATCTGCTGCCAACCATCGTTCATGTCGAAAGCCATACCCATCCGCTGGCCAATCGAGAATTCCTATTCCCCTTTGCCAGCGTGGTCGAAGTCAAACCGGAAGAAATGCCGGAAACTTTTGGGCCATCGCTGGTCGTAACAGCCATCACCAATGATCTGAAATTGATGAACAAACTGGTGGCTTCGCCGCACGTTGACCGGTTGAACATCGGCCCGATTCCGACGATGAAAATCGCCTGGGATCAACCGCACGAAGGCAATCTTTTCGAGCATTTGTATGCGCGAAGAGCGTTTCAAAAGGCTGCGTAACAATCGGCGGTGGCAAAGCTTTTATGTCCATTCCACGCAAAATCGGAAAGAAAATCACTGGTTCTTTGCGTGCAATGATGGGCGGAGCCAAGGCCGCACATTCTGAACAGGCTTCGTCCGATCCAGACGCTTCAGAGGAGACAAGCGCAGCGGATCACTGGTCGGAAGTGTTCTCTGAAAAACTGCAAGAATTGATTTCGCGGCAAACCTACTGGCTGGCGGTTCCGGAAGTTCACGCGCGATACCAGCAATTGGCAACCGGCGGCAAAGGAACCAATTGGGTTCAGTGTTGCCTGGATGAATATTTATCTGGCGTATTGCCCGTAGAGCGAATGTTGAGCATCGGGTGCGGCGACGGGAATTTGGAGTTAGAGCTTGCCGGATTGGGGGCCTTTCAGCATTTTGATGCGTTTGACATTGCGGAAGGCGCGATTCAGGCGGCCCGAACTCGTGCCAAAGATGCAAGCGTGGCAAACGTGAATTTCGAGGTGCGGGATGTCAATCAGTTGAGCTTGCCTGTAAATCATTACGATGCTGCCTGGTTCAATATGTCGCTGCATCACATCGAAGCGCTTGAACGTGCGTGTTCACAGGTTTCGCAGGCGCTCAAACCCGGCGGCTTTTTGTTCGTCAACGAATATGTCGGTCCGAGTCGGTTTGATTTTACCGAGCGGCAAAAGCGTGTGCTGGCGTTGGTGAATGAGCTGATCCCGGCAAAGTATTTGCGATTGCCCCCGCCAGCCGAAGGCATTCGAGCTGACGCGCCAATTCCGAACCCAGTGGAAGTTTCGCGCGTTGACCCTTCGGAAGCCATACGATCGGCGGAAATTATGGAAGTGCTTCCGCAGTATTTTGACATACAAACATATCGTCCTCTTTGTGGGACGATCTTGCAGTTTTTGCTGGGAACGATTGCCTGGAATTTCAGAACTGAAGACCCGGATTCGATCAAAGTGCTAAAGATGTTGTTCACGATTGAAGATACTCTAGTCGAAGTGGGCGATTTGCAAACTGACTTTGCGCTGGTTGTGGCGCGTCCGAAAAAATAGCTTTTGTTTTTGGCGATTTCAGAACGATGAAGATTCTGTATCTGACAGCCGGAGCCGCAGGGATGTATTGCGGCAGTTGTTTGCGCGACAACGCGCTGGCGTCAGAGTTATTGCGCCAGGGACACGATGTCACGCTGCAACCGCTTTATACGCCGCCGTTGACGGATGAACCCAGTGTCAGTAGCGAGAAGATCTTCTTTGGCGGTATCAGTGTTTACCTGGAACAGCATTCAGCCATTTTTCGCCACACCCCACGCTGGTTGGATAAATTGTGGGATTCCTCTTTTGCGTTAAAAGCAGCTTCGAAACGCTCCATTGCTGTTGACCCTGATTCGTTGTGCGAACTGACGCTTTCCATTCTGAAAGGCGAACACGGCCATCAACGCAAAGAAATCGGGAAGCTGATTGATTGGTTGAAAGAAGAACTGAAAACGCCGCATGGGTTTGATGTCGTGGATATGCAAAACTCCATGCTGATCGGGTTGGCCAAACCGATAAAGGACGCAACAGGCTTGCCGATTTGCTGCACCTTGCAAGGCGAAGATTTGTTTTTGGACGGAATGCGCGAACCTTACCGCACTCAGGCCATTCAACTCATTCACCAGCACGCGCAATACGTGGACGCATTTATTGCCGTCAGCAGTTACTACGCTGATTTTATGGCGGAGTATCTGAGAATCCCGCGCAGCAAAATTCACGTTGTTCCCTTGGGTATCAACCTGAAAGATTACGAAGCGCAAGCTGGAAGAAAGGCGCGCACCAGCGAGCCGTTTACGATTGGATATTTTGCTCGAGTGGCTCCGGAAAAAGGCCTGCACGTTTTGGCCGAAGCTTACACATTACTGCGTCAGCGCGAAGATTTTCCGTCCGCAAAACTGGAAGCCGCTGGTTACATCGCGCCGGAACATAAACCGTATCTGCAAGAGATTGAAAACAAATTGGGCGAAGCGGGACTGGCTTCCGAATTTCGCTACCACGGCGCGGTGGAGCGCGAAGCCAAGCTGAATTTCTTCCAAAACGTAGATGTTGTTTCCGTGCCGACAACCTATGCCGAAGCAAAAGGACTGTCTGTGCTCGAAGCAATGGCCAGCAATGTTCCTGTCATACAGCCTCGCCACGGATCGTTTCCGGAAATTATCGAACGAACGCAAGGCGGGTTGTTGTTTGCGCCCAATGATGCCGCCGGGTTGGCGGATGCCATTTATTCGCTTTGGAAAAACCCTGAGTTGGCCGACGACCTTGGCAAGCGTGGCGCATCCTCTGTGCGGGAACATTATGGCGTAAAACAAATGGCCGAACGCGCCGTAGAAGTTTATTCCTCGCTGACTCACGCATCGGCAACCTGAGTCGGTTCTCTCCGAACACAATCCGAACACAATGAACCCAGCAAAGATTGTTTCCCTTATCGCCAGCGCGACGGAAATCGTTTGTGCGCTTGGCTTTCAAGACCAACTGGTTGGCCGTTCGCACGAATGCGATTTTCCAGTTGCGGTCAAGGACTTGCCAGTTTGCACCAGCCCCAAGTTTGCAGTGGAAGGGTTGAGTTATGAAATTGACCAGCGCGTCAAAGCCATTTTGCAGGAATCATTGAGCGTTTATCGTGTGGATGCCCTCCTGCTGGAACAGCTTCAGCCCACACACATCATCACCCAGTCGCAATGCGAAGTTTGCGCCGTCAGTCTCAAAGATGTGGAAGCCGCCGTTTGTCAGTTCACCAGTTCTCGGCCTGTTGTCGTTTCGCTGGAACCAAACTCCCTGGCAGATGTCTGGACAGACATTCGTCGTGTTGGGAAAGCACTTGGCACGATTGAGCAAGCGGAACAGGTCATTTCCGAACTGCAGCGGCGAATAAACAGCATTGCCGTTACAGCGCAAACGATCAAAACCCAGCCGACGGTGGCCTACATTGAATGGATCGAACCGCTGATGGCAGGCGGCAACTGGATGCCCGAACTGGTGGAACTGGCAGGCGGCAAAAATCTGTTTGGTGAAGCGGGCAAGCATTCACCCTGGATGACCTGGGAAGAGTTGGTGACCGCCGATCCGGACGTAATTTTCATCTCGCCTTGTGGGTTTGACATCCCGCGAACCATCGAAGAAACACACCTTTTGACCCGCAAATTGGAATGGAATGACCTGCGTGCGGTTCGCCAGGGGCGTGTATTTGTTGCGGATGGTAATCAATACTTCAATCGCCCGGGGCCGCGCCTGGTCGAATCGTTAGAGATTTTGGCCGAAACGATTCATCCGGCGCAATTTGATTTTGGTCACGAAAATCGCGGCTGGATACGGCTCTGACTGGCAATTGGCTCTTGACCAAAATTAACCGCTTCGGGTAAGGTCTGTTGCGCACTTGCAACGCAAGCGTGGCCGCTTTGGGCGCGACAGATTACGGAGACTTTTGTATGCCAAATGCCAACACACACGATGCGATTACGCTGGTTTTGACGCCATTTACTTATCTGGCTGCGGAAATGTATTGGGGAGGCGATCACATCATGTCAGGCATTGCCACGTTGATGATGGTGTTTGCCGGCCTGATGTTCGGGCCTGACCTGGATTTGCAAAGCCGCCCTTACAGTCGTTGGGGGCCTTTTCGCTTTATCTGGAAACCGTACCAGGTGGCCTTGCCGCATCGTTCCATGCTTTCGCATGGGCCTGTGCTGGGAACGATTATTCGCATCGCTTATTTTGCCTTGATGTTTGCACTGGTTGCCGCGACGCTGCTTTATCTGCGACACACCTATTTACGCGGGATGCAAACCACCTGGACGGCGGAATTCAACCTGGTTAAAGGAGATATGTTTTCGCTCTACGGTCAGGCAGACAAGAATTATCTGTGGGCCGGGTTTTTAGGGTTATGTTTGGGCGCGTTGTCGCACACGGCTGCCGATCTGACATGGTCAACGATTAAGTCTAGGGTAAAGGGCAGCAGCAAAAAGAGAAGACGGCACTGACCGGCGAAAAATTGTTCCCCGGCAAGGTTCAGCAAAGAAAAAGCGAAGCCAGTTTATCCGGCTTCGCTTTTTGCATTCTTCGTGAAAGAAGAGCCTAAAAAATCACATCGAAATCCAGCCGGAAAAATCTTCGGTAGTTGCCAAAGAAAACTCCGGTTTGTGGATCAGTGATATTGCGGCGCACGTCGAGCGGATTGAAGTGATTGGTCAGGTTGAAACCACTCACAGCAAACCGGAACGCATATTTCGGACTGATCTGAAAATCGCGCGAAACCTTGCTGTCGAAGGAAAAGAACTTCGGAAATCGCAGGCGGTTGGGTTCGCCGACATATTGCTGTTTGGCATCCACTTCGGAATATGGAAACCCGCTGCGGAATTCAACAATCGGTGAATAGCGCAGCTTCCAAGGCAAATGGAATGTTCCCCAGCCCAGAAACCGATGCGGCAAATCCGCGCCCAGGCGAGCATATTGATCCTGACGCACCACAGGAAACGGGAAGTTGCCAATGTAGGTGTTGAATTCGTTGACGTTCCCGCGTGTGCTGCTGTTGACGTATGACAAAAACAGATTCTGCTTTTGTTCGTTCCAGGTCAGCTTGCCTGTGATTTCAAACTGGCGATACCGGGACCGTCCGTCTCCGTTCAAAAACAGAACATCCTTTCCTTGCGAAACACCCGGCACGACAGTCACCACGCCTCTGGAATCGCTGGTCAGGTAATTGACGCGCAGCTTCAAATATCGCGCAAACGCATGCTCCAACTCTACATTCCAGGTGGCGCTGTATGGCGAAAAGTTGCCAATGCCGGTTCCGCCAAACAAAAATGGATTGTTGTTTTCAGCATGCCCAGTGATGTTGGCAAAGCGGCGCGGCGTACCAATGACGCTGCCGTCTGCGGCATAGCTGGTGATGAGCTGTTCCGGATATTGGTTAAAAGCGTAAACGCCCAGCGGAACGCGGTCGTAAAACAATCCGGCTCCGGCGCGGAACACGGTTTTTTGATTGCCGAACGGCGTCCAAGCCAAACCCAGACGCGGTGCCAATCTCACAGTGTCCGTGATGCGTTGCCGCTCAAACCGCAAGCCAATATCCGCCGCCAGTTTCGGCGTGATAACCCAGTGATCCTGCCCGAAAAAATGCGTTTCCAGGTCGGTCAAATCGAATGGTGACCCATTTACGAATTCAATTCGTTGCAGCAGATTGTTGTTCACATCGCGGATATTGACGGGGCGAGCGACGAATTCTCCCTGATTGGTGGTACGCGCGATGATGCTGCCAAACTTCAGGTTGTGCGAACCGATGTTGCGAATCGGTTGCAGCGACAAGGTTTCCATCCATTCAATACGTGTCGCCTGACGGTCCTGCTCGCTGAAATAGTTTCCGCGATTGCCCAACGGAGTCAGCGTCATTTCCTGAATGCCTTGTCCCCAAACATTCGCCGAATAGTCTTTCACCGAAACCAGGCTTTCCAGCAGGTTGGTTCCCAGCGTCAACCGGTCAATCAGCGTTCCGGTGTAATCCTTGCCGCTGAAATTCGGCGTGACTTCGCGGCGGTTGAAAAAGTCCAGGCCGTGAAATTTGTCTTTGCGCGGAGCCAGGTGAAATGTGCCGGTCAAGGTGTGCGTACCGGACAGGATGTAATCCAGTTGCGTGAACGAATTGACCGATTCTGAGATGGTTTCTTTGTTCGGGTATTCCAGCGTTTGAACCGCGCGTTTAGCGATGGTGTATTCGGTTCCCTGGGAAAGGAACAGCCGGTCTTTGATTAGCGGGCCGTTGAACACTACGCGAGGCGTCGCGTCACGCAATCCCCGCAAATGCCCGTTCAGGTACCGAAACTCCGGAAAGGGATCGTTCAGTTCGAAGTTCCATTTGTTGCCGCCGCGCCGTGTTTCGACTGAAACGACTCCGGCGGTAAACCGCCCATACTGCGCCAGGTACGGCGTCTTGAATACGTTGATGGTTTCGACGCTGTCCACCGGAACCGTCATGCCGAATTGACCGGTTGCCGGGTCGGTTACGTCGGCGGAATTGACGATAAACGCGCTGCGGTTTTCGCCCGTGCCGGAGATTTTGATTTCGCCTTGTTGCGAACGCACCACACCGGGCAACAACGGCAAGGCGTCTTTGAGCGAGTTGGTCGGCATCGGAAGCTCGCGCATTGTGACGCGCTGCAATTCCAGCGGTGTCGAAGCCGCCTGCTCCGGCGGATTATCCGTTGTCGTTGCGGTGACGTTGACTTCGTCTTTGACGGAAATCTGCGCGATCATCACAAACTTGATGTCCACTTCCATTCCGTTGCTGACTTCGACTTTGGTTTGTGTGCGCGGCTGAAATCCGTCTTTGGTGACGGTGACCTCGTAACTACCCGGAGCGAAATTTTCGATGACGGCCTCGCCTTTTTCATTGCTGGTCGTCGTCGAAAGAACGTTGGTTTTGTTTTTGATTTGGATTGTAACGCCAGCGACGGGCTGGCTCATTTCATCCTGTGTCCTTACACGAATCTGTGTACGAACCGGAGCTTGCTGGCCAAATGCGCCAGCCGAAAAAAAGCAAAGCATCAGCGACAGCCAAGCACTATGCCGCCAAAAATTGTCCCTTAATCTGGGTAATAACAACTCCAAACTCCTTCTTCTCATTCAGTACCTCTTCTATGTTTGTGCCAGGGAGCAAGCCATAAGCTACACGTTTGCAAAACGCTTTTCCAGCCGGTTAATTTCGAGAAAGCCATAGATAAAGAACGGTTTTTCAGGCTCTAACTGGTACATACGCAGACTTCTAATAGCCCGGATTAATCAGAAATCCTCGCAACTGGCTGCAAGACGAATAGTTACCCAGGAGGGTACAGTTGGAATTACAAAGGCTGCGAATGAAAGTGAGAAGAAAACAGGCGCACCAGCGTCGGTTGTAATGGTGCGCCCGGCTTGAGAAAAAGATCAGAAGCTTAGGCGGAAATCTCGTCCGCAGTTGTCAGTTGTGTGACTGTGGCTTTGCGTTCCAGCTTGCCCCAGCCAACAACGACTCCGCGCACCGCCGTCCACACGGATTTCACCATCACGTAATACATCACCTGACGATAGCAAAATCGCTGTAAGAACAGGCTCCACAACAGGCTCCACTGTTCGCGGCGTTCCAGCAAAAACGCGAACGCTGACGCCGTCCAGTCCACCACCAGGAAGAGTGCGTAATAAAACACCACCTGGCGCAGATTGTTGACTGTGTATTCCTGCGAATGCTCCAGCTTTTGAATCCAGGAAGAGATCATCGTCCACAGAAACAACAAATCCATCAACGGCGAAATCAGCGGGAAGAGAATTTGAAACAGCCAGGTGTTGGGCATGGCCAGAAATCCCAACGCGCCATATCGAGGGCGAAACAACGCATCACGATGTTTCCACATGCATTGCAATGTGCCGAAAGACCAGCGGAACCGTTGTTTGGCCAAGCCGCGCAATGTGTCCGGAGCTTCCGTCCAGCCAATGGCGTTTTCGGCGTATTCGATTTTATAGCCGAGCTTGCGCACTTTGAGCGTCAAATCCTGATCTTCGGCAAGCGTGTCGGAAGCGAATCCGCCAACCTGATCCAGCAGGCTGCGCCGCCACGCGCCGACTGCACCGGGCACAACTGTGATGCCGTTGAGCAACGCAAATGCTCTGCGCTCCAGGTTTTGAGCGGTGATGTATTCCAGTGCCTGCCAGCGAGTGACCAAGTTAATTCGATTTCCAACCTTGGCATTGCCGGCAACCGCACCGACTTTTGGGTCAGCGAAATGCGCCGCTAATGCACCGATTGTGGTCAAAGGGAAAATTGTGTCGGCATCCAGCGCGACGATGATTTCACCGTTGGCGTGATGAAGGCCGTAATTTAATGCTTCGGCTTTGCCTTTATTGGGTTGTGTGAACAGCCGCACACGTGGTTCTG
>ERZ650309.1763-NODE-1763-length-10094-cov-4.700468_pt1 | contig 10094 bp, 9 predicted proteins | sample MGYA00376245_ERZ650309 | MGnify/ENA primary metagenome ERZ650309 (study PRJEB26733, sample SAMN07839294) | wastewater metagenome | biome: urban; feature: wastewater treatment plant; material: waste water | place: USA: North Carolina | collected 2016-04-26 ...
TACTGCCCGCAAACACCACGTCATATTTCTTGCCGTTTTCTTCCACCGTCGTTGTCCAGGTCGTGTTGCCTTCGGTATGTCCCGGAGTCAGGTGAGCCGTTAGCGCTACGCCGCCCAGCCGAACGACTTCTCCATCTTTGATGATTCGGTCTACTTTGACCGGTTTGTAATTGCCCAGCGGGTGAAAACCTTTGGCTCCGCCGCTTTCCAGCGTCAGCGCGTCCGCGGCTGTTGCATAGACTTGCGCGCCAGTGGCGGCTTTCATATCGGCGTGGCCGGCAACGTGATCAAAATGCGCGTGGCTGGAAAGAATGATGCGGATGTATTTCAGTTTGTACCCCAGAGCTTCGATGTTGGCGCGGACAATTGGCGAAGATTCCTGCATCGCCGTGTCAATCAGGATGTGTCCGCCCGGCGTCGTAATCAGGTAACAAGCCAGATTACTTGTCCCGACGTAATAAATGTTGCCGATGATGCGGAACGGTTGGAATGGCTGGTTCCACGATTCATACGCGAATTTTGGTGCGGATTGGTTTTGAGTATTCGCAAGCGGCGGCATGCAACAAAGGCCCAGCACAAAAACGCAGAGCAAAAACTGTTTCCATTTCATAGGGGCTCCTTTTTGACTGTACGGCAGCTTAGGACTGCACCGTCGTACTTTGATATGAACTTCGTGAACTCTGATGAAGAACGATTTTGTGCTAACGATACTCCGCTCTGTGTGCAATCTCAAAAGTTTTAGACATCAAGTTCAGAGAAAAAATCCGGCAACACTGCTTGCCACGAACGCATTGGCGGCAAGCCAAGTTTTTCTGACATCAAACAGCGCATCGGTGTATTGCGCGGACGCCGCGCCAATCGGTTTGCCGATGCGTCCGAAATGCCTTCGACCAACACATCGCTTTCAAGATTCAGGCGGCGAGCAAGTTCCACCGCAAACTCGTAATGCGAACAAACCCCGTCGTTCACCACTTGATAGGTTCCGTACTGGCGATGAGCGAGGATTTCGTTGATTCTGGCAACCAGATCGGAAACGTACGTCACGCTGGCCCACAAATCATTGACGGCTCGCACAGGCTGGTTTGTCGCCAGAGTGCGAACAGCCTGGCTGAAAAAGTTTTGCTTGCCTGCGCCAAATACCCAGGAAGTTCGCACTACGTAACTTTTCGGCGCACTGGCAAGTACAGCTTGTTCGCCAGCCAGCTTCGTTTTGCCGTAAGTGTTGACTGGCAAGGCTTCGTCATCAGTTGTGTAAAACTCGCCCGGTTCGCGGTCGCCATCAAACACGTAGTTGGTGCTCAAGTGCATGATCTCCGCATTGAGTTCGGCGACAGCTTCGGCCAGAACCCTCGGCCCTGTAACGTTGACAGCTTCGGCTTGTTCAGGGTCGGCTTCGCAAACGTCCACACCGAGCACGGCGCAATTGATGACCAGATCGGGTTGCGATTCTTTGATGAGGCGATTGACTGCTTCGCGATTGGTGATGTCCAGCGCTGAATGTGTCAACGCCATCAGTTGGTGGTCAGTGGAAAAAGCGCGGGCGAGTTCTTTTCCGACAAATCCGCCCGCGCCGGTAATGATAAGTTTCATGTTTGTGGATGAATGGTTTCGTTTCGTTCCAGCATTTCGATGAACTGCTGAATGCGCTTGGCGCGCGTTTCAGCTTTTTTTGCGGTTTGGATGCGAAACAGGATTGCGTACCGGTTGACGCTTTTCAGTGAGGCGAAAAACTCTTTGGCTTTCAGGTTGCGATCCAGTTCCAACTGAAAATCTTCCGGGACGGACGCCTTGCTTTGCGAGTCGTAAGCCGCTTCCCAACGACCGTCTTGCTTAGCTTTTTCAATCGCCAGCAATCCGGCAGCGTTCATCGTTCCAGCGGCGATTAAGCTTTCGGCTTTTTCGCGATTGATCTTCGACCAGATGCTTTTAGCTCCGCGCGGCGTGAACTTTTGCAGCCAGGAAGCTGCGTCATAAGTTTTCTTCTGGCCATCAATCCAGCCATAACACAGCGCCACGTCCAACGCGTCAGCGTAACTGACCGATTCCAGCGCCGCAGCCTTTTTCGCCAGCCGCATCCAGATGCCAGTGGAAGTCGCGTGATTTTTGTCGAGCCATTTCGCCCAGTCTTTTTGGTTGGCGAACAAGATGATCGGCTGATCTTTTGAGTTGTTGATAGAAACTTTCATCTCTCTATTTGCTGGGTGCGGGAGCGGCGGGAAGCATGTTGCGGATGGCAGTGATGCGCCATTCTTTGCCGCTGCGTTTGAGGATGATGGTCGTCCACATGCTGCGAGATGTGCCGCCCGCCAAACCGGTCAGCTCGTATCGTCCGTCGGCGATGGCGACATCTGCGGTCACAAAGCGCACGGATTCGACCGTGATAGTGCGTTTGCCGCCGGTGTTGCTGGAACTGGCCATCGTGCCTTTGACGACGGCGGGGCGGCCTTTGCGCCATTCGCCGGAAGACACCAGTTGATCGGCGTCTTCGGTAAACAACGGCTCGACAGCTTTGGGATCAATGCGCTCGCGAGCATCAACGTATTTGCTGACGACGGCGCGAACGGCAGCTTCGTCGTTCGCGGCGGATTTCGCTTGCTCGAACCACGGAGTCAGGACGGCGAACAAAAATAGAATCACAACTTGAATGTGCATAACTCCTCCAAAAAAACTAAATCAAACCAGAAACTATCGGGACAGGATTTACAAGATTGACAAGATGAACACGGGAATCGAGCCGGTTTGAGGGCAATCCTGTAAATCTTGTCAATCCTGTCAAATTTCTTTCTGTCTCAATGTTACTTGCTCCGATTTAGGTTGGTTTTCAACAGGATGTTGGGCTTAACACAAAGGGGCAAAGGATCAAAGCTGTACCCACTGGTTGCCAGGTTCCTTTGAATTTTTGTTTCTTGAATTCTGTGTGTTGAATCATTGAATTCCCATACACACGATTGAATAAAAGCTGGCTTAATTACTCAACCGGTACAGATGCGTTTGGCTGCGAATGAAGATCGAACCGTTCGACACAGCCATCGAAGCCAGCGTTTGTCCGTCCAGTTGGTTTTGCGCCAGCGCTTTGAATTCCTTGCCGGGAGCGATGACGACGGATTCGCCTTCTTCGCTGAGGAAGTAAATCCGTCCATCGGCGTAAATCGGCGAAGCGGAGTAATTTCCATTGAGTCGCATTTGCCAGTGGGGAATACCCGTCTTGGCGTCCAGGCAACTGGCAATGCCGTTGTCGCTGACCAGATACAACTCTTCGCCAACCAGCAACGGAGACGGCGTCAACGAAACGCCGCGCTTCAATGACCACGCGACGCCGGATTTTGTGACGTCGCCTTTGCCGTCCACTCGAACCGCCAGTAACGCAGGTTGTTGAAATCCCGTGCAGATGTAAACCAGCCCGTTGCCATACACCGGGCGCGGCACGTTGGAAAATCCATCGCCATAACTGACCTGCCAAAGTTCTTTGCCTGTGCGGGGTTCGTAGGCGAAGGTGCGATACGCGCCAATGCTGATGAGCTGATCTCCGGCGGGCAGTCGCACGACCAGCGGCGTTGAATACGCCTGAGCGCCTGTGCGGTATTTTCGCCAGCGTGTCTTGCCGGTCAGTTTGTCCAACGCGACGACATACTGCATTTCCTGGCCATCGCAATTTACGACGAGCAGGTCGTCATAAATCACAGGCGAACCGCCCGCTCCGTGTTGGCCATTGTCGTAATCGAGTTTGGTTTTCCAGACGATTTCGCCGGTTTGCGTGATGCAGGCAGTTCCGTTGGCTCCGAAGTGCAGATAAATTTTGTCGCCTTCCAGAATTGGCGTCGGCGAAGCCAGCGAGTTTTTGGCGTTCAGCGGGCCTAACGATTTCAGCCGAAAGAGTTCGATGTTCAGCACCACCGCGCCGGTTTTCAAATCTACACTGACGGCGCGCAAGGATTTGCCATCTTCGGTCGCGGTCGTCAGCCAGATGCGGTCTCCCTGAATGGCAGGCGAAGACCAGCCTTTGCCGGGAATTGCTGTCTTCCATTTGACGTTTTTGGTCTCGCTCCATGACAGCGGCAAGCCACGTTCGGCGGAATGGCCTTGTCCGGAAGGGCCGCGAAACTCCGGCCAGTCCTGGGCAAGTACTGGTAGAGAAAGCAAAAGCAGAACAAGGAGAGTTTTCATATCGGTTCACTTGATCGAGCTTATTGGCGTTTGCCCGCTAAGCCACCAGCAGATCAAGGTCTGCTGTGGTCTGAGTTTCAGGATTGAAAGTAAGCAGACCTTCTGTTTGCGCGGCGCGCAACAGCCGATGATCGGATGCGACCAATACCAGGTCGTCATTGCTGATACGCAAGTTGGCTGCTAAGTCGAGCGCAGAACGCAATAGAATGGCATCTGTTGCATTGATCGAATACCGCTCAATCAATGGCAGCGCTGCGATGGTCAACAACGTTGTCGTCGTGATTTTTCGTAGCTGACTCTGGTCAATCACTTCTGCTCTGAAGTTAATCAGCGCTTGCGCATGCGTTGAAGGAGAAATAATCCCTGCGTTTCGTTTTCGACTGAAAATAGATGCGACTTCAGCGATACCCACATTAAGAACGACGAGTCTGTCGGGGGTGAGCTTTGAAAAATGATAATGCATGACAGTATCGCCCGGTTCCGGCGTGTAGCGTTTGGCGAGGGCACTGGCGTCCAGATAAAAATGGCGCATCGCTAATACTCTTCCCGCATTTCAATAATCCCGCGGCTGAATTGGTTATCTTCGGGATTTACACCATCTGCCAACATCATCGCTCGTAACTTTTCAGGCCCAACGGGTTTACCGCTAATGCCCATTTCGGCAAATGCAGCAGCAGCAGCGGCAGAAATTTCAGCTTGGTGCAAGCTGGCCTCACGTCGCAACATTGCCCCACGCTCAGCGGCAGTTTGATTGGCCAGCAAGTATTCTTTCTCCATCGCATCATTGTCTGGGGCCACAGTTTGAACAGGTTCTTCTTCGGTCAGAACAATTACCCGCACTAGACCATGAAGCTTGCCTGCCAACTCAAGCGGAATGCTAATTGCGCCGTTAGTAATTCGAGTTTGAAATTCGATTGCTTGCATACATTTACTCCTTTGCAAAACGCGCCATCAGGGTAACAAACCACCGATGCCACGGCAAAGCAAACAGCCCGCAAATTTGATTGCGGGCTGTTTGAGTCTATTGGGTTTTACTGATTCCGGCGCTTGTTGCCGCTTGCTGCCGGAGCGGGAGGCATTTGTTCTTTGCGCTGCCCCCACGTTGGTGGCGGCGGTTCGGTCGTCATGCGATTGACCGGTTTCTCTTTTAGCATTCGCAGCGCTTCTTGCACGGCGCGTTCAAGTTGCGGATCGTGACCGGCGATGACGTCTTTCGGCCAGTTTTCCACGTCAATGTCGGGGGGCGTGCCGACGTTTTCAACATCCCATTTGCCTTCGCGAGTGAAAAAGCCTCCGCGAGGCGCGATCATCGAACCGCCATCAATGAAGCCCGGAGTGTCCGCTGTATGCACCAAACCTCCCCAGGTGCGTTTGCCGACCAGCAATCCGATTTTGCGATGACGGAACATCCAAGGCATGAGGTCTCCGCCGGAACCAGCCATTTCGTTGACGATCATGACTTTCGGCCCCCAGATTCCCGCCGCCGGGCTGGTGAACGGATAGCGGTCTCCGGCGACGTTATTGAAATAACCGTCGAAGTCTCGTTGCAGCACGTCAATGATGTAATCCGCCGCTGAGCCTCCGCCGTTGTAGCGCTCGTCAATGACCGCGCCCATCTTGTCCTGTTGCGCGAAATAGTACCGATTGAAGCTGGTGTAGCCCGGCTGACCGGTGTTCGGCAGATGCACGTACGCCAGTTTGCCGTCGGAGAGTTTGTCCACCAGGCGGCGATTGGCTTCAACCCAGGCGCGGGTGCGCAATCCTTGTTCGTTGGCGGTCGGAATGACCGTGATTTTACGCGCGCCTTCCAGCGAAGGCGTGTTGTTGACCGTCAACACCGTTTGTCGATTTGCCGTGCCGTCCAGCAAACGAAAGATGTTGTCCGGCGCTTTCAGCTCAATGCCGTTGATCGCCAGAATGTAATCGCCAACCGAAACCTCCACACCCGGCGCATGCAGCGGAGCGCGCAAATCCGGATTCCAGCTTTCGTTGTCGTAAATGCGCGTGATTTTGTAGCGTCCGCCGTCAATCGCGAAATCCGCGCCGAGCAATCCACCAGCTTCGCGCGGAACTTCAGGCATGTCTCCGCCGCGAACGTACGAATGGCCAATGGCGATTTCGGCGCCCATGTTGTCCAACAGGTAATTCAAATCGGCGCGATGGTTCACGTATGGCAACAGCGCGCCGTACATTTCTTTCATCTTGGGCCAATCGCTGCCGTGCGAATTTTTCACGTACAGGTAATCGCGCTGGTTGCGCCAACCTTCGTTGAAGATTTGTTTGAACTCTGCTTTCGGTTCCAGGTACATCCGCAAGCTGACGTTCAGGCGACCTTGGCCGGGTTGAGGCGCTTGCCGGTCGGCGTCCACGATGTACAGCGAAGGCGCTGCCGGAGCGCCAAATCCTGCGCCGCCTCGTCCACCGCCTCCTCCTCCGCCGCCGCTGCGATAGACCAATTTGCGGCCATCGGCGCTGACGTCGTAAGTCGCTACGCCCGCCACGAACGGAGCGCTGCGCCGGTCGCTCAGCCGATAACGTTGCAGAGTTCCGCCGCCAAAACCGCCACCGCGTCCGCCTCCGCCGCCAGCGGCAGGTTCGATGTAAAACACGGTTCCGGCGACACCGGCTTTGAGTTGCGCGTACGGACGTTCGGGAATTCCGGGCACGGAAAGGATGCGTTGCTGAATGCCGTCAAAATCAATTTGTACCGAGACAGCCTGACGCGGTCCGCGTGGAGCCACAGGCGCTTGATCGCCTTGCGCGTTGTCGGCAGGAGCGGCTCCGCCGGGACGAGCGCCGCCATTTCCGCCACGACCGCCAAATCCTCCGCCAGGAGCGCCCGGCGTTGCGGGCGGCGCGCTGCCAACTCCTGTGTCTTCATCACTTTCCGGCAACAGCGGAGTCGGTTCGCCTTTCTTCAAAATCGCAAAGTACAGCCCGTAATTCGTTTCGTGGTCGTACGAAGTCATATCCAGCCATTGCGACCGCAAACCGAAATCCGTCGAAGCCATAAACCACAAATATTTGCCACTGGCGTCCCAGGCAGGCCAGACGGCGTCGGCCAGATTGTCGGTGACCTGTTTGGATTCGCCGGTTTCGACGTTGGAGACGAAAATCGCGTGGTACATGGATTTCAGATGGCTGGCGTAAGCGATCCATTTGGAATCGGGACTCCAGACCGGATTGACCGTGCGCGTCGGAACCATCCACGGATCGTTGCCGACGATTTTGGCTTGGCCGCTGGCGACATCCATCACCCAGACGTGCAAATCGGTGTCGGTGTACACCAGCTTTTTGGAATCAGGCGACCACGACGGCGTGTAGTAATGCGTCGGGTTGGGCAACGCGATTTCGCGCGGAGCCGCCAATCCATCCTGCGCTTCGATGATCAATTTGTATTCGCCGGATTTGTCGCTGAAATACGAAATGAATTTGCCGTCGGGCGACCACGCCGGATCGCGTTCGGCGGAACCGCTGGAATTCGTCAGGTTGCGGATGTCGCCTTTTTCCGCCGGGATGGTGAAGATTTCGCCGCGCGCTTCGACGACGGCGCGTTTGCCCGTCGGGGAAATCGCGAGGTTGGTCATGCGGCTGGTCACGTCTTCCCACCGAGCCATCATCCAGGGAAAGTCTCCCGCCGCCGTGATGTTCAATTGTTTGGTCTTGCCGGTTTTCGGATCGAGTTCGTGAATGTATCCGGCTTGCTCGAACACGACAACGCCCGCGCCGGAATCCATTGTTTTCACGTCGAAGTCCGCGAAGCGCGTTACCTGCGCCAGTTTCTTGGTTTTGGTTTCGTATGACCAGACGTTGGCGACGCTATCGCGGTCAGAAATGAAATACACCGTATCGCCCACCCAAATAGGATCAACGTCCTTCGAATCCGTCCACGGAGGCGACACCAGATCATACGTTTTCAAATCCACAATCCAGATCGGACGGTTTTGGCCGCCACGATAATTGCGCCGTTCGTCGTCCCAGGAATTGTTCATGCGATACGCGATGCGCGTGCCGTCGGCGGAAATTTTGCCTTGATACCCGCGTGGCAAAGCCATCGGTTCTTCGACTCCACCTTCGGCGGGAACCGTCCAGAAACGCGGAGCGCCGCTGGGCGCCCAGGTTGCTCGTGCCGAAGTGAACATCACTGACTTGCCGTCCGGCGTCCAGCCTTGCACCGAATCCGCGCCAGGGTGCCAAGTCAACCGTTTCGGCTCTCCACCTTCACTGGGAACGACGTAAACGTCTGTGTTGCCTGCATATTCGGCGCTGAACGCGATCCACTTTCCATCGGGAGAAAAGTGCGGGTTCGTCGTCTGGCCCTGAAAACTGGTCAGCCGCCGGGCCGTTCCGCCTGCGCGTTCGACCGTCCAGATGTTGTTGGCATAAGCGAACGCAATCTGCGTCGCGCTGACGGTTGGAGTCCGCAACAACCGAGTGCCGCCGCCGTCTGCGCTGACCGTTGATGGGGTCATCCCGTTAAGTGACAGGCCAACTGCCAGCGATGCCAGCAAGAGCAATGCGACCGACAAACTTCGTTTCGACATGGTTTGAATCCTCCGAATGGGTTGGTGGAGTTGAATGAAGATGTGCTGTTGTCTATGACTGTCAAAATGCAAAGGTCGTTTCAACAATTCGTGCTGAGTTGACGCATCGGGCCAGCGCTTTCCCCAACGAGGCAAAATAAAGCAGCCCAGTGCAACGCACTGGGAACATTTGTCTGAGTTGACGCATCGGGTCAGCGTTTGCCCCAACGGGGCAAAATAAAGCAGCCCAGTGCAACGCGCTGAGAACATTGTTGGTAAAAATCCAAAAGCCCTGAAAGGGCGAAATAGGAGTCTTGCCCATTTCGCCCCATTGGAGCCAGTCACCCGGTGTGTTGCACGGGGCTTTTACATCGCGTCTCGTTGAGGCTTAACGGCTGATTATTTGTTCCGCTCGATCAAATCCCACAGGTTTCCGTACAAATCCGCAAACACCGCCACCGTGCCATAACTTTCCACTTTCGGTTCGCGGACGAAGTGGATTCCCAGCGAAACCATTTCGCGGTAATCGCGCCAAAAATCATCCGTTTGCAGAAACAGAAACACGCGCCCGCCGGATTGATTGCCGATGAAGGCTTCCTGTTCCGGCGTAGCGGCTCGCGCCAGCAGCAACGTCGTTTCGCTTGATCCTGGCGGAGCCACCACGACCCAGCGTTTGTCCTGTTCGGGTTGGTACGTATCTTCGACCAGCGTGAAATGAAGCTTGCGCGTGTAAAATTCGATGGCTTCGTCGTAATCGCGGACGACCAACGCAAGATGGAGAATAGATTGTTTCATAGAGTGATGGTTCAACGCGCTTTGACGGGCGCAAGTCCGTGGCCGCCGACGGGCTCTGTGATCGTGTTGTTGCTGAAACCGGCAATCAGCGGTTTGCCGCGTGTGATGGCTTGTTTTACCGACGACAGAGACAGCGAGGCTTTGTGACTTTCCTGGCTATCCCAGACTTCAGTAATCCAGATGGCGTCCGAGTCTGCGGGGTCTTTGGCGACCACGTAACTCAAACAGCCGGGCATTCCGGCGACGCCTTCCAGCAAGATCGAAATCAGTTCGTCGCGTTTGCCTGCGACCGCAGTCATTTTTCCAATCAATCCGTACATCGTTGGTTTTCCTTCCGAAAAAGCGTTGGCAGGTGAAGCCGTAGCGATTGCAGTCGCTCCGACCATCGCAATAAATTCGCGTCTTTCGATGTTCATATTTCCTTTTTCACCAAGGAGTGTCTGGTTTCGCCTTTTCGCTCCGTAGCGAGCGAGATGTTTATAGCCGCGTTCGCCGTAATTTTCTCAAGCTCCATAGGAGCGAAATATGCAGATGCCGCTCCTATGGAGCTTCGGGTTTGTGAATGCCGGTTGGCTATAAACATTCAGCGCCTCTGGCGCTAAAGCCCAATCA
>ERZ650309.1764-NODE-1764-length-10094-cov-3.897101_pt1 | contig 10094 bp, 9 predicted proteins | sample MGYA00376245_ERZ650309 | MGnify/ENA primary metagenome ERZ650309 (study PRJEB26733, sample SAMN07839294) | wastewater metagenome | biome: urban; feature: wastewater treatment plant; material: waste water | place: USA: North Carolina | collected 2016-04-26 ...
CCTTAAATTTGGCTCAATTAGGGGCGCTTTGCATTTCAAATCTTTGTGCAACAAACCCGTTTGAAAAACTGCTTAGCATAGACACTGTACGGCGAGACTACACACGCAATGCTGAACGATGATTATTATGGTCAAATAAGTAAAATTGAAGCCTCCTATTCATTTTTCGTAAACCACTTCATATAATTTCTATATCGTAATCACTCCAATTAAAATAAAAATTATCGATATAATTCAAAATATTAAATAAAAAAATCCACCAACTAATTTACTTATTTGCATCAAAGAATGCTTTGGTAGGTTTTTGGTAGGTAGGAAAAATTTCTAACACTTCCATACTAGGCACATGGTGATAAAGCTCACCTATATAACAAACAATGGAATATGGAAGAAGGAATCGCTCCATGGCTTTTAAAAATATTGCAGATCAAACTAACGGTTTTTACATCCCTTGTGTATCTCTCTTTGGACCAGGCTGTGCAAAAGAAATCGGTGCGAAAGCACAGAATCTTGGTGCAAAAAAAGCACTGATCGTAACTGATCAAGGCTTATTTAAATTTGGTGTCGCAGACACAATCGCACAATTTTTAAAAGATGCAGGCGTTGACAGCCACATTTTCCCAGGCGCAGAACCAAATCCAACTGACATCAATGTACATAATGGTGTAGAAGCCTATAACGACAATAGCTGTGATTTTATTGTCTCTTTAGGTGGTGGTTCATCACACGATTGTGCAAAAGGAATTGGGCTTGTTACAGCGGGTGGTGGTCATATCCGTGACTACGAAGGTATTGATAAAAGTACAGTCCCGATGACACCGCTAATTGCGATTAATACCACTGCGGGTACTGCATCAGAAATGACTCGTTTCTGTATCATTACCAATACAGATACGCATGTGAAAATGGCGATTGTAGACTGGCGTTGTACTCCGCTCATCGCAATTGATGACCCTAAACTGATGGTGGCTAAACCTGCTGGTTTAACCGCAGCAACGGGAATGGATGCACTTACGCATGCTGTTGAAGCGTATGTTTCTACTGCGGCAAACCCGATTACTGATGCCTGTGCAGAAAAAGCGATTACCATGATTAGTCAATGGTTACGCCCTGCTGTCGCAAATGGTGAAAATATTGAAGCACGCGATGCGATGAGCTATGCACAATACCTTGCAGGTATGGCATTCAATAACGCATCTCTAGGCTATGTACATGCAATGGCTCACCAATTAGGCGGATTCTACAATCTACCGCATGGCGTATGTAATGCTGTACTCCTGCCTCATGTTTGTGAATTCAATTTAATTGCTTGCCAAGACCGTTATGCAAAAATTGCGGTGCTTATGGGTGTCAACACAGATGGACTCACCGAGACCGAAGCAGCATATGCAGCAATTAATGCGATTCGTGAACTTTCATCATCTATCAGCATTCCATCTGGTTTAACTGAACTTGGTGTGAAAACTGAAGACCTTGCAATTATGGCAGAGAATGCTCAAAAAGATGCATGTATGCTGACCAACCCTCGTAAAGCAACACACGCTCAAGTTGTTGAAATTTTTAAAGCAGCATTGTAATTATTAAAGCTTTCCCCGAAAAGTAAGCCGGATCTCTCCGACCGTCGGCTTACTTGATTTTGGGAATATCCCTGAAAAGGTATTCCCTTTTTTTTAACCAGCCCCACCAATATTTTAACCATTAGATATTTACATCGCTTTTATTCACAAAGTTTAGTTGACTTATAGACTCAATCTCATCGCTCTCAAACGTTTAATCCAATACGTAAAAATGCTGCATACATAAACAAAAATTCACTGCTTTTAGTTTCTCTCGCTAGACTGAATATGAGAATGTCTAGTTTTGAAATAGGTCTTGATGCTATTAAAAAATACACATTCAGAAAAATACTTGTGCTCTAAACGCAGACGCTCAAATGTACGTACTGATTACTATCTAGTAACGCTTAGCCATGCTTTCAGAACCTCATAACTAAATGCTTTGACTCCGACGAAATCAATTATCTGTACACTATTTATTCACAACAAGCAGTATGCTAAGGTGATATCACTAATTATTAAAAACAGTAGAATCAAATGAATAGAATAGTAATTTTTGATAAATTCAATGACCTAAAAAAAATCGCTGCACTCATGTTTCTTGCCCTTATGAGTAGCAGTACTACTTTTGCGCAAGACGCAAAAACAGTGGTGTTATTAAATAACGTTAATATAAAGGGCAATGTACTCATCGAAGGTAATTTAATCAAAAAAATTAGCGCTGATGCCATCATGACAAATCGCAGTGGACTGACCAAAATCATAGATGCCAAAGGTAAATACTTAATCCCTGGCTTAATTGATAACCATGCACACCTGATGTTCGACAGTATTCCTCAACAACAAGCATGACTCTCTGATTTTGCATTTATCAATTTATTCGCAGCAAAATCAGCCGAGAAACAATTATTAAGAGGTTTCACAACTGTTCGTGATTTGGGCGGCGGTGCGCTTTCTTTGGCAAAAGCAATAGATAACAATTTAGTCAATGGGCCAAGAGTCTTCGCAAGTGGTGCTTTTATTTCCCAAACGGGCGGTCATGGTGATTTTGGTTTCCCAACCGATGTTCCTCGAAAAATTGGAGAACTGTCTTATCAAGAACGGAATGGTATGGCAGCGATTGCAGATGGCGCAGATCAAGTCTTAATTCGTTCTAGAGAGCAACTACGACAAGGTGCAACCCAGCTCAAACTCATGGCAGGTGGAGGCGTTGCTTCCAACTATGACCCACTCGATGTATCTCAATATACTGAAGCCGCTGTCGATGCAGCAGCTAATTGGGGAACTTATGTAACAGTGCATGCTTACACTCCACATGCAGTGAAAACGGCAATTGATGCAGGGGTAAAATCTATCAAACATGGTCAATTACTCGATGATAAGACAGCAAAATTAATGGCAGAAAAAGGGGTTTGGTGGAGCCTACAGCCTTTTCTAGATGATGAAGAAGCAATCCCTTTTCCTGAAGGCTCTGCCAATCGAAAAAAACAGCTAGAAATGACCCAAGGGACAGATAATGCGTATAATTTAGCAAAAAAATATCATGTGAAATTGGCTTGGGGTACAGACTGCTTGTTTGACCCATCTTTAGCAGCAAAACAAGGCAAACAACTGGCTAAAATGACAAGATGGTTCTCACCATACCAAGTGTTAAAAATGGCAACCTACGATAATGCTCAACTGCTCTATTTAAGCGGCAAAAGAAATCCTTATCAGGATGGAAAACTTGGTGAAATATCTGAAGGTGCGTATGCAGATCTCATCTTGGTAGAGGGTAATCCATTGGATAATATCAATTTAGTGGCTGATCCAGAAACCAATTTCAAGATCATTATGAAAGATGGAAAAATCTATAAAAACACATTAGAAAACTAAGTGTAGTTCAAGTTCATATTCACTGCAAAAATAGCGAGACTGCACCAATCATTCTCGCTATTTTTTCTTAATATTCAGCATAGAAATGAAAAGATAGTGTCTGCTTTATATCGTTATTTCAAATAAAAAATTAAGCATAAAAAGCACTGACATTTTGCCAGTTATTACATGATCAACATAAAAATGAGTCCATGATATTTTCATGCTGCATAACAGGTTACAAGCTTTTCCAATGACATCAATCATGAAAACATATGGAATTAAAAAACTATCCCTAGGATATATCTCTAAATTTATTTAAAGACTGATGTGCAGGATGGTCTAAGGGTAACAACTCAATTAAGCGTTCAACAGCATCAATTGCTTCAGGAAAATGAGCAACATGTTTCAGTAATACATCAATTTCTTTGGTTTTAAAAATCATATCGCTGAGACGTGATTCAAGACAATCTCGCCATGCGCACAGGAAAGGACTTTCTGTTTTTGATAGGAAAATACCCTTATACAATTGTAGTGCTGATGCAATGTAACCTGAATCGAGTGCCTGCTCGACATATAAGAAATCAGCCTCTACATTTGCTAGTAAACGATAAGGTCGTGAACCCAACATTCCGCCTAAAATATCACGTAATTGCGACATTTCAGCTTTCAAAGTTCCAACACTCACCTTACGTTCGCCATATAAAGCTTGATGCAAATTTTCCAGATTCAAGCCATTTGGACAAAGTGCCAAGATTGCCAATATTTCGATCTGGCGTGGTGTTAGAACTAAAGATTTATTATTAAACATGACCTGCGGTGAAGCAAAAGCACGGATATATAAACGTTGACGCTGCTGCTCAGTGAGTGCAGTTTGAATAATTGATGCACAACGTTCAGCAGCTAAGACTCCCAAAGTATTGTGATTTTTCCAAGTCGTAGATAAATCAACCACACCTAATACTTGTTTGGAATATGGGTCAATCACTGGTGCAGCATAACAAACCCAGTCATGTACAGACTCCATATAATGCTCATTTGAAAACACACAACTAGATTGTTGCGTTTTTAAAGACAGTGCTAAAGCATTCGTCCCCACTTCTTCTTCTGCCCACTGACCACCTGCAATAAAATGCACTTTTTCAGCGGCGCTTTGCATCTGCGTACTGGAAGCAGTCCAAATAATTGTACTCCCCACATCGCCAACCGCAATCACCATAGATGATTGTGCCGCAATATGGCTGAGATCATTTGAACAAGCCTCTAATGCCAAATCTAAATTTGTTTTAACTTTCTGATGACGTGCCAATAAAGGAGCTGCCAAGCGCTCCTTTGGAATTTCTGAAGATGCTGAACGTTGCCATGAACTAGCAATACTTTGTCCTAACATATCAGCACTTTGTGGTGACAAACTATTTTGCCGTTTTAATTGATCAATTGATGTCCGTTGTTGTAACAGGTCTCGTTTTGTAAACATTTGTGTATCCCTTACTAATGACCACGGTTTCCAACCTTTCTCCAACCTTCCCAGTTATATCCTAATTAAATAGCGTACAAAAGTACCTTATACCAAAGCTGTAGATGCTTAACAGATCAATTATAAGCAAAGGAATATATATATGCGTTATGTCGATCCTAATCAACCTGGTTCAAAGGTTCAATTCAAAGCTCAATATGAGAACTTTATTGGCGGTCAATGGGTAGCACCTATAAAAGGAGAATACTTCGATAATGTCTCTCCTGTCGATGGCAAAGTATTTACAAAAATACCGCGCTCGTCAGCTGAAGATATCGAACTCGCTTTAGATGCAGCACACAAAGCAAAAGCTGAGTGGAACAAAAGTTCACCAACCGTACGTTCAAATATTTTACTTAAAATCGCAGATAGACTAGAACAGAATCTAGAATATCTTGCAGTTGCAGAAACTTGGGATAATGGTAAACCTGTTCGAGAAACACTCGCTGCTGATATTCCATTGGCAATTGACCATTTCCGCTATTTTGCAGGCTGTATTCGCGCACAAGAAGGTGGCATTTCAGAAATCGATGAAGATACGATTGCTTACCATTTCCACGAGCCTTTAGGCGTTGTTGGTCAAATTATTCCGTGGAACTTTCCAATCCTTATGGCAGCATGGAAGCTTGCTCCAGCACTTGCCGCAGGTAACTGTGTTGTCTTAAAACCAGCAGAGCAAACACCTGTCGGTATTTTACTGGTTCTTGAGTTAATCCAAGATATTCTACCTGCTGGCGTATTAAACATTGTCAATGGTTATGGTGCTGAAGTTGGTCGCCCACTTGCAACCAATCCACGTATCGCAAAAATTGCATTTACAGGTTCAACCCAAGTTGGACAGTTAATCATGCAATATGCCACTGAAAACATTATTCCAGTAACTTTAGAGTTGGGTGGAAAATCGCCAAATATCTTCTTTGAAGATGTGATGGATAAAGAGGATGATTTCCTCGACAAAGCGCTCGAAGGCTTTGCAATGTTCGCACTCAACCAAGGCGAAGTTTGTACCTGTCCATCTCGTGCATTGGTTCAAGAAAGCATTGCGGATAAGTTCTTAGAAAAAGCCATTGAGCGTGTGAAACGTATCAAAGTTGGACATCCACTTGATACTGAAACAATGGTTGGTGCGCAAGCTTCACAAGAACAACAGGAAAAAATCCTACGTTGTATTAACACGGGTCGAGAAGAAGGTGCTGAACTTCTTACGGGTGGTGGTGCAAGACAAGAAGTCGGTGATGGTTTCTACATCGAGCCAACAGTCTTCAAAGGACACAACGCCATGCAGATCTTCCAAGAAGAAATTTTTGGTCCAGTTCTATCTGTCACCACGTTCAAAGACTTTGATGAAGCAGTTAAAATCGCGAACGATACCATCTATGGTTTAGGTGCTGGTGTTTGGTCTCGTTCTGCACATACGTCATATCGTGCTGGTCGAGCAGTTGAAGCTGGTCGTATTTGGACAAACTGTTATCACATCTACCCTGCCCATGCTGCATTTGGTGGTTATAAAAAATCGGGGATTGGACGTGAAAACCACAAAATGATGTTAGACCATTATCAACAAACCAAGAATTTATTGGTGAGTTATTCAACCAAACCTGCTGGATTCTTCTAAGCCGCACATCCTGTTGTTCTTTCATATCAATATGTAGAACAGCTCATTCCGTGTAAATCTAAAGAGTAAGTGTTTTTGCACTTACTCTTTTTACATATCATTCAATGAATAAACACTTTTTAACGACAAACACATTTTGATTAATTTCTAAAGATTAAACCAGTCGAGAACCTCATCCCATAGAGGAACTGCATGAGCACGGAAATACCCCATATGCCCTATTTTAGGCATAGATGACGTTAATGAAATATCTTTGCAAATGACGGGAGCATTTTTATAACCTTGCATAAATGCATCTCGTGATCTGGGTGTAGCCCACAGATCATCCGTTGCATTCGCTGCAACAATTGGTGTGCGGATTTGAGTAAAACTTTTTGTGATTTCTGGAACAGTTGGATCATCAAAGAAATAGTGCTGATTCTTACACCAATGCTTCCATTGTGCATAAACACCATATGGCAAGTCTTCTCCCATCCCCAACATGGACATCGGGGTATAACCTTTTAGTTTTGTTAACGTCGGAAGCACCATATTCCACATGACTTGTACACGTAAGGCTTCTGTTTTCGGCATCCACCCAGACCAACCAGCTCCTGTGGCAAAAGTATAAAACTTTTGAATTTTATAATGATTTGGAATGAGACCAAAAGCATGACCGCCAAACGAATGTCCAACCATATAAAGTGGAATTTCTTGATGAGATGTAGATTCAACAACAGCTTTAAGGTCAAGCTTCGCCCAATCTAAAAAACTAGCATTAAAGCCTTTTAAACTACCTATTTTAGAACGACCAATTCCTCGATAATCAAATGTGATCGTTGTATATCCTTTTTGAGCTGCATACTGAGCAAAACGTCGATAAAACTCTTGAGGAACACCTGTTGCCCCAGCAACAATAATATTTGCCACAGGTTTTGGTGCGCTATAACACCTTGCCGAAAGCATATATCCATCATCTGCTGTTATGAAAAAGTTGTTTTCTACGATTGTGAGTGCCTGAGTATTCATATCGATAACCATATTTATCCGACCAGTTATAACAGTTGTTATAATGAAAAATATGCTAAACTATAACGAGTGTTATAACAAGCTCAGTTGACTTATGCGTTCAGAAACAGACCCTAAAAAAAGATTAGTAGTTGCGGCAATTGATTTAATGCGAATGTATGGTTTGAAAGCAGCAAGTGTTCGTGAAGTTGCCAAACATGCCAAAGCACCATTAGGCTCTACCTATCATTATTTCCCTAATGGCAAACAAGAAATCATCAATGAAGCTCTGAACTTAACTGGCAATCTCGTACTTGAGAAGCTCGACCAAGCCTTAATAGATGGGCCACAAAAAGGTCTACAGCAATTTATTCAACAATGGAAAGACATCCTCGTTAACTCATCTTTTCGTGCAGGCTGTCCCATCATGGCTGTTTTAGTCGAGGCTGGAAACGAAGAAGGAAGCGAACAACATATTGAACATGCCGCAAACATTTTTGATCTGTGGGAAAACAGCTTGTTTCATTCGCTAACAGAACATCATGTTTGCCATGAAGAAGCCAAAAACCTTGCGCTAACAATCGTTGCTGCCGTAGAAGGAGCTGTTCTACTTTGTCGAGCAAAGAGAAGCCTTGTACCACTCGAAACTGTTGCTCAACATTTTGAATCTGCTCTATCAAAAATACTCACGACTCAATAATTCATATAAGCACGTGTCAATACTTTGGGATGTAATACAAAAAAACGAATCGAGTCTCAAAAATATGAGCATCGATTCGTTTTTTTAGCATCATCTCGTTTTAATTTAAGCGTCGTCTTTAAGACTTATCTTTATAAAACATATTGTAGCTTGCATAGCAGGCAATCATAAATAAAACACAGCAGACAAAACCTACTTGCATTGAAGGGTCTGCCACCATACTAATACAAGTAATGACACAGAATACTCCACCTAGAATTGGTGTGAGTGGGAACAATGGTGCAGCAAATTTAAGGTCTTTGACAGTTTTACCTGATTTGATCCATTGTCTACGGAAGTTAAATTGGCTTACACAAATTGAGATCCAAACCACGACCATAGTAAAAGCAGCAACACCCAATAAATTTTTGAAAATGGTTTCAGGCGCAAATTGTTCAGATAATAAACCAGGAATTGCACCAAACATCGTGACAATAATCGCAATAATTGGCGTACCTGAACGTGTCAATTTAGCAAACACTTTAGGAAGTTGATTCTGCGCTGACAATGACCACATCATTCGAGAAGCAGCAAATAAGCCTGAGTTTGCAGCCGATAAAAGTGCAGTAATAATCACAAAACGAATAATATCTTCTGCATATGGAATACCGATGTAATTAAATACCGTCACAAATGGACTATTACTTACGCCTTCTGCATTGAGTCCTGCCATTTCATAAGGCAGTAATGCACAAATCACCACAATCGTACCCACAAAGAAAATCAATAAACGCCAAATCGCAGCATTAATTGCTTTCGGTACGGTTTTAGCAGGGTCTTCTGCTTCCCCTGCGGCAACCCCAATCAGTTCTGTACCAGAGAATGCAAAATTAACGATCAGCATTGTGGCAAAAATCGGGTAAATACCATTTGGGAACCAACCATGCTCGGTCAATTTACTAAATAATGGTGCTGACTCATGACCATGATAGGAGATCAAGCCAAAAATAGCGGCTAAGCCCAATGCAATAAAACAGATAATGGTGAGAACTTTAACCAAAGATAGCCAAAATTCCGACTCAGCAAATAACCGAGTGGAACTCACATTCAGCGTAAAGACCAATGCCGCAAATAATAAGGTCCATGTCCACATGGAAATAGCAGGAAACCACTCTTGCATGAGTAATGCTGCGGCAGTAAATTCTGTCCCTAACGTTGCAGTCCACGTCAACCAATACAACCATGTGATCATATAGCCCGTGCCTGGCCCAATATAGGTTCTGGCATATTCACCAAATGAACCCGAAACTGGCATCTGTACTGCCAACTCACCTAAACACAGCATGACCATGTATGCAATGATACCACCGAGCAGGTAAGAGAGAATCGCACCAACGGGACCTGCCTGTGAAATCACATCACCTGAGCCTAAAAATAAGCCCGTTCCAATTGCACCACCCAATGAAATCATCACCAAATGACGTTTAGTCATGGCACGTTTTAGGGGCTTACCCACTTCTATATTGTTACTCATACACGATCACTCCAACTATCTTTTTATGACAACCTGTCCTTGCTTTCCACTTTCATAAAAATGAATATCCAATAGATATTTCTTTCCCATGTTTATTTTTACTGAACATCCATATTCAAACTCCATTTAGGTCTATTCCGTGTCACATCCATTTTTTTAAAGTCGATGTAGTGTATGCTACCCAATTTCCTTTAAAACCAGTCCAGCTCTCAAACCGATCTTCACATTTGAATTTGGAAATAAAATCCAAACTTGCTGATTATCCACGACATAATTGCCTGCTTGCTGAGTTGCAATCACCTCAGATCGGAAGAGCGTCGTGTAGGGAAAGAGTGTCTTCGCCTGTGTAGATC
>ERZ650309.1766-NODE-1766-length-10084-cov-9.908765_pt1 | contig 10084 bp, 7 predicted proteins | sample MGYA00376245_ERZ650309 | MGnify/ENA primary metagenome ERZ650309 (study PRJEB26733, sample SAMN07839294) | wastewater metagenome | biome: urban; feature: wastewater treatment plant; material: waste water | place: USA: North Carolina | collected 2016-04-26 ...
GATCAGCGGCACCAGCGAGCCGGAGATGACGGTGACCATTGACAGGACGCCGACGACGGCAATCGTGAGGGTGTGGACGTAGGCGCGGCGCGCCGGATCGAGGATGGACATGATGGGGGTCTCCTATCGGATGAACTGCTGGTCGAGGACGACGGCCACACCAGACGGTGACCACACCAGCGCCCCGGTTTCGAAGCGCTGACGAATGTTGTCGGTGCCCGGGACGGCTTCCTCGGGCCCGACCGGCCAGCCGAGGGGGCCTTGCTCGGAGCCGAGGGAGGCATAAGCCTGGTAGATGCGGCCCCACACCGCCCAGCCGCGCGGCGATCCGGTCTTGCGGAAAAGGACGCCGTGCTCGAAGGCTTGCACCGCGCCGTTGGTGACGACGCTGTGAGCGAGGACGGGGAAGCCGAGCGGGCCGAGCTCGAAGCGGTAGTCGGTGGCCCACGTCTCGAACAGCCCAGAGCCGGGGAGCGCCGGGTCGGCGTGCGGGATAGCGACCGCCGTAGACGCGCCCAGTTTCCAGTAGATGTGGGCGTGCTCGAATGCGGCGAACGCCCCGATCTTGTGGCCGTCGGCGCGCAACGTCGTCTCGCCGTCGGTGAGGCGCTTACCGATCCAGGCTTTGGCGCGGGTGGCTTCGGCGTCGATGAGGTTGCCGGTGGCCGGCGGGCCGGCGTAGGCAGCGACATCGGCGGCGAACACGTCCCACGGGAAGCTGCTGCCCACGTCGAGGTGGGTGCCGATCCCGAGGCACCGGGTGACGTATGCGTGGTCGGAGATGCCCGACCCGCGCCGGTATGGCGGGGTTATGACAGTGAGCGGGATACCGAATCGGCGGCAGTCGCGCACGGCGACATACGCGGCGATGCGGATGTCCTCGCGCCGCGCCAGCCACTCCTGGCGGGTCCAGCCCGCGCGCGACCCGGCGAAGCACAAGTTGATCGTGTACGCGTTCGCATCCAACACGCTCCACGCGGCGCGCTCCAGCGGCACCAGCTGGACGAGCTTTCCGTCGCGCAGCGTGTAGTGGTAGCTGACCTGGTTGCGGGTGTTGTTGCAGTAGCGCGCCAGGTCCAGTGCGCTCGCGTTGCCTTCCTCGGTGTGGATCAAGAAGTTGATCGGCGGGCGCGTGCGCGGCTGGTGCGACTGCCCGAGCAGTTGGATCGACTCGAAGCGCGGCACCGAACCGGCCGGAGTGGCCGGCGGCGCCACCGGAGCAGCAGGAGCAGCAGGAGCCGACCCGACCGGTGCGGCTGCGAGCGGGGATGCGGCTACATAACCCTTCGGCGGACACAACGACGCGGTCTGCTCGAAGGAGACCCAGCTGCCGTACGGCGGGAATCCGGAGTCGGCCCACCACACGCGCCGGAACCCGTTCGCCTCGATGCCGTACCCCATGAGCGCGACGTAGTGATAGACGGTGCCGCCCCGGTAGGCGAGGTTCTGCGTCGACGGCGCGACCGCGCGCGGGTAGTTCGACGGCGGCGCGACAATGTTCATCACCACGCCGTACCCGGCATCAATGCTGCGCACCAGATCCGTCCACAGTTGATCCTTCTGTGCCTGAGTGGGCGGATCCTGGTGCATCTGCACCGTCGTCCACCGCACCCCGGGGATCTCGGCGGCGAGCACCTTGGCGGGTAGCCCGATGTGGTCGGTGCCGTCGGTGTCGGTGCCCATACGCCTGGCGAGGTCAGCCTCGGTGCGGCGGATGCCGCGACCGTTCAGCACGACCTGCGTCGCTGCTGGGCCGCACCAGTAGCCAGTCTCCTGAGCGACGATCGACCGGTCGTAGGCCAGTACCTTCTCCATCGCGACCTCCGCTGGGCATGACGAGTCCCCCCAGGGCTTGACCTGGGGGTTTTAAGAGTTAGAGCGGTTTATTACGCCGGTTCGAGGGCGATGGTGATCGGCACCGAGTTCGTCGACGGCGACATGGCGACTTGGGCGACCGACGTCGCGCCGAGCGGGCCGTTGGTGTCGAAGCCCTGCGTGCGGTAGCTGCCCGACGTTGCACCGCCGCGTCCGGTGAATCCGGCGGGTGCGGTGAGGGTGACACCGCCACCGGCGCACAGGCGCACCACCCATGCGTCGGTCGAGAAACCTGAGAGTGCGGGCCAGTTCGCCGACACGGTGCCGCCGCCGGCGTGCACACCCTTCACCGCGCCCCGGAAAACCATGACGTGCAGATGCGAGGCATTCGACCAGGTGCCCGACACTTCCGACGAGGACGCGGCGATCAGGTAGCCGACGCGGACGTATACGCCGAACGTTCCGCCGTTGGCGATGTTCGTCTTCCCGGCGGGTAGCGATGGGGTCGTGAACAAACCGTTGAGCGCGTAGAACAGCAGGAAGTCCCCTGCCTGGTGGCTCGGGAGGGCAACGGTGGTGCCGCCGTTCCAGTTGGTGCCGACGTACTCGATGCCGGTGTCGGCTGCGGGTTGGGCGCGGTAGCGGTTAGCTGGCAGCATCGCCGCCCACGATCCAGCCGTCGGTTGCCCGCTTGCGCAGGGTCAGCGTTGCCCACTGCCCCGCCGTCTTCAAGCCGTTGCGGTTCGACAGCGTCACACCGCCACCGGGGGCCAGGGTGACTTGCCCAGCCCCGCACTGCGCGACCTCAATCACGCTGCCGACCGGAAACGCGACCGAGCTATTCGGTGGGATCGTGATCGTCGTCGCCGACCCCGACGTGCATTCGATCGCCTTGCTCTGATCCGTCAGCACCAGCGTGTCAGTCGTGCCCGACACGGTACGAATCGCCACCGTCTGCGCCGTCGCAATACTCGCGTCGATCATCGACTGCATCGCCGGACCCACATCAGAACCCAGCTTGACGAGCATCACCGACGCATCCGCCAACTTCGAGCCCACAATCCCCGCCGACGCGTTCACGTCAGCGTTGACGATCGTGCCGTCGGTGATCATGCTGCTGGTGATCGCCGGGATGCGCGCAGCATCCAGGGTGCCGCTGGTGATCTTCGAGGCTGCCAAATCAGGGATGCGCGCCGCGTCGAGAGTGCCCGAGGTGATCTTCGAAGCGGCGAGGTTCGGGATGCGCGCGTCGTCGAACGTGCCACTGGTGGTGTCGCCCGCGGCATGGGTGTGCGAGGAGGAAGCCTTCCCGTCGAGCGCGCCCTGCAGTCCGGTCGTGTCAGCGATGGCATGGGTGTGCGCGGTCGGAGTACGCGCGTCGGACAGTCGGCTGTCGTTGCCCTGGCAGACTTTGCCGGCACCCGACCCGAAGTCGGCGGCGAGTGTCCTGTTCGCCGTCAGATTGCCACCGCCGGTCAATCCGGTACCGGCGGTGATGGTGCGCGAAGTCGGTGCCAGCCCGGAGAGGTCCTGGTCGCCGGTGTTGTTTCCCGTCAGCGTGCCCGCGCCGTGGAGTTTGGTCAGATCAGCCGCGGTGGCGTCGCCGACGGTGTGCCCGTTGAGGTCGAGGTTGCCGCCCAGCTGCGGGGTGGTGTCCTCGACGATGTCGGCGAGTCCGCCGTCGAACGCGTCGGCGTAGGCCTTCACCGCCGCACTCGTGGGGATGGTGGTGTCGTTGTTGTTGGCGGCGATCGTCTCCGCAGCGGTGACGAGGGTGGCCGCCGCGATCTTGGTCGTGGTGACCGAACCATCAACCGGTGTGCGCGCATCGGATAGCCGCGTGTCGTTGCCCTGGCAGATTTTGCCCGCCGCCGACCCGAAGTCTGCTGCGAGGCTGCGGTCGGCACTCAGGTCGCCGCCGCCGGTGAGCCCGGCGCCCGCGGTGATGGTGCGCGAGGTCGCCGTCTTGGCGTCGAGAGCGGCTTGCAGTCCGGTCGTGTCGGCGATCGCATGGGTGTGCGCCGAGGGTGGGAAGGTGGCCGGTTTGTCGTCGAGGTCGTTCCACGACGTTGCGGCGGCGATCTCCATGCCGGTGCCCTCGGCGGGCCAGGAGCTGCCGTTCCACACGTACAGCTGGTCGTCGGCTTCGACGCGCACGACGTATCCGGCGTCGCCGGGGCCCAGGTCGTCGGGCAGCTCGGCGTAGGTGGGGACGACGTCGTCGATCCCTAGACCGCTGCCGGTGTCGCCCTTGTCACCCTTCGGCAGGGTGAGGTTGAGGGTTTGGGTGGGCGCGGTGCCCGTGATCGACGCATCGGCAGCGCCTTCACCCACAGTGCCGATCGTGAGACTGTTCGCCGGGCCTGTATCGCCCTCCGGGCCTTTGATGTTGCCGATGACGTCCCACGGCGCTTCGTAGCGGTGCACATCACCGGTGGCGAGGTCGACGTACAGGGTGCCCTCGGGCGGGGTGCCCGAGGGGGCGCCGGACCCGGAGGTGACTGACAGCCCGTCGACTCCGTCGTCGCCGGGATTGCCCTTTGGCAGCGTCAGGTTGAGTACCTGGGTGGGCGCGGTACCGGTGATCGACGCGGCCGCCGCCCCCTCGCTCACAGTCCCAATGCTCAGACTGTTCGGTGGGCCCGCATCACCAGGGTTTCCCTTGGGCAGGGTCAGGTTGAGCACCTGGGTGGGCGCGGTGCCCGTGATCGACGCATCGGCAGCGCCTTCATCCACGGTGCCGATCGTGAGGCTGGTCGCCGGGCCCGCCGGACCTTCCGGGCCCTGGAACGGGACCCCGTCCTCCTCGGCATCCCAAGCAGCACCGTCCCACCGGTACAGCAACCCACCAGCAATCCACGCCACGCCTGCATCCTCAGCGCCGAGATCGTCGGGCAGCTCCGCATAGGTGGGACGTGACCCGCCCACTTCGACACTGCGGCCATCAGCGCCGGGACGCCCCGGTGTCGGTACCAGGATCCCGGTATGGGTGGGTGAGTCCGGTGATGCGACCTCGATGCGGGTCTGCGACCCGACCAGGGTGGACGTGACCGCCGTCTCGCCGACGCCGATGGTGATGCCGCCCGACCCGATCAGGACGGTGCTCATCGGGCGTTCTTCTTCTTCACCTGACCGGTGAGCAACTCGACCTTCGTGTCGGGATCGTCGGGGTCGGTCATCAGCATCAGCCAGAAGTTGGTGCCCGGTTTGATGGGTGCGATGGCGGTGGACTCGATCTTGATGTTGGCCTTCATGCCGGCGTCGGTGATGGTGAAGTCGATCTCCAATGCGGGGACCGGCGCTTTGCCGATCGCGAAGTACAGTCGACTGCCCTCGGGCAGCGGGTCGCCCTGCGCGGTGAATTCGTAGATGAAGTCGCCGACGGCGGGTAGCCACAGGATGCCGCTGGGGGTTTCCGTCGAGATGTCAGGCATCGGTCGGCTCCTAAGTGGTGGGGGTGATCGTCAGGTCGGTGTTGGTCGGATGCACCGTCCCGGTCACACCCTGAATCCACATCGACACTTCATCGCCGTCGTCGAGGTGCACGTTGTAGACGACACAGGTGCGGTCCTGGTTGGCGCCGGTCGGACTGTAGACGGCGGTACCGATCGGGGTGCCGTTCACGCGCAGTTGCATCGTCGGATCGTTCGAGCTGGTCACCGATACGCGGCAGCGACCGGTGATCGTGAACTCGTCATCGCCGGAGCCGACGACGGCCGCGATGAGCATGTGATCGGTGATCGTGGCCGGGGCGCCGCCATCGGAGGTCCACGATGTGATCTGCGTGTACCCGCCCGCGGTCTCGGCACGCAACTGCAGCAGGCCACGACCAGCACCACCTTTGCCGCCTTTGGTGGTGCCGCCGAAGTTGGTGCCACCGCCACCACCGCCACCGGCACCGGGCGCAACACCGTCCTGACCTGAGTTGTTGCCGTTGCCGTAGTTGACGTTCGACGAACCGCCCTCGCCGCCGTTCGCGCCGGGAAGGGACTGGCCGACGAACGTGCCACCAGAGGTGGAGTTCTTGCCTTTGCGCTGCGCGACGACAGCGGTTTTTCCGCCGCCGGTACCACCAGCAGAGGTGACGGTGGTCTTACCGGTCGCGGCAATGGACGATGATCCGCCCGTACCGCCAGAGCCGTTGCCATCACCCTGGGCACCAGCAGCACCGACGGTGAACGTGATGTTTTGTCCGACCATGCCTGATAGATCCCAGGTGCCCGTGACCCATGCGGCCTTGTTGCCGCCAGCACCACCGTTGGGCCAGTTGCCACCGCCACCACCACCACCGCCACCCATGAGGGCGAAGTCGGCCTCGGCCATCCACGACTCAACGGTGATGCTGTACGTGCCCGGTTCGTACCAAGTCAACGAATCGGAGGCAAAGGTTTGCTGACCAGACTTGAGCATCCGCTGTTGCGTGTTCAGCGACTCGACGGTGTCGTCCTCGGCTTCCAGTGACACGAACGTGAGTGCGGCGATACGGAACGATTCATCCGACTGGTTGGTGATCCCATTCCAGTTACCCTCGACCCGGCCGCCGATGAACCGGTTCGACGTGCCCTTGGTCGCGGTGTGCGCCGTATCCGAATACTCCGCAACAACCACATTCCCCCGGTACACGGTGTAGTTGTCGCCATCAGCCTTCAACCCCAACGAGTCGCCGGCATTCCAATCAATGTCCTTCGTCATCCAATCGGTGTAGGAACGCGCCCCACCCGACCTCGTGCCACGGCCCAAATACAGTTTGTTGCGGAACACATTCACATAGACGAAACTCGTGGCGGTCGCGTTGCACCGCACATACAGACCTGTGTCATAGGCCGTCGAACCGTTCGTCCCCAGCACCGCATACGCGATCATGTTGTCGCTGGTCATCTGCGTAGCAGTGAACACATACTCCGAGGCGTACGACCCACCCACTCCGAGGTCGGTGGACAAGAACAGGCCGATTTGATTGCCCACCAGCTGGGCATCCCCATACACGAAGAACTGCGGCCCCAACGGTTGGCGGTGCCCGGTGAACGACACGTTCACCGGCGTCGTTCCGTTCTCGGTGCCGTAGCCTTTCGTCAGCGCCTCATTCGCCATCGACACCGCACGCCGCGCCATCGCGCTGATCTCGGTGAGCTGGTTGGTGGCAACACCCAATCCCTGTAGGGGCAGCCCGATGATGAAGTCCACGATGAGAGCTTCAAGGTCTGGTGGTTTGCGGATCGTCGCCGGATCGGCTTGCGCCACAAACGACGAAAACTTTGCGAACAAATCAGTGATGAACCCCAACGGCATCGACGGATTCAACGGACTACCAGCAGGCTGAGAGAAAAACACCGACGGGAACCGGCCACCACCGAGGTTGGCAAACTTCGACGCACTGGGGTCTTGCAGCAGGGTTCCGAACGTCGACCCGGGGTAGGCTGCGCCCTGCGGCAAATCCTCCGGGTCGGTCGTGTCCCAACCCAAGTTGGGCGTCGTCATCCGATCACCGTCACACCATCAAGATTCTTCGGCGGCACCGGAGCCGACACGATCCGCTCCGACTGCAACGGCACCGACATATCCGGCTCCACCGGCACCGTTTGCGCATCCTCCCGCGACCGCTCCACCAGCCACGACGGCAACTGCGGCTCCGGCGCCGCACCCGTCTGCTCCCACCCATGCGAGATCAGCATTTCCGCCATCTTCACCACCGCAGGCATCGGAACCGGATACGGCTGCGGCGTCCCGTCCTCACGCTCACACGCCGTGAGTAACGCGAATGCCAGGGAGCGCGCCAACCGTACCGCGGGGGGATCATCGGGCGGCACAGACAACCCCGCCGTTGTTTCGTCATCGCTCATAGCAGTCCAATCGTCTGTAGCGCACCAGCAGCCTTGCTGACCTCACCAATCAGGCGCTCAAGGGGGTCTTGCAAAGTCCGCAGCGCACCGAACTTTGGTTTCCACACACTGTCGACGCCGGGCCCCCACTCCACCGCGAGCTCACGATTGCGGCACACGAACACTCTTGCCCCCAGGTACTTGCAGGTTGCGCCCACGCGGTCACCCAGCCACCAATGTCCCTGGCCGCGGTCACCGATCAGCCACGGCCCCGCATCAGTCACGACGAAGGAGAACGCGGTGTCGGGGTCGGTTTCGCGGCGCCGCTTTCTGAGGTCCATCAACCCGCTCGGCGTGTATGCCTGGGTGACACCCGTACACGCGGTTTCGAGTTTGTGGCCCCACCCTTGCTGCGCCGCGCGCAAAGGCAAAGGCACCGACATGTACGCCAGAATCGAGTCCTCAAGAATGGGCATCAGGAACGCCGTCAACACCCCGCCGAGGGAGCCAACGTTGATGTTCACACCCAAACCGACACCCAGGACAACACCCAGGTTGTCTCCCAGGACATCCCCGGCGTAGGTGATGACCGCTTCCAACAGCGCGTTCACACCGGGCATCGACCTTCCACCCGCGGTGATCCGGCACGCACCACCCGGGGTGCGGCGGAACTCGAACTCCGGCAGCCGGTGGTATTTGCCATCCACGTACACCACATACGGGTGGCTGGCTTTCGTACCGAGGAGTCCGGCGATGTCGTAGCCGTCAGTGGTCGAATTCGGTTCCCCGGTGATCAGGTCGTAGGAGTCCTCCACATAATCGGTGGTGACCCCCGCAATGGTGCGCGCCAACCCCGACGCCAAATTGCCAAACAGACTCGTGCCCGAGCGGTAGCCGGATTTGTCGATGATGTCGACAAACAACTGCCCCTGCCGCCAATTCGTGCCCGCACCCGGCCACGGCTCCGGGTCACCGTCACGCCACCGCCACAAATCGAGCATCAGCTCAGCGTCCTCAAGGATCGGCTGAGCAATCGAGAGCCAGTCCTGCTTGATGTTCCCGGTGATGAACGTCGTCGGCGATGCGCTCCCCGCCAGGCTGCCGGGCACCACCACGATTTGCGAATCAGCCCACAACCCGCCCGACCAGTTGGCCGGATTCAAAATGTCGAGCGACATGTTGAAGTTGGTGGCCTGCAGCCGCATCAACTGCATCGCCAGCGTCGCCTTCAACCCCCAATCCGCGGGGGCAAACAGGAACATCTCTTTCGGCTGCGAAATCAGGCTGATCGGCAGGAACGGGTTGGACTGCATGTGGACGTGTCGAAGCTCATCAACGTCAGTCGAGAACTCGAGGACAACCACATCCCCCGAATCGCCACCAGACTTGAGGGTGGCCGACTCCATCCGCCCACCCACCCGCGCACCCGACTTGTCCAGCAGCAGATGGATGTTGCGGGTACCGCGTTCTTCTTCCTCCAGCGCCCACCACGCCGCCCACGTCCGACGTCGATCCTCAAAATCAATCGGCACCGTCAGCGTGATGGTGCCCACCTCGTTGAGTGGCAGCACCAACGAACCCGCATCAAACACATCCCCGCGGGTCACCCAATTGCCGTCACACAACGTCACCCGCGGCGCACGCGAAGACGCCTCAACCCGGGTTTCGCGGATCTCTTGGGCCCATAGCCGAAAATCCTCCGCCGTGCCCCCGGCGAACTGGGCGATCACCGCATCCCGCTCTCAGCCGACCAGAACCGCCGCAAATGCAGTTCGATCTGCGCACTCGTCGACCCGTTGAACTGCACCGGGATCAGCGTTTTCTTTGTGTGCGGCGGAACCGGGAACAACGGCATCACACCACCCATCTGACCGGCAGCATTCGACAAGTTCGCAGCCACATAGGTGTCCATGAACGGGTCAGACATGATCGACCACCGCACACTGATCCCGTTACCGCCCGGTGCGATCTCAATCATCCGATCGTCAAACTCGTTGACCGTCCACGACAAATCAATGTTCTGCTCCTGGCCCCACGAAAAATCCGGGACCCGGAACTTGCACGTCCCATTCGGGATCAGCGACCACTCCGGCCAGCCGGGCTGATCGGTCGGGTTGGAGACCTCCAGCCACACTGTTTGCCATCCGCCGCCGCCGGGATGCTCGGCCAACAAGGTCAGCGCCTTCGACTCGTACAGCGGCTTGAGGATTTGCATCGTGACCGATACGCGCGCCTCCCCGTCGACCTCCCAGTCCAAATCCGGCGCGAACTCCAACTCGCGGGCCAGCTTCCCCTCCAGCCAGCGAACCTGCCCGGACACCGGATCGGTGTAGCGCCACTTCACGATGTTGCGGTGCCACATCGACCCGAACAGCTTGCGCACCCGCGCCACCGGAGAGCCGGCGCCTTCGCCGACATCCCACATGTCCAGGTCGAACACCAGCTCGCCG
>ERZ650309.1767-NODE-1767-length-10084-cov-6.968491_pt1 | contig 10084 bp, 7 predicted proteins | sample MGYA00376245_ERZ650309 | MGnify/ENA primary metagenome ERZ650309 (study PRJEB26733, sample SAMN07839294) | wastewater metagenome | biome: urban; feature: wastewater treatment plant; material: waste water | place: USA: North Carolina | collected 2016-04-26 ...
GTGCCGCTGCTGGAGGTACACATCGAGATCGCACCAGGAAACGAGGCCGAGACGCTGCCGTTACCGGTCACCGTGACGTTCAGGAAAAACGAGCGTCGCTCGACCGCACCGAGGTCGCAGCTCCCAGCCTGTGGCCGCATGTACCCGCGCTGGTCGGTGGAGGTGCACCAGGAATTGGCGGCCCGATTGATCGCTGAACTGTTTGGGCCGACCATCATCGTTTGAGTGGCACCACCATTCCAATCGAGCGGTTGCAGGGCCATAACCAAATCAATCGGGTTGACGCAACTTGCAGCTGCAGGGCAGCCGCCGGTGACGTTGCTTGTGTCCAGCATCACTGCGCCGGCGTTGACCAATACATTGGCGTCGGCCGTAGTGCTTCCTGTGTTCATCGTCAGAATCGAGTTGCGCACGCTGACTAGGGCGGTACCCGCCGAACCATAGACCGCAAGCGCCCCGCCCCCGAGTCCGGGCGCTTGGTTGCCGGCAAACGTGACATGCGTGAACACAGGGCTTGCGGTTCCGCCGCTGGAGCCCTGAACGTATACCGCCCCGCCGCTTTGAAATGCGGAATTATTGGTGAAAGTTGTGTTGTCAACGGTTACGCTGGCCGACAAGCCGCCGCCATCCGCAGCACTCATCAATGCGCCACCGTAGTTGGCGAAATTGTCGTGAAATGTGCTGTTTCGAATATTGGGCCGCGACGTATGGGCGGGAGTGACGCTGCTGTGGAAAAGCGCGCCGCCGCGGATCGCTGCGTTGTTACGAAAGGTCACATTGTTGAAGGTCGGACTGCAGTGATAGCGGCACAAGACGCCGCCGCCCTGATCGTCCAGGGAAAGCGCGCTGCCATCTGCGTTACCGTTGGCAATGGTCAGGTTGTCCAAGATCGTTGCAGCGCCTGTGAGGGCTTGTGTGTCGCCGCGCATGGTGACGACGTGATAGGCGTTATCACTAAATACTCCAGCCGAGCCGATGTCTCCTGAAAGCACGGTAGCAGTGCTGTTGGGGGTGCGACCGTCGCGGGAGCTCTCTCCGCCGGCGAAACCGCCGTAGATGGCAAGCGGTCGCGTGACGAGAAAGGTCGCAGATCGGGAGCTACCCGATGGCAGATAGGTTCCTTGCTTGAGCCAAAGCTCGGTGCAACCAGCAAGGCTGGGCACTGCGCCTTCAAGTGCCGAACTCAGGCTGGCGGCGTTGCTCCAGTCAGCGCCGTTGCCGCTGCCGGTGCTGCTGGGGGCGACACGGCACACCGTGGCGTGAGTGACTGCCGTCAGTGTGCATCCGAGCAAGCCAATGAAGAGCCCGACGATCCCACGCCGATAGTTGGTAGCAATAGTCATATTTGGAGTCGCCTGGGGCGGGTGGGGAGTTGTTGGTGGAGTTCGGCGCGTGGTGTGGTGAAGCGCACGGGATCAGGGCGTCGCAGTCATACCGCATTGCAACACCAGGTAGTCACGAACGGCCGACCAGCTGTTGCGAGGTCCGCTCAAGGTGATGCCTTGCAGGACCGAAGGTCCAGACATGCCGAGCGCCACACGGGCGATGATGAGCGCGTCCGTGGTCGCGCCCACACGTCCATCGCCGTCCACATCCATGGTGCACATGCGTGCGCCGAATGGGCCACCATTGAGTCGCGCAATACAGGCCATGTTGATGCCACCGGCCCCCTCGCAGGCGCCTGCAACCAGCAGTTTTCCGTCTGGCTGCAGTGCCAGCGCGCGGGCTGCGTCATTTCTCTGCCCTACCGTACTCATCTCCACATTGACACGGCCATTACCATAGCCGGTCGATCCGTCGAAAGACGCATCGAGCGCACCGTCTGGTGCGAGCCGTGCGACGCAAAAGTTGTTCTCGTTGAGCAAACTGCACAGCCCGATCAGAACGATGCGCCCGTCGGGCTGGACGGCGATTGCGGTGACCTGATCGTACGTTTGCCCCATCGGGAAGACCGCGACACCGCCACCGCCGCCAGCGGGCCCCTCGAAACGGTCATCCAGAGTGCCGTCGCCGTTCAGTCGCACCACCGCGAAATGACTGGCGCTATTGGAGACGACCGAACGACCCGCAATGAGCACGCGGCCATCGGGTTGCAGCGCTGCGGCGCTGACGTTTGCCTCGATCGCACCGACGGCGTAGGCGACGCGTCCAGTCCCGATGCTGCCACTGTTGTTTGAAAACGTGGCATCAAAGCTGCCGCTGCCGGTGAGGCGTGCAGCGCAAAAACTGCGTTTGACGTTGGGATCCGTGTTCGGCCAGCAACTGCCAGTGACTACCAACCTTCCGTCTGCCTGTTGCAGCAACCCCGCAGCGTCAAAATCATAGGCACCGACCGGGAAGCGCACCAGGCCATTGCCGTTGGCCGGTGGCGGACCTGAGAACGTAGCATCCAGCGTCCCGTCACTGTTGAGCCGGATCACACAAGCTTCGCTGTACACGCCAGCGTTCATCGACACACGGCAGTCACCGGATAGCACAATTTTCCCGTCTGACTGAACCAGTACATTTCGTGCCCGTGCCATGCTCAGATTGGTGAGCAGCGCGCGACCAGCGCCATTCTGGTTCGGCCCGACAAACGTCGCGTCGAGCGTTCCGTTGGTGTTCAGGCGCGCGACGCAAAACTGGTAGCCCACCACGCCATCCCAACACTCACCGGCAAGAACGATCTTGCCATCCGCTTGCATGGCGATGGCGTTGGCTCGGTCATCGGTGGCATGTTGCGTCAGTGCGAAGCCTCCATTGCCGTTGCCCGTGGCGCCAACGGGTCCGGCGAACGTTGTGTCGAGGCCGCCATTGGTGGTGAGACGCTGTACGCACATCGCGGGGTTGCCGTTCGTGGCAGGGTTCGAGCAGTAACCAGCCAGCACAATGCTGCCGTTCGGCTGCGTTGCAACGGCCAGGACATAGGCGTTGCCACCGGGAACGACCGCGAGATTGGCAATCCTCCCGGTACCGCTCGCAAAACCTGCAGGAGCAGGGGCGTCGTCAAGCGTACCGGGCACGGGTTCGACACCATGCGCCGGGTTGAAAACGAATGCGGTCAGCGCTGCGGCTATGGTCAGCGCGGTCGGGTAGTTGCAGCGCACGCTAACCGGTACGAAGCGGGATGACAGACAACGGGCAATCGGGGGACGGGACAGTGTCATGTTGGGGGAAGGTGGATGTTGGCGGAGAAAATGTAGATGCGACCCGGCGCAGCACGGTAGTCAAAAAGCGAAAACAGTAGGCGAAAAGCGCAAGCATCCGACCAGGTGTCGCAAAATGCGCGCAAGCAGATTCCACTGTGTCGCCAGACGGCCAAATGTTCCCGAGAATGGTTGACGATGTAATGTCCGACGCTGCCGCGCTCGCCCGTGCTGCCGAGTTCGCCGCGTTCAACGGACAGCTCGACGACGCCCAGCAACTGCTTGAGCGTTGCACGGACAGCTTGCCGCAGGAGCCCGCAGCGGAGGGTGCGGTGGCGCTGGCGCGCGCCGAACTTGCCTTTCAGCGGTCAAACTATGCCGAGGCTGCTGCACTTGCCGACCGCGCAGCCACGCGACTCCTGCTCGTTGGCGATGCCGAGGGCGAACTGCGGGCGCTGGAGCTGCACCCGCGCGTCTGGGCACGGCATGGTGAGGAAGAGCGTGTGCAGCGTCGCTGCGAGCAACTGCTCGAGCGCTGGCGCGCGAGGACCGGGAACGAGGCTGTCGAAGGTCAGGTTCGATGTCTCACCCTCATTACCTTCATGCACGCACGCCGGTTTCGATACGAGGATGGTATTGCAACCGGTAGTCTCGCGGTGCGTCTTGCCCGCGACACTGCGCGCATGCATTCCCTGCTTCCGCGCGCGGCCAACGCACTTGCGGGGTTGCATTTCGCCAAAGCCTGCGCCCTGCATCCGGCGACCGGATGGGCTTCGCACATTACGTCCCTGGCGCCGACGGACCACCCTGATGTGTTGGAACACTGCAGAGTCGCGATGGCGCTGCTCGGCGAGGTGCGACCGTACTCGAAAGCCGGCGGCAACCAGTATCAGGATGCGCTGATCGGATCGAACATGGGGCAATTGCAGGTACTGATGGGAGCCCCTGACGCCGCGCTTCCCGACATGCAGCGTTTTCTAGACGTCAGTCGGCAACGCCAAAACCGTTACATGGAGGCCGATGCGCTGCAGGCCATCGGCTGGGCGCATCTGGTGGGTGGACGATTGCCCGACGCGCAGGCAGCGCTGATGCATGCACTCGGTATTGCTGCATCGCTGCAGGCCGCACCGCTGCTGATCACCATTCACTACGACCTGTCGACGATTCTGGAGCGGGCGGGCGAGGTTGCGCGGGCGTTGCACCACTATCGCGAGTACGCACGACTCTGGCGACGGGCGCACCAGCAACTGGCGGCTCAGCCGTCACCGCATGCGCGACGCCGGCTCGAGCCCTTCTACCTTAAGCGCGCGGAGGCACTGATCCGCGCATCGCTGCCTCATTCGCCGTCAGCTGAAGAGATCGCCCAGCACTCTGGCGCGTCCATTCGAGCGGTACAACTGGCGTTTCGCGAGTATCGTGGAATGACACCGCACAAGTATTCGCTCGCGTTGCGCTATCAGGCTGCGCACGACGCGCTGGCATCAAGGCAGGCGGCACGCGGCATTGGTCAGATTTGCAGCGAACTCGGATTTGATGACCCCTCACGATTTGCGCGTGAGTTTCGCAAGCGCTTTGGCCTGCTTCCGTCCGCGTTCAGTCGTGATGCAGAGCCAGGCCGGAATCGGGCTTCGGCCGCAGGTGGCGTGTGAGCCTGACTCCGACTTGCGATTCCTGCCTGACGCGGCATCATCCCTTGCGTAGAGCGGAACATTGCAGCCGTGCGACGCACGTGTACGCCTCAACAGGCAAAAAGCGCAAGTCGCGTGACTGGCCGCTAAAAAGGCATGTGGGCGAGTGCGTGGCCACAGCCCTGACGATGCAGATCATTCATACTCTACCGGAGGGGACAATCACATGGTTAACAAACATGGAGCTACGGTCGCGCGCCTGGCGTGGCTCGTCGGCGCGATGCTGGGCGCGACGATTGCTGCGGCTGCGGACGACCGTATCGAGGCGGTGACGCTGATGCGCGACGACGGCGGCAAACCGGGCGCCATTGTTGCCCAGTTCACACCACAAGATCGCAAGCAGCACTTCGCCGTCAAGTTGCGCAAGCTGGAACTCGGTAAGAACCGCTTCCAGGCCCGTTTTGTTGGAGTCGAAACGGCCGCGGGCAACAACGTTGAAGTGTTCAGGACCGGCGACATCGGCAACACATTGATTGCCAACACCATTACCGCGCAATTGTCCCTGCCCCGCGACTGGCCGCTCGGACGCTACGCTATCGAAGTGGCAATGAATGACCAGCCCATTGGGTGGCGCGAATACATTGTGTCGCCGGAGTGGTCGAAGCAGGCTGTCGAACGATGGATCCTGTACGCCGACGACGGCAAAGGCAATCCGACAGAACGCAAGCTCAGTGCGTTCAGCACGAAACAGCGCACACTGCATTTCGAAGCCCAGACGTCCGGCTATGTGCCACGCGGCGCGCGCGTGACTTGGGTGTTGCGCACTCAGGCGGGGCAGGAGGTCATGCGTGGAGACAACACCGTTGGCAAAGACTCCCAGGTATTCAATCGACTTACTTCGTTTGTCACATTGCCGCGGGACTGGCCAATCGGTGGCTACACCATGCAACTTCTGGACGGAACGCGGGTTGTCGGCGAACACAAATTCAACGTGACGCAATGACAAGCACACGACGCAAGGCAGGGGCGGTCACGGCGGCTTTGCTGCCGCTGTTGTCGGCGGCGGCAGGCATACTGCACGCCGCAGAACCCCCCGTTTTCCCCCAGAGCACGACTGGAGCAACGATCGCCACGCGCATTGCGCCAACGGCGCATGGGCGCGTTGTGCACTTTGCCCTCACGCCAGACCGGACCCATGCCGTGCTGTTCGAGCGCATCGCACCGCCCGGTGCCAACGCCGTGTGGCAACTCCGGGTGCTTGATGACAGGGGGGCCACGTTGCGTGAGCGCAGGCTGCGTCCTGGCTACGACCCCACGCAACCCGACATGTACTTCACGGATCGCGGTGAACTATTGATTGACGACGGCAGCTACTTCTATGTTGTGGATCTCCACACGTTGCGTACTGAGCAGACGCCACAATGCCGCAAGCACGCTTATCCCGGTCGCGATGCGCATGCTGCGGAGATTGAAACGCAGCTCCGCAGTGATCGCACGGCGGAGCTTGCCCGTCTTGCCGGGGCGCATGGTGTGCGCGAGGCGGATGTGGAAGCCGAGGATCTTCGCACGTTGCCGGTACCGATCGTCGAGGCGCGACGGCGCTGGGCACAGACACTGGGCGAGCAAAAGAGCCGACTGATAGAAGCGCGTTACATGGCGCTGATTGAGCGATTTGCAGCGGCTACGCCAGAACTGGTGGGTATTCAGGTGGAACGGCCACAGCTCACGTCCTACTACGTTCGTGTGAACGCTGACGGCACGTACTGGTACTGCGATCTCGAAGGCCGTGCGCAGAAGTACGCCGTGCGCTGGGCGCGGCGCGCAGGGGCCAAGGGTGTGACGCCGCTCTCCCTGACGCGCGGCGAACTCACCCGCGAAGGCGACGTTGTCCATGACGGCCCGGCGTCGATTCAGGTGCTCAAGGCCTCCCGTACGACGCCGTGGACGTGCTCGTGGCAGGTGGGGTGCGTGGACCGCTCTGACTATCGCCTGCGGCTGGCTGGATTGCCAGGGCAGGCCGCGCCTGTCGAGGTGGCGACGAAAGATGGCAGCCTATCGCGCGGACTAGCAGGCGGTGGCGCGTTCCGGTTCGCCAATGGGCACTGGTTGCTGGAGCACGACGGGCTGTACCTTTTCACCGCGGCATCCGCGATTCCCAGTGGCAAATCGACGCCATGACCCCGCATCATGAAAATCCCCACTCTACAGGCGTTCACGGCGATCTGCGGATCGCTCGCCGTCGCAGCACATGATTGGGCGACCGGGGTACGCACACCACGGCAGGTCGGCAGGTCTGCGCTGTCCCATGTCAAGCAGCGGCGCGGGCGCGACAGTGCTGCGCCCCGGCGCGTCTTGCCGCACGACGTCGCCGCAGCCATGACGTTGGTGCGCATCGCGCTCATCGAATTTGCCTGGCGTGACGAAAGCGCCGCAGCGATTGCCCACGTCCGGCGCCATACGAGCACTGGCAGGACTGTTGATCGCACGCCGGCGATGCGACCACACGTTCAACGTCGACCGCGACAGAAACACTGTGGCGCGGTTGTCGCACTGGTCTTGAGCGTATGGCTCGTGCTGTTGTTGATGCCCGCGACGGTCTCTGCCCAGCAAATGACTGCCCAGCCCACAAGCGCTGCTTGGTCCGGGGCATCGGTCATTCATCGCGCCGATCATCCGCGCGTGGTCAGCACCGACCGTGATCGCATGGTACTTCTCGTGGCACCATTTCTGCGTGGAGTGCAGGACGGTACGAGTGGATTGCTTTCGCTGCATCTTGCGATGCCCGCCATTGCGCCTGAAATACTGTTCCGCAGTACCACCGACTTGCTGCCGAACCACCTCGCGCCCGTTCTGGATGATGGCACCCATGTCTACTGGCTGAGTGGCCTACGCATCATGCAGACCAGCAAGACCACCCGACAGTCTCGACAGTTGAGCGACAAAGGTGCGCTGGCGATGGCCGTGCACGGAAACGCGATTTACACCTTCAATCACAACAATGAGCGCAAGTTGTTGCGCATTGACTCCAAGACCGGAGAGGTGCGTGACGTTGCAACACTGCCCTTCGTGGCAAGCTCGCTGCACGTTGATGCCAGTGGGGCGTGGTTGCTGACGACGCCATCGCCGCTTCGACAGGTCACTGCGATTGTGCGCTTCGACTTCGGCAATCGCCGATGGTCGGACGTGTACGCGTCTGCGGATGCGCAGACGCAGATACGAGCTCTGGTACCGGTAGGCGAAGCGAACACCATAAAGTCCGACGCGACGTTCTACGGCCTGTATTTCGTCGAACGCAACCTCCGGAAAAATCGCGCGGTAGTCAGACATATCAACCTGCTCACGGGCAGCATCACTGCGCTGAACATTGATGCGATTGATGAGCTTTCACCCATCAGGGCGGATGAATCGGCGCTTTACTACTTTGCCCCGGAGAGTCGCCAGTTCAATTCGCCGATGGCGCTCTATCAGTACACGAATGGCGGTGGCAAGCAGATGTTGAGTCGAGGCACCACGGGGCCAACCAGCATGACCATACAGAGGTTTGATGGCAAAAGCCGCGCTCTCGTCTGGACTGACATCAATCGCGTGTATTCGCTCGGTTGGTAGAGGCGCAGCGAGCAGCTGAAATACTCCACTTGCCGGTCCGCCGCTGTGGTGTAGCCCCCGCTATGGGTAAGGTACTTTCGGAAGTCCGGCATCAAGACATGTATGCGACCGACACCCACATCGAGAGAGGCAAAGAAATACTGCGCCAGTTGCGCCTTCGGCGGTCCACTTATAGCCCGCATCGTCGTATGCGCATGCGGGTCCGCACTGTACTCCGATGGGCGGTAGACAGCTTGACGCCGACATAACATTCATACGCGTACGATTAACGGGGCAGTACGCGGACGAGGGCTTAAGACAATCGCAAGGAAAAAGAGAACGTCCTTAATCGGAGTCCCTATGCGTTTGGTGCAAAAGCGAGCGATCAGAGATCAAGCACTGGGTAACCGTCCGAGGGTCGCCGTTCTGGATTCATTGAATTTGGAGTAAGACACTGGGTGTCCACATGTCTGGGAGGTGGACACCTCAATGAAGGATTACGGGATTGTTTCGCGGGAGCGCTTGCTGGTGAAGCACACGCGCGATGGGCGTTGTGTTTATAGCCGGTCGGGTAAGCAGGCGCTGATTGAGGCTTGTCGGGTGGAAGGGGCGTCGATTGCCGCGATTGCGCTGTCGCACGGGGTGAACGCGAACTTGCTGCACAAATGGCTGCGCCTGGACGCCCAGAGGCCTACCTGCGCTACGCGCTCACCCACATCAACGAGCAGCCGATCACCCGTGTGGCCGAGCTGCTGCCCTGGAATGTGGCCGCCGAATTGCCGCGCATGAATCACAACACGACCGAGATTCACGCCGAAGCTGTCACCGCGTGACAAATCTCTCGCCTCATCGTCAAGACGGTGCGAACCGGACGCTTACAGCACTGGCGTGAGGCGGTCAGTTTCATGTGGTTCGTGCGTGGATCCGCTTCGTGTGCGAAGGGATAAGTTTATCGGCGTCGCGTTCGACGGGGAGTCGAAACACACCTCACAGGTTGATCACTCGGATGGGGTGGAGCGATCTTGCCAATGACCTCGGGTACAACGCGCTGGCGTTGGTTTGCCTAGCCCTGCACCCCAGCTGCGCTCCTGTGCGGCTGATGCGGACTAATCGCGCAGGGTATCGCTGACAATCCGAAGGACGCCGGTCATTGCGAGGGCTATGGTGCAGCTCGGGCAAACGCTCGATCTCACGGCAACCGCCGAGCGCGTGGAGACGCCGGACCAACTTCGTGCGCTACTGCGGATGGGGCGTGACCGCGCACAGGGGTTCTGGATCGGGTATCCCTCTTCGTTCAACTAGGCCTTTGCCTAGTATACGATGCACGACAGATCGTGACGTGCCACAGTCTGCGCTACCCGGAGTGCTACTTCACTAGCGAATCCGATTCACCAGGTCGAGTTCAAGGGCCTCGAGGAACGCCTCCTGTGCTGCCGACTGCACAAAGCCACGGTTAATCATACGAACACGGGCGATCGCGGTTGCCGAACTCAACCCTCCTTCCCGAATCAACCAGGCGGCCACAATGGTGCCGGTGCGGCCGAGCCCCGCTTTGCAGTGGACCGCAAGCACCTGCCCCTGTTCAACCAGTTTTTGCATGCGTATGAGCAACATGTACGCCTGGTTGATGGTTGGTGCCTCCCGGTCGAAAATCGGCAAGTGCAGATTGGATAGGCCATGGCGCTGCAATGCCGTCTGATTGAGGTCTGCCCCTCGTGCACCACGCGGCGGATGGTGGAGACGGCG
>ERZ650309.1769-NODE-1769-length-10082-cov-4.160267_pt1 | contig 10082 bp, 7 predicted proteins | sample MGYA00376245_ERZ650309 | MGnify/ENA primary metagenome ERZ650309 (study PRJEB26733, sample SAMN07839294) | wastewater metagenome | biome: urban; feature: wastewater treatment plant; material: waste water | place: USA: North Carolina | collected 2016-04-26 ...
TTGAACTGCTCTTTAAGTAGTCTGGGTCAATGATTTTTAACGCTTCGTTTACCGTATGGTAGGTCTTACCTGTACCGGCTGCGCCGTATAGAATTTGGTTTTTGCTTGGCATGTTGTGCTCTGGTGATTTGGCCGATTGTTTGGAGATTGTCGCTGACATTGCTGCTGTCAGATCAAGGGTGATTTCCTCACTACTGGTGATTGCCATGATTCGATCAATCATCCCAAAGTGCCTCGATTCGCCGATTGCGTCAAGCAATCCGTCCAATACAGCAGCCGTGTCGACATAACTTTGTGGTGACTTCGGATCAAGTTTTGGGATCAGCTTTTTAAGCTGACCCAGCACGTAGTCATTCACCAGTGGAAAAGTGTCTGGCTTGGCCGCGTAAAGGACAGCGCATAGGGTTTTGGAGTTGATATGGCTGGGAAAGCCTGAGTGCTCAAACGTATCGACATACAATTTTCTGGCGGCATCTGGTTGCAGGCTTTTGTTGGTCGTCAGATGTTGGGTGAAAACGACCAGTTTTTTCAAAAATTCTGCAAATGTTGGATCTTGCTTGACGCTGGCTTGATTGATGTTAATCGCCAGCAATGCATTTTTGGAAATCATCGAAGAGCAGTTTTGATAGTTTGATGCTTGTAAATTAGCCTCAAAATTTTCAATATTCCGTTTAATCTCTGCCAACGCGTCTGCATCTACCTGAGCACCCTCAAGAATTTTGAATTTTTCTTCGTATGAAAATCCGACCACCAGCCGAATCAGATTGCGAAAATCTTCAAAATCACAATCATCTGCATCCAAGTGTTGCAGATACAACATCAGCATCTGACGGTTGATCTCTGCTGCCCCAATTTCGGCTTTGATTTGCGCTTGTACGTTAGGCTGCGCGATCAGTTGTTTTAGTTCCGATAAGTTCATGTGCCACTCCTGTGGGGTTTGGTAAAGGGTCGTGCCGATAACAGTTGATGTTGTGCATGTTGTTGTTGTGCATGTTGTTGTTGCACCATTTCCTTTGTTGCTAGACATGGTGCAGCACTCACTCAGCCTTTCCTAGTCTTGTATCCAAGACTCACGTTTAAGGATAAAATCCATACCCGCCAGCACCACAGTATCGTCCATCCCGTCTGGAAAGTGAAAGACTTTGCCGCAAAATGCTGCTTCGTCGGGGCTCCAGTAATCCCAAAAATTACAGTCATGTGGGCGTATTGTATAAGTAAAGGAATCACCTTGGGGGCGCGTAATATAAGCATCCATACGACCCTCTACAGGATTGTTTTCCATCTGTGCGTTTTTAAACCAAACGCTTGAATAGGTTAAAGCTCGCAAAAGGTCGTGTATATCTATTATTTGATTCAGCTGAAATCGAACAATTGGCGCCGCAATGCCACAAAGTTGGCCGTTTTCAAACCAGTAACCCGTCTTCATATCTCCATTGCCATCGTTCGGGGTAATGCCATCATATATGACTTCCAAGCCGATAATATCCAAGTCTTTGTAGCTCTCTAGGGCGGGATTTTGCTTATCAAAAACCAGCTCTAGCTCAATACAAGCCCGTAAGTCCATCAACTCTTGCTCAGAAAAATCGGACAGTCGGGGAGCATCGTCTCGGCCTTCATCAGATTCATATGTCATCGTAAATTGGATGGTGATGCTATGGTTAAAGCGGTTACTATCACCCTCGTCGCATTCCTCATCTTCATATTCCTCATCTTCATCGTATTCATATTCGTTATCGCGCTCAAATGCTTTGTAAAGTTCAAGATGAGGTTTTGCAACTATATTTTTAGAGAGAATTCGTTTGCTCCAATGCTCGATGAAAAGCTTAATCAGGTTAACTGTCCATGGTAAGTCAGTTCTAGCAGATAAGACTTTCCAATCCCATTCACCTTCAAGCTCGCTCATCAGATAAATAGAAAATGATACGCCGCTATTTGCTGATAGGGTTTTCCAGTTCCAATTTTCTTGAAACTCAGCAATCAAATCAAACGACCATGGCAGACTGGTATTGGCGGATAAAGCATTCCATTTCCACTGATCTTCAAACCGACGAATCAAATCAATTGACCATTCCACCTCGTGACTTGCGGAAAGTTTGCTCCAGTCCCACTTGGATGACAGTGACTCCAGTGTTTCAGCATCCAGACGCGTCAGCGACTTTGCCAGTGCAGCGGTTTTGACCTGCTTGGCAGCGGCTGCTTTGAGCAAGTGGACGAATCCGTCCGTGCTGCTTGATAGATTTTCTTGGTTTTCCATTAGCGACTTCTCCGTGTTACGTTTTAGGGGAGGCTTATCTGTGATCTGCTGGTTTTGTGTGACAGCCTCATGTTGTGCATCGGCTATCCATTGCTAGCCGTCGGACTATGTACAATCATTTGTGTCTAGTACAACAGGCTTTAGCTTACAGCGCGACACAAAATGACGTTTTAGTATGCGGTGTACGATTCTCTCTAATTAGTGCAAGCCTTCGTAATACCCTTTCGCCAAACGCCGCTGAAACTGCCGATGCTTCGCCAGCAAATAATGCTTGTCCCGATACGGCATACCCTCAAAATTTAAGGTCTGCACAAAGATTCGATATGACTCTTGCAGCTGACGCTGCTCATCGGGGTGTGTCTCATGTAGCCCACGATCATAGCGACTCAAATCCAGATAACGTTGCAATGGGGCATGGATATAGACCCACTCCTTCAGATGATCTAAGTCATGTGCCGCCGTGCGTGGATAACCCAGCAACAGCATGCCACCTTCGGAGCTTTGCTCCGCTGCATGCAGCGCGTCCACACGCTCATCATCCATCAGCTGCATGACATGCACGTACAACCAGCCGCCTTGTTCGGGGTCGTAGCGAAATGGAATCACATTACAAGGAAACATGAACCACTGTAGCTGCTGCTGCGGTTGCTCATCGGGTTGTTCTTGAAACTCATCAGATTGTTCGGTGTAGCGCATATGGTTTAACTCCTGTCAAAAATAAATATCAGCGTGATGTATCACAGCTGAGCGAGGTCAGGCATTTGGCATGGCGATCTGGCGCTGATACTCGACCACGGCTAAATATAGATTCAGTACAAAATAGTCGGGCGAGCGCAGAAAATGCTCAGGATTATCTACGGAATCTCTGGACTGCTCCAGAAAATCACCCACCATCGGCGTTAAAGTGTGCTGCAACAACGTCATTGGATCAGTCTGCTGCGCCTGCCGAATCACTGGCAACAGCTTTTCAGCGTAGCTCAAATACTCGTCAGCACCCTGTGTATTCACATGCAACCATGCACCTATAAAATCAAAATCGTAAAACACATCGTTGAGCCGCAGCACCAGCGCAGCGTCTTGAGGATTGTACTGCTCGCGTACTGCGGTATACATGCAGTCACGATGCCCGGTAAAGTCCAGCCACTCGCACTCGTGCCGCATATTGTATTTGCCACCTAGATAGGCCTGAGCGATGGTTGGCTGGGTTGTTGTTTGTAGGTTCAGTGGGTCAAACAGGCCAATAGGAGCCTCTGAGAGGGCTTCCAGTGGCACTGTATACTCACACATGCCATATCGGTCAGAGTGCAGCTGCAAATAAATCTGTTCATCGCGTGAAAATAACGACTCTGGCCACTGCATCCATGTCCCACATGCTGGTGCACCAACCTTGCTCGGGATGGGTGGTGCTGCGACTGGAAAAGCAGCATACAGCTGGTTATCGTGCAGGTTATACGGCCAAATCTGCTGTTTTTGGCGGCACAGTAAATACAGCGGTTGTTGCGAACGTTCTGTTGCACTGAAATCAGGTAGTGCAGGTGTCTCGTTCATTTTTTGTCCTAAAAGGTGGTTTGAGATGATCTGGTGCTGTGGTTGAAGTCAATTGGTGTACAGCGAGCTACAGTTTCATGCTGTTTGAGTTGGGGCAGTTGTTGTGTAGCTGATGCAATCAACTGTAAGTGGTGGGCGATTTTTTCACAAGCGCAAAAATCAATCAAAGCGACGCATTTTGTCGCTCATGATCTAATGGTTTTTGAAGATAGTTTTGGAGTGAGGGCAGGCTTCATCGTGCTGATGAAGGCTTTTGCAGGTTGGTTTATAACAAGAAAATCGTCGCCAAACTCAAGAAAATAAAAAAACAACCCAAAAAACGACACCACCTGTCGTAGCAGTTTGCTAGGGTCGGCTTTGTTCAGCATCTTTTCCAGTAAAGGCTGTCAATATTGCGTGGTTGTTTCTGGCCTTGTCCCTGATGTTAAACTGCATGACAGGAAAAATCACGATCTCCTTAGGGCGAGGCACATGCGTTTTTACCAAAACCAACTGATCTATTCTTCCTCTGATTTTATTCAGTTCATGAAATGCCGCTATGCCAGTCAGCAAGCTTATCAACAGGTACACACGCTGCACATGCAAGGACTGACTGCGGCCAGTCAACCGGTCAGTATTGGCGATACCACAGCGTTATTGCAGCAGCGTGGTTTGCAGCATGAAGCGGCTTATTTGCAAAAACTCAAACAGCAATACACGTCGGTGGTCGAGATTGAGCATCGTGACCTTGCCACGGCTGCCGAACTGACTAGCCAAGCGATGCAGGCGGGGGCTGAGATTATTTATCAAGCCACGTTTTTAAATGGTCAGCGGGCGGGACATGCGGATTTTTTGCGTCGGGTGGTACAGCCGTCACGCTTGGGCGACTGGTCGTATGAGGTGATCGATACCAAATTGGCAGGTCAGGTACGGGTCGATTTTTTATTACAGTTGGCGTTTTATAGCGACCTACTGGCACAAGAGCAAGGCGTACTGCCGCAACAGTTGCATGTGGTGCTGGGGCAGCAACAGCAGGCCAGTGTTGCACTGCATCGGGTGTGGGCGTATTACCAGCTGCATCAAGCTGAATTTTTGCGCCAAATCGGTCAACTCGCAAATCAGGACTTGTATCCGGTGCCGTGTGCCGCCTGTCAGTACTGTAGCTTGCAGTCGAGTTGTGAGCAGCGTTGGCAAGCCGATCAACACTTAAACCGATTGGCAGGGATCAGCCAAGCCCAAATCGGTAAGTTACATGCTGCTGGTATTGGCAGTATTCCAGATTTGGCGCACTGGTCAGCAAATCAGCCCGTGAGGGGGATTGCCAGCGAGAGCTTGGCGAGGCTGGTGCATCAGGCACAGTTGCAGCACAAAGCCCAGCAGACTGGACGAGCGTATGTGGAGGTATTACCGATTGAGCGGGCAAGCCGTGGCTTTGGGTTATTGCCTAAGCCATCGCCGCAGGATCTGTATTTTGATATGGAAGGTGATCCACTGACCGCAGGCGGCTTGGAGTACCTGTTTGGGCTGCTATTGCCGCCGTATGATCGGGGTGGATTTAAGGCGTTTTGGGCACTGAAAAAAACCGACGAAAAAACCACGTTTGAGCGGTTTATTGATCGAGTGATCGAGCATTGTCGGCAGTATCCAGACGCGCATATTTATCACTATGCGCCGTATGAGCCCACCGCACTGAAGCGATTGATGACCCAATACGCAACCCGTGAAGCGGAAGTGGACTGGCTGTTGCGGCAGCAAAAATTGGTCGATCTGTATGCTGTGGTGCGGCACGCGATTCGAGTGTCAGAGCCGCGTTACTCGATCAAAAATCTTGAACAGTTTTATATGCCTAAGCGTGAGGGTGAAGTCACGGATGCGGGTGCGAGCATTGTGTATTTTGCCAAATGGCTGGACAGCGCAGACCCAGAGGGCGAAGGCGCACGGTTTTTACGCGATATTGAAGCTTATAACTTTGATGATTGTGTCTCGACTCAGTTGCTGCACCAATGGTTACTTAGCCTCAAACCAGTTGATCTGGCGTTTCGCGCTGCAACGCCAGTGGATAACGCTGCGGAGTCAGTCGAGATTTTGACCGAGGTTGAGCAAACCTTGCAGCGCTATGCCGAAAAATTACAGGTCGCCGAGCTTGACCTGAGTCAACCACTGGCTGAGTCAGAACGCTTGAACTATTTGATTTATTTGTTGTTGGATTTTTACCGACGTTGTGAAAAACCGATGTGGTGGCAGCACTTTGAGCGCTTGCAAAGCGATGTCGAAACGCTGCTCGACGACAATGAGTGTTTGGCACAGTTGCAGTTTGTTGAGCAACTCGACACACCAAAAGGCAAGAAAAATGCTTTACTCAAATATCAGTATGCCGAACAAGACAGCAAACTCAGCGCAGGTCAGTCTGTTCAGGTGTTAGGCGTTGCCGATGCAAAGAATCCAGAAAAGCTACAGAGCCTGACCATCGAATCGATTGATCAGGCAAATGGAAATGTGGTTTTGAGTTGCAACAAAAACATCAGCTTACCTGCAGAAATCCCTGCGCTACTACCGAAGCCAAAATCATTTTCGGGGCAGCTGAATCCGTGCCTATTTACCTTTGCTGATCGTTGGCTGGCAGGAACGGCACAACATAGCGCGGTTGCGGCATTTTTACGTCGCGACCTGCCAAACTTTCGCTCAAGTGCGCAAGATGAGCCATACGCGCCAAACCCATTGATTAACCTGAATCAGCCTGCGTTGCCGCAGATTATGGACTTGGCGGCTCGGCTGGATCACAGTTATTTGTTTATCCAAGGACCACCAGGCACGGGCAAAAGCTATACCGGCTCACATGTGATCTTGCATCTGCTGCGGCAGGGGCATCGGGTCGGCGTGATGGCCAATTCGCACCACGCCATTCATAACTTGCTTGATGCGGTGGTACAACGGGCGACAGCTCAACAGTATCCGTTGCGTGGCTGTAAAAAAATGACCAAAAACGATCCCGAAACCGAGTATCAGCATCCCAGTTTTGAAAACATCAGCAACAGTCAGGACGTGTCAAACAGCACTGCACGGTTACTGGCGGGCACAGTGTATTTCTTTGCTCATCCATTGTTTGCTGATGCCGAACAGGCACTGGACTATCTGGTAATTGACGAAGCAGGGCAGGTGTCACTGGCCAACGTGATTGCAGCAGGGCAGTTTTGCAAAAACATCATCCTCCTCGGTGATCAGATGCAGTTGGCGCAGCCGATTCAGGGGACACATCCCGCTGAGTCTGGTTTATCGGCGTTGGAGTATTTATTACAAGGGCAAGCCACGATTCCGCCACAGCATGGAATTTTTTTGGATCAAACCTTTCGGGTGCATTCGGCAATCAGTAGCGTTTTATCGACGCATATTTATGACGGTCGCCTGCGTTCGGCAGCCGAAGCTGATCAGCGTCAACTGGTGTTAAACGCTGCTGGGCAGCAATTTTTGCCATATGGCCTGCTGTCATGGTCGGTGAAACATACGGGCTACAGCCAGCGCTGTGAGCCGGAAGCACAAGTGATTGCCGACTTGCTGACGATGTTGTGTCAGCAGTCAGTACAAGAGGCAAATGGTGAAGTTCGCCGTTTGACGCTAGACGACGTGGTGATCTTATCGCCATACAACCTACAGGTGAATTGCTTGATTGAGTACTTGCCAGCAGGTGCGCGAGTCGGGACGGTGGACAAGTTTCAAGGTCAGGAGGCTGCGGTGGTGATTGTGTCGATGGCGACTTCGAATCCAGATTTGTTACCACGTGACATTTCGTTTGCTTACAGCCTAAACCGTCTGAATGTGGCCGTGTCGCGTGCCCAGTGTTTGGCCGTGATCGTGCATACTGACGCCATGCGGTTGGCGTATGCTCATCAACTGGAGGATGTTGAGCGGATTAGTTTCTTTGCTGCCCTGACGCCGATTGAGTCTGCGTAAGTGGACAATGTATTTGCCCCCACTAAACCGGACACGTCTAGCTTGCCAACTTGAGAGATCTAAACTCCCAAGGTGACATCATATTCAAACTGCTATGCGGATGGCAGCGGTTGTAGTCAGCAATCCAATACGGCAGCTTCTGCATGACGGTTTGTGCATCGGGCAAATCGTCCAAATACACGTAATCTCGTTTGATCGTTTTGACAAACGCCTCAGCCATCCCATTACTCTGGGGACTGCGAACAGGCGTCGTACATACGATGAAGCCTAGTTTACGAGCGAACTGTTGGGTCTGTGCACTGATGTAGCAACTCCCATTATCGCTGAGCCACTCAATCGGCCGTGCCAGACGTGTGATGCTGCCAAATCGCTGCTCCATGCTGCTGATCAAAACATCTTGAACCATCTCTCCGCTCAAGCCACCTGTGCTCGCAGCGTAGCTGATCAGCTCTCGATCACAGCAATCAAGGCTAAAGATGACCCGCACCTTCTCACCATTCCAACACTTGATTTCAAAGCCATCGGAGCACCAACGTTGATTTGATGCAGAGGTCTGAATCTCACCATCATGGGTACGGTCATTGCAACGACGCTCATTTCGGGTCAGCAGTAACTGATGATGCTTCATCACACGGTAAATCCGTTTGGGGTTCACTCGGCTCAGCCCCTGCAACGCCGCAACTGGATCTGAGGCCAGTTGACGATTGAGATGGGCTGTCACTCGTCGATAACCATTGCTCGGACGTTGATCACAGATCTGCTGAATCAACGGCAACAACGCTTGATCAGCGACTTTGTTGTAACGTGGCGAGCGTGGCTGCTGACGACCTGCTAATCGCACGTATAATTGTGAACGCGACACGCCCAGCACGTGTGCTACTCGTCTAACGGGGTATCGTCGGGTGGTAGCAATGGCATGTGCGAGATGTACTTTTTTGCGTGGGCAAGCTCCACAGCATCTTTGAGAATTTCATTCTCCATGGTCTTACGACCAAGGATTTGCTCAAGCTGTTTGACTTTTTTGAGTAATGCTTTGTACTCAGCTTGACTGACCACGCCTTCATTCGCCCCAATCGCTGTGATGCCACCGTTTTGCATGAGTGCTCTCCATTTGAACAACAAGCTCGGTGCAATCGCGTATTGCCGAGCGACTTGTGAGATTGAGGACTGTGCAGCAAGGGCTACAAAGTGAGCCTTCTCACTTGCAGTATAGCGGCGACGGCGTTGAACGGAAGTGATGACTTCGATACGTTCCATAAGACACTCCTTAATCCTAGTGCTATCACTAGTGCTTAGTTCAGGGGTGTCCGGTCTAATTGGGGGTTAATACAGACAAGCAATAGCCTAATTTTTTAATCTAGTTTGAACTGGGCCGCACTTGGGCTATTTGTATACACGGACTTGGCTGTATCGTTTTTACTGCCAGCGTCGAAGGATGAATCGTATAAATATTTGTAATTTACTAAGTCTTTTCGATGGCATCCCATGGATATCAGATGGGCACGAGCTGCCTTTCTCCACGATGGTCTAGTGGGTGAAACAGGCATTCAACTCCCTGTGATTGACCCAAAATCCGGAACCCAGCGTTTCTTGACGTGAAAAGAAGCGAATATTTGGTTTGATCATGCGTTGGCTGTCAAACGTGAACAATACCCATCGTGTCCACCTTTAAACCGATGGCTGTTTGTTTCAGCCGTCAGAGTTTGGGGGATTTTACGGTGACTGATGGTAATGGAGACGTACTCCAACGATTGAGCCGGATGGAAGTGAGTTTGGATCATAACTCTCAAATGCTCAGTGAAGTTCGTGATGTTATGCACTCAATCAAAGATGAGATGAGCGATTTGCGGCAGCAGACGCACGGTCATCAGCTTTTGGCTGAAAGTAACAAAGAGCGTTTGGCTGAGCACGATCGACAAATCGATGAGCTAAAAAGTACATCCGATACGCAATCTGGATCCATGAGTGCGATCAAAGTGATTGGGGCGATGTTGTTTAGCATTTCCATCAGTGGTGTGGGTTGGGCGATTACAACAGTCTTATCGATCCAGTCCTCTAACCAGATGCAGCAAACTAAACTCGACAGCCTAGACAAAGACCAAGCCGAAATGAAACAACGTGTACAGCAGCTGGAGCGTAAACCCCATGAATAACGCAAAGTGGTGGGCACGAAGCAGAATCATCCTCCTCAACACCATTGCCGCCCTAGCAGCGTGTATCGCGCTATTAGAGCCTGTTTTACCCCAGATTAAGCAACTCGTACCAGAACACGCCTATGGGTGGCTGGCGCTTGCTGTATCGCTTGCTACGATCTACTTGCGCACTCAGACCAGCAAACCAGTCACACGCCGCA
>ERZ650309.1770-NODE-1770-length-10081-cov-4.445941_pt1 | contig 10081 bp, 11 predicted proteins | sample MGYA00376245_ERZ650309 | MGnify/ENA primary metagenome ERZ650309 (study PRJEB26733, sample SAMN07839294) | wastewater metagenome | biome: urban; feature: wastewater treatment plant; material: waste water | place: USA: North Carolina | collected 2016-04-26 ...
GGGACGAAGGCCGGGGAGACCGTGACGAAAGTCCGGTGTCGGACGCGGTCGAAAACAGGGAACGCCACGCGGGGGTGCGGCAGTGCAAGAGCAGGGATGGCACAGGCTGATCCCGGACCCGACCCCGATACCTTGATCGACCTCATCCGCGCCAAGCCAGACATGACGCCACGGGCAACCCTTGCGGAGGGTACAAGTATTCGGTCCCAACCTTCTGTCGGGCGGAATCCGCATACCTACGTAGCGCCGTAAAGTGATCAGACCACGCTGGTCAGATTGATTCCGGACTCCGCGGCAATGAACCGGCGAGCTGGCGCTGGCGGCACAGGCGGCGGAGCATAATTGGGCCGGGGTCCACTGCGGGATCATGGACCAGATGGCGATTGCTGCGGGTGAACCGGGCAGCGCCCTGCTGCTCGATTGCCGCGATCTGCATAGCCGCCGGGTCGCGCTGCCCGCTGACTGGGCGGTGCTGATCGTCCAGTCCGGCGTGGTGCGCGGGCTGGTCGATGGCCACTACAACCAGCGCCGCGCCGATTGCGAGGCGGCGGCCCGCGCACTGGGCGCCGCAAGCCTGCGTGATGCCACCGCGCAGCAGGTGCGCGCCGCATCGCTGGATCAGCGCCAGCAGGCCCGCGCGCTGCATGTGGTTAAGAAATCGCCCGGGTCGCGGCGGCGGTCAGCGCGATTGAACAGGGTGATCTGCCCGCGCTGGGTGACCTGCTGCGCGCCAGCCATGCCAGCCTGCGCGACCTGTTCGAAGTCAGCGTACCGCCGGTCGACCGGCTGGTCGATCTGCTCAATACCGAGATCGGCAGCGCCGGTGGGGCGCGGATGACCGGTGGCGGGTTCGGCGGCGCGGTGGTGGCCGTGCTGCCCTCCGCTGCGGTTGAGCGGGTCTGCGCCGCTGTCACAGCTTCCTTCGGGCCGCGCGCTGACGCGGACCATTCCATCATGATCGAAAGAACGGACGGCACGGCCGTCGGAGTATTGCAATGAACAAACCGGCTCTCAACCTGACCAGCGGCGCCCCGGCGGCCACTTCGCGCTGGCAGCCCCAACAGATCGACGGCGCGCGGATCGCCCTGATCACCGCGGCGGATGCTGCCCCGATCCTGCCCGGGCTCGACCTGTGGGACAGCTGGCCGCTGGCGCTTGAGGACGGATCGACCGTGGTGGCGCACGGCCGCCAGTACTGGTTCTTCCTCAGCGCGCCGTGCTTTCCCGATCCGGGCCAGCGCCACAATGCCGCGCGGATCCGGCTCGCATCGCTGGGCGCGGACGGCTGGCGCGATCATGGCGATTGCCTGCCCGATGGCTTCAGCCCGGGATCGCGCGAATGGGCCGGCAGCGCGGTGCTGCACGCCGATGGGAGCAGCGTCACGCTGTTCTTCACCGCTGCCGGACGGCGCGGTGAAGGGCACAGCGTGGAACAGCGCCTGTTTGCCGCGCACGGCGTGATGGGCCCCGACGGACCGGGGCAGTGGTCGACCTGCGAGGAGGCGGTGCGTGCCGATGGCCAGCGCTATGTCATCGCCAACGAAGCCGAAGGCACCCCCGGCCTGATCAAGGCATTTCGCGATCCCGCCTGGCTGCGCGATCCCGCCACCGGCAAGGCCCACCTGCTGTTCACCGCCAGTGCCGGGTGGGACAATGCCACCTATAACGGCGTGGTCGGGCTGGCGACGCTGGGCCCGGACGGGTCGTGGCATCTGGAAGACCCGCTGGTTGAGGCGGTGGGCGTCAACAACGAACTGGAACGCGCCCACGTGCTGGTGCGCGATGGGCTTTACTATCTGTTCTGGTCAACCCAGACCCGGACCTTCGATCCTGCCGCACCGGCCGGGCCGAACGGACTTTATGCCATGGTCGCCGAGCGGCTGAGCGGCCCCTATCGCCCGGTCAACGGCTGCGGGCTGGTGGCGGGCAACCCGGCGGAGGAACCGACCCAGGGTTACAGCTGGTGGGTCACCAGCGAGGGCGAGGTGTGGAGCTTTATCGACCATTGGGGCCTGCAGGGCCGCAGCCTTGACGCTCACCCCGAACTGCTGCGCAGCCAGTTTGGCGGCACCCCCGCACCGCGGTTCCGGCTGGCCTTCGCGGGCGACCGAGTGACCCTGATCTGATCCGGACCTTTCCCATGCGCCCGCACTACCACTATGCCGCCGCAGCCAACTGGCTGAGCGATCCCAACGGCCTCGTCTTTGCCCAGGGCGAATGGCACCTGTTCTATCAGTACAACCCGCAGGGCGAGGAATGGGGACACATGAGCTGGGGCCATGCCGTAAGTCGCGATCTGGCAGCGTGGCAGGAACTGCCCGTGGCGATCGCCGAAACCCCGCGCGACTTGATCTTTTCCGGCTCGGCCGTGACCGACGCCGAGGGTGTGGCCGGGTTCGGCAAGGACGCGCTGATCGCCTTCTACACCGCCGCTGCCGCGCAGGGTCCCGCGCATCAGAGCCAGGCCGTGGCCTATAGCACCGATCGCGGCCGCAGCTGGACGCACTATGCCGGCAACCCGGTGATCGATCTGGGCCTTGCCGACTTCCGCGATCCCAACGTGTTCTGGCACCACGGCACACAGCGCTGGATCATGGTGGTGGTGCTGTCGGCCGAAAACCGGGCGGTGCTCTATGCCAGCCGCGATCTGCTGCACTGGGATGAACTGTCCGCAATCAGCGGCACGGGGGCGCCGGGGCAGGTGTGGGAATGCCCGTTGCTGATCGAACTGCCGGTCGAAGGCACCGGGGAAAGCCGCTGGCTGTTCAAGGTGGACGTGCTGCATGGCGGTCCGGGATCGGGGGCGATCTATCAGACCGGCACGTTTGACGGCATCCGCTTTCACCCCGATGGCCCGGCCAAGGCACCGCGCTGGCTGCTGGCCGATCACGGCAGCGATTTCTATGCCGCCGTCGCCTGGCACGAACCGCGCGACGAGCAAGGCAGGCCGGTATGGATCGGCTGGATGGGCAACCATGCCTATCAGGGCCAGCTGCCCAAACAGGGCTGGCGCGGGGCGATGAGCCTGCCGCGCCGCCTGTCGCTGGTGCGCCGGGGTGATGACCATGTGCTGCGCCAGGAAGCCGTACTCGTCGGGGTCGCCCAGACGCGCGGGGTGCGGCACCTGCTGGCCCAGCGACTTCTGCGCCTCTTCGGGCAGCGAGCCCAGCAGTGGGGTCTTGAACAGGCCGGGGGCGATGGTGCAGACGCGGATCAGCTCACGCGACAGGTCGCGGGCGATCGGCAGGGTCATGCCGACGACACCGCCCTTGGACGCCGAGTACGCTGCCTGGCCGATCTGACCGTCGAACGCCGCCACCGAGGCCGTGTTGATGATGACGCCCTTCTCGCCGTCGACCGCCTCGGTCTTGGCGATGCGCTCGGCCGACAGCCGGATGACGTTGAACGTGCCGATCAGGTTGACCTCGACGACCTTGCGGAACCCGGCCAGCGGGAACGCACCGTCCTTGCTCAGGGTCTTGATGGCGTTGCCGATGCCGGCGCAGTTGACGTTGATGCGGACCGGCCCCATCGCCTCGGCGGCGTCCAGGGCGGCGGCGACGCCTGCTTCATCGGTGACGTCGGTGGCGACGAACTTGGCTCGCGGTCCGAGTTCGGCGACGACGTCCTCACCCTTGAGGTCGATCACGACGACACTGGCCCCGGCGTCGAGCAGGCGCTTGGTGGTGGCCAGGCCCAGGCCGGAGGCCCCGCCGGTGACGACGGCGACGGAATCTTTGATCTCCATTGATGCGGTTCCTTTCGTTGGGTCTGCGACGTGTGCGCGATGGGCACGCGACCCTCGGGCATATGGTAAACGTAGTTTACTAAGTTTAGAAGCTGGGGTATGGCAGACCTTGCCAGACCAGTTGGTTCGGGAGTAGGTTCGTTCCCGAACCAACTGACTCGGGAGATCTGATGGACATTGCGCAGGCCCGTACCCGCTTCGCTGAGCTTCGCGGTGGCGTGGACGTGAGTTCCGATGAACTCGATGAGATCTGGGCGGCCCTTGAGACCGTCCGCAGCACGGACATCATCGGCCGCTGGAAAGGCGACGAGTTCCACACCGGTCACAAGATGAACGGGATGCTCCAGAGCGCCCGTTGGTACGGCAAATTCTTCGATTCCGTCGACGACGTCGAGCCGATCGTGTGCTACGACGATGACGGAAACCTGTTCTCCAACAACGACTTGAGCCTCGGTGGTGCGTCACTGTGGGATATCGAGTTCCGCGGCGAGGTGACCGCCACCATGGTCTATGACGGTCAACCGGTCTTCGACCATTTCAAGAAGGTCGATGCCAACACGCTGATGGGCATCATGAACGGCAAGCGGCAGCGCGCCACCGGTAGCTACCTGTACTTCATCCTCGAACGCGAACAGTGAAAATCACTGCTGCGCTGAGCCGTTCAGCAGATTCGCCCTTTGCCCTCGAAAGCGTCGATCTCGATGAACCGCGCGCCGACGAAATTCTGGTGCGTATCCGTGCCAGCGGCATCTGCCACACCGATCTGACTTTCAAGTCGCAGTCGACGGGTGCGGCGGTCTTCGGCCACGAAGGCGCCGGGGTCGTGGAACGGATCGGTGCCGACGTGTCAGGCGTCGCGGTCGGCGACCATGTGGTGCTCAGCTATTGCAGTTGCGGACAGTGCCGGCAGTGTCGTGCGGGAGACCCGGCGTATTGCTCGCGGCTGTCCAAACTCAACCTGGCCGGTTCCCGGGCCGATGGCTCACCGACGCTGTCCCAGAACGGCGCTGCGGTGTATGGCAGCTTCTTCGGACAGTCGAGTTTCGCGCAGTACGCGCTCGTGAGCGCGTCGAGTGCGGTGATCGTGGATCCGTCGGTGGACCTGGCGCTTGCCGCTCCGCTGGGATGCGGCTTTCAGACCGGGGCCGGTGCGGTACTCAATGTGCTTCAACCGCAGGAAGATTCACACTTCGTGGTGTTCGGTTGTGGGGGTGTTGGTTTGGCCGCGGTGATGGCCGCCAAGGCGATCGGCGTCGGGTCCATCGTCGCGGTGGATCCGCTGGCCGAGCGCAGAGTCAAGGCCGCCGAGTTGGGCGCCACCGTCACGGTCGATCCGATGAACGACGATGTGGCTTCGACCGTGCGGGGTGCCACGCATGCGCTGGACACCACGGCCAATCCGCAGGTGATCGCCGGCGCGGTGACTGCGCTGCGTTCGCGTGGCACCCTCGTGCTGGTGGGCATGGGGGCCGGGCGCGGTTCGCTCGACCTCGACGATCTGATGTTCGGCGGCAAGGTTGTTCGTGGGTGCATCGAAGGTGACTCGAACCCGAAGACCTTCATACCGCAGCTCCTCGATCTGTATCGCCGGGGGTTGTTCCCGCTGGAGTCGCTGGTGCGCACCTATCCGGCCCACGAGATCAATCAGGCTGTGGCCGACGCGCGCGACGGCGTGACCGTCAAGCCCGTCCTGCTCTGGTGATGGCGACCCGGGCGGCGGGCCACGCCACGCGAGAGCGAATCATGTTGGCGGCCAAGGCTGAATTCACCGAACACGGCTATGCCGGTGCACGGCTCAATCGCATCGCCACCGACGCAAAAGCCAGCAAGGAGCGGCTGTACAGCTACTTCAGCAGCAAGCAGCAATTGTTCGAAGCGGTGGTGGCGCAATGGATCAACGACGCGCCGCACCAGAAGCCCCTGTCGGCGGGCGACGTTCCGGGCTATGTGGTCGGGCTGTTCGACAACATCATCGCCGACCCGGACGGTGCCCGGTTGCAGCGCTGGATCGAGCTTGAGGCGCCCGAGGGCATGTTCGAAGACCACCTCGTGCGTCGCGTGTTCCGCGCGAAGCTGGACGAGATCGGTCGCGGCCAGGCGGCCGGGCTGATCGATCCGAGTTGGCGGCCGCTGGATCTGCTGGTGCTACTCGACGAGGCGGCATATTCGCTTGCGGTGGGCGGGTTCGGGATTCACCGGGTCATGGGTGAGCCCTTGTCGGCAGAGTCTGTTGCCGCTCGTCGCGCGGCAGCCGCGGAGGCAGCACGGAGATTGGTCGGCAGCGGGCCGTCCGACGGCGGTTAGGGTTGCTCATGCCGCAGATGCCTCGACAACTGAACGTGGTGTTGCGCAAGGTTACTCGGGCGGTTGCGTCCCGGCCGTTGGCGGCGCGGGCGGCTGCGGCGGATTTTCGTCAGCCGCTGGGGGCTGCGGTGAAGTCGGAGATCCGCTGGGCATTCACGCCGCCGCACACCTGGCTGCTCGGCGTGCTGACCAACGTGGTGCTGGCGCTGACGTGGTTGGTCGTGCAACCGCTGACCACCCACGGGCGCCATCAGGACTGGGTGGTCCTCGTCGGCACCTATTTCTCATCGTTCGTGCTGGCCGACGTGACGACCACCAATGTCCTCGGCGCGGACCATCACCGGGTCATGCAAGGCCTGGCCGATGACGTGTCACCGTGGCGGATCCTGGTGATCAAGAACGTGGCTCTGCTGATCCTGGTCGGCTTGCCGACCTTGGCTGCGGCGGTGGCGCTGACACTGTGGTTCGAGACGCCGGCACGACTGGGGGTCACCGTCCCCAACGTCGCGGTGCCGATTCTGACCTGGCTGGGTGTGGGCAACGTGATCTCGGTGCTCTTGCCTGCCCGCGACGCATCACTGCGATGTCGCTGGCGCGGGCGTCGGGATCGGCGGCAGACCGGCGGGTGGCTGCTGGCGTTGGTGCTGCCGTACGCGCTGTACTACGTGGCTGACCCGATGGGCGGCATCGAGCACCGTGAGTTCTGGCGCCGGCTTCCGGCGACGTTCACCCACACGTTCGGCCCGGTTCTGGGCCGCGACACCAAAAGCTTTGTCCACCTTGGCATTGCGTTGATGGTGTGGGTTCTCGGCACCCTCATCGCCGATCAGTGGGTTCGGCGGCGGGGGTTGACGTTCAGTTAGGTGGCAACGGCGCCGACGCCGGTATCAGCGGTTGCGGTCCGGGGAGCGCGGGCGCAGCGGGCGGCAGCTGTTGTGCCGGACCGGTCGGACTGGTCGAGCCGGCGGCGGGGGAGATCGCTGCCGTCGACGGTGCGGGGGCGGTCGAGGTCGCGGTCGTGGGAGACAGCGCGTCAGCAGCCCAGCCGGCATGCAACTGGCCGACGGCGAAGTTGACGCCCTGATTGACCATGCCCGTCTCGATGTAGGTGTTGTGCGCATCGAAACTGGTGCCGTGCGGGTCGCAGACCAGGTCGTCGTCGACGCACAGTTCCTTGGCCCTGATCTGGTACAACGGCCCGACAGTGACGGGCGGGTCGTTGATCGCGCGCATGAATCGTTGCGACGGCTTACCGAACAGGACCACCGCTGATACGTGATCGGCGATGTCCGGCGGCATCGGCGCGGGCACGTCGTCGGCCGAGACACCGTCGGGGATCGTGCCGGCAGTCACGAAGCCCGCCACCGCGGCACCCTGGGAGAACCCGCCCAGCACCATCTTGGTCTTCGGGCAGGCGACGGCGGTAGTGACGATGTGGTTGCGCGCGTCCCGAATACCGTCCACTGCAGTGTGGAACTCGGTGGTGGCCGGGTAGTCGACGGAGTAGATGCCGAGGGTCTTCGGCGCCAGTTGTGCGCGCAGGGTGTTGACAAACGCATCTCCGACGGTCCCGTTACCGGGAGCCTCGGTAGTGCCTCGGGCAAATATGGCTAGGGCATCTGGGCAGTCCGCAGCGAACGCCGTCGGCAGCGATGTTGCGTGGAGCGCCAAAGGTGTGATCACCCAAGTCGCCGCTGCCGCAGCGCCGATCAGACTGCTGATTCGGCGTGGCCTCACGCGACTATGCTGACACACGACGCGCCGATGCGCTGGGTTGTCAGAGCTCCAGCAAATTTTGGAGACGGGTTTGCGACCGGTTCGTGACCGGTTCGTGTCGGCCTGTGGACACGGCGGCAAATCATTGTTTTCTCGGGCGCGGTGCATCACCGTTCTTCGGCAGATGATGCGCAACTGTTACATGCGTCTCACCTGTCGCTTGGTCAACGCGAGATCATGACGGCGAAGACGACGAAACTGACCACCACGATGCAGGCGCGCAAGGTGGTTGGCGGCAGCCTGCGTCCGGCTTTCGCGCCGATCTGCCCGCCGATCGTCGAGCCGACGGCCAGGGTCAGCGCCGGCAGCCACGCCACCTGTCCGATGACGATGAAGATCACCGCCGCCACCCCGTTGGCGATTCCCGTACAGACGTTCTTGACTGCGTTGAGGCGCTGGATGTCCTCGCGCACGAACAGTCCCATCAGGGCAAGCATGATGATGCCCTGGGCAGCACCGAAATAGCCGCCGTAGATCGCGCTGCCGAACATGCCGACCAACAGACCGGCCGAATTTTCCGCATCGCGGGCGTTGCGCTGGTCCATCACTCGGCGCAGCCGTGGTTGCACGAGTACGAGGATGCCGGCGAGCAGCACCAGCCACGGAACCACGACGGTGAACGCGCCGGGCGGCAGCACGAGCAGTAGTACCGCGCCGACAGTCGACCCCAATAGTGTTGTGACACCTAACGTTATGATCCGCGACCGTTGTCCGCTGAGCTCCTTGCGGTAGCCGTAGGCGCCACTGAAGTTGCCCGGCACCAGGCCGACGGCATTCGACATGTTGGCCACCAGCGGCGAGTAGCCGACCGCCATGAGCACCGGGAAGGTGATGAGGCTGCCCGAACCCACGACGGTGTTGATCACGCCGGCCGCGATGCCTGCCAGCAGCACGGCGGCCAGGGCCAGTGGACTCAGCGTGAAGAAGTGGGTCACCCGGGGGATTCTCCCTTGCCGGGCGGGCGCCCCTCGGTTCGGTCAGTCGGTGGTGCGGAAGAACTGCACGATGTCGGCGGTGGTCAGTAATTCGACACCGATGAGTTCGAGGTCCGCGAGTCGCTCGGGCGTCACCTGTGAGGTGGCGTCGGTGACCAGGGCGGCGCGATAGTCCCGTTCCGACGCGTCGAAGAGGGTGGCGCGCGGGCAGTTCGGCAGATTGCATCCCGCGACGATGACCGTGTTCACGGCCGCGTCCCGCAGATGCTCGTCCAGCGCGGTTCGGAAGAACGCGGACCAGCGCGGCTTGAACAGCACGACCTCATTGGGCGCGACGTGTTGGATGCCGCCGTTGAGCAATGACTCGTAGTCCAGTGGGTGGGTCAGCAAGGCGGCGGGTACGGCGGCGCCGTCGGTGTGGGGCGCGACGATCTGGTGTCCGGCTTCGACGGCCGCCCGGCGGGGTGGGTCGGCGTCGCTGCTGCCGGGCACGTACAGCCGGACCACGTGCACGATCGGCCGGTGCGCGGCACGGAAGACGTCGGCGAGCCGGGCCATGGTGTCGAGGAGTTCGGCGGTGCCGGCAACGGCGGCAGTGCCGAACACGAAGTCGTTCTGCACATCGACGAGCACCAGCGCGCTGCGCGCGAGGTCGGGGGACGTGTAGTCGTGGCCGGCTGGCACGGGGTCAATCTTGGCAGACACGCGGCTCATTCGGGTCAACTCTTGACGCCGCATTATCCGCGATGCTAAGCAGGTGCTCAGCATTTGCGCCTGCCCATCCGAGGGCGTGCCGGTGACAACGAGAGGGAAGCGATGACGCTGCAGTCGGTCTTGGAGGACATCCAGAAACGCCCCGGCACGGGAGATGTCATTCCGATCATCGATCCGGTCAGCGAGGAGCATATCGGCGAGTTCACCGACTGCGGTGCCGAGATCGTCGACGAGGCCGTCGCCACTGCCAAGTCCTCGTTCGAGTCGGGCGTCTGGTCCGGTCTGCCCGGTCGTGAGCGCGCCAAGATCATGTGGCGCATCGCCGACCTGATCGACGAGCACGCCGCCGAGTTCGCCGCGATCGACTCGGCCAACACCGGCATGATGAAGCTCCAGTCCGAGATGGTGGTGCCCACCTGTGCGGAGTTCTTCCGCTACTACGCCGGCTGGTGCTCCAAGATCAACGGCACCTCCTACGACGTGAAGACCACCGGCATCGCCGCGGACAGCTACGTCGACCTGCACGCGTACACCCTGAAAGAGCCCTACGGCGTCGTCGGCCTGATCTTCCCGTGGAACGGCCCGATCTTCAACGCCTGCGCCA